>Ga0065711_1027509_pt1 | contig 48589 bp, 39 predicted proteins | sample Hoacrofraction12_FD_59098 | JGI IMG/M metagenome (GOLD analysis project Ga0065711, IMG submission 59098) | Hoatzin crop microbial communities from Cojedes, Venezuela - Epithelial fraction 12 v2 (version 2) | ecosystem: Host-associated > Birds > Digestive system > Esophagus > Crop | place... | reverse complement strand
GGGGGGAGGTGGAGGGGAAGGGGGGAAGAAGGTTTCAACACAGGTATGATTTCTTCCTGGAAGGAATAGAAGGAATGAGGTTATGGATGGAAAATAAAGTCTTTGCTTGTGGCACTGATGTAGCACCATCAGAAAAATCTTAATTTACATAAGACAGTGCTGATAAGACAGTAAGCTGTTGATATATTTGCCTCCTTATATAGTAAATATGTAGAAATGTATATGCAGTGATATTGAAGGAAGTTATCAAGCTCTTTATTAAAATGAGAATGGGTCAATGACATTTTCCTTTTTGTTTCCTTTTGAGATGTGTGGACTTGTATCACTCAGCCTAGGAGTAGGGATATGGAAATCTGTGCTGCCAGCTCTGCTCTGACAGCTCCATTTCACAAGGTGTTTACCTGAATTTAGATATAGCAGCAGACAGATTGATAAAATGGGACTGGGTCCCACGCTATCAAACTCAGAAAATACATGAATAGTCCCTCTTCATGGAATGACTTGACTCTGCTATCTTGGATTTGTTTTAATTTCAAGCCAGTGGAGAGGGAGACTTAGAGGCTTTCTTAGAAATTCAGATAATCACTATGCTGACCTATCAATACTGACACTTCAAAATCAGTCATATAGAAAAAGTCACCAACTAAGTATATTCATTATTATAAAGCACACTTTTAAAAAAAATAATGGCAACATATTAAATAACCAAGACGCATTTGTTTTAACTAAAAAGTATTTGTAAAACAGAAAGAGTTTTCACTGTTTAAGGTCGATTTATATCTACTAGTATTTATTTAATATGTTGATTAGTTACTGTTAAGATGCTTCCTTTGCTGTCGCTCCTTCACATTATGTTCCTCCTTTTTGCCACTAGCATTCTTCATTTGCTTCTGAAAAATCTGCTGTGTTGTGCAATAATTGTTGGATCATACGTATTATACAGAGTGTTTAATTGATGAATGAACCTTTACCTAGCCCTGGGTAATGAATATGTCTCAGACTGCTGTCCATGCCACTGAAACTGCAGAAGATGGAAGAACAAGATGCTTTATACTTCCAAGGTATCCATATGCAGCTTGGTGGGTGAAAGCTCAGTGTTCCCAGAAGTCATTGCGATAACAGCCATGGTTTGGTGAAGACAAAACAATAAACCAGAACTGCTGTACCTACTACCTGCAGAGAACAGATGCACAGCCACAACTAGGGCCAGCAATCACCTTTGGGGTGCTAAATACCTCTGTTGCTTGATTTGGTAACGGGGTGAAGCTGCATGAGCTGGGCTGTCCTGTGTTACCCACAGGGGGAAAATGAAGTTCCCACTAACTACAACAGCAACCAAACCTACCACCATTTTCAGTTTATCAGGGTGCAGAGGCAAAAACTGAAATGGAGAATAAGGTAGAAAATTGCATAACTTTTGAAGTCTGTACAGAACAGAACTTAAAGACTGGAAATATATTCAGTGTAAAGCTATCGTATGCTAGCCAAAAGACTTTGAGGGAGAAGAATAGTCTTGATAATGTAACTTAGTCATCATTAACTAGCTTGTCTCAGTTAAAAATGTCCAGGGAGCTGTCAATTCAGTATGGATATCCTGAATTATGTCTGTCATTGTCTTTTCACATCCTTTCTCGTCTTGCAGCAGAAGAATGCAGTACACCAGTTCTGGAGGATCTTTCTGAGCTGCCAGTGTTACTCTGTGAGCTGAGTGACTACAAGACAAATACTGTTGGTTTTGACAGAACACATCCCCTACCAACAGCTTATGTTGTGACACCAAAACTCTGGAAACACTACAAAAATATTGATTACATCTCTGTCTCTCTTAGAGGAAGAAAAGCAGGAAGACAGGAACCAAAGAAGCTATAAGGGCTGGTACATCCTTGAGGTGCATCTTCTAACTTTGTAGTGACTCAGGCTAAGTACTGTTACTGGCAGAAGAAAAAAGATGTAATCACACAGATAATCAGAGTCACCTGGCTCAAGGGAGAGGTGGTGGAAGAATACAGAAACTACTTTAGTTCCTTTATTAGAGAGGAGGCTTGGAAATCCTCCACTATATTTTTTTTTTTCCGATTTTCCCATTATATTCAGTTGCTTTAGGAAGTTTGCAAATCTGAGTTACTCTTCCCAAGAAGACAGATAGACAAGTAACTGGAGATACTTATTCTCAACATCTCCATGAGACCCTTTTACCCCTGAGTGATAAACACCAGAACTTGCCCAACTGAAATTTTTGGCGTTGGCTCAAAGAGGCTTTTACATTGATTTAAACCAAAGCGAATCTGTGCTCTTCATTCTGCTATAGCTTGTTTTTTTTCGGAGCTTGTTATAAAATCTTTAGAGAATTCAAATACCTCTACAGCACTCTGCGCTGAAGCTCAGATTGAAATTGCAACTGCTGAGTCACAGAAATTAGAGGGAGCAGTAACTCACATCATTTATTTCTTAGCCTCAAGACAAATTAGCCCCAAGAGGTGCTATTCAGACTTCTTCCATTGAGGAATTATTTTATAATCAACAAAGAGTTCATTACCAAGAAGTTTTTTCTGACATTCAGCCAAAAAATTATTTGTGATTTTTTTTCCATCTCAACGTAATCATAACAGTCTGAATACCATAAAATCACCCTGTAATGCTAACAGGAAAGCTCTGAGTGAGGGAGCAGTGGTTTTGAAAGGAAAAAGCAGATGAAACTGTCTTATTAGTTACAAGGAGTGAAGTGGTGATTAAGGTCCTTATTTTGTCAATGCTTAAGCATCTGTGAGAAAGTAATAGAACTATTTATATGGTTCAGCTGCTTATTTTTTTTCCCTTTTTTTTTTTTTTAATGATATTCCGGCTAAAAGCATCTGATGACTGACACAGAAAATACTGTTTGCTTTGTTGTACTTACACTTTGATTTGGGAGTTGCACAGCTTAGTATTTTCCCAAAATATTAGTTGTAGCATAGCATAGTGTCCATCTGTTCTGAAATAAGCAACACGGATTCTAATACCCTCCCATCTGTATGTATATTTTTAGTCACATTCAAATTTGTAATCTCTCTGCTCCAGTCTACATTCCTGGCACAAAACATAAAACTTGTTTTTTGTTAAAAAATTTTCAATTATGCTTGTCTGCCCATGTGTCTATATTTCAAGTTCTTTTCTTAACTCTGGTGAAATGATTTAAAATGTATGTGTCTGCAATAAGAAATCTCCTATTTCTCTTAAATCTTCCAAAGAGTCTATTCTTGAATTCTGAGTCTTATAGTTCCTAGATAGCTGTAAGGAAAACACCATAAGATGGAGAAATGGGAGGAAAGAGAAACCTGAGCTGAAACACCACTGGGCAAGGTATATGTGTAAGTACTTTTTAAACACAGAACAAGTTACTTTCTTTTCACTTTACTGTGCTCATGACTTCTTTATGAGGGTTTGGAGGACAAGCCTAAGTCTTAGAGTGATTGACAGATGACCAAAGGGAGAGAAAAAACATCTCAGGTGAGGCTCTTTTAGTTGTATTTTTGTGGAAGTGGTGCAGAATAAGGGAACAGTAAACCAGATTAGTTAACTAGAGGTGGAGTGAAAGAAAACAAATATTTTCACTGAGTAAGAAAAATGTAACCACAGGAGAAGCACAGCTTGCATTCAGAGTTCTTAAGTGTTTACATTGCCCCATGCTCATTTTGGTGAAACTATTTCCATGCTGAGAACAGCCACCTATTTAAGAAACTGTGGGAAACAGGTATTCCAACAACTATTAACGTAGCAGTTGAGAAGCCCAGGCCAGATTCCTGCTCCAACTCTTCTTTAAGGAAGCTGGAAGGTCCTGGTCCCCTGTATTCCAAATTTGCAATGTAAATCCAGTGTATCAGCTGTATTGTGCGGGTGCAAATGACTCTGTGTTGCAAGCGATACAGACCTATTTCTCAGGGGATGTGAGTGGGCTTCCCAGTTCCTGGGTGCAGATGCACTTCTTGGACTTACCTGGTGGCACAGAAAGGAAACATGGATGCATGGACAAAAGTGGTACAGAAGTACCCAGTCTGGATGAGTAGGGGAGTGTAAGGCCCTTGCCTTGCTTGATGTCCTGAGCCAAGGCTTTCTATCTCTTTACTGACAACCTTTCACAAGTATCTAAGCAATGAACTACCTAAGTATCAAGACCATCTAAGGAACTTGCAGGTGCTCACGTCCATGGGACCTGATGAGATGCATCCACGGGTCCTGAGGGAACTGGTGGATGAAGTTGCTAAGCCACTGTCCATCATATATGAGAAGCTGTGGTAGTCCAGTGAAGTTCCCAGTGACTGGAAAAGAGGAAACACAACTCCCATTTTTAAAAAGGGAAAAAAAGAAGACCTGGGGAACTACAGGCCAGTCAGTCTCACCTCTGTGCCCGGTAAGATCGTGGAGCAGATCCTCTTGGAAACTATGCTAAGACACATGGAAAATAAGGAGGTGATTGGTGACAGCCAACATGGCTTCACTAAGGGCAAATCATACCAGACAAATTCAGTGGCCTGCTATGATGACGTTATGGTGTTGGTGGATAAGGGAAGAGAAACTGACATCATGTACCTGGATTTGTGCTAAGCATTTGACACTGTCCTGCACGACATCCTTGTTCCTAAAATGAACAGACAGACATGGTCTGATGAATGGACCACTCCATGGATAAGGAATTGGCTGGATGGTCACACTCCAAGAGTTGCACTCAATGGTTCTATGTCCAAGTGGAGACCAGTGACAAGTGGTGTTCCTCAGGGGTCAATATTGGGACCGTTTATCATCCTTGTTGGTGACATGGACAGTGGGATTCAGTGCACACTCAGCAAGTCTGCTGATCACACCAAGCTGTGTGGTGCTGTCAACATGCTGAAGGGAAGGGATGCTATCCAGAAGGACTTTGGTAGGCTTGAGAGGTGAGCCCATGTGAACCTCATGGGGTTCAACAAGACCAAGTGCAAGGTCCTGCACATGAGTCAGGGCGATCCCAAGCATGAATACAGGCTGTGCGAATTGAGAGCAGCCCTGAGGAGAAGGACTTGGGGGTGTTGGTTGACGAGAAGCTCAACACGACCCAGCAATGTGCACTTGCAGCTCAGAAGGCCAACTGTATTCTGGGCTACATCAAAAGGAGCGCAGCCAGCAGATCAAGAGAGGGGATTGCGTCCCACTACTCTGCTCTGGTGAGACCCCACCTGGAGTCCTGCATCCAGCTCTGGGGTCCCCAGCAGAAGGAGGACATGGATCTGTTGGAGTGAGTCCAGAGGAGGGCCACAAAGATGATCAGAGGGATGGAACACCTCTCCAATAAAGACAGGCTGAGACAGTTGGGTCTGTCCAGCCTGGAGAAGAGAAGGCTCCAGGGAGACCTCACAGCAGCCTTCCAGTACCTGAAGGGGTCCTACAAGCAAGCTGGAAAGGGACTTTCTACAAGGGCTTGTTGTGATAGTTCAAGGGGTAATGGCTTTAAACTGAAAGAGGGTAGATTCAGATAATATATAAGGAAGGATTTTTTTACAATGAGGGTGGTGAGACACTGGAACATGTTGCCCAGAGAAAGTGTGGATGATCCCTCCCTGGAAGTGTTCAAGGCCAGGTTGGATGGGGCTTTGAGCAACGTGGTCTAGTGGAAGGTGTCCCTGCCCATGGCAGCGGGATTGGAACTGGATGGTCTTTCAAGTCCCTTCCAAGCCAAACCATTGTATGATTCTATGGTTGCAAATTTCTCATTACCAGAACCTTTAGCTAATCCTTTCCCCACTCCCTGCCTCAATCTGCTAAGGCAGCTATGGTGCTTTGGCAAAGAATTCTAGCACTAAATAATGCATAAATTAATATAAGTATTTATCTTTATCCATTGTAAATTGTAGCATTCCGCTGGAGTTCCCCAAGTCTTTATGTTATAAATAAGAGCAAGCAGGAAAGTCTGTTTCAGTTATTGTCTGACTCTTGCTTATTTTTAATGCCTCTGTTAAATTCTTTCTAAAGAAAGCTCTCACAGTTGCTTCATTTTACCCTCCTGCAGAAGTCTTTTTCATCTTTGATTCTTCTTATAGTCCCTCTCCACACTTCATGTATAATCAGTAACTTCTTACCAGGGTGAGTTGGCAGGTGTTTGCCCAGTGTCACAGATATCGTCTTCCAATGAATGCATAGTGGCACAAGAATATACTTTTGAGTTATTTTCCATTTTATTCCCTTAACATTCTTGTGTTTCCATTGCAACTGCACTTTGGCTAAGATTTCCAGCAGAGCATTGCAGATGTGCTGAAGCTCAGAAATGACTAGAAAACCACGTCTGAAAAAGCTGTGTAGTGAGCTTAGCAGAATACAAATGATTTTACTTTTAGAAACAAAGGAGTCTTTAAAAACACCAGACCATTGACCAGATATGTTCTCGTTGACAGTTGATATTACTAGATATTTTGGACAAGGACTTTTGAAGAAGAGAAACGAAACAGAAAGTCTAAGGGAGAATTTCCGTTTACCTCAATGGACTCTGAACTGGAAACTCAAGAACAGAGTGGACTTTATTAAAAAACATATACCAATTCTCTAGCAATTATTTCTCCTAGTTACTGAGTTTCAATTTACTTTGATTTAGCACTCGAACAGTTTTAGTTCTAAATGCCATGACCAGCTTTGAGAAGTGCAAAATAAAACCATAGCATTTGTAGGTCTCCAATTACCACGGCATCTTTTCACAAAACGAAGGAATCTAGAATCTTAGAAAAAATATGAAACAATACAGCATAAGATTGTAAGCAGACAGAGTGATTTTACTTGTAGCATACTCTGGACAAAGTACTTGAAGCACTGTGACAATAACAATACATAGCTACATGTACTGACCAGGCACGTTGTGATTTAATGGATGACTTCAAAAGAAAATGTCGCAGTCAGATTGAAACGTCAATTAGTGCAACATTTCCTAATATCCCACAGATTCATTTCTTCCCCTGTGAGTGTTAGAGAAATGGAAAACGTTTCACATTTAATCCACTCTCCACTAATTTGATCCTTTTGGGCTCTTCATGGTACATTTTATTCCATCTTGGTCGTTTAGAAACAATGTTCTACCAGAGTACAAGGGAAAAAGGACTTATGGATGAACTGTAAATTCAGTATGACAGCATGTGGGAGCAAAAGTGCATTCAAATTGCAGGCCAAATATAAGACATGTAAGGTCATACCTGCTTTTTTCAGGTTTTGCTCAGGAAAGGAGTGGAGCATGGTGGGAGGTGGAGAACATGTGCCACCATTGGTACTGAAGGCACTAGGGAACTGCAGTCCTGAGACCTCCACCCAATATTTCAGGCATTTTCAGTGGTCTGGCCACTGCCCGTTTTTCTCAGCCATGTCTCATTCAATAAAGGAGGCTAGGGCACTTCAAGACTCCTTCCCTGAGTGCCCACAAGAAGTAGGATGAGTTGGTTTAACTATGGTCGGAGGCAATGCACAATGGAGACTTCAGGATTCCTCCCTGAACACTATAATAGCAGTGGGCCTGTCTATACAGGAAATTATTCAGAATATAGCTATTGTGGTGGTGCAAATTCATACTCAGTAAAAATCTGCTTTAACTTTCAGTCTGGACAAGACCTTACGCTTTGTTCTCTATGTAAAGGTGATAATCAGTGTGAAATCAGTAAAGAGAATCAAATAAAAACAAGACAAAAAGGAAACGAGGCTTTGAACAGGAGATCACAGAATCACAGAATCACAGAATCACAGAATGGTAGGGGTTGGAAGGGACCTCTGTGGGTCATCTAGTCCAACCCTCTTGCCGAAGCAGGGTCACCTACAGTAGGTTGTAGAGGACCTTGTCCAGGTGGGTCTTGAATATCTCCAGAGAAGGAGACTCCACAACCTCCCTGGGCAGCCTGTTCCAGTGCTCTGTCAGAAACAGTTGTTTTATTTCAGTAGGAGACCTGAGCTGCTGATTCATACTTTGGGAGTGAGGACAAGCACGATGCCGTGCTCAGCATGCGTAAGTGCTACCAGAGGCAGTGTTGCTGTCCTACCGCAGTGCTGGCCTCCTCTCAGCTACTTAACACAACTAAACACTGTGCTCATGCAGCTAGACTGCTTCCAAGGGTGAGGTATCCTTGCCTGACAGGCTGTTGTGTTGCATAGATGTACAGTCTGCTGTCATCTGCACCTTGCTAAAGTCAGCATCCATTCTGTAGCACCTCCAAGTCATGAAATCAGGCTTTCAGGAGAGAAAAGAGAGGGCATCAACTCTAAATGGGGTCATGTTTACCAAATATTTGGCTCTCTAGAGTCTATAATGATTACTGAACAGTCACAACTGGTCAGCTGAAGATGTTTCTGTGTTCATACCTAACCCTTCCTCTTTGCAGTGACCAGAACGTGGCATTTGGGGGTCTCCTCAAGTGCCTGGCTCTCAGGTCCTGGCACACTTGCTGAAAGCAGCCAGGGTACAGTCCATAAACTCAGCCACCTCATGAACATGACCTTTCTTTTGTCTCTTGACCTGTGTGTGCTCTAAAATATCTGATGAAACTGGACAATAATATGGCACGAAATTTTCCGTGATTAAAAAAAGACATGAGATTATCTGCAGTAGAAGTTTATAACTAAGAAGCAGTAAATTGCTCTGCTGCCAAATGCGATTTTATTGCAAGTCCTGCCTAGAAGCTGCTTTTCTCTGGGGCTCTAAGAAGCATGTGGAAATCTCCAGTTTTACAGAAAAATAGGTTTCTAACTGAGATATAAACAAAATTTTATGCAGAAAATGCTATACAGAAGATTGCAGACCAGAAGTTAGGCAAAAAAGAATCCCATACCGCCTTTCCTACACTGTCAAGATTTTGACAAAGATCTTATGATTTTTCAGCAGATTTACCCCAAATTTCAGACCTTCTGGGTTAGTAATACTGAAATGGCCTCTATGGGAACTACCTCAGGCTTACTGAGTATTTTGACTTCTTGTTCCTATTATTTTACAACAGTTTCAAGTGTTTAAAGAGATTTCATAAATCTTTAATTTGGCTCCAAAATTTCTGAATGAACAGTCAGCCATCCCAATTTCTTGCAAAACAGCACTGCATTTTTAAGAGAAAACACTCGAGTGACCTCTTACTTTACTGCTGAATATGGTTTTGTGATTCAGCTGCAGCCTTTTTTGCAACGCCTGAGGCAGCCTTCAGGCCATATGACATTTGAGGGGACACAGTCCTGGCCTGGTGCAGCATCCCTCCAGGGCTGAGGTGATGAAAAATGCTGCTTCTCTGACTGTAGTGCAGCCTTATGGCTCCATTCACATGCTGGGACATCTACATGCAAGGCGGTAAGAGGTTCAAAGTGCCCAGTGAATTTTTTCCCAGGTATTGGAGTTACAGAACAAGATAGGAGCCAGAAAAGCTGTTGCTGTAAATGAGTACCCTGCAAAAGAGTCTTAAGCAGAGTAAGATGGATGCCAATTTTCTGTCCCACTCTTTGTGCACAAGCTTTGACGGGTCACAATTTATAGACTTGCCGTATCCATGGAAGCTTGGGAATGGCTTTCCTCTTGACGGGAAGAGTTCAGGATTTATGTTGGCTCCACAATCGGCATTTGGCTCTAGAAAAATGATGGCAATGTGCAACGCCCTGTTTAGTCCTACTTCACAGAAAAAATGTTGAGTGGAAGAGCAAAGTAGGGACACGGGCTAATGAAGGCTTTTTATTATACTGGACGTGGTGGAGGAGCTCTGCTTCTGCTTTGTATTTTGATTTGCAAGCAGTAGGAAATTTTGAGATTTTGAAAGATTCGTCAGTCCTCTCATAATGTGTCCTCTCCCAGACCACTAGAGGGCCCTGAAGTCCACCTTAACAGATTGCCTTGACAAGTTGGCAATTTTGAATACTATCAAACAAAAGTGAACGTATTTTCCAGAATTCTTGCACTTTCTGGGTTGGCTACTACGAATGAAATGTGTAGGGTGAATACAACCACAAGAAAATAACGATGTGGGGTAGAAGATACCTTGAAAGGCAGCGTCAATAAGTGACTTCCACCCCCTAGGAAGGAGCATGGATTTCTGGAGTTTGGTGGGGACGGTATCTCCTCAGCAGCACCTGGATGTCATCCATGCCCTTTCTATTTTACAAGTCAGACATGTGTGTAGTAGGTTCCCTGTGTGTGCCCAAGATGCTTGTGATTTCATACCACTCCTCATGAAGACCTCTGCCTTATGTTAAACCTTACCTCAAGCCCTACTGCCATAGCTTGTCTTTGGCTGCGGAGCAGTGAAGCAGCTCAGTTCCCCTTGCTGTTGAGTGTGAGGTATGGGCAAGGTGACTGCTTTAAGAAACAAGAAGAGGCTCCCTTATAGCAATGTTTCTTTCTACTTGTAGATTTGAATGTGCTGGGTGGGTACGCTGTTCTGCTCTGTATTTGTAGGTGTTTCTGAGCAAAGAACCTCTCTGCCTTCAGTCATCCTGCTGGAAGAGCATGTCTTTGTGCTTTGTCTCCTTGCAGTCCAGAGCAACAGACCTTTGAACATGTTCAGAAACAAGCAAAGTTTAAACATAACTCCAGAAAATTTTCCTTTTTGCTTCTCTCCCCATTTGTTTTTCCCATCCCCTTTATTAAGTAGGCCTGCCATCTCACATGCCATAGTCTCAGTCTGAGACATTTAGATACAGAGATGTAAAATGTTGTTAAATTTTTGGCAGCCTTTTCAGGACTGAAACTGAAAGCTGGATCATATGAAGAGAGAATATGTCATTGGGACCAACAATTCACTCATTCCTGTCCTGGAAGAGTCTGAAGTGCTGGGCACTGAAATACAAAAAAGTCACTGTAAGTTTTATGGCTTTTGCTGAAACCTATATCATTTAATGGATGATAGCTAGAGCAGCTGACTCCACAATCCGAAGAGGGCAAAATGGGTTCCAATAATAAAATGCTAAAATTGCCACAAACCTTCCTGAAATACTTTTCTGTGACATCTAGGGAAACATGGTGAAGTGTAGACTGGCTCTGCTGACATCTGCTTGAAATGACCTGCATAATACCAATGCCCCTTTCATCCCAGAGTAAAGAGTAGCTGTTCAAAGTGACCTCTGTTCTACAGTTAATGCACTGTGCTTACAAAACCCAGTCTTTTGGAAGGGCTGTCACTGGATACAAATGAGGCATAAGCTATGCGTTTTCCCTCAGGGTTAATTTTGCATTTCCAGAAACGAATTACACATTTGAGTAAGAAATAATGTTTCAGACAAATGTATGTCTGCCAGGCTAGTGATTGTGATTAGTGATAATGGATGAATGAATGATGAAGAATGAATGTCCCCTCCTGTTCTTTTTAAACAAATCTCTTCCTCATTAGCAGTGCTATGGAAGTTGTTAATGTACATGTGGTGAGTAGCCACCATGTCTGTTGTACACAAAAATGTGTTAACTCTCCAGCAGGACAGAATGGATAGGATTAATCTCAGATAACTTTTTAGCATCTGACTTAGTCACTGTCCTGGTTTTGGCTGGGATAGAGTTAATTTTCCTCCCAGTAGTTGCTGTGTTTTGCATTTAGTACGAGAAGAGTGTTGGTAACACTGATATTTTCAGTTGTTGCTATGAAATCAAGGACTTTTTCCAGTTTCTGATATTCATCTAACGAGCAGGTGTGCAGGAGCTGGGAGGGAGCGCACCCAGGCAGCCAGACCAAGCTGTCCTGTGGAAATATCCCATACCATAGATGTCATGCTCAGGTTGTGAATGGATGTTGGCTGGGGAGCAGGAATCTTTCTTTCTCATTTTCCATGAGTTCGGATCCTCTCTTGTCTGGGAGTTTGAACTTTTCCAGGAGTTTGGTCTTTTTCAGGAGTTTTGCAAAATTTACAAAATTTGCAACTTCTGCATTTTGCAATTGCTTCTTGGGGACTGCCTGCAAATCAGTCATCGAATGGTGAGAAAATTGTACTGTATATAGTTTTATTTTACGTATTCATTATTATCATTAGAATTATTAGTAGTATTAGCATTTACTTTTTTGTCTTAGTAAACAGTCTTTATCTCAGCCCATGGGTTTTAGCTGTTGTCCATTTCTCTGCCCCATGCCACTGTGGGGGGAAGGGGAGGGGTGAGTGTGTGGCAGTCGGGTCCTCCTTGCCTGCTGCCAGGTTAAACCACAACAGTCACTTGGACTCCTCCTGTGGTATGTAAAGGAAAAAAAGGCCCCGCTAATAAGTTATTAACTTCATCTTGATGTAGATGACTAAAAGACCTTATGTAGCTCATATATGAGAAGGGTATATTTCTCTCCTTTAATTACAGAAGAAGTCTAGATGACTACACAGGTTGTACATTATACGTATCTAGCTTTTGGCAAGCAGAATCCCACCTGCCCTGTCAGTAAGGTCATGCAAATCCCACACTTGTTTGTGCTAAACTGGCAGGTACTGTCACTGTGCTGCTTATGTGGTAGCTGTAGCATACACAGCCGGCAGCTGCCAACGCAGACAGGAGCTTGGGAGAAATTGTGGCTCCCAGGAAGGATTGGGTAGAGTTCAGTTATTCCAAAGTTCCCAGCTTGGGACTCTTTGGAGATGCAGGAGCATGTTACCCTTCTGCAGCTATGGGATTGCTGGAGGAACCGTGTTGGGAGGTGTAGCCAAGCTGCTGCCCGAGAAAAGCCTGTCTAGAGGGCTTTGGATCAAGGGTAACGCACTTCTGAGCACCTTCACAGGTTGCCTCTTGGGGCCCTTCTCAATCCCATCTGCCAGCATCCCTCTAGGAGTGACAAGAGTGCTCTGCCCGTCTGCCTGAGCTTGGACACAGGACATGCAAGGAGAGTGACAGAGGAGAATGGAAGGATGGAGAGAGAGGGCTTTGGTAAATCATCTAAAATACACTATCACTCTTCAGGGAGTAGCTTAATCCACTATCTTCTTTCTTGGTTAGTCCCCTGCTGCAGTTGTTTTATTTGTTTTATGGGTGAATGTTCTTTTCTCAAAATAACAAAGCTTTCCTGTTAGGGAGTGGTTTGAATTAGCAGTAATTCAGAACATTTCTCTTTTTAAGAGGGCATAAATGGAATTGTAAAATGCTATATAGTGTTTTAATTCCTTCTGGATTTCTTTCATAAGCGTATTTTGGGTCTTGAGGGATGTTCGTACCAAACATGTGGCTTAGCTCCAAGTACCTTTCTCCTTAAAACCCTTGTGTTTTGGGACATAGCCAGATAGGATGACAGAATATCTATTACTTTTATAGCTCGTATGCTGTGTTGACAGTATGAAAAATGTTTTATCCTTGCAAGAAAATTAAACGTTCCTGTCTAATTTAAAAAAGGATCGTCTAAAGGACTTGCTTGCTGCAAGCTTCTATGTGTTTTTGGGATCCTCTTCCTGTTCTTTAGGAACTGTTGTGTACACTTTTGCAACTAGCTCTCATCATTTAGGAACGCATTTTGTCATTTCAGTTGTAAGTGGTTTACCAACTCCTAAAAAATCTCTGTGGATATCTAGTGCATTAATGGGATGGAGAAGAGGAAGATGTTCTTGCAGTGAGGCATTATATATAGTATACAATATCCCTGGACAAGATACTGGAGTTTAGTGGCTAGTTGTACAGTTAATTCAATATTGGATGAGGAGCAGGATTTTCTTTCAAGTAATGGGTGTCTGTTAAGTTTTGGGTTTTTTTAATAATACCCCTGGAAAGTTTACAAAATAGTAGGAAGTCCATTTAATAAAAAGAATAATTAAAAACCTCAATTGCATCCTCAGAAAAGAGAAAAGTTTTCTCACATACCAGTTAAGTTTATCTCACTCTCATTCAGGCTAATGAATGATAAGATATTCAGCTAGGGGAAGGTATCTTTAGAAACATGATATCATCACAGCTAAATCTTGTTGATCGATCCCATGCAGAAAGCAGGACACTTGTGGCAGCTTCATACAAATTAGTGTCTCCTTGAACTTCAGATCTACTTTACATTTCTTTTGATTATTTCTCTCATTGCGATTATTTCCAGCACTGGTGAGACACACCTGGAGTATTGCATCCAGTGCTGGGTTCCCAAGTACAAGAGGGACTGGAACATACTGGAGCCAAGTCCAACAAAGCAGCACGAAGGGATGGGAGCATCTGACACAGGAGGAAAGGCTGAGAGAACTGAGACTGTTAAGCCTAAAGATAAGATGGCCCAAGGTGGATATTATCAATGTGTATAAATATGTGATGGGTGAGGTTAAAGAAGAGGGAGCCAGACTAATCTCAGAGGTGCCCAGGGACAGGACCAGAGGCAAAGAGCACAAACTGAAACATAGGAGCTTCCCTCTGAACACAGGGAAGCACCTTTCTACTGGGAGGGTGATCGAACTCTGGCACAGGTTGCCTAGAGGGGCTGTGGAGTCTCCATCCTTGGAGATACTCAGAAGTTGCCTGGACATGGTCTGGAGTATCCTCCTTTAGGTGACCCTGCCTGAGCAGGGGGTTGCACTAGACCAGCTTGAACCTACACCCTCCTGTTCTTCTGCCACTGTTTCTGCAATTTGACAAGAGCCAGGACCGGCTCTGGCTGAGAAGCCTTGGTGGTGCAGTAGTTGATGCGCAGGCATCAGGTTTGGAAACAGGTTTTATGTCGAGTTACAGACTGAGAAACAGCGTTCTTCTTTTCCACAGTTAAACAGAGCCAAAGACCAGAAAGGGCAGAATAGACATCTAGTCTGAATCCTCTGTACATTAAAAGCCATAATGCCTAGTCTAAATGAATTAATAGTAAAATAGGATCTTCAGAGGTTGTCTAGTCTGTCTCTTTGTCCCTAAGCAGAGTCAACTGTACCTAAATTGTTCCTGTCAACGATTCCAATTGTTAATGGTCCTTACTATTAGAAAGAGCTTCTTGCTATTTAAATGAAACTTCAGCAACAATTGGCCCTAGAACTATTGTCCATTAATGTGTCTTCTCGATACAGTGGTCACCGAGCAGAGCTTATTCACTTTCCCTCTCAAGAGCCTTGCACACTTTGCAAGCCTGCTGCTGTTCCCTCCTCAATCTTGTTTTCTTCAGGCTGAACAACCCTTCCAATTCCTTCAACCTTTTCTCAGTGAAGACACAGAAAAACATCACTGGGGACTCTGCATCCAAAGAGTGCAACATGCCTGTCGTTATCTGCCTAGACGAAGTGCTACCAAACAAACTACCCAGTGCTCTCAGACTGACCCTTAAAAACAGCCGCTGGTGTTATGTGTGGCATGTACTGAATCAAATGAGCTGGCAAACCCACTTAAGGGCTTTTGGAACATTGTATCAAAACTAAAAGCAGCAGTTCGTTCAAAATGTGTTTACCCAAATAAAACAGTGCTCCCCACAAGGGAAGACTGGTGGTGGCTGTCCAGTCCCTCGAGTCCCTGGGCTCCCTGCCTTCTTAGACGGTACCTGAGCTTTGGGATTGCAATTCACTGCAGGTTCCAAGCTGAGATGCTTTGACAACTTCCTGTGTGGAGGAGCCTGTTTCCATCCCTTAGTTACCCTGGGAGCATGGGGGGAGTGTCCTCCTGCTCCAGGCACTCAGGCGCATTCCCAGAACCCAGGGGAGATCTCCTCCCTGAGGGCAGCATCGGCCTCTGCGGCATGGCTGAAATGCACTCTCCTGGAACATGCTGTGAGGTGAAACAACGCCACAGAGCACTGTAAGGCCCCAGAGCAACCAAAGTCATGTCCTTCTCAGCCCTGACGCAAGAAGAAACTGCACTAGCCAAGCACTTGAGGCATTTTCTTTGTTACCTCAGAGCACCAGGTGAACCTCTGCATCCAGCTACCACCAGCTGCCTGAAGAAAGTAGGAGAAAGCAAGTGGACAAATACCAGAAAAAAAGAAAAGAGAGCAGAGGAAAAATTATGTGAGGAGGATCCCCCCCGCCGCATGCCCTCCCCTCCTAGCCCAGTCAGGAAGTAATGTCCTTCAAAGATGAAATTTACTTCTGTATTTGTTCCAATAGAAAGCTGCAGGAGTTATGGATGCACTAAATTCAACACAAGCAATTCCACTCTCCCCCAGGGACAGTAATATTTACACATGGGCAACTTAAAAAAATAAGAAGAGATAAATCTTACATGCCAAGTTAATGAAATCTGTAGCTTCTGTAAAGATAATAGGACTATAGACAATAAACAAAGGAAACCAGTAAGAATCTGCAATCACAAAAAAGTTGCTGCTATGGAGAGTAACAAGGAATGAAAGTCTGCTCTTCTTGAAGTCTTAGCAAGGGTTTTTTCTCAGTCATTTCACTTTGAAAACACCTTGAGAAATAAGTTAGAGTATGTTCTGACATCAAAATTCTGCAAAATGAATAGGAATTAACAATACTTTTCAGCATAACCAAATCTGTATTTTCACTGAAGTGATCTCATTGAATAAAAAAAGACAAAAGAGGAATCAGACCTAAAGTACTGAAGTGGATAAAATAATCTGAATGCAGTGCAGTCTGTTGAAAGTAGAGCACACATTTAGATGTTCGGAAATGTACTGATGCTTTCAATCTCTCTCACATATTACTGAAGTATGCACTATTTTATTCAAAATGCTGTAGTCTAATACTTTTGTTAAACTCCATTGATTTTAAGAGGATATCTTTGTTGTAACCAGATGCAGAATTAGAAAAAAACCTGTTCTAATGCAGACATTTGCTTGTACAGACCTCTTTCAGATGTCCTTGTTTATGCTTTGCTGTGATCTTTGAAATCACCTTGCAAGCCTGCTTGTGGAGCCTACAGGGTTGTTCCCAGGTTCCTTAGAAAATGCTGCTTCTGGATGTTTCCTTAAGCAGGCTCCTATGACAGTTTGCAAATTTTGCATTTCTCAGGATAGCACGCAGGTAGGCTGCACTGGTAAATGTTTGTGGGTACAACAGCAGGACAGGCTTCATGGCAGAAAGTCCAAGTTGTAAGTAGAACTTCTTAGTGTCTGCTCTGACCCCTTTTTATGAGACATGACAATACAGATGCTAGATCACCTAGGAAAGTAAAAGACAAATAGATTTGATAGTCCAACAGAGTGAAAATTATTTGAGGAAGGTAAAGGGTTTGAGCTATGTTTAAGATGTATGGGGTTTAAAGTTCTCTCTGGCAGGATGTCGATTGTCATACTTTTGTAACTTCAGAAAAAAAGCATAATACAATCTTCTGTAGTTTGAAGAGTGAGGTGCTGGGGATAAATATTTCTCCTAGAACAGAAAAACAAAAAGATGCTGTCACAGATCATGTGTTTTTCAAACAACAGTCACCTCACTCGCAGGAACAGATGATATCAGTGCTCTAGCATAGAAACATATTTGGGACTAGCATCAGCTTAACTTTGATATTTTTTATTACTGTCTTACAAAAAACAGTGCAGAGTGAAGGTTAGAAAATAATTTTAATTATTTTTTTTATAAGGTTATTGAGACCATGATTTTTATTTGACATCCATATCTACTCTCTGCTTTTCTCAACATCCAGGAACTAAAAGACATCAGCAAAGAACAGGTCTGGAAAAATAACTGTTTGTGTGGATAAGAATATAGAAACAGAGTTACAGGGCATGTTTTGAGTGAAAAATGGAGAAAAATGGGTTGGAAAAAAAAGTGAAACTGAAAAGATACTGTATTGGTTTGGCCTGGATAAATGCCAAGTGCCCACCAAAACCACTCTGTCACTCCCCCTTCTCAGCGGGACAGCGGAGAGGAAACATGATGAAAAGCTCGAGGGTCGAGACAAGGACGGGGAGAGATCACTCACCAGTTACTGTCATGGACAAAGCAGACTGAACTTGGGCAGAAAAGGAAGTTTAATCTATCACCAATCAAATCAGAGTAGGATAGTGAGAAATAAAACTAGATCTTAAAACACCTTCCCTCCACCCCTCCCTTCTTCCCGGGCTCAACTTCAGTCCTGATTTTCTCTACCTCCTCCCCCCAAGCAGCACAGGGGGACGGGGAATGGGGGTTGTGGTCAGTTCCTCACACGTTCTCTCTGCCACTCCTTCCTCCTCAGGGGGAGGACTTCTCACACTCTGCCCCTGCTCTAGCGTGATGTCCCTCTCATCGCAGAGAGTTCTCCACAAACTTCTCCAACGTGAGTCTTTCCCACAGGCTGCAGTTCTTCACGAACTGCCCCAGGGTGGGTCCTTCCCATGGGGTGCAGTCCTTCAGGAACAGGCTGCTCCAGCATGGGTCCCCCATGGGGTCACAAGCCCTGCCAGCAACCCTGCTCTGGCGTGGGCTCCTCTTTCCATGGATCTGCAGGTCCTGGCAGGAGCCTGCTCCAGAATGGGCTCCCCACTGGGTCACAGCTTCCTTCAGGCATCCACCTGCTCTGGCATGGGGTCCCTTCCATGGGCTGCAGGTGGATATCTGCTCCACTGTGGACTTCCATGGGCTGCAAGGGGACAGCCTGCCTCACCATGGTTTTCATCACGAGTTGCAAGGGAAGACACTGCTCTGGCGTCTGGAGCACCTCCTCCCCCTCCTTCTTCACTGACCTTGGTGTCTGCAGAGTTGTTGCTCTCATATCATCTCACTCCTCTCTCTTCACTGCCGTCTCACCCAGAGTTTTTTTTCTTCCCCTTAACTATGTTATCCCAGAGGTGCTACCACCGTTGCTGATTTGCTTGGCCTTGGCCAGCAGCAGGTCCGTCAGAGCTGGCTGGCACTGGCTTTACTGGACATGGGGGAAGCCTCTTGCAGCTTCTCACAGAAGCCACTCCTATAGCCCCCCACTACCAAAACCTTGCCATGCAAACCCATAACAGATACTGAGATATTTTGTTAGCTTTTGTCATTTTGCAGATTTGAAACAAGAATTAAAACAATTTGTCACAATGGTTAATTTCAACATTTTTCAAAGTAAGATATTTCATTTTCCAAATGGAAATGACTTTTTTCTCCTTTGATTTCATCAAAATCACTACATTGTTTTAAATGGACAGCATTGAAAGCACATTGATTTATGATGTTTCTGAAATAAAAAGGAAATATCCTGTTCAGCTAGAAATAATTCAATCCTTGGATTCTGCAACATCTTAGAAAGTTTCAGTTTTTAGTATGGCCAGAAAACACTACATTTTGATAAAGAATTAAAAAATTAAAATATTGATAATGAATTAAAAAGTAAAATATGCTGTTTCCTTCACTGCTTATGTTAGGCGGTAGCACTTCACATCATCATGAAGAATAAAACAGGCTACACTCAGACTAAGAATTTGGAAGGGAAAAGGCACAGAAAATTTCAGCATAAACCCTGCAGGTAATCAAATGTGTGGTAGGGAAAACAGTTGCTCTGATTTTGAAGGTAATGTAGATAAAGAGGAAGTAGTAATGATTCACTGATACAGCTGTAACATAAGCAGTCCTGTCTTCTTTGAGGGGAAGAAAAAAGAGAAGTTTGTACCAGTAGTTGTTAACTTTCACTAACAAGGTTGTTAGCAATTTTAAGGTTTGGCTTAAATCCTAGAATCCTAGAATCCTAGAATCCTAGAATCATAGAATCATAGAATTCATAGGGAAAAAAAAAAGAGAAGTTTGTACCAGTATTTGTTAACTTTCACTAACAAGGTTGTTAGCAATTTTAAGGTTTGGCTTAAATCAATCCATTTGTTTTAGTAGTGGTAAAAAAAAAGGAAAGCATCACTTGGAGAGAAAGGACAGTCATCTTTTCCATCTTTTGCAGGATTTGGGGTAACACTGGGAGAGAAAAAAAATCCCCAGAATTCTATGGAAAAAAAACAATTTTATGAAAACTTTTCCTGAAAGATAGATATTTTTTGCAACAGTTTTCTTCCCTCTAGAGCATCATCCTGGTTTGGGGAATTGCACTAGAACCTCTTGGTGCAGCAGAAACTTGCAGGCACTTCTGCTCTTTATTCAACTATGGAGTAGAAATTCACCCAGCAGCAAATAGTGGCATTGACCCTGCTCTGATGTTGAGTCCTCAAGACAACTGGTTGTTGCAAGGCATAGCATGCCGTTTGCAGGTGGTCTGGGGATCTATATCACCTGAATAGCTCTTAGTGAAGGAGTGATGGTAAGAATGCACAGTGCTTTGTGACAAATGAGCAGTTCTCTGAATTTTTTTTTAACTTTTCACAATATGGGTTTTATTGTTTTTGTACACCTAATTATCTGCCTTGCACTCTCATTCCTTCATTGTTTTATCCTTGTAATTTCTTTTTTATCATTGACATATAATCAAACATACCACTTGCCACATTTTTCTGGCTCATCTCTTGAACAGTAAATCCTCGTCTTGTCCCATCATTTTCCATGGTGGGAAGGGGTCTGAAGCTAGAAGTGGGTTGTGATGTTCCCTGACACAGTCTAGGGCTGATAGCATCCCCACGGGGTGTCATCTCTGTAGATGGCACTGCACAGATGTCAGACAGCAGCAGTGCAAGGACGGTCCCTCTGATTCTTGTTCTGTTCTCATAAAAATATAGGGCAGTGGAGTAACTCGGATATTCTGATGAGATTACCCCCCTTTAAAGCTAGGAGGGGTGATGTAGAGGGACATGAAGGAGCAGTACTCCTAGATCTCCTCATGTGCTTTTCCTCTCCTCAGTGCTGGAAGCTGGAGTTACAGAAAGAAAAGTTGCTCTACAAGATCTTTGATCAATATCTAGAAACTTGTTTGACAGAAGCAATTGAGGCTGAAAATGAAGGTAGTAGATCCTGAAACGAGTAGGACCAATCTAGTTTAAAGAAGAGATTTGACAAAATTATGTAACATGTGGTACAAGAATAGCACTTCTACTCAACTCCATAGTAGAAAAGCAAGGCAACTTACTGTGAAACTGAAAAAAAAAACATTTTAAAAGTGATAAAAGAAAATGTGTTGTTACACAGCATGCTGTTAGCCTGGAACTCCTCACAATTCCTATTGCAGGCAGCTTTTGGCTGGGCTGACCATGACTTGCTGGAATACTGAGACAGCTGATGGTAAAACACTGAAATAAAATCAGCACTTAAAAGTGCATAGGCACACACACGAATATTAAATCATATATTCTTGTCTTTTCTGATTCCCTTATTAACAAAGGTAAGTGGATTTTGCTTTCAATGAAATATAAAATAAATCAATAAAATACGCTGCCTTTCAATGGAGCTAGTACTTGTTTGTGTCGGATGCTTGCATAAATAGTTATTTTTGAATTCTGTTCTAATTTCAGGCCTATGGCTTAAAATATATGTCTAAAAAATTAGACAAGATGACTCAAACACACATCCCTAGAGTTTTAGGTGACTATAATAAACTCTTGCAAGAACAATATACTTAATTACAGGAGGCATGCTATGTTATACTTCTATTTCATGTTTCTAGAATTCTATATTCAAATTTTTCACTTTAGTCAAGATTTCTATTTTGTTTGTAAAGGTAGTAGTATACAGTTTAACAAAGTTTTTAGAGTGGAGGAAGCATCAAGGGATAAATCTTCAACTACCTCATTTTTCCCATGGTTAAAGGAGTCTGTAAGAGTGGTGCATTCACAACATTTTTCATTTCCACCAATTTTTGTTCTACACTTGTTGTGTCTCTCTGCCATTCCCTATGTTTATCTATCTGAAGTGTCTGAACAAGACACATTGGTAACCATCTGCCATCGATTTTATTTTCATTGCACTGCACTAGTAGCAAAGTTGTTTATCTCTGAGGGCTTTATTCAATAAAAAATATGTCTAGCCATGATTGCATGTGGGGTGGTTGTATCTGCTGCTGAAAAGAGGTCATAGAAATAGCTTGGGTTTTCATCTAGCATCATGAAATTAAACTCTGTGTCCAGCTGACTCGTGAGCCACGTGTAGTAGCTGCGTGTTTGTTGGCTGAGTGTGGACCGTAAGGATTAAAAGGCTTTTCTTCCATTGATGGGCAATGGGGCAAAACTGATGTGTGGAGCCATGGCTGAGGTCCACCCCTGCTGCTCACCACCACTCCTGGGCATGCAGCTGAAGGTGCAAGGGCAGAAACAGCACAATGGAGGCACTGGGAGATTGCTGGGAGGGAACCACGAAGAATCACCTCCAGTTCAGCTGTCTTCTGCACAAACTTCGGGCTTGGAGGCAGGCAGAAATGTTCCACTATGTCCTCCAAGGAAAAAACACTTTTCCTTCCAATTTCTCAAGCGCCCTGCCTTAGGTAATATTTCAACAGCTAGTTTGGAAAATATTCTTTTTGGCAATATGCTAAATTTTTCTATTTTACACTGTTGCTTCTTGAGATTTAGACAAATTTTATAGAAATACGTTTTTTTGCCTGCTTGGTTTATTGGTGATGTTTTGTAATTAACAGGACGGGGCTGATAGTCTGTCTATTCCTGTAATGGTCTGTGATTCAATGTAAATAGTTTATTTTATATGTACTATTGTGTAATATATGCCTAGATATTTTATTTAATTCATCTACCTTAAAAAAGAAGTCAGTTCACAACTATTCGTGTAGAGTTTAATATTCATATAGGTGTACAAACAATTAGCTCAGTAGAAAGGGTACTTACAGAGCACTGAGCAGTATTAAGCAGATCAGAAATCATCAGCTGCTTTCAAATGCATTTTGTCTCACTGAGTATTTCCAGTAAAACAAACGTGAAAGTATCTTTGCAAAGAGTGCTCTCAGGAGCAGAAGTCTTTCCTAGACGTTAGCCTTTCCCACTCTGGGCTTTTGATGGTCTTTCCCATCAGAGCGGAACTGTGTCATCTGGTGATGCAGGTTCCTGACCTGTTCATTCCCACCAGAAGTGAAGTCTGCATGGGAATTCCATGCTCTGCTTTGCTGAGCTTCAGAATTTCTAGAGAGTCATTTGACTTGGCCTGACAGACCTCTCCTGGAGCAAAGAAATGGATTAAGAAATGCCTGCAATAAGAAGCGCTTCATATGAACTGCTTTGGCAGAGCTGGGGAGGTGGTGACTGCCATCCAGGAGGGACAATAAATTTGGTGCAGTGAGTGGTCTTTTCACCAGGCAGTACAGGAGGCAGATGGCAATGCTTCACTGTAGAGCTAGCATGGCTTTTCTGGGAGAATGTCCCAGGGACAGCAGCCCTGAGCCATGGCTGCTCTGAGACAGTGCCTCCGGCCATGCCCAGGGACCAGCTGGGACTGCAGTGTGTGGTGCCCTGGGGTCACCTGACCCTGCAGACATCTGGGCTCGACTCTTGGTTCAGCAGGTGTTTACACCATATAAACTCTTTGGCTTGATGGCCCCCAAATAATGTGTCATTATTCCAGGTACTTTTGTTTAAATAGAGTGAAAGGTCTGACTTCAGTAGCCTGTTGGCCAGGGAATCCTACAGTTCCCATCCTAAAGCACTCAGTTGTTAAAAATAATACACAGATTTAAAAGGTACGGTACTAAACTCTAACAGCAAAGTGAAACTTCCTGGAATTCACGAATGGAAATAATATTTGTAAAAACATTTTTTCATTTATTTTGATTTTGTCATTTTATTATTTCTACACTGATGTGCAGTGCTTGGGGACATTCCTGCATGTTTGAGAAAATACAATCAACAAGCTGGATCTCAATCCTGAAGTAGTTACCTACGTGTTTATTGTTTCTACTTTTAAACCTATGTGTTAGTTTTTAGGGGGTTTAATCTGAGGCATGATTAACTGCAGAGGATGAGGTAAAGTACAGTAAAAGTAAACCCCCTATCTTTCCATATTAATGTGTATGAATGTATTTGTCTTTCAAAGCCTTGGTGAATGGAGGTAGCACGCACATTTTGAATAAATAGGCATACAGAAGAAATCTCTAAATAAAATCAGAAAAGGATTAAGGAAGACAGACTGGCTGTTCTTGTAACATATTTGTGGGGCCAATGTGACCTGGCGGTGCTGTGCTACCCTCCCTGCAGCCTGTCCTGGTATGAGACACCTCCTGAAGTGCTGCCCTGTGGCCAGAAACACCAATGAAGTGCACTGGCTGCTTGTCCTGCTCTCTCTGCACTGAGGGAAGAAGGGGACACATTTGGCCAGAGGGACTTCGTGCTCACTTTCCAATGGGAGAAGTGGTGTAGACCACTCTAAAGGTGATTCATATTTGCATCTCTTGTGACCTTTCAGTAAGATCCACTGCACACATGCTTGACCTTTCCGTGGTCCAGCTGCTGCAGAGTTTGCAAAGAAATTGCTTAACTCTGTTATTTGCAACAAGTGTTGTGTATTTATAATGTCAAGTAAGGTCTTGAGCAAAGACCAGAGGGACAGATCACCCCATGTCTTCTAGACCTAGGATTGCTGCCTTATTCTGTTTTTACAGCTATGTCTGTTTAAGCAATTTTTAAAAAATAATTGCATTAATGCCAAGTTTGAGCCAAGGCAGTTGTAAAGTTGTCCTGGGTAGAACTATCCAGGCATGCAATAGTCTCAAGTGATCTTTCCCATACTATTTGCATTAAATAGGAATGCAAATAAAGTTTAGTTATTAATTCAGTTGATTATTATAATGGAACTATCATGCTGTATATATTACTACTTAATGCTTATTAGTTACTTGGAGGAAGTATCAGTTGACTATAAAAATGATGCCGTAGTATCTCAGGGCAGCCCTTCCCAGTAGGCGTTACTGAGTGTATCTCCACCTCCATCCCATCTGTCCCCAGCATGACCCAGACCCTCCTTACGTGGAAGCCCAATGGGTCCAGGGCATAGCACACTTTCTGCTGTTACAGGGAGAAGCGATGACCTCAGTCTCTTTTGCTTTCCTCTTGTGCCAAATTATTGTTGTGGCTTTTAGGAAACCCAGTGTGTGGCAACTTTTTTCTAGATATGCTGTGTTCACAGCTGGGTGATGCATGTTGCTTGATGATTCAAGTCTCCCCTTAGCTGTCTGAAGCGGAGACTGGGGCCGGAAAAGTAACTGAGCTTTGTCCAGGCACTGGTTTGGTGTGCTCTTCATCCCTTTTATGTTGAAAGGCTACTACAAGAGCCATCTAGCAGGGTTCCTTGCTACCTATGTAGCTACAAATACTGTGTTCTACTTAGCAGCGAAACTGCGAGCGCTAGCCAAATTAAAAGAAATTCTTGTAATAAAGGGACTCTGGAAATAAATATACTATGAAAATTTTTCTTACATAATTATAGTCTGACTTCATGTTATTGGTGGGAGGAGGACCTGAATGATGAAGAACGTGACTAATAAGGCTGATTGTGATCCCATCTTTTGAAGCCAGTTTTCTGAACAGTTGTTTGGTTTGCATTTTCACTTGGCCTTCCTGTGAAAAGTTGGTTAAGTTGGTTAATGTGTATTTTTGCTGTCTCTGTCTTAGAATCACACAATATGCCTCTGAACCCAACACATGATTCTTCATTTGCATTTCTTCATTAATGTGGCACAGCTCTGAAAGACCAGTGCTGAGGTATGAATTACCGAAGCAACTCATAGCTTAGAATAATTAGTTTTAGAAGACAATTGAGAAGAACTTATATTACGTGTGCTAATTATAACAGGTCACTGAATATAAGACTAAAAGGCAATTTAATGTTTTAGTATGGAATCTGTCTTGCCTAACTCTAGCTGTCAAAGCTAAATTAGGAACACACAGGGGAACTAGACTAACTAAGACAGTCTTTCAGCTTCTTTCGTATAGGTGGAGAGAAACAGACACCTTCACAGAGTAAGCTTTTCAAAGGTACTTAGAGAAGTGTTTTGGATACACTTCACTAGTTATAGAAAAGACTACCTGAGTAGCTTAGACTGGATAATGAACCTTTAAATTAGAGGTGGCAAGTCTTTTTCTCAGTACTGTAGCAAAGCAGATCATATGGTAAGACAATTTCTAGCAGTAATTACTTTTGAATCATTGAGATAACAATAATATTAAATAACGAAGGAATCAACTCCCAGGAATCAGCGGAAGTGTGTCGTTAACTTACCTGTTTACAGTCTCTCATCCTGCACTAATATTTACTCCGGAATCCACATTCACAGAGCCCAAACGTCTGTGTCCCTCTGCACAGATATTGTTCCCTGCCCTTCTTGCCTGGTCAGTAGCATGCAGCAGATGCAGGTTTGAGATGCATGGAAATTAGGCTGTTTGAATTTGGCCATGGTGTCTAAATTGACAGAATTATACTTGAAACACATTTAATGCAAAAAGGAGGGGATCAAAGTAAGTGAAAAGACACGGGGTTTTTTTGAGAACTGGGGAACGGTCAATTAGCAGTGACTGGAGGAAACATGAAAATCCTGATGTGGAACCCAAGAAGACTTTCAAATATTTGCTGTTTTCCTGCTTTTTATTCCAATTCTGAATATTAGGTTGCTGCAAATAAGGCATGGTAGTCAAAGTAGATTACTGGCCATGACACAATGGCAGACATTTCTACCTGCAGTGAAGTTAGAAATGCTTGCTTAAAAACCTCCTCCCAACATAAAATCTGGGACTACATAGATAAAATATTAATTTTCTGGTTTCAGAATCTAATAGCTTGATTGAGTGAATATTTGTGACAAGAGTTGTTCAAGAGCTACTAAAAAATGACACGTATAAATTTCTGGTGTAACAACAGGGTTGCTCAGCTCCTAGGAAACAACATTTCACCAGCACTAGATCAGCAATATGCTCTGCATCAAGCGGGTATGTTGCTGGTTACTTTTACTTGGTGACTGTTTTTTCAGTTGAGAGTCAGAAAGAGAATTAGTGAGCCCATTGTATTCCTTCCTGCTTTTGTAGCTGGACAAGTGCAGGAGGTCCTGAGACTATGAGAAAGGTGACATTTCTACGACTTCAATTCGTGGCGTGGGAAGGCTGAAAATCTTTGCTTGGAGTATGGGGAGTCTATTTAGAAGCATGGTCCCCTGCAGCTGCACTATTAAACACACCCTGGAGATTACTGAGGGGAAAAGAAAGAAGCGACAGAAAACTCTTGTGGCACGATTCTAACTTGCCTATGGGTAAGGGATGTCATTGAATTAGATGTGAATCATTTGACCTTGGCACTGCACAGCACCGTGACTTTTGGCCTCTATCAAATTGCAATGCATGCCTGTGCATTTGCTGGCTATATTTTCATGTTCCCTCTAATCAGTTCTTGTATGTCAGTCATTTTGCTATTCTATTAGAGGCTAAGCTTGAAGAGCAAGCCGTATGAAAATCCTGTGACATTGCTGACTTTCCATCTGTGCTAGAACTAAATGATAAAGCAAGTGTAACAAGTGGGGTAACTCTGCCTACTGACAGTATCCCATAGCCAGAAAACATTTCTATAGAGGCCATGAGCCGTGTGAGATGCAGAAATAACCAGAAAAGAATTGTATCACAAGAATAAACGCAGAGTAGAAGTCAGTGTTTCCTCCCAAGGGCTAACCTGTGGCCATTTTTAAACCCAGATTTGTGGTCCACCTAGATGGAAATCCCAGCCGTTGGTAGGAGAGTCCAGGAGAGCACGTGAGGAGGCTGCAAGACAGCTCGGCTTGCCATGGGCTGTGCTCCCACCTGGTCTTTTGCCAGTCTGTGAGGGTACTGGAGGTGCAATTGCTGTTTTCTCCGGAGCAGCAAGTGAGGTTTTTTCCCTGATGAGGAGGTTTTTTCCCTGAAATCAGAGGGATCTGTACTATCTGAGAAAGGAAGGTACACTGGCTTTCTTCAGTGGGTGTGCTAGGCACATACTCCTTTGCTGTGGTGCTCTGAAGGTGGTGGTCTTGCAGTTAATGAAGACACCTGTTGCATTTCCCACCCTTTTGTGGCAGTTATTCTCTGCCTGTAGAAATTTATGGGCAACTTTCTTAATTTTTCTGTTTTCAAGGAACTTTTTCTTTTTTAAATTAACAGAACATCCAGAAGCTGGACTCTAGAAACTATGTACTTCTAAAAAAGGATTGCAGCCAAAGAGGGTCACCTGTGCAAGTGGATGGGACTCAGCAATACTGACAGAGTGGCAGGCTTCCAGTACCTGCCCACTTCATCCTTTGCCTGTTCTGCTTCTCTGCCAAATCCAGTGCTGGCAGAGGTGTGTGTATGACATTTTACACAAAGGCTAGCCGGAGCTGTAGTACATGTTATGCTAGGGTAGCCGATATCAATAGTTTACAGTGGAACACTGAGTCTTTTATTATTTGAAGCTAGGATAAAGAAGTCGAATCAAAATCAAGTTTGTTGGACCACTAAGCTGAAAAGAATTACCTAACACATGAATTTCACTTAAAAGCATGAAAGAGTTTTCTGGCTGTTATTTTCCTTGCAAGAAAAACACCACAAATTTTTTAGTACCTGTTTAAGAGCAGGTTACATATTGCTTATGGAAATGACTCCTTGTGGCAATAAGCCTTTATTCTTCCTTGTTTGATTCTATTCTTCTGGAGGACTATTTGAGATGTATTTGGCTTGGAGATAACCCAGACTTGGGATTTCTTGTTCCTAGGAAGCTTGGTCTCTTCAGACCTTGCCCTTGATGGGTGTGGAATAAAATAGATATTCCTCTTACATTTTTTTCACAAATAAAAAAAGGAAATTATAATTTTTATTGTAATTTACAGAGCAGTAAAGCATTTCTACACATCATGTATTTTTCCAGACTCTGGCAGCAGCTGAAAGGAACTGACATTTTTGTCAGCTGCCTGGTTTGAGTAAAACAAATGAAAAGAGAAGTAGCAGAAATGTCAAGCTTAAGCAACAACTGAGATTTCTAGTGCTCTACAGTTTGGAAGATCGTCCTCCATGATTACTGTCCTTCAGCAGCTCTGAGATACTGAGACTTCTCTGCAATCTTGTATATTTCAGTAATATTTTGTGATTGGTGAAACAGTATTTTGTGATTAACATATGGAGTTTTAATGTGAACACTTCCCTCTAGTATTATGCAATTATGAGTGAATGTACCCCATGAAAGTTCAGTGCTCAAGTCTGATCCTATGGACAAGCCTCAAATCAAGGAACTAAGTCTGTCACGGCAGGATTAAACCTTCTTTTCCATCTGTGAGGAGGCCACACACTCTGTTTTAGGCACAATTCTACGCACAGAATAGAAGAGGGAGCTGATGCTTCTCGCGTAGGTAGTTTTGTCCCCTGGTGTCTTTGCACTGTCAGACATTTTCTCTGAGATAGGTTTCACTGAAGGGTAGGTCTCTGTAGTGCAGATGTCTACATCTGAGCTAGTCATGCAGACACACTGTGTAGTCAGCAGAGCCATGTAGGGCATGTAACATATGACCTGTATCAGACAAATGCTTCTGTTCACTAGCTATGAGGGAAATCGAGACAATCAGCTCAGATGGAGGCATCAGCCAAAGAAAGGGCGATGATTATCTGCTCAGTCTCCCTGTGGGTTTGCTTCCCCACCTCTCCATTGCCTGACTTCCGCAATTGGGAACCCACCACACGTCCCCGTCAGGGACTGGGTCTAGCAGGGTCACTTTCCATGGCTTTGTTGCTGTCAGTTGTCCCACAGAGTACAAGCACCCCCTGGCCCTGAAGACATGGTGCCCTCGGCTCTTGTGTCGATCTGCTCATAGATTGACTTCTCTGATGATTTTCCCAGGATACATTTGACTACCTACTTCGAGTAAAATTTTCTCTGTAAAGAGTTGTGTGTGTCACTGGCACTTTGACAGAGCTCATAACAAAGTAGCTCTCACACAACTCTCCTCATGTTTAGGGTTGCTTGTCTCATTGTGGTTAGATGTTATAATTTGTCACAAAAGATTTTATGAAGTGGGATTTTTTTTTGAAGTTTATGTCCAGGCCCAGTACAGATAGAGATGTATCTGATCTGCTTGTCTAGCTGATTTGCTGAAATATATTCAATCACTAATCTGGAAAGCAGAGGATTTTCTTTTGAAATATTGGCATGCAGAGGTAAATCTGGACTCAGCACTGCAGATGTATAAAGCACGTTGGCAGAGGGATAAATGTGGTTCTGCTGCACAGACCGTGCTGCTTCTCTCTGCAAAACACAATTCTTCTCTCTGAGGATCTCTGTAGGAAAGTCAGAGTGGTGCTGATGGTGGGGAGGAATATGCAGCTTTTCACATTCACCTTTGGGACTGATTCATTGCACAAGCCCAACGCCTATGAGAAGGAGAACTCTGAAACCACTTTTGCATTTAATGAGGATGAAGGGCTGTTTGGAGACTTCAGGAAGAGTCATATTTTTATTAGTCAAGAGTTGGAAGAATCATGTGCTGTCAATGCCTTTTTTGCACAAGACAGCATTCTGAGGTTTTTTGACACCTCTAAAAACATATTTGTGAAACATACCTTTAAACACATGGAGAGTGGAGAGAGAAATTTTGCCGGAGTGCATTAACAGGAGATATAACTGAGCAAAGGCATTTCAGATTTCCTTTGAACAAAGGGCTGAACAATAGAGGACAAGGCCTAGGATAAGGACAGCATTGTCTCTACATGTCTTTCTTCTCAAATTATTCAAGGCAGAAGTGGAACAAATGCTTTTCTAATGGTGGGTTGGGAATATATAACCATTATTTTGTCCTCATGCTATTATGACCAAGACTTAATGATTCTTCAGATGAACTCTCTCAGCTGAGAATGCATAAATAAAAATGTTCTGCATATCCTGCTTTGCTGGACTTTCTAGAATATAAAACTGGAAACATCTTATTTTTTTATTTTCCATAAAAGTCAGTGGAAATAAGTTAAAGTTGCTTAGAATGGGCATTGGAATCAAATAAATGAACAAAACATTGCTGTTCCTACATGGTCATGTAACTGAACAGAACTGTATTTTAATAGTTCACATATAGATATAAAAACACTGGAAGACAGCAATATGCTCAGAGAAAATGAAGGGAATTTGGAGTTTTATTTCAAGATCTCAATTAGTGAGAAGAAATATGTACAAACTTAGACTGGACATGAAAGCACTGCCCATCACTGTAGTCCGAGTTTCGTGAGTTGGCATGTTAGGAGAAACCACCTTGCGTGAGAATCGTCTCCCTCAGATAGGATGGCAAGATGTTAAATGTCCTATGTTGATGTGAATTGCCCAGTGCACTCTTTAGAAAATACAGAAAGAAACAGGTGCCTCCAGCAAACAATTTATCTGTCCTGTTTTTACAATTAAATATATCACCCTCTAGAGGTGCCTACTTTTTGTGAGCAAGGAAAGCACCTCAGCCTGAGGTGCCAAGTTTAGTTGTAAATGTATATTTTTAGATTCTTATCCTAGGACAATTGAATCCCACTGCTAAACTAACGTGAGATGTACGACTTCTCTGATTTTTTTTTTTTAACTAAAGCAATTAATTGAAAAAAAACAACAAATCTTGGTTTTAAAATGATCAATCATGAAGGATCTACTGCATTTTCTAGTAAATTGATCCAGCTGCTAACTATGTTTATAAAGTTTTTCAAGCTCTTTGCTTTATTTATAGCCTGCATTAGTCTAGCTTCAACTTTTAGCTGATAGATCTTGTTAAACCCTGGCCTGCTCCAGTGAGCTATTGCACAGCTTTGTTCCTATGCAGTGCATGTGGGGATTAATCTTTTCTTAATTCACTTCTCTCAGAATCAGGTGCCTAGTCTGAACGAATGATTTAGTTTCCTCCAGTAGCCCATGGAGACAGATAATGATTTATCCAAGCTGTTTGGGACATTTATTTTATGCTGGAGCAAAAGCATCTTGGAGTGCTGCTACCTTCTCTTTCCATAAGTTACAGAGGGGGCCTGGAAGACGTGGCTTACACGAGATGACTCCAGATCAGCTAAAATCAAGTGGAATAAATTCTTCCCTGACATATGCTCATGACACTCTTGACCTTTGCTTCGTTAAATTAAACATAGTAAGTTGCTGGAATCAGCCTTTAAAGACTGTTTTTTCTTTCTTCCCCCTCTTCCCTGGTCTGTTATGTTATTCTTCATTGAACTCCTCTGAGTTTCTTAGCACTCCTTTCAGAGAGCAGACACTGTAAGTGGACATTCTTCCTGCAAAGTAACATACTCTTCTGCTCCTACTTGGGATTCCCATTTGTAAATGTAAAGATCACGTTAGCACGGTGCTTTGGGATGTCAGCAGGAATAATTTTCTTCCCTGACCCTCAAATCCTTTCCGAATAACCACACTCCAGAGCATGGTTCTCCACCCTGTGCACATGGCTTACTTTCTTTGAAAAGATAAATCTTTTGAGGGACTAAGCTAAGCAGATTTCTTTCAAAATCCAGATCTCAAGACATGTAAGGCAGAGATTTTTCAGAAGGGTAATAGTTCATCTGTAAAATTCAACCTTAGCTGAAATCGCAGGGATGTGACTCAGAGAGGCGCCAGTGTTTTGTAAACCATATAATCTCCTCTCACCTCTCGTGTTGTTTTCCTTCTGGATTTTCAAATAAAATGATTGATTTTTGCCTGAAGAGTCTTAGTGCAGCCACAGAAAATGGTAACAAATTAACTGTTTGAATGTCTGAGACTGTGCCGCAGAAGAATCCCGCAGAATTAACCTCATTTTCACACATTCCTCATATGTGCAATGGCAGCTTTTTAGAAGGACACCTACGCTTTTTGTGCATGTGGACATTGATTTGGCTGGAATCTGATCTCAGCTGAACCAGCCTGAATCTAAAGTAACATGACTGCCTGTGCAGCTGTTACTCTAGGTTTTCACACTTGTAACACAGCCCATCCTGAAATCTCAGTCGGTCTGGATGTTCATAAACAGAATGTATTGTTTCCTGAAAGTTTATTTGCAGAGAGAGAAAATAATATAAAGGGAACGCTGAAAAGTTTCTCTATTTCAGACATGTCCTCAGAATCTTAGGAAAAATGTGTAATGTTTTCAAAGAAAGGATAAAGAGACTAATCTGGCATGCTTTATTGCAGATTGTCTTATTAAAGGTGCATGGGTATTGCTGGGGAACGCTTATGTACCTGGTGACAGACAGGTGCAACTTTGCTGTTCTTCAGCTCCAGGACAGAAGCCAACTGTGCATTACTGTTGCTTGTGCTTGAAATACCAGGTCTTGCCAAATATTTTTATTATCTGGAATGGGTATAAGAATAAGCAGCCCACGCTGAGATGAAGAGATTTCAGTGTTTTAAACCCTTATTTTTTTTGAGGAGGCCTCAAATACTCAAATGCCATAGGTATTCATATGGGAATATACAGCTAACATTAGTCCTTAAGACTAAAATGTAACAAATGAAATTGTTACATTGGGCACCTGCTCTCATTTCTGTTCCATAGAGAAGAGATCTTTTATTTTTATGTCCTTATTCTATTGTATTCGCTAAAGCCTTCTGACTATGAACACCGAAAATGTTCACATAATTCAATATAACAATTCTAATACCTGCTTTATACAAAATAATTGTGCTAAAATTTTTCTTTTGGTTTATTTATTTACCTTGCCTCCTCTTCTTCCCATACATGGGTCTTTTATTCAGCTTTTCCTCTCATCACAGAGTCAGAGCAGTAAGAGATGAAATAATTGTTAAGCATTTTATTTCCAATTCATATCCCTCGCTGTTTCAAACTTAGTCCTTTGAAAATGTATTTTATTTTGCTGTTAAGTTTTGACTGCAGTTACCGGAGGCTGACTTTAGTAAAGGTGGCTGAAGAATTTTCTAGAGAATAATTTTCTTTTGGAAATGCTCCAAAGAGCACATCTTTCCCAAGAATGTATCAAAAGCTGAATAAATTGTAACAGGAAAAAAAAAATAACATTAAAGCTGTCATGATAGCATCAAAATGTTTTCTTCTGGCTACACAGAAATACAGATTTTTGGGTTTGTTTATTTTCATTTCAATTTGCTCTATGTCCAAAGCTTGTGTATAACAATGTAGCATGAAATCCATATTTCCTGTTATATAGTATCATAATTCCAAAATACTTTATCACAAGAAGGTCATCTTAAATCAAAATAAATGACAACTATTTAGATTCACTCAGAATGCATCCAGACAGCACAAGAATGGCTCTTTTTGGACACTGGTGTGATGAGCAAGCCAGTGCAGCAGAACAAGACCCAGGCTCCCGCAGGATTTCAGACATCTCAAACAGTTTCACTGGAGTTTCCTGTGGCCCAGAGACAGACTAGCTCACACCTGAGCAATGCCCTCACTGAGCTCCTTTTTAACCTTGCAGACTTGTGTTTATACACCTCCTCTCCTTGTCTCACGGCAGCTTTATTCCCAATTTCTTAGTTTGCTACTCTCATGCCTTTTGCCATTCCTGCCTCTTTCTCCCAGCCTGTTTCTCTCCCCCTCCTCCTGGTCCCTCCTCCACGGCTGCTCTGATGGCTGTCGGGAGAGTGATGTGCCTGGTCTTTTTCTGGGCACAGAAGAGCCGCAGGCTTCCCTGTTTCTCATGCAGGAAGGCGGCCATCCCATTATCCAGCTCACAGCAAGAGCTCTGACAGTCACTTGACAGAGCAGAGAATTGGAGCTGGCTCTGAAACACGTTTTCTTATTATATAAATATTCCAGCTTGAGGAAATACGATGATAGCAGGTGCTTTAATGAAAATTGTTTTGGCATGATACGACTCAAAATCCCTAGTTCTAGCCACAATTTGCCCTTGGTTATTAATATGCTACTACCTAAACCAGGCAGATTTGAGCTAATTAGCAAGTATAACTCACAACTAACTCGGGGAGAAGCAGCTTATCCACTTGAGACTCTTCAGATGTGTAACTAATACGAAGTTGTCATCTTACTTTAATTTTTACACATCTTGGCTACATCAGAGATGTAAAAGCAAAATCTAGTTTTCGGAAAGATGACACGGAGTTGAGGACTCTGCAGGCAACTTAATGCAAACATTATATTGATCGCAAATAGGTTTTCATTGTGGCAGGATACTGATGAGATTTTTCTCCTTGTGTAACTCTTTCAGAATAATGTGTAGGAGAGCAGATAATAGAATGGAAATTACATCTGCAAAATACAAGAGGCAGTTGTAATATTTTGCAAAATGCTGCTCAGTGAACTGAAACTTCTCTCACAGGGTGAGTTCTCTGCCTGAAAGATACATTCGATGTGCATAGACGTAGACGACTTTCAGCCACAGGAACACGGATTACTTCCGAAAGGCTGGAGTTTCACCTCAGTTACACCTGTGTGCCCTGAAGAGAATTTATTTGACTTTACTGATGCAAATAGGATCTGAATCTGGCATCATATCTAACCTGAGCAAACTCTTGCCATTTTCTGCCTCAGTGTTATATTCTCAAGAGAAATTGGTAAAACTGAGTACTTTTAAAATAATTTTATTTCTTTGTGAAATGCAAAGAAAATCCAAAAATTGTCATAGCAAAAATTTCCAGCTATCTACCTGACACCAGGAAGCAGCTGTTCTGGATCTCTGTTTTTGTACTTGGATTAGGAAGAGAAGCAGCAGGGGGCACACACTTCCAGGGGCTGGCAGGAAACACTGAGGCTGGGTCCCACTTTGGCCTTGGATGAGTCATGATGGATCAAGCTGAAAGCACGTGTACAATTTCAAAGCTGGTGATCCCAGACCAGCCACAATTCCCAGGCTTCTGATAGTCCTGAGTAATTTTTTATACCCAGCGTGCCACAGTGAATACGCTCATTTACTTTCTTCACGTTTTACCTGTGGGAAATCAAGGCACAGATGAACTCAGTAACTTTGCCTGAAGACACACAGATAATCTCAGGATACAGGAGAATCTCATGAAAAAGCTCATTCCTTGCTTAAAATACACCTGCAATTTTAGCATGGGACAAAAGGGAAGCCTAGACGAAAATGCAGTCCATTTAGTCGTCACTGTTTTGTCCTCTCCAGAACTGACTTTATTACCTACCATTCTCCCACACAGCTTTCTGCAAAGGTATCTCAGAGTGTCACTAATGCCAAATGCCCGTAATATAAAGGATGGAAAACATCACGTTACATGAAAAGACATTGTTCACCTGAGTGCTGATAACCCTGTGTCTGGTTTTTATTCCATCCAGTACATAAGATAAATTATTTAGGAGCCCAGACTTATGCTTCTGATGACTGACTGTGTCCTGAACACTTCAGTATAATATAATACAAATGTGGGAAATCTGAAAATTATCAGCCAGAGTTCATACATGGGCTAAAAATTAAGAAGTACATTACTAGCTTTGCAAAGCTCTATCCCATTGTTGCGTTGCTGGCAGGATCTCAAAAGGTTACTGATTGCACTGCAGGCCCTAATTCTGCTCTCAGTCTAGTTTATTGTCATTTTATTACGTATAATAGTTTCTTCTGATGCAACCATCTGAAAGAGAACAATCAAGCCCTAAATCTGTATGAGGCTAATATATAGCTTGTATTCCTTAAAAGCTCCCACTTTAAAATTACATGTGGCAATTAGATTTTAATAAGGTCTTATTATTTTAATAAAATACTACAGACACACTGAGTTTTAACATGTTTAACATCACAAGCTTGTTCAGACCAGAATTCTATTTTTATTAAATGATAACCAGCAAAACACACTTTTAATAGGTCTGAATGCTTATATATGCCACTTCTTAAGGATATTTTTGTATCTTCCATTTTTCCTAAAGACATGGGATCCCAAGAAAGCTCAAGCAGAAAAAGTAGTAAGGATATAACTAGTGAGGTGGCTCTGCCTTGCTCATCCAGCAGATTAATGTCTCCTTTTAGCGGAAGTGCTGTAGGAAATGTGAAAGGATTGCCTACCATTTGGGGATGAAGTATTTCAGTACCTGAAAAAATACCAACTAGTTTCACTGCTACATAGCAGACAGTCAAATGGGATGTGTTATACACAGTGAGGGCAACCCTGCCTTTCAAAGACAACGTTGTCTTTTAAAACTTGTTACAACCACACAATTAGAGGAGCAGGGAGAAGGAATAAATCATTTCCATTTTGGGGCACTCTATGGAGACAGACCCATGTTCTGCATGGGGAAATAGACCTCTCTCAGTTTCGGAAGTGCAGCCCAGACTGTATAATTTCCTCCTGCTGAGTAACACAAATCATGCCAGCAATCACACTGACCATGCCTCGTACTCTTTCATGCTGGGCTGCATTCACTGCAACACAGACTTCAGCCTTACTAGAGATCCCAAGAGCGTCTGAGAAATTTTCCCATCTCTGTACCCCACAGACAAGTTAAACCAGCCTGCACTGATAGAAACTACGAAACAGAGGAAGACTCATCTTGAATGATCAACGTTCACAGCTAAGGCAATATCTTGGTCCAGTGATTTGGAAATATTTGAAAAGTGAACCCAAATGACACTGCTTGTGGACCTGCTTCACAAGTAATGGCACGGCCCAAGATTTTCCCAACATGCTAGTGTTCAGTGTGAGGTGGTTTCAGGACAAAATTGCATTCACTTCTGCAACGGAGTAGCCACAGTTTGTCCCTCAACAAATTAATTCATCATCCTAGGTGTGACGTGTTTCAGAGGTACTGTTGGGATAGGGCAGATTTCAGAAGTACCATTTGTATGAACCTAAGGAGCAAAACTTAACCAAATTTCTCGGGAAAAATGTATTTGCTTTCTGCTAAAATTTCCAAAGAGAAATGAAGCACAAAGGAACTATTTCAATTTTAGGTCACTTTTGAAGAAAAAGAGTTTGTATGTAATCCCAGACAATCTTCAGTAACCTGCATCCAGGGCAGGAAACATGCAACAGAAGTCACAGGGCAAGGCTAGGGGAACCAAAATAAACATTGCCTACATAAAACTGTAGGACTGGAAAAGATCTTGTGGCTGCTGTAGTCCAACACCCTACACTGAATAAAGATCAAAGATGCCTACACCACTCCCTGCTGGTGTGTGCCTAACTTGTTTTTAAAAATCCTTTGCAAAAAAAAGATGCAACAGCATCAGTCAATAGTCTCTTCCATTGTTTTACTGTCCGGGTGGCCAAAAAGCTGTTCCTATTATCCAGCCAAGGCCAGTTAACTTGTCAGCAGTGAACAGGGTCAATACAATTTGTTCTTGTCAAATCTGTCAGCTGTTTTCACCATCTTAGTATGCTCCAGGCACTTTTAAATTGGTTATCTAACCACTTGTTCCAGAATTATTCCAGCAATTGACTTTTCTCTGAGTGATCTATAATTCCCTGTTTGCTTTTTTAGAAGGTGGGTACTTTATTTGCTTTTCTTGCATCATCTGAGACACACTCATATTCTGTGAGTTTTCAAAGATAACAGTGAATATTTCAGATTTCTTCCTATTCCTTTAAACAAGCGAAGTTGAATGTCATCAGGCCCTGATAGGGGGTTAGCTTATCCAGACATTTTTTAACTTAATTTCTCCCTATTCTGGCTAAGCTCCTTCTTTCACATTAGATGTAATGTGGTTTAGCATCTGATCAGAAATTAATCTTTTTGTGTGAAGACAGTGAACTCTTCAGTATTCTGTGCACTGCTTGTTAAACAATGAACCTTTACTTTGTGCTGCTTTTGCTTCTCATGTACTTATCGTACCTTGAATATTTTTCATAGAATCATAGAACCATAGAATCATAGCTTGGAAAAGACCTCTAAGATCATCAAGTCCAACCATCCACCCAACAACACCATGCATACTAAACCATAACTCAAAGTGCACAGCTACATGTTTTTTAAACACCTCCAGGGATGGGGACTCCACCACCTCCCTGGGCAGCCTGTTCCAATGCCTGACCACTCTTTCAGTAAAGATATTTTTCCTAATATCTAATCTAAACCTCTCCTGACGCAACTTGAGGCCATTGCCTCTCGTCCTATCGCTAGTTACCTGGGAGAAGAGACCAACACCTACCTCACTACAACCTCCTTTCAGATAGTTGTAGACAGCAATAAGGTCCCCCCTCAGCCTCCTCTTCTCCAGACTAAACAGCCCCAGTTCCCTCAGCTGCTTCTCATAAGACTTGTTCTCCAGACCCCTAACCAGCCTCACTGCCCTTCTCTGGACATGCTCCAGCACCTCAACGTCTTTCTTGTAGTGAGGGGCCCAAAAGTGAACACAGTACTCCAGGTGTGGCCTCACCAGTGCCGAGTACAGGGGCACGATCACCTCCCTACTCCTGCTGGCCACACTATTCCCGATACAAGCCAGGAAGCCTCTGGCCTTCTTGGCCACCTGGGCACACTGCTGGCTCATGTTCAGCTGGCTGTCAACCAACACCCAAAGATCCTTTTCTGCTAGGCAGATTTCCAGCCCCTCCTCCCCAAGCCTGTAGGGTTGCATGGGGTTGTTGTGACTCTACGTTCCAAAGCAATGTAACACCTTAACCATCTGAACTTTCTCAATTCCTTCTAAACTCATATCTAATTGTGTTCCATATTTCTACTGTTTGTATGACTCTCTTTGATTTTAGGTTCTTAGGAAGGTCTTGATGGAGTTGTAATGCACTTTCCTCACAATTTTTTAAGTTATCTCCTGTAAGTTTATCACTGTGCACTTGATGTAGCTCTTATTGCCAATTCCTACCTGTCTTGATGTGCTATATCCCTTAGATTACCTACTTCAGAGACTCAAGTCACATTTCTTTTTACCGCTTTCTAGGCTTCTCTCATTGTCTCTTCTAAAAATTAGCTCAATTCTCTTCTAGCTAACAGCCTCGCTGATGTGATTGCTGGGTTGTGGGTGACTAAATTGGAGGGTTTTGTTACTGATATTCTTAAATTGGAAACAATGATAGAAAACTGCAGTGGCTTTGTGCTTCAGCTACCAAAATTAAAATTGCTCACAGACACAGTATATTTATATATATTGTTCATATAAAGATTACTGACAGTCTCTGAGGCTTTTTGAAACATTCAGGAACCTCTGCTTTGAATATCAAAGACAGTTTTAGAATCCGGCACAGAATGAGTGATGTGTCCTATGTTGTCAGGCCTTACCTGGGTATTTCCAAACTATTCATGTTTGCAGGGACTCCTCAGGGGTAAAAAGGTCTACTTGGACCTCCTGTATCCTCCTTGGACCTCTTGCTGGGTGCACATCACAATCTCAGCGTGGCCATGAACAATGCCCATGAGATACAGAGAAGAGGAGGAAGGAAACAGAGGTTGGACAGGGGCAGTGCAGTTAAGTCTGGCTTACTTTCATGAATTCACACAGAAACTAAATAAAAACAAGATGTAAAACACACACAAAACATCCATATACTGCTATTATCCACAGAAGGAAGAAGAGATGGCAGAAAGCAAAGCCTGAACTCAAGTTGCGTCAGCAGATTAATGTCACTAATATGCCAGTGCTACTCCATGGAGCAGTCAGTGATGACAACTCTTTCTCAGCAACAAGAAGCTTTGAATCCTGACAGCCAAAATCAGCATTTCTGGCAGCCTGGAAAAGTCAGCTGGCATCGAATCTTCACTGATCAGTGAGGCTCCTCTCTGGCCACTACAGAATGCAGCAAGACTTCAAAGGCTGGCTTCATATGTCAGTTTTTGGAGAGCCTTTCAGCGTGGATGTTACAAAAAAGCACTTGCCATTGCTGAGCACGTAGCTTTTTGAAAGGATTCAGAGACTAAGACTCAAATAATCCGTTATGGCAGCATTCCCACAGGCTAATGTACGTTCAGTGACATTAGTCTCCCTAGTTTTCCTGTGTGTTTAGTGTAGAGAGAAAGGCTTTCTGAGGCTCTAAACTGTCCTCTGGAGGATAATATTTCTCCTCAACCTACGCAGATGGCAGCAGGCTACAGTCTGGGAGTACTTGTGTGAAAATGTTATGGTCATAGCAAGTAAAGTCATCATATATCTGAAAACACAGACATTGTCTATTGATAAGTAACTACCTGTGAAAGTATTTTTACCTTGAAGTACAATGCACACTTACTGTGCTGAATAAAGACATTCAAAAAGCATCCATGGTGTGGAAGGATCCTATCATGGGCTACTATAATGCCTCCTGTAACAAGAAATTAACAGTTGTTGCAGCTGTTGATGATCTAGCTCCACAAAGGTGCTCAGAGTCAGATTTTTAAAGTAGGCATCACCAAAATACCACTACACAGTATTTCTGCAGTGATTATCAACAGCCATAAATTGTAGCTTACAGCTTCCTAAACATACATGGAGCTCCTTTTTCAAGTCCTGTAAGTCTGGTCAACCTCCTCTCACAAGCTTTGGGAGAGAGAAACATTCCTTATCAGAAAGATAAGGCTAATCCTACTTTGCTTTATTTCAGTGTATTGGAATACCTGAAATTTGTGGCACCCCTCCATTCTGCTGCCAGCTGCTGTTGGTCTGTCCAGCTGCAGTCAGCAGCCAGAAGAGGTGTGTTTCTTCTGGCCTCCATAAGAACATGAGTTCCCACACTGGGTGTTTGGGAACCATATACAGCCATCCTCATCTTTTACATTTAGTCTCCAGAGATGTACACGCATTTCACCTGCTTACTCTGTCAGTTCTTCTCCTCCCACTATAAGGGTGCAATATTAATTGGCAAAGCTGACAGCAGCAAACATACCCTGTTGCAATGTCACACCCTTTAGTGAATACATCTTTAAAGAAGACAGTGTTACATTCCATCTTTCAGGCACAATTAAGTTAGTGACTTGATTTTGTATAGAGGAAAAATTAAAATCCTAAACACTCCTACTTCAGTGACAAGATTTCAGCATCTCTTCTGAAAGTTATTTGTTTTTACAAGCAATGGCTTAGAGATAGTAATAGATCCACTCAAAAGCACAGAAGCTCAACGAAATACCCAAGTCACCAGTGCTGTGCCACCCTTACAAATCAGTGCAATTATCCACTGCCTCTCAAGGAGATCGTGGATTAATATTACCATTGTTTACCTACTGTGAGCAAAGTAGCCTAAACTCATGACATAATGACAACTAAAGATAACCAGAAAGTACTTATTTTCTGTCTGTGGTAAGGTCTTCTCTTTCCTGGGATGAATGATCTGCACCTGCATTATTGAGACAACACTTCCCTACACAGGAGGAAATCATTAAGACAGTACGAAGATTTAATGTAGCTTCAAGAGCCTGAGCCCCTACCAAGGTTCAGGCACCGTTTTTGTTTTTATTTGACTCCTGTACATTATTGTCTCACCTTTAACTCAAAGGGTAGTATCTTTCACCCCAAAAATTTCCCTCCACAGCATATCTCTTTTTAACATATTGCACAGACAACACAGGGAGCAGCCTGTACTCTCCACAGGAGAAGCTCTTCACTTCTGGGAGCAAGAAAACAGCACCACCTCTGAGCCCCAGACCTAGCTCTGCCTTTTGAACACTGTTTCATAAGAAAAAGGCCCCCCTCACACATCATCACTATGAAATGCACCCTGCATAATACAGCAGAGGACATACATGCACTGATAATGAACACTAGCATAGTCCACAATTCTTTGTAGCAGATGAACAGAAATTTTGCAAGTTATTCCTTACTGAGCAAGATGTGTAGGAGAGCTACAGGAAATATCCCCATAACTCTGAGTTATTCCCAAGGAGTGTGGTATTTTGTACAGGCCTAATCTGATACTATTCTATATACTTGAGAGAGAGAGATTTACTCATACTTCTGAAGAATATGAAAATGGCACAGTAGTGACAGGCTAGCTTTATAACCTTTTTATGCTTTATGATGATGGGAATTTTAAAACTTACTTCTATCACATTTCTTGATTATGAAGCAACTATAAATCACCACAAATGTGCCACATACACAGCATGTTGATTCTTCTGGTGTGCTTTCCATCAGTTTCTCCCCACTGAGTGTAAAAGGAACAGGATCTGGCCATGCTGGAGAGCTGGCCACGTGCATTCTTACCTCTCTCAGGCACTTACAGGAGATGACAGGCACATGACTGAGTTGGGCATTCATCACAAGCAGCCCGAATACAGCAAACAGCACTTTGCAATGGCAATTTTGCAGATGGAGCACCTGAGAATTCATTTTCTTTCATAGAAAATGTTAATGCCACCAGCCACAATGCTAACCCTATAATAAAATTCTTGGGGAACAAATGACGAGAATATAGCTTCTACATACCTGTAACACTTCTTAAACCAGATACAGACTCTGCCCAGGATCAAATTTTATGACAGACCTTGTGGTTATGGGTAATGTTATTGATAAAAAAAAGAGTTTTCCTTGCTAAGTGAACAAACACATTTTCACAACGGATCTGAATCAGATGCTGTTGAAAGCCACACTGACCCTGCATTAGGTGTGAATGAATAGGTGGGACTGCTAAACGACAAAAATGTTACAGTGTTAAAGGACCAAAATGACTGCTTTTAGTAAATGCAGTGTTTTTTGACATTTTACAGTAATTTTTTACAGTAACCGGCACGAAATTTTAGGAAAATTATATACCACAAATGTATCAACAATAATAGCAGCATGTCTAAATATGTTTTTAAAATGTGAAATGACGGGATGGCACACTCAACAAATCGGCTTATCTGCACAGAACATACGGATCATAGAGACCATTCACTGCAACATGATTATTTTGCTTAAATTGCATGCAGTGATTATCCGTGCTTGGAAAGAAACAGGGGAGGGGAGGCACATGCATTGAAAAACATATCAACTATCTTTTTAGTACATGGACAAAAAGGGAAGGAGAGGAGATAAAAAAATCAAGGGAAAGGTCTCTCATCCCCAAATGAAAAAATTACTGATTGGATTGCAATTACAAACGTCTTTCACTTGCCCTCAGGAATATTACTTTAAAAAATAGGGTTTGAAACTATTTCAGGCAACAGCTCGAAGCAAGTATACCCTCTGCTCCATTGCAAAACATCTCCTTCAGCAGGATCCAGTCTTGACTAACACGTCTGAGCGTGTTAGTAGCAGTAGTAACACCATACCAACACTGTTCCCTCCATGGCTTAAATCCGAAAGAATCTCGGTTCTGGCACTAAAACTGAGGAGAAAGGCTTTGATTCCCTTCCACCAACGTTCAGGCAACAGTGGACTGCCTGGGGAAAATCTCAAGATTTTGTTTATTACTCAGTTCAGAAAATATAACAAAAAAAGTGTTTTTCTGTGATTCTGGTGCCAGGTAAAAAGAGCAAAGAGGACAAAAGTCAGATGTAGCGTGGTCTGAGGCTCTATCTAGTGCTATAAAATCCTCGGCTTCAAGTGCAAAAGGCTAATTGAGCTGCTCCAGGCAACAGCAGTGCTTATCAGAGCTAATTTATTTTGTGGTATGTTACTGCCAACAGCACCTCAGCTACCAGGGAAAGTGCTAGAAATCCTTTCATTTCTGTGAAAGGACATTTTGTCTTATGCAAAGGGCAGCGCTCGCACTCGCTGAGGCTCTTTGCTCTGCAGAAGGAGAAGATATCAGAGCCTCCCACCCTGTCTGGAGAGAGTGTCTAAAGTTTGCTTGGTCCTGGTGAACATTTTGGTTCTCCTTGAGGAGAGAAATTGGCAGTGTACTGCATTAGGCAGCTCTCGAGCGAACATGTTCACTCTCTCCCCACCGCCCTCCCCTTCTCCTGATGTCCCTGTCAGGGATACGTGCTGTAGAAGCCTGTGATGCTACATGCATAGTTCAGAAGTGCAAAATAAAGCCACTGAATTCAAAAGGTGATCTGTGGTAAGGGCTAAATGAGGATTTCAATTGAATTTGTTGATTGGGCTAATCTGATTGAAGAAAATGTCTTCCCATTGCTCTAGGAAAGGTCTACATGATGCAATGTGGCTCTAGCTTGCCAAGGAAATACTTACAGTTGATCCTGGACTGTCTTCAGGAATATTCATACAGACTGGGCGGCCTCTCTGTATACCGGAGTTGCTTTATGCTAACAGAGTTGTTTCACATTAGTGATGGCTTCTAAACCAATTTAGTTAATTTGATGCAAGGAGTCGCATGAATAGTCTTTCTTCTTTAAAAAAAATAAAAGGCTTAAATATGCCACTTTAAATCAGTCAAATGAGACAGAAAAATTTCAGTTAAATTAGAACCACCTACAGATCTATGCCTTGGTAATCTCATGTTGGATTAGTTTGCATGCAGTTGGACTCCAGCTTCTTAAAGTTCTTTTCTAACCTGCATGACTCTATGATTCTGCTTGATCAAAGAAAACACTTGAATCCACAACTAACTCTTCCTGATAGCTAGGTGTCACCAAACTGTATCATTCTCGACCCTCCTCTCCTCCCCTACCAAATGTAGACTTCATTAGGAGAACTAAATGAGAAGATATTATTCCAGTTAATGAAGTTTTTTGCAAGGAAAGGAAAATAGGTTTATATAAGGAAAAAGAATCCACCTAATACAATAAGCACATAAACCACTAATTCACAAGAAAAATATTTTCTCCACTGCATCTATTAAGTTATTTAAAATTAACATTAGAGCTTTCTACTAAGTAAGGTAGAGAAGCATGATCCTTTTACCTATGACATGAGCTCTTCAGCATATTTGGGATATCTCTTCTTCAAAACGAAATACTAATACAAAATCAAAGTGTAAGAGTATGGATCACTTTCATACCTGTATTACAGCCAGAACTTTGCTAACACCCAGACCCTCCAAAATACCCATGAATACCGTATTTAGGTAAATGTATAAAGTGTCTCATATTTTAATTTTTATCATGTACACACCGAAGGCAAGAGCTCAGATATTAGCCTTTTTTTTAAAATATGAAGTGCACTTTGGCCAAAATTGTTTCTTGCCCTTATCTCCTTCAGCTGGTTTATTCTCACCCAGTTCAGAGACATGAGCAGTTACTAGGAATATGCTGCAGTCAAGGTATAAATGCACTCTCAAGGAGGTTGATTTACTCTACTATGCAGAAATAATCTTGTGCTATCCTAAATGAAAGTTTGTGGTTTAATCACAACTTGACCCTAGGGTTTTGCTTCTTCAGAAGAACGAGCTATACAATCCGTTAGTCCTTTGACACTGCCATTAGCAGTCCTCAGAAATCTGACCTTTCAAAGAAGCGATGCTAAGGAGATAGATACTTTACTAGCCCAGAGAACTATTTGCTTAACAAGCGGGGGTTGAACATCTGGAATTCAAGGACATGGCACTGGCTGTCGTAACAAACAGAAGATTAAGGGCTGGCATCAGGAAAGCACTTCGTTTCACCCTCAGCTTCCAGCCTGCTTGGCAGCTGCTCAGCTTATTTGAGGGCAGTCAGCCATTGCATGTGTTCATCGTTAGTGAGGGGGTCACAGTCAGATACTTTACCTTATCGGGGTCAGGAGAGATGACTAGCAGCCTTCCCTCTCACCTGCCACTACAGGTGGGTAACATGGGGACAATGCGGTTCTGCAGCTGCTGTTGCTACGCTCAGGGCTGGCCTAAGAGGTTTCATGCTGGCCTCACACAACTGGTTTCTAATGCGCGCCACAAAACCTTATGCCTTGCAGGCATGCGCAGTACTGGAAACACACAGAGGGAAGAAAATGACCTCCAGAGCTGTCTGTGGCCATTACCCTCATTTTTGATTTGTGAGATGGCTGGAACTGGTGCAACAGGTGCTTGAGTAAGAGAAAAGCTGTTCACCACTTTTAAAGTGGTGGAGGACCTAGGTTCAAAGGAGCCTCACAGGAAGACACAGTATTCAGCTACTGCTTAGAGCCCTGTCTATGACCTTGTGTGGCACAGAGTCAGGCACTGGAAAGAAGACAAGGGAGAGCCAAACTCACCCAGGGTTATCTGAGCTGCATGGGGAAGATCTTATCCTGGGCATCTTGCAGAGGCAGTGAGTGACCCTGTGCCCAACCACAGGCTTCTTGCCGGGGCTTGGTACCTCTGCCTTACTGCAAACCCATTTTAAGAGCATGGCTGGACCGGTGCTGGAACACTCAACACCTTGCAGAACTGAGCTCCCTCTGTAATTAAAAATACCCTTCAGCTCTCAGGTAGTTGCTGGAAACCGCAACATGAAATCCAGGACATAAGGATGACACTGCAGTAGGACAGACCTGCTGATGAAGGCTCACTGCGAGGGGGGATCGCACTGGAGCTGCTGGTGGCATCTGGGCAGCCTCTCCTGCCCAGGTTGTGACCACCCAGGGTGCTGCGTGGCTGTGGAGCGGGAGAGCAGCGCAGCTCCCTGCTCACAGGCCTTGGGGGGCTGGCGTTGAGGTGGGAGGAGAGGAACAGCTGCATTGGCTTTCCACAGCCTTCCAAGGAGAGGACTGGGATTGTAGATTTGTGATGTTGGTGCTTATGGGAACTATTCAGAAAAGTCTTTAAAACTAAAACTGCACCTACTGAACTCTCAAGACTGTGATAGCATAAAGGAGCAGCAAACAAGACAAAGGCTCCTTTCAAAGCTTCAGTTTTCCCATCTTGTTCCTAATCACAACTATGAGCACTTCGAAGCAGTCAGTAAAATACAGCTAGTTAATAATCACCGTAAATCTCTGCTGTTTAGAGCAACTCTCAGCTTCTCTAGTTATCTGGCAGGATTACTCTGATCCCACAAATCCTCACGCTCTTGCAGCAGGACAGCAGCCTGGGGGGAATCTCTAGATCTCTACCTTTTTTATTCAAGACCACCACACATATTTAAAACGCACGGTCAGTGCGATACGCAGTGTCACTGCCTTGCACTGTGAACAGCAGCGGGGTGCACCTGCTCAGCTGTAGCTGCTAAGGAGATGTGGACCTCTGCCTCCCAGCCACGCTGACAACAGCCTGTTTTCTCTTCCAGCCCAATCTGGAACTGACCATCAGCGCTCTTGCGTAAACACTGAAATCTGGGTCAGTTAACCTCATGTTTGACAACAGAGCATAATATCTGCCCAGAGCTGTAACCGATCTGTACAACTTTCTGCGGGAATATTCGCCTCTCCATCTCCCACCCTGCCTCACCACCTTTTCAGCCCTTTGGGCCCAGGTCACTGATCTTCTCCTTGCACAACATAGAGGACACCCACCCACCACGCACGTGGCACAGCAGCAGATCATGCAGCTTAGCTGAATCTTTTATCAAAAGAATCTCTGAGGAGACTGTCTTAAAAGTCAGGCCTTTGCCTCATTGACAGATGACCCAACTATATCACTGATTTTAGCAAAGACAATCATACCTTATGTGTAAACTGATGGATTTTGGTTTAATTCATGCATACAGACAAAAAAGGGAAAGAGCTTTACAAAGGACATTAACCTGCTTGATAGCAGAAGCCATTTTTAAATTTACACAGATAAATGTACAAATAAAAGACCCAAACCCCTGTTCATCTTTCTCTCCTAAATATTTATTATCCTCTGCCTAGAAAAAGAATTTCCATCTTCTGTTTCCCTGAATAGCTGAATTTAAATCTCCAGCAGTTTTCTAATTCCACATACTTTGTGCAAATTACAGCAACACTGTTTCCTGATCTAATCTGTTTTCCAGATAGCTTGCTTTCAAACAATTAGCTACATCAGGATTTCTCCGTAACAAATCAATTGTTGACAGCTTTGGCTCAGCCAGACACAAGCTTTAGCATGATGACACTCCTCTCAAAAGAAACCACAAAAAATGGCAAGTGGCTGTTACAGTAAGCCTCTCAAAAGTAAATTACAGTTGCCATACCACATAGCCCTTTGATTCTGGTTTTGTTTATCTTTTACCCTTTCACTATATTCCCCAAAGACAGAACAAGACAGACATGCTCCAATTACTCTTCTTTGGTAAACTGTAATTCCTTGCAAAATTCCTTTGAAGTTAGTACTAATCAACATGAGGAAGATTGGCAAAGTCCAGCCCAGTCCCAATGTAAGTAAGCTCAAAAAAAAAAAAAAAAAAAAAAAAAAAAAAAAAAAAAAA
>Ga0065711_1027508_pt1 | contig 48600 bp, 32 predicted proteins | sample Hoacrofraction12_FD_59098 | JGI IMG/M metagenome (GOLD analysis project Ga0065711, IMG submission 59098) | Hoatzin crop microbial communities from Cojedes, Venezuela - Epithelial fraction 12 v2 (version 2) | ecosystem: Host-associated > Birds > Digestive system > Esophagus > Crop | place... | reverse complement strand
CAACACCGCCCCCTCGCCCCCCCCACCCGCCTCTCACCCAATCACGCGGCGTTCCGCCTCCCACCACCCAATCACAAGTTTCCCCCCTACCTTCTCCCAGCCTTGTGCCTCCGCCTCTATCAGCCAATGGGAGAGCGCCCCGCCTCAGCGCCTCGCCCGCCTCCTGCCGTGGGGTCGGGGGCGGTGCGAAGGTCTGGCTGCTGCGGTGGGGCCAGGAACTCGCTTCTTTCCCGGTGGTCTCCCTGGGGCAGCGTGTAGGCGCAGCTTGCCTTCCCGGGTGTTTGCACAGTTCCTGGTGTTAACAGCAGTTATTCCTGCTTAACAGCTTTTGAAGGAGAACATCATCTGCAGGTAGAAGTTGTGGTGGCCAGAGACCATCTTCCCAGCCAAGTTTTGGTGCAAAGAACACTACCTTCTATTTCTAAACAGCAGACTGGAGACCCTTAGGCACTCCTGCCTGCACCCCCTACTTGCTCATCACAACCATTTTTACCTGTGACAGCTGACCTATTGAAGCAGGTAAGGGAATTATAGAAGCTCGGTGGACCTACGTGCTGTTCACCTGGTTTCGTTTTTACGTTTATTCACACGTACTGAGGTGACCCAATACATAAATCCTATCCTAGGGAAGGTCTTGTTTGTGTTATGTCAGCACTCTAATGATAGCAAATTCCCCCATACACATAATATTTAACATTACTGGGTATTAGAAGTTCTTCTTTGCTGAAGATAAGCCCTACCAGCTGCCTAAAAAAGGAAACCCAGCTGCAGAAATCCTCTTTCTAGTTCCCAGAGACTAATTAACATGAGCTTGTCTTAACAAGATTCACATAGCAGGTCTGCAAGTGAACCGAGAAGCTGAATACCTTGCAGAAGGCATTTTTTCTTCTCTGTATATTTGCAGAACTTTAACTTGAAGCAAAGCAACATGCAGAAAAAGCTTAAGATTTTTTTCTTGCAGACTCATTTTTCTCAGTTCTAAATAAAGGATAGTAATCCTCAATTGCTCATTTGTCATTTTCCTACACTTGAAAGGTAATACTTCATTTTGACAAGTACGCTTGCTCAGTCTTATTTGCCACTTGCAGTCTTTTTGGTGTTGTTTGTTTTCGGATAAATAGATTGGATTTTGTTGAAATAATTTGAGATTAAAGAATTTACCCTTCAAAACTCAACATCCTCCTTATTTATCCTATGATAACTGCATACATTATTTCTTACTGTGGTTGATAGTACTTGGCTGTTTTTCTCAGCTGGATGTTAAATTCCAGGAAGTGGCCTGCTTGTATACCACCGTGGTTTTAAAGACAGCAGTTACATCCTACTTCTTAATGTAGCTTTGGTCCCCCATTATAAATATCTGAGAAATTAGATGTTAAGCATATTTCAGACCAAAGTAGAAGCTGAGTAGGACCACGGTTAGCAACATGTTCCTCAGAGGGAATTCAATGATGTGTCAAACCAAATGTTCTCTGGGATATGAAGTCGTTGATCAGGACAGAAACTGTGTTCCTGCCTTCCTCCACTAAAGTGCAGACAGGAAAGATGAAGCTTTTGTTCTTGGGATACCTGCTCTTAACAGAGTCAGGATACTTAACGTTTCTTTACTCATATGTTGTAATGTTTGGGGTTTTTTTGCTGGGGATCGTTTTGAGACAGTAACAGGGAGGAGGTAATATTACTGCACTCTGATATTTTTGAGAGCAAACTTTTGTCTGTTTTTTCTTTCATGCTCACACCAACAGAGCGATTAAAGAGATCAGAGCAATGCTAAAATCTCTTTGGTTCTGCTCTGTCATGGAAACAAATTCACTTCTCAGGGTGTGCCTTCAGTGATTATAAAACATACTGTACATATGGCTTCAACGTACACTGCAGGAGCAGTTTAGGATCTCTGAAACTATGAAAGATGTTAATAATATATATAAAATATGGGGGCTGTCAGCATTTCAGTGGGGAGTTCTAAACTGAGGATTTGAAAGAGTATTTTTAAAATCTCTTTTTATTTTCTGAGTGAGAGGGTTCCTACTAGAAGTGTTTAAAATGTCTTCTCCCTACTGATAATGGTAATGTATATGATTCCCTCCAGACTCTTGTTTTTAGAAGAGTCTGTAGAATGAGATGAACTGTTCTTTGCTAAGACAGACAATCATCCTCACCCACGTCACCTATATTACATTTTTCTTGCTTGTTCCAGAGCTGTATCAGGTTCATAGCAGCTATATAGAGGTAAGTGTCAGTTACCTCATAACTTTAAGATATCCACAAGCATTTCTAATATGATTTGAGTGTTCACACATCACTTTATCTTGTATCTTTCCTCCTGAAGCAGTCAGTCAGGATTCTGTCTTTATTGTCTTGCGTAGCCTGCGATCGTCATGCTCATTCATTCTCTGTCTGATGTTTTTTTCTCCTTGACCAATGCCATCTTGATCTCCCAGGCTTGTGTCGTCAAATTCTGTGCAGTGCTTCTAAAAAGCACTACTCTCTCGGATCTGAAAGCTGATCTCTGAAGCTCTGATCCTGCACAGCACAGGTGTACAGTCTTGCCTGTGTAGTCACAAGGCTAAAAATGATGAGCAAAGCAGGAGGCACTGGAATCTGATCTTCATTTGGGGAGAGTGCTTGCCTCATGGTTGCCAAGTCATTCTCATCTAACCAGTGAGACTAGTGGGATACACTTTGCCAAGCAGGTTTTTACTGTTTATTTATCTTAGTTTAATTCTTAATTTTGTGCTTGTGAGGGCAAGGAATGGACGGGCTTGAAATTTACATCTTGCTCAGAAGGGTGACTGATCTCATCTGTGCCTATGTGAAGAAACTAATAAAACTTGTTTTGAAGTGTAATTTTGAAGTAGATCTATTTAAGTAGTCTGCAGTTGCCAGGGTCTTGAAGACCCACCTTCATCAGTCAGTTGGCTGGAAGAAATCCCTTAACTGGAGCGAAGGGGCACAGCTCCACCAGTGATCCTGTGTTTGTGCCAAACCTATACAAGCCAGATGAGTGTAGTGTGAATGGAAAGAGATGGTGGTACGTTATCAGTTGTATTACACAAGGTTACTATTTGAGACCAACAACTTTGGGAAGATGCAATTGGAAGCATCTTTGTATAGTAAAGCTCTATGCAACCATTTTCTTGTGTTTTGCCAAGTGAAATTTGAAGAAATTATTTTTATTGAGGTTTTTGTGACAAGATTCCTAGCTCTCAGTTTCACAGAACTAGGAGATCCAAAATGTCTTGCTGAGCTTTTGAATTTGAGTTCTGAACACTCTGAGGTTCAGCCTCCGTAATAATCCTGGGTGAGTCTTTTTCACCTAGTACTGTGGATACCACTTACATTGAATCATGTGCATTAAATTAAACTTTGTAAATTTGGATTATGATCAGAATATTAACTGAGCAATTAACTGAGTCAGTTTTTAGCAGCAGGAAACTTTGGTGTGACTGATACATGACAGGAAGAGTGTTTCTCCTTTAAGGTCAGATAATTAGCAAATATTTTTAGCCTTTGCTCTTTAATGTGTTGGCTAGCAGTATAAGATGGGCTTTCTTGGACATCACTGTATTCTGAGAATTATAGTGAAGCAAAGATCCATCACTAAACACCAAGTTCATGCAGTTATACCTGGTACAGGGAGGTCCTGTGGGTTGGAGGAATCTTCTAGGCACAAGGAATCAACAGATCAATCCAGTGATCAACAGATGCAGTTTCTGCTTGCTTTCGGTTCTGCTTGCTGGAGGGTTGGTGTGTACTAGAGTGTTAGTGTATGACGTGTGCAAGTGTGCAAAACACTAGTAAGCCAGTGGACTGTCTGGGGCATGTGCTAGGTCTCACAGACAGTGAACCTCTTTTCCATGGTCAGACAGGAGACGAATCTACTTAACACGTGCTTGGGATGTTTGAAATGGTCGAGGAAAATGGCAGAGCTCTCCCTTACGTGGCAGGCTTCCAGTATGAGGGCTCAGTGGTTTGTGCTGTCGTTTTGTCTTCTGCTTATCCCTAGAAAACATATGTTGCCTAGAATTTTGAAAGTGCTCATGCAGTTGAGTACACAATTTCATTTTTCTGCTCTTGCAGACACTCAGGATGGCTTTTTCTCCTGTCTGTGAGGATTACAGACTTACATTTTTCTTCTAACAAGAGCTGAGGGCCTTGTGTCATCACTAAATTCTGCAAACTGAGACATTAAGAACTTTCCTACTTTACTGGAGAGACAATATATGCTGTGGTGTGGTTGTCACTACTAAGATTTTTTTCAGTTTGCATTCTTTCTTCTAGGATTTCAAATCTATTGATTCTGCTTAGCCTTGTTTTCACTTTACAATGTCTTATATAATGCTTTTTCAGCATATACAGCTTTCATCTACACAATCACACAAGATCTCAGTTGGTATGAATTTCGAGAATTTAGGATATTTTCTTTCCGTAGGGGGGTTTTTTGCATTACACATACATTCATTGATTTGTCTCTCATATCAGGAGGAAATAAACTCACCAAAATGTTCTGGTTTTACTGATGGAGTAAGAATCTGTTCTCCAGAAAGTCCTGGCTCTTCTTAGGAGGTCTTTTGTAGCTTTCAGTTAGTAATTTTGGTGTAGTGACAAAGCTGTGTTATTTGAGTGGAGTGAAGTTACCATGACTCATCACAGTACTGCTAAATTCGACTCCATAAACCTTTTACTTAAAACTCTGGCTTCTGCAGCAGTACCAAAAACTGGAAGGCAGATGGAGCTCCTGCATGCCAAGTGCCAGTGTGCCAGTATTTAATGTTCAGATATCATCCACCTTTGGTTTAAGTTTCTTTTATTTTCAGTTTGTTTGTTATTGTATTTGTTCAACTTTAACTGACTCCTGTTTCAATGGCACAGTAATGCTAATGAAAAAGCTAATCTGAAAGAAAGTTACTTGTACTACCTGGCATGGTTCAAATCAGCATTGCTCAGAATAGAAGCTTTTAAAACAGTCTATTGCTAATTTAGGCTGAACTCATTTTTTGAGTTAAGTTTCCTGGTAATCACATTGATTATGTTGTGGAATAGATTTCCTAAGAAGTAATGGGAAGTACTGGTAATTTGGACAAACTGCAATGAAGGGAACAACCCTAACACAGAACAAGCGAGCAGTCGGTTTTGGCCCTGATCATGCAGTCTCTGCTCATTCTGAATTCCCACTGATCTAATTAATCTCAATTGGAAAAAGAACAATGCCTGACTGCCCCAGAAACCAAATTCCTCTGTTAATGCACTAAGCAAATATAACAATAGGCAGAATCTACATTTCTGCCTCGGCTCCATCAGGAAATCTCAATACGGGATCACCACAGAGGTAGTAAATCAGCCTGCTCTCCATGACGTGTTCGGTTGTTAGTCCTTCTTTAACGACTGCTCAAAGTGCATGGAGCTGATAGGAAGATATTTTGTGTTACCTCTTGTTGGCAAAATAATCAAAGCTTTCAAATGAATTTAAATTAACCAAGTATTGGTTTTCAACTTATCAACGTTTTTGTATGTCACAAATGCATTAATGAATAAACTTTTGTTTATCTTTTGGAATTCATGTTATGAAACACCTTAAACTTGACTGATTTGGTTCCATTAAAGCCACTTAGAATATTATCTACAGTTTTGCTTAACTTTAAACCAGAAAAATAGTAAAACTTCAATAGCAAATTTAGGCAGCACAAGGATGTTTATTAGTTTCAGGCTGCAAATAGCATGAAATGTTCTTTGGTCTATTTTTATATGACCTCAATAATATTTTTTATTACTGCCCTCTGCTGTCGTTGAGGCTGTATGGTGGTTATTTCTCCATCTTTCTGCCTGGCTTTCTTTTCACCTTCACTCCACTTCCCTTCAGTTCAACACACAGATTTGCTGAGTTTGCAATAATTGTCAAAAGATTCCGGAGTATTTCTAATGATTCATTTTATCAAACCATAGCAAAAGTTGTTATTCATTACCTGAAAACACTGGTTTTAAGCTTATTCTGAAGCTGTTCGTACTTTCAGATATCCAGCCTACTCCAGTTCTTTAATCTGATTGTTGCTGCCTAATGTCATTTTCTTTTTTATCTCTTAGCCTTTTATTTTTCTGAGGGAGAAGTCCCATGCTCTTTTATGTGTTGGAGCAAAGTTGCATTTTGGAGAGAGACTCCGTTTGGCCAGTAAAGCTCCATTGTTCCTATAAATTTACTTTAAAACTTTGATAAAATATTAAATCCTGATACTCTTATCCACACATTTCTGTAATTTTAGTGCATGTAAGCTTGAAATGGAAGTGTGCTGCATTTGTTTTTTAGTTATACATAATACACATACTTGAAATAACATATTACCATATATTTCTGAGATGTTGTATTTCTTGTGGAAAAGTTCCAAGTGAGGTGCCAAATACCTTGATTGTCTAAGAGTGACTGTTTTTGTAATTTTGTTCTGCCATTCATATCAGAAGGGTGTTAACTCTGTGGCCTGTTACATTGTGATAGAAATGAGGCAGGTGGTGAGCTATTTTTCATTCCAAGTGAATATAAATAGTGAAGGGGGGAAGTGTGGTGTATACACAGCGCTTTGATTTATGCAAGCATATTGTGGAACCTATTATAGTGAAGTCAGATATAGAAATCCTCTGTTCCTGAGAGCAGCGGGAGATTTGCTTTTAGAGAGCGTACAGGATTTCTCCTTTTCACGTACACCATCCCTCTGGTTACAGCTGAGTTCTGACCTTTCTTTTTATTGAACACACTAGGAGTAGCTTAAATGTGTGCCTGGATGTTCCATGTGTTGGGGAGACGATAGCCTGCTTCCTGCTAAATGCAGAATTTTTAGTTTTCAAGAACACACTAGAAGAGTCAGAGATACTTGTTTTCTTGGTATGCACTCTGTATCCTCTCAGAAATTTTTCATGTGAATTCCTCAGCATTTGGTTACTGAGAAGTCTAACAGTCAGAATTTGAGCTAAAACAGATAACTAAAGTCAAGACATAATTGGGCTTGAGGAGGCTGTTAGGTACTGGTGAATTAACAGTCTTGCGGAAGTGACTGCTTAGCCTATGTACTTTTTTTGAGTCCTTCCTTTCTGGTTTTGTCGCATTTGCAATACAACACCATTGTATTTCCAGATTATAAAATCGTGACATAATACTAGCCATAAACTCTCATTTTCCTTGGTGTAAGGAGTGTTTTGGACAATATGGCATTGTGTCTGGCACCACCTCTGCTCCTAGGGAACTATTCCAGACCATATGTCTGTAGCAGGTTAACAAGTTCTGTCTGACACAAGGAGCTAATTTAGCCTCCATTCAAGATCAGAAATGGAGACTCAGAGTAAGTCCAACTGACTATAAGTAGACCCTCACACTGAAACTATTTTTCATTTTTTTACCAATGGCATAAGAAAGTCATGTGCCTTTTACTCTCTTCCAGGGATTAATTGTAGGACAGTGAAGTAATTAGGCCTATTAAACCCTTTCAGTGACCTAGTGCTTTTAGCATTGAAGTCATGCTCATTGAGTTCAAGTTTCTTAAATACACCTTGATATACTTAGAAGAGCTATCCTCTAGTGGGTGATTGCACCTTTATAACAGTAATCCATAGTTACATACAGCTACAAATTAGAGATAGCCCTACCAATAGAAATTACCAAAGAAGCACAGCTGCAACTTTATTATAATCCTTACATTAATATTTGTTTCTTTCATAAAATAAAAGCCAGCCAGACAACCACATACAAAACACTTAACAAAATTTGGCTTCTGGAGAATACATCCCTGTCAGGGTACCAGTGCTACAGTCCAGTTGTGCAACTGAAGAGGAATTTTCATAGATGGACTTTTTTTTCCTGTCACATTTTACTCTGCCTTGAATTGCTGGATCAGTAAGCCAGTGCCTCCACAGTGAATTACTGAAGATCTCTTAAAACAATAGGAAAGAAAACTAATTTACAATATGCTTTGATCCACCTATTTGTTATTTTGCTGCTAGAATATAATGTTTCTAATTTATATAGGGTTACAATCTGTAATTTAAAGTGACAAGCAATTTTTCATTTTATTTCATTGGGGAGGAAAAAGAAACTAAGTAAGAATCTGAGTTTACTAATACATTTATGAATATAATTATTTTAGAATATATACTGGTTCTGTGTATGTTTCTATTATCATTATCAAATGTGGTAAAAAATCTCTAAAAAGATTTTTTTTTGTCTTTGCATTCATCAAAGAACCTGTTTTGTACTCTACCTTAAACACACAAATATCCAATAATCTTGTTGTACATGAGCAGGACTATGCCCCACATTGAAGACTAATCGCAGTTGTAAATGTTTCAAGGAATCGAGATGTAGAGACATGATTTTGACTGAATTCTGACTTGAGAAAGTTGATACTGGTAGACAAAGTAAAGACAGCTTCAGGTGGCATACATGCATCACAGCAGAGACTATTTGCTCCCAAAACTTGACACAACACATAAAAATCCTTCTGTTGATCTATGCATAGAAATCCAATAAAAGACATGTGCATCTCAGAATCTATTTGTGTGTCGGTCACTTTCTAATAGTTCCTTGTACTGATCAGATACCAGCGAAACTGCTACAACTTCATTCATTACTTTAGCACTGTTGAAGATCTATTCATTTCATGTTTCCCCCTTTAGTATTCTTTTGGGATCCAAAACTTCTAAGACTATATAATTGCTCTTTTCTTCTTTAACTTTTTAAGTGCTGTTACTACTATATGACTTTAACATTCTACCCAACAAACAAAGGGACTATTCATTTAATCATTTACTTTTTTGGCAGGTTCCGATTACTTTATGGAAACAAGAATAGAAAATGATGACTATTTTTTATTCTTTGCCTATGTAAAGAACAGCTGACCAAGTTCTGCAGGCTAACATGATCTAGGAAAAGAAAGCAAAAATCAGGAGAAGCAGAAGTATGTAAAGAAGCATGGGCTTGCTCTAGATTTATCATTTCTCTTACTGTTCTGTTATAGTTCCTGAACACTTTGATCTGGTTGCTAAACAGCAATCCGACAGAAATTCTATTTCTGAGCTATAGACACAGGGCTTTGTAGAGAAGTTGTTCGTTAGAATAGACTATCTCCACACCTCTGCTCATATTTTAGGGAGAATTTATAAATAAGGGGAATCAGGGTAGTGAGAAACCTGATCTAACATTGAAGTTAGTTCTGCTCGGAGCAGGGGCGGTGGGCCACTTGGCCTCCTAAGTTCCCTTGTGGGGACAGTGTTCTTGCTGCTATTATAACTAATGTGGTCATAGCTGTAGCATTAATCAATCCTTGTTATAGACTGGGCACAAAAGCTTTGCACGGAGTAGATGTGGCATTTGAAAAAGCCTTTCGGGCTTTCACTCTCTGGCCTTTCAGCCTGGGTGAGGTCCTTTCCTTGGCTGAAGCACGAAAAGGTACCGCTGGCAAAATATTTTCTTCTAGTCCCATGATTGTGTGGGTCTATAGGTAGACATTCTTCGTATACTGCTATCAGAAAAAAACCTTAGTATTTTACATTTAATTCTATTTATTTGAATTTTTAACAACATTATACATCTAAGACCAAAGGACAATTTTATACCAGAACTGTTTTGTGTGTTTTATATTTTTGAAAAATGGGCATTCTCTGTGTGTATCCTGTCCTTAGAGATGACTAATAAGTAATGTCACTCCTGACCTTCCCAGCATTTACTCTGTAATAAAACATGACAGATGTTTTAACATGTCCATCTTGAACAATGTACAGTAAAATACAGAAAGAACAGAAGAGCTAGGAAATGAAGAACAATAATATAGCCTCATAATGAGTGTAGCCATAACTGAGACTGGAAATCAGATTAAGAGTGAAAGTAATGTTTTCCCCCATCTCATAATTTTGGCCTGAGTAACTACTAGTGCCATTGTTCTTGTGAAAGAACTCCCTGCTGGAGTGTTACAGTGACTGAGGTAGAAATTGTCACTATTCCACATGCTAAAGATAGCAACTTGGGTAGTATATTGGTGATACCTAGTTTAGTATCCACTCAGAGAGACAGTGCTACCTATTTCATGTAGGCAATTTTTTGCTTCATGTTTTCCTGGGCGGACAGTTTAGTTTGAGTGAAAGCAATTCTAAGTGATCTCCTGCCTCTCTCTCCACAAGTGTGCTACCACTAGCAGTTCAAACTGACTGCCTTTGGCTGGTGGAGACTTCTTAGATAAAGCTCAGTACCTTTTTAAAACCAGATTGCTTATGTATTGCTTATGCTAACAGAATTGTAAAGAATGCATATAGCTTAGATGAAACCTGTTTTGTTTTGAGTTTTGTTGTTTTATCCTATACCATTATATCCAAACAGCTATGATTTTTTTTTCTTTAATTTGAAATAATTTCCTTATTCTAGCTTGAGGTAGCCAGTCTGATGAGAAATCGAGCAGTCTGGATTTGGAAAACAGGTGGATAAATGCACCACAGTTTGACCTATACTTTATGTTTTAAAAACCCAGTCCAGATAGTCTTAATGTACCCTTCAATAAGTGGAGAAAGAGAGGAAACTGATGACGTGTTGTGATATTATGAAATGGAGAAGCTTGCTTCCTTGGAAGATTTATGTTGTACCGTATGCCAGCATTCAACAGCATATGTCAAGTTTGTATGGGTTGATGACAGGATAAGTTGTATTTTGCTGAAGAGGGGGCTCAGCTCTCGATGACTTGGCCATCTCTGATGCAGAGAACACTGTGTCCGTTAAGCCATTAGTTTTTTCCTGCTTGCATTTGCAGGTGTTCCCTCCCTGACCTTGTCACCACACATGCATGATTTTCAAGGCAGTACAGGGTGAATGGCAAATCCTTTGCATTTGAAAAACTCCAGTCCTTTTCCTTCAGTTGCTTAGGGGAAGCACTGTACTGAAACAACATGAAACAACTACTAAAAATACTTTTCCTTGCTGAAAGACAAAGTCAAGGATCAATGCACAACAGCAATATTGAAAGATAAGAGCAAAAAAGAAAGGAGCAAAGTTAAGTACATAAAAACATCACAACGTAAGTGCTTAGATGAGTCTCAGTATTCTGACCTCTGCTGCTGTCATAAAGTGTTTGAGTTTGTTCAATAGCTGATGGAAGGAGTCCAAAAAGCACAGAAGGTGTAGCATGTAAAGGGGATTTTCCTTGTTCAGTAAGGACAGAAGTTATGCCATGACAGACAAAGCTATTCAGACAGAAGCACCATCTTTCAGAGAACTAGCAATGAGCATTTGTTGTAAGGCACTCTGTTAAATTTAGTATTGTGGCTCTGTGTTAAGATACATAAGTACATTCCTTCCCCTTCTTCAAGGAGATTGTTTTATTTTTCAGTCTTTGTTGTGAATTCTTGAGCACTGTTGAAGTGTTTAGTTTCAGTATTGGAAAGGAGAGTAATTTTGCACAGTTTGTACACTAGTTCAAAAGTACTTTTGAATCTGGCAGATTTAGAAGGTGTACTGGGCCTGGCTGAGATATAGTTATTTTTCTTCGTAGCAGCTCAAACTGTGCTGTGTTTTAGAACTGTGACCAAGACAATACTGATAACACACTAATTTTTTAGCTATTGCTGAACAGTGTTTGCACAGCATCAAGGCCCCTCTTGTTTCTCACTCTGCCCCCCCTAACTGTTACTTCCACCACGGTAAGCAAATGACACCTGCCTTGACAGGTTCAGGGCAGTGTGATACTGATAGCGTAGCCACTGTCCTTTATACCAGCGAGGCTTTACTCATGTGGCTTGATGGTGTATTTCGCATGCATTAATAAGCTGTGCAATGGCTTTTTCTCTTCTTCCACTTCTTCATTTATCAATTTTCATCTTGACTCCCAAGTTTTCTTGCTCTTACTCCCCTTTTCTTCTTCTTCTGTCCCACTGGAGGTGAGGGCTGTGTGGTGCTTAGCTGCCTACCGGAGATAGTCCACAAGAGAAGGTCTGTAGTAAGTTAAAAATTGTCACTGCCATTCATGTTGCTGATTTAAGTTTTTCAAAATACTACTGAGTTTGCTTTTTTTGTAGTTGTAATATACACACTTTCCCATGAACAACAGTCACTCAAGTATTTTAAGTAAGAAGGAGTTTGCTGTTTTGCCCTCTGTGAAACATTTCAGTGACTATTACAAAGGAGGTGGGCTCATTTATGTCTCAAAAATGACATGGCCATATAGTTAATTCAGCAAGTTGATAAGAAGCTGCTCTGTACACTAAAGCCCTTCTGAATGGAAGCTGATTCATGTGACTAATGAATGTTTTCAGTAGCTAAATGTCTGATACAGAGTCAGCTGAAGGCAACGAGGTGAACGATGTTAGTATGAAGTTAGATTCCCCCAGAAAAGATATTCTTACTACTGACTTATTTTCTTCTTATCCCAGAGAAGACAATAATATTTGTATCATTAACTCAAATATTTGGAGTTTTTTAACTACTTATTTCATTTTGCATGGTACTTTTGATGCAATATTGTTTTTCTCAGGGCATCTTGGCTGTTTTCTGCTCTATGTATTACTCTGTGTCCTCCCTCCATCTATTCTATAGATTTTATGAGCAGTATCTAAGTTACCAGATGGAGCTGTAGAGAGACTTGAAGTAACATGAACAGCTACTTTGTGACAGGTCATAAAATAATGATAAGGCTTTACTTTGTGTAACATCAAACCAACCATAAGTTTGAGTAAATTGCTGGACAACTTTGCTGCAACTGAAAAACATTGATCTCAGGGGCAGCAGCATCAAATTTACCCATCTTAACTAATGACTGTTCAGGATTCTTCCACAACTAGTATGTTGTCCTATTTTGATTTTGTTATTTTCTTGGGATTTTTCAGTTTTATCTTTCCACCTTAAATTCTGTCTGTCGCACAGAACTCGGTAGTTTGCAAGTATTGCAAGAAGAGTAATGCAACACTGTTCAAAAGCTAGTAGTAGTTCTCTGTGCTTTTATTCATGCAAAGCTATAATAGGGGAGGATCTTTTTACAAAAAAAGACATGAGTCAGTAAAACTGAAATTCATCTCAGTGTAGAGAACTGCAATTTGCTTGATAACATTGCATTCCACTTTATAGTTCCAAGTGCAATAATATGAAATGTCCAGGGAGTTGTACAGACTCTCATCTCTGGAAGTTCAACAAGAGCAAACTCCACCGAATGTTAGTGCAAGGAAGAAACTATGCGTATTTACTAGGAACTGGTATCAAGGAAGAACCAAGGTAAAACAGAGATTCTGCAGAACCGAGTAAATTATTTAAAAATATCTCTAATACATTTGCTGCAGACAGAGCGTCACTCAAAGAGAAAGATGGGCCGATATCCTCCAAACTTCCTACATGCACTAGCTATCCAGTTCAAACATATCAGTTAAATGCAACGTGTGGGGCAAAGATAATATTTCCACAGGCTGATTTATGCTTAGTGTTTCATTGGTTTATAAAAGTGCTGGTAGCGAAGTAGTTTCACGCATATTTTCAAAGGCTATTTCAAGCGACCAGAGACAGGAAGGCCATGAAGGATTTGTGGATGGAAAGTTTATAAAAGGAAGATAAATGGAAGGGAAATAAAAACCCTTTCCAGCAGTGTTTGACTTTCCCAACCCATGTGATGGACATAAGCAAACTTCTAGCATTTTGTTCATTACACTTAGACATGTTCCCCACTATTTTCAGATCCCTTGGACTTTTCTTCTTTCCCATTCCTCAGGGAAGAGAAAAGTTATCTTCAAAAGGCTTAGATATTAAGACCAGTGAAATTGCAGAAGTAGAAATATGCACTAATCAGAAAGGCAGACTTTCTATCATAAGTTTACATTAATCCTACCAGTATTTTAGACAACAAACTATTTTATTTCCCTTGTGGTTTTCTGTGTATTTACTTTCTTATTTTCAGTTAGCAGTTAGCTTATTAGGAGTTTTGCTTTCTTGCTTCAAGAACTTAGGAAGAAACCATGGCAACATCTTTTAAGCAAAAAAATTCTCAAATTTTGCTGAGCAGTGCGGCAGAGAAAAGACCTTTGATTATTATGTCAGGATACTATAGGCTTGATTCAGCCCCAAACTCATAGTGGATGGAACAGCAACATCTTTGTCCTCATTTTTCATACTTAATGTTCTATTGCAGAGTAGAGCTTTCCTGTAGGGATTTTGGGGGTTGTTTTCTTTTTTTAACTGGGGCTGTCCCCTCATCAGTTAGCACCATACACCTTCAACTTCTGTTCCATTCCAGCAAATGTGCAGCTCTGGGCAGATCTACCATTGGTTCTACCTTCATTATATCCAGAAGAGGGCTCTTGTTGATGGTTCTGTATAGCTCCAGCTATTGGTATCCACACAACCAATAGATACAGGGCTTGGGTACAAGTCCTCCTCCATGTCTAACTCTCTCTAGAGAGGCAGGAAAGAACTTGCGTATGGCCACTTTGGCAATCAAAGTTTGGGCTCCAGGCTAACCTATCAGTATAGATAAATGCTGGGTTAGAGCTGTATCACTGCTGGGACTGTACAGCTGCACTGAATTGCCAGTGAGGGGACAGCGATAAACACAATCCAAAGTCAAATTCACCAGTGCAACTGATAAGGTTAGCAATATTTGATGACTGTAATACCATATAAATTCTAGCTACAGATTACTGGTCAGCTCTTTTCTCAGCAAACTGCAACTGCACATGTAAATTGACCACTTGAGATTTTTTAAGTGCTTTAATTTCCTGGAGCTATTTACAAATCTTAGAGATGACAGAGAGAACTTCCTTAAAAGGGTAAGAAAAGCCAGTGCTCTTACTGCAGCCAGAAAAGTTGCTACAGTCAGGTCATCCTTCTATTGTTAGGTTGATTGAAGAAAGAGGGTGAAAGAATGAAAAATGTTTTGGTTTATGTCCTGAAGCACAGAAGTCCCATGAGCAATCATTCCAGAGGTGAGAACTTTCTGCAAAGAATTTTATTGTCAATTCCAAAAGACAGTCAGTTGTAGATGACGCTAAAACGAATGTCCTGGCTTTCTTAATTAACATTGCTGATGAGAGGGGATCACAGAGGTAAACCACCTCGCAGAACATTCAGGGCTTACAAAACTTTAACTGAATTGCACCAAAAGCAAATTGATAGTGTACATTTAGGTAGAATATGTTGGCAACTTCACCCACCTAAATTTCAGTTAATTTCAAAAGAAGTTTTAATGCTTATATATGCTTGTCATGGCTGTCTGGTCTGCATGCAAGAAAGGCATAGATGTCCATTCCAATGTCACTTATCAAGGTTCTCATGTTATCACTATGATTATTTTTATTAGACTTCCTAACACTCCAAAGACTGCAGATCACAAATAATCATCTTCCCTAAGCCTTTAGAATACATTTTCTCCCAGTTCCAACTTTTACAGGCTATATTGGGTAACTGCTCATACCGGTTTAGATGATTGCAGAAACAGCTATATCAGACAAATTTTGGTCTTTTTCTCATTACAACTTTTGGATGCATCATTGATCTGAGGAGGGGAAGTCAACAAATTACAGTCTTGTAGTTATTTTGTGTGATGCTGGCCTGAAAAATGATGATAACCTGAGGTAGACTAGCCTTACCAGGGTGGCCAGTGTCAGCTGGTGTCAGACTTTTATAATAACACTTCTCCCCAGCACTGAAAAGCATTCAAGACATTTGCCTTTTGTTTATAGCTCTTTCCATAAATGATATTAATCTGAAGTAGCTTGTGAGGCAAAGAGTACTTCAGTGTAAACCTTCAAAGGGTGATACCAGAAACGGAGCTGCACAGGCAGCCTTGTTTGGAATTGTTTCCCGCTGCTTTTCAATGCTTGAGCCCCTTCCAGACTGTGTTCTTTAAAGAGCATTTGAATACAGAGTCTGCACACCACAGCAGGCACCAGGCAGAGGGACATTTCTTTAACTCTGCTGTTCTTCCCCAGGTTGCAACTGTCATAGTTCAATACAAGGCTAATTGTACTGAATTTCAAAAGCAGATTTGGGCCATGTTATTTTGGATCAGTTCTACTTGCTGTAAACTTTCCCAATTTCTATTTCATGCTTATATATGTCATACTTTATGCTATGCAAAACACATTAGTACGTCCCTTACAATTTAGTATATAAATTATGGTATTACAATTTATTGACACCTTTGATATGATGATCTAAAAACGTTTCATAAACACTGCTATGCCTCATTAAGCCTGTTGTTTTTTTTTTAAACTCATTTGAGAGATGATTAAACTGGGATTCAGAATACTCACATCGTTTTACTAAAAACAATCATAAATAAGCAAGGATTGGGAACAGAACCCAAATTATTGTTCACACTTCTGTCCAGAAATATCATTGTATAATACTAGTCTGAAGCAATGATGCCATTGGTTTTCAACATTTAATCTCTACCATAAAAAGTCAAACATGAAAAATACAAACTCTTTTTCATGAGAGAACCAGCTATAATTAATTACTTGCTTGTCACTCAATAAAGTAAATATATATTTAAATCAACAAGAGTATAGTGTTTTCATAGGAAGTGCTTACATCATCTCCAGATCAAAACAGCTCAGTGGTTTTGACACTATTGCAGCTTTACTTTCAGTGTATGTATATTGCATGTTCACTCAATAAAATATCCCAGTATTCAAGTCCAATATTTGCATTCACAATTCAATTATATAGCCATTTTGTTGAAAAAAATAGATGTAGATGTACATTTTTTGCATTACTGAAGAGCTAATAATGTCCTTTTAGCACAGACCCACCATCTATCGCTAGGATTTTAGTTCAGATATGTTCAGTGTCCAAATCAGTCAAACTGAATTTAATTTAGACATCTATCTCCCTCAGGCCTGTTTGGAAAATGTCGGCCTAAAATAGCATGTGCTTGAGTACAACAAACTAGAAAGGCACTTCTGATGTATATATTTGTATGCACAAACAAATGTCAGAAACATTATATTGGAATAGCAACTACCCCCTTCTTCATGGCGCTGAATTACCATTCACAGAATAAAGATAATGATAAGGAGTTGCAGGAGTAATATTTCCTTCCACTTGCATAGTGTCTGAATAATATGAGAAAAAAAGCTCCTTAACTTCAGCAGGTAGTGACCAGTGACCGTAGGAAAGATTAAAATAGCTACCACTGAGGTACCAGTTACAGACTGGCCCAAATGCCAAGGGTTTAGAAGGTGAGCTAATGCTCTAAACAAGACTATACGTATTGGGTAACTTATGAGTCAAGAACAGAATTTAATGCTACTCAGTAACAGGAACACAGAAAGCAGTAACTATTTGATTATTTGCTTTTGAATGGGACCAGGATAAATGTTTCCTTCATTTTCAGTTCGAAAAATAGGCTATCAGATGTACATGCACAAATAATTTAGTTTTGTTTGTAATTCAGCAAATGAAGTGCAGAAATTACACATACCTCTTTCAAAGTGTACAAGATCTGTCATTACCTATCTGCTGCCCTAAACCTTGCTTGGAAGCACGTTAAAAGCTTGTCTAAAGTGTGCTGAAAAGTGAGTAAAGCATTTAACATACCAGAGAAAACATAACGTACCCACAATTTTGAGCGCACAGGGACAGCAGTATAGAAAGGAAAAATCCAAAAGCATGTTCTTTAATGGCGCAATTGTTGAGCGAAAACCCAAAGAATTCATATAGGAAATTTCTCTGATTTTTTCACTTAGAAAGAAATTAATAACTCTGTGTTTTTTTATCCTGAGTTCATTTTATAGAAGCATCACAAAAACATTCTAGTAGAAATAAAGAATTCTGCATTATCACCTTGAACGACTGGAATCATTCAATATTCAGAAATTCTTAAATAAATAATTCTTAACTTGTTCCTCTTACTGTTTATTTATAGATTTATTATTAAAAGCCAAACCTGTGTACTTTCTTTTTTCCATTTAAACAGGTAATTTATACCATTTATACTGAAGAACGGCAATTTCCTGTATTTTTCACTGTTATGAAGAGCTACAATATGTTTTCGTCAGATTCCTAGTAAAGCTGGTTGTAAACAACATTTGAATTAACAGTTCAAGTATAAATTTACAATCAATTAAAATTCAAAGAATTCAAAATAAAATTGGAAATTAGATTATTGGAATTGGATTTTTTTTTTACTACAAGTTTGTTGAAAAATGTATTTGGAAAAAACCATTAGCATTAAAGACGTATTCTGTGATATCTTAGATAATTAGTGATGGATACATTTGTATAGAATTCGAGATACTGCATTTAACTTTTGTTTAGGTGGCTGGAAAACACTTTCAGAATTCTCTCAAGGAAGCTGAAGGTAATATGAAAAATAATGCTTTAAAACTGAGGGTTGTTCCTGTCTGTTTCTTACAGGCTCAAACCAAAACCCGCAAAGATCATGAGAACAGCATGCCCGACTGTGCTTGTTAACATAGTTCACCAGTAGCAGTAAGTATGTATTCAGTATTTCTTTTGCTATAGTCTTTCCATAGATCACTATAATTTTCTACTCAGCTTACCATGAAGAGCAATAAAAAAAGAAAAGACAAAGAAAAAGAGAAGTAGGTAGTAATTTGGTCTTCTTCCTCTCACCAACTTAGTTAAATTGCATAGCTAGTATGGACATGAGGTTTTGATTGTTAAGAATTTTATTTGCCGTGCCTTGATAGTAGTTTGCTGACATGTTGGTGCTGTTAGCAATCTCATGTGCTGATGAAAGTAGAAGCCAATGGGTTACTTCAGGCTTACTGTGCTATTGCTGTGAACAAGAGGAGGCTCTTGAGTATATTGTGCAGATTTTCAATGAGCTAGGAGAGCACTTCCGCAGTGGAAAATTTTCACAACTATGTATTTACTTTGTTAGCCACAATTTGCTTCTTTTATTGTTACTAATAGAGACCTTAGCCGTAATTTCCACATTCTGGATTTTGCAAATATTAGCACAGTGAATCAACAGGCTTTACAGACAAAAACTCTGACAAATACATTTGGGTTACATTTAAGGATAATAATTACAGTACCAAACTAAAACTCATGGAAGACAATAGCAAGATCTCCACTCTATTCAGAAGGCTTTGGATGAGGCAGTTTGCAAAAGCAAGTTGGCAGAAACACAGGAAACTATTACCTATCTTAGTTAAATCCTAGAAAGTAAACTTTTGGTTGTTTGGGGGTTTTTTTGGTTATCTTTTTTTTTTTTTTTTTAATGGCTCCCCTACATTAAGATAAAGAAATTCAGGTGGCAACACCTGATGTTATCTTGCACATAGTGTTCAGGTACTCATCTCCTTTCTTAACTAAGAGCATTTTAAGATTATGCCATGTGCACAAAAGATTTGGGTTTTTTAATAAGTAGGATTTATTTTCATCTTCTTTCATAACAAGAATTGAAGTTAATTAGCTCATGTAAAAGTTGGTATTTTTTCCTCTCTTCTCTGACCACCAGTTCTTAAATGTTTTGGTCACTGTTCCTCTCACAAGAAGTAACTGTGCTGCTGAAAAAGGGCCAGGAATTAGAATGGCTACATACAGGGATCTTAGCCCAGAAGTAACCAAGACAGAGGTGCGCCTAGAAGTGACAGAATGGGTAGAAGGGCACACAAATACAGCACACATGAAACATGAGCAGGTACAACCAGTGGCTTAAGAGCTGGCAATGTTATAAAGATGCTTTTCAGATAGGCATTTATACCCTGGCAGATCTTGTTCTGGCTGACTCTTTGTAATGAACCAGGGCTCTTCATCTCAGTAACAGGAACTTGGCTCATCCAAATCATCCACAGAACTAGGGAAGTGCAAAAGCCAGCAGGGATAAATCCCATATTTGTAGTTGCTGCTGACTGATTCTGCTGGAGAATCTGACGCTGGCATCTGCACTCCATAACTCATGGAAAAAGTTATGCTTTTCAGCTCTGCCATCTAATATTAACCTGTAGCTAACTTCTTATTCTGTCAGCTATTCTGAAAACTTTGCTAGGAGTACCTGGTAGGAGCCAGGTACTTTTCTCCGTAAGCGACACTGGACTTTATCATGAACTCTGCCAACTTCACTACTTTCCCCTGCTGTGAATCATGGCATTGTGGCAACAAGCAGGCACCAGTTAGAACATCAGTGTACAGGACTAAGAGACACCAGTTCCTGGCACAGCAGCATAGAAGGCTGTTCATCTAATCAGATCCAGAACTCATAGCCAGCTATAAGGTTTAAATAGAAATTTAACCTATTTCAGTCTAAGATGACACTCAGCTCATGTCTGTGAACCGTAGAAGCTGAAGAACTTGCACATGTCCCCATCTGTTGTCCTTGATACAGTGCTAGCTAATTGTTGGCAGATAACTGGGGGCAATAATCTCCTCAAGTGACAGAGCCCGTCTGCCAGAGCCCTCCTACACTCCTGGGAATTTGGCTGGTGGTTCACAGGCACTGGAATGGGAGGTTCCTCCCCTCTGCTCTTGCCAGCAGGAAGTGTTTTATTTATGGAATCACAAAATATTTGCTCTGCTTCAAGACAAAAGAAGAGGGTTTGTCACTGCTTGCTTTCCAAAAATAATCTTTTCAATCTTATTCCTCTGAAAACAAGTCCTAAAAGGGAGTTGCCAGGTTACATGGATATGGGTTTGATCATCTCCTGTATATCCAGCTTAATGTCCAGCTTACTATTTAATGATGTGGGATCAGGGCCCGACTATCAGCTATTCCTTGCAAATCATACCATTTTCAAATAACTGCTAAGAAACATGCTTTTTCTTCTCCCCCCACCTCCCCCAGGCTGAAAGGCATTTATGCCAGGATAAGAGGGATCAGTAAGCCATCAATATACTGAGCGGCCAGCCAGCAACTGGCTTACATGTGACAATTTTACTTTAATTTAGCAACTCAGTGATTTTAATAATGAGCATGTCCTCTGTAAGTTTCCAGAGAAGCGAACACTAATACATTTATTACAGAACACTATGTTTTTGTTGTGACAGAGAATTACATCCACTTAGGAACGCTAGCACAAGTTTTACTTATCTTTTTTTTTTTTCACCTTAGTGTTAACTTAAAGTGAATTTCCATGCTTCAAATGAGGTTAATCTATTTTCAGCTACAAGTAAGCAAAACCATATTTGGTGTCACATGGAATAAACTGCAGATCTCCAATTACATTTTATAACACCATTTTAATTTATTGCTATGTTACTTACTCTTAATTGAACCATAGTGCAAAATAAGATGTACAGTTAGTTACTGAAAAAAATTGGGCTGTGTTACATTTCCCTTTAAGGAATTAATATAGTGTTCTATATTTTGCTTAATTTCTTTCTTTAAAAGAAAGCAAGAAATTAGCCTGCTAGTCCTCCCCTTTTTGGTAAATTCAGTATTCAGAGTAACAATTGCTTGTTACAAACATTTCCTAGAAAAAATGAAAGTAGTTTGTTGGATTTTATGAAAGTGCAGTCTTTATTTCAGAAGCATCTACAGCAGTCTAAGAGATATTATGTCTCAATTTTTTAAAAAGAATACAAAACCCTACAGATTTTTTTTTCACATTACATTGCTCAGAAGCTGATCTTTACCTTCTGCAGGAAAATTCTACTATTCTACACAGTAATGTGCTGTTACTGGTCTAAGTGTAAGAAATTTATTAAACTTGACCAATTTTTAGAGAAAGATTTTTCAATGAGAATTGTGCAAACCGTTCCTTTGTAATAACTAATCTGATGCTGAGTAGCAACATCTAACAAAAAGACAAAACTTGCAAAGCTGACTCCAGGCCACAAAAGTTGCCCAATTCAGGATTCAAAAAGCGAGGCCAGTAGTCTCTTAGCATAGGCTGTTTTTGTGGACTATTTTAACTGTCCATTCTACATTATAACAGCAGCTGCAGGGGTAGTTTCCAGCGTAGCTCTTTGGAAACCATTTCAATAGATGTTTTTCCAGATGTAGGTTAAAGTGTGCCAAATGGTCTGGCTCTTCAGTATAAAAAGCAAATTGGAAGTTGGGACTATGGTGCCTTAGCAGTAAGCAGCTTTAGTCAATGCTCAGCTCAAAGAACCTTCCTGCTCTAAAAAATTGTGATTCTTCCACAGGGCTTAATTTGGAGAGCAATACAAAAATGTGTCAAAGCCTTCTTTCCCCTTTCTCCCCCCCCAAGTTTTTGTTTTTTCCTCACAGTAATACAAGTTGTCTAATAATCTATGTAAAGTTAGAAGGATTTCTATTGAGACTTCAAAAAATGGATTTTATACTTGTAATATGTAAAAAATACCTACTAATGCTGAATGTTACATATAATTGCTCTCTCACACAAGGAAAGGGTAGATTTTACCAGCTATCCAACCAATCAAATTATTTACCATGCAACGAGATGGGATCTTGTGGAATAAATAAATTCTGCAAAGGTACAGTCTACCATTGTAAATTATTCTACTCTATTACTGTATGTCAGCTGTGAAGTACCTGGGCTGTGTTTAGTGTACAAATTGCTACTGCTGAATTAGAGGAGCAGCTTAAAATAACAAATTGAAAAAGTTACAGCTTTTCAATTTGCCCACCTAATCTGTGATTCAGACTATTTTATTAGAGGAGGATTCAGAGGGAAGGGGACATGTGTATTCTCTTGTGTTCTGTAGAATGTTTTTACAGTACCAGTTTCCAGACCCTCCTTTTGCTCATCCTACTTTCTCTCTCTCCCTCTCCAAACCACTGCAGGATCCTTAGATGTACATTATACCATGAACAGTCAGTCAGATGGTGAAAAAACATCTGATTTTCCAGATGTAGTGCCAGTTATCACACATTGATGTCCATCTCAGTTACTGCCACTCAAAGCTTGTGGAGGTGCTTGCAAATAATTTATTTTAAATATACTGAGTGTCAAAATTGAATCTTGACATTTAGAGCTAGTGGGCTGAAGGCATTCAGATTTCATCCCGCTACAGGAACAATATCGACCTTTGTATGAAGTATCACTGGCATTTGAAAGACGGATCTCTGAAAACTCCGAAGTTTGTATGTAACTGCCAACAGCAAAATTGAAGGTTAATACCTTGTATTATTGCATTTAAAACCAACCATAAAACTAGTTATTAAAAATAATTTTCTTGTACCATTTGCTTAAAATTTGGATGAAGCAGGCGCTAAATAAATAGCACCACATTATCTTTGTCTATGGGTATAATACCCAGCACATGCTGCATTCAACAGGAAATTATCATGAAAGTAAGAATAATAATCTTATCAGTCTCACAAGAACAGGAAAGATACACGTACCTGAAAACATTTGTTTTCTTTTCTAACTGCATGAGTTGATCATGGTAAGGTATATTTTTTTTCTACAATCTTTACTTCCAGTAAAGATTGTAAATACAGTCTTAAAACAATAAGCCTCAAACCCTTTCTCCCCCCCCCCCCCACGCCCAAGGACTAATACTGACCCCAGATTATTTGTTCCCTATAAACATTCTTTGGCTTGCATAAAATTGCCATGATAAATGAAGGAAAAAGAAAAAAATCATAGCTTATAGGTACAAAGGAAAAAACAAAAATATGGTTGCAAGTAATACTGTAACTTACTCATTTTCAGAGTGTTCTCTGCTGGCTTCAGTTGGTAATCTAAGGATTTAAAAGTAATTTCTTTAAAAAAATTCCTAACGCAAATTTCTGGGGCTCTGTAGTAAGAGCAATTTCCTTTGCCTGGAACAAAATATAGAAGCCTCAGGCCAAGCTCTCACCAACCCCCTTACCGAACAGAACCTAGTCTGCACTACCAATGACAGAATCATAGAATCATTAAGGTTGGAAAAGACCTCGAAGATCATGAAGTCCAACTGTCACCCCAACACCACCACGCCTGCTAAACCATGTCCTGAAGTGCCATATCTACACTTTTTTTGAACAACTTAAGTAACAACGTGTATTTGTATAAATATTCACCACTGTATAGTGTAGATAGCCATCTACAATAAATATACTTTACTTCCCAGTAATGTGATAGCAAATACAAAGTTATCTTAATCGCACTTCTGCCTCAATGCACAGCTCCAGAGGCAATGTTTTTCTGAAAGCTGAGAGGTTTAATGAAATCAACTGTATTCTTTCACTGTATTCAGTTTGACTGTCACAGGGCTAACTGTGTTACTCAGAGTAATAGTATTTTTCCATACATCTGTATATACTAGTCAGAAGTAGATGTATTTGAGTTTTCTCTTTATCGGTTTACTCCAGTGAGAGTCTAAGAAATGTATGTCGTTGAATTATCTGTTGTACTACCTTCACTTACAAATCTCATTTGGCACCCACAATAAAAAAGGATTGATAGCAATTCAAGAAACTGCTGACATATTCAGAGTGAGTTTTTAATTAGATCTCTTCTTGGCTGAGCATCTTTTTGCATCTTGTTAGAGTCTACGTTCCTTTGCACTTCTCAGAGACATTTAGGCACAAAAGTCACACAAATGCCTGATGGAAAAGACAGATGAGTCAAACTGTTGGAAAGTTCCCAGGGCAGCAGTTCAGATCGCCAGCTCTTCAGACTTTTTCCTTCACTAAATGTTAGATGTGTCACCAATTTAACAGCCATTGCTTGAAGAGATTTGATTATGTGCCAGCATCACCCCTCTTGATTAATCAAAGCAGCAAGTGAAAAATAAGAAGAGAATATGTTCACTTCCAATTTTATTTCTAACTCACAGGAAGAAAATCAGTCATTCTCTTGGTTAACTCCTCTGCTTAAGTGATAACAGCAAATAGTGACAGAGGTGGTCATACAGCATCTCATTGTTTTCACAGGATGATGCAATGACATTAAGTGAAAGTAAAGCCAAAATTCTGAGAGAAAGCAACCAACCGCAAGCAGCAGTTTACAATTAAGAAGAGAATTTGCCTTTTTATAGAGCTGTATGAAATAGCTGAGTATCTTGCAGGCATACACTCTCTGCAACACAAAATTAAAATGGCAAACAATTACCATAAATTATCATAAACTGTAACCTATAGCTCCCTGCCTGTTTTTCAGGGCCACAAAAAGCTGACAAAACAAAGCTCAAATAAAATAGACCAACATACTGCAACATCAACCCACCATGAGTCTCCTTCTGGCTATTATCTCAAAGCACAACATTACTGTCAAGAAACAAGGCCAGTGTAACAGGCTTCTCATTCTTAACAAAGATGACTCAATTTGTTCCGTTTCTTCTATCCATCATGAAGAGCCAGTGGCCCTTCTTTGCATGAAATACCGACAAAACCGTTGAAGACAGACTGGTTACATAGATGAGTACAGTAATAAAATCAATACAGGTGAACATATTTCTTCACACGCTTTGTCTTTTCAGATTATTATTCACTGTCTTTTTATTTCCTTTAGTAAAAACCTGAAAACTCACTGAAATTCAGTACAAAACAAGTAAAATAAAGATAAAATTCAGGCAGCCGTATCTGCTTGTGGATTAAAAATCAACTTACTAGTTTCTTGTATACATCTAGATTGTAGTTTTCTAGTCTGTTCAAGGTAATTCTTTTACTGTAGAATGAATTACAAAAGTAAAAGGAAAGTAGAAATTTTAGCCTGTCAGAGGCATTTTGGTTAACGTATATTGCTTTTCCTATCAGGTCTATAAAACCCAAAGCTAATTCTACTTAGTATTAGGGTTCAGCATCTCTTAAATTTCTCACTTGAAGAAAGGGTCTGCGTTTGAACAAAGTAGGCTTGATTCCAGCTGTAAATTTCTGCCACACCAACTTCATATTGCGATTTGGAAATTAACACAAAAACCAATACTAGTGGTTTGTGGTAACCAAATAGCTGGAGATAACATCTTTCAAAAAGCAGAGTTTTTCCTAGCTGAAGAAAAACTTTTCCTTGTTTGTTGGGCGTATTGCTTGTTATTTTGCTCACATTTGGTTGCAGGGATACCTCAGGAAAAAAGCATTTAAGCACTCCTTTCTGTAATTTAACATTGATAATGTATTCTCATTGCATCTTTAAAATATTATCACAACTGACAAGTGTGTCAAAACCAGGAAACTGAAATCTTAAACACTGTATTAACGCCAACTCACTGTGAGTCCCATTCCTTACTATTCAGAGACGCGCTTCAAGTTTCAGAGAAATCAGATCTTCACCATTGACCGTTTAAACAGCAATACTACTTAACTTAGTAGAAGAAGGCTGAAAACATATTTTTTCTGACAGAGGCCAGTTTCAGTGGAAACTATTTTGCTGATCATTTAACCATCTTCAGAATATGCTGTGATTTGTCAGCAGCTTCAGATACTGTTTCTCCCTGTTTTCAAGAAATGGAGAACTATGCGTTTTTTCCTCAGTGTATTAAAAATGGATGATCTCTTTAGAAAATCTCACTCAAACAAAAAACTCATTATGACCCATTTCTTTAATCAACAGAAATTTGGGTTAAAGGCATGATATTTTCTTCATTACAAATAAAGTATGTGGTTAGAGAGAAAAATAAACTTCTCAGCATAGAGAGAGGTAGCATTTAAAAAAAAATCCTTTTCCATTAAAGGTCTAAACGTACATAAAAAGGTTTTCTTTGCTAGAAGAGGTTAAAAGTTAAGACTTACCTTGGTCAAATCCCAGGATCCAAGGAAGACTATGATGCTGGCAACTCCGGGAGTTCCACCTTCTGTGTTGTTTTATACTCCCACTACCTGCTGTTGAACTCCAGAACCACTGCTTGTCCACCCACGTTGTGCATAGTTGCAATAAAGAATATGCTATGTTTTGCCATAATTTCTATTGTCAATGTGAAAAAGGCATGCCTTTGCTGGAATGAAAAATTATGTTCATTCTTTGAACCAAAATTAACTCATCAGTCTGAAAGGCATTAAAGCAAGATATTTATAGACATGAAGTCCTTTTATCTTTGACAGTGCAGCCTTAAAAACATCAGACAGGAAGAGAAATGTCTGCATTGATTTTGATTGTTTAATACTCAAGAGTGAAAAAGTGTAAAATCACAAAGCTTATACCACCACAAAAATGCAGTTTCATTGCAAATAACCAAAACACAAGCTGCCTGCAAAGTTTCACACAGCTGACATCAACAAACCCAGTTTCAACATTCTTACCATCTTTTTAAACACCTGCTATTCACAAACATCAGTCAATACAGAGTTCTAGGTCTCTCACACATCTTTCTTTATATTCTGTTATATTTGCTTTCTAGACCAGTGGTTTACATATTTGGAAAACAGTGCCCCACTTCTGATCTATATCAGCATATAAATACATAGTTTTTACCCCTCAAATTACTAATTATATTTTAAAAGCATTTTGTTTAATCCAAACTCAGCAGTAAAGTTCTTATTGGTATTTAATGAAAAGCACAACTTATATGAATAAGCTTCAGAAGTGCATGCTGACCGAGGTTATATCACCAATCCTTTCAGCCACAGGTAATAATACTTCTGCAGAAAGTGATCATACTGGGTGCGTTAGTACATCAGACAGTAGGTTATATTTGCTCTTACTAGTAATGCAAGTACCCATGGCCCCGATTCTGCAAATGCAACCATTAGGCCTGCAGGATACCACTGTCCACCTAACTACATTTTGTTGCCTGAAGGTAGTATTAGCCAAAAGCTATCACTATGTCAAAATGTCTCAGGTTAATGAGAACTAAATGGAAAACAGGCTGCTCACACAAACCTTTTGAAACTTAAACCCTTTTTTACATGAGCTATCTTTGTTTTCACAGCCTGAAAGTATTCATGCAAAGGAAATGTGCTTATCTTTAAATGTTATGCTAATGCATATTTCCAGTTCCCTACAATAAACTAGCTTTTCAATAGTTGATTAAAATCCTGATGTTAAATAGATCTAAAGAAAGTATACAGAACTATTTTTTTCCCTCCAGACAATCAAAATAGAAATAGATCTTGGTATAACCTACTACATCTGACAGTGATGTGTAAAGGAATTTTTAAAAGCTGTTGGTGCCTCAGTGAAAACAATACTGATTTTTTTTTCCCCTCCTATGCTAAGGCCTTCTACGCTTTATGATTCACTTGCTCCTTAATGGTTTATTCCTTCATCTGACATTATACTCCTCTGAGCAGGTGAAGATAAACATAGTGTTGGTATAGTTGTTCCTAAGGAGCAAGTCTGTCAAAGATTCCACAAGGTATCAATAAATGTGTTCAACCTTGTAAGTAGCTTTTTGTTGGTTACAAAATACATTTTGTGCAGATATTTTTATATGTGTTTTGCAGAGAACATTTAAGTTTCAGCTTAGAATAAAACTTCAAGAAAACTAACACTGATTTTTTTTTTTCCAATCAGTTCCTGATTACAGACCTGACTTCTTACTTTATGCAGTTATTTAATACCTGAAGTACAGAATCTGACTGCTTGCAGTTAGGCATCTAGCTGGAAAATTCTGGCTTATACAAGATTATTAAAATAAACACAGAGATGTTACCGTCTTTAACATCACAGGGTCAGCTAAGTAAACAAAAGTATAGGATGATATTAGAGGTATTACTATTAATAACACCCTATATATAAATGGAAGCACCAGATCTTTTTTGAGCACATATGAATAATTTTGAAAAATATAATTATCCATTACACATTGAACAGTATAAATAAGCTTAGCACACATGCCTTTAGTGCTTCTACACAACTCAATTTCCTATGCATTTTCCAGCTGTTGGTTACACTTCCAATTTCAACAAATGACTTCATAGTACATGATCGAAAAAATATCCAATCCCGATCTACACTGGTACTCAGACTTATACAAAATGAGGAAAACGTACAGAAAATTTTTCAGTGCAAACAAACCTCATGAGTTTATCTTTGGAACATTAACAGTTTTGTACAGTTTCAAACTTAGTAACTAAGGCACACAACAATTAAACTGTTCCAGATCTGAAACAGCATGATATACCAGTCAGCATGGAACTTCTCTTTAGCTTTGCATTTACATTCATATTATAAAGTAGCAGTCAGTTTTGAAAAATCTAGCTTCTGTTAATTCTAAGGAATCTGAAAAGTGAGTAGCCATGCCAGACTAAAATAGTTCAACTGGCTTCTAATCTGGATTAGCACACACAATACTATGCTTCCATAACCACAGGAAAAAAATTTGGAGTCAGAGACCCCTGGACTGGCACAACGTAGCCATCCGGATACAGGTGTGTTTCTACTCTGCAGAGTGCGAGTGAGTGAGTGAATCTGCGTGTGTGTGTGTGTGCGCGCATGTAAAAATAGCAGCTTCTCATCTGTGTATCTGATTTCTCATCTGTGTCCAGTATGGTATCTTTTTACCCCAGTGACAAAAATATTTCGGCTGCTATTTTTGCTTCTGCTAGCACTGCACAGTTTAGTACAGTTACTGGTGCTGGCTTCTGATTTGGACTTTGAAGTCACTGAATTATAATTGTAAAGTTAAATTATGCCCTTCATTTAACCAATGTGCAATCCAAGTGAAATTAGCTTATTTTCAAATGATTTAAGTAGAAACCAACATTCGCCCGAGGCAAAAGTTACAACCAGAAAAAGAAAAAAAAAAAAAGGAAAATTCAATCTCAGGTTGGGTTTGCAGGGCTAGTAACTGAAAAGGGCATCTTCTCATTTGTAAACAAAGAAAGGATTATCTGGAAATGACTTGACACGCAATGATCGTGTCATCAATGCTATTTTTACAAGATTTCTTCAGAACAGAACACGTTAGCTAATTTCACTGTGTTACAAAATTAGGCATTATGTAATAATGTTTGACACTTCACATTTACCTTTAGCAATACCTAGTATCAAGATAACCCATATACTGCAAAATAAGTTGATGTTATTAATGTCCATAGCCACTGAAGCTGTAAAGAGTTCTCCTTACTTCAGTGGAAATAATATCCAGCCTATTTTTAAACTTTGTTTTCTTTTTGAAGATATTAAATGTACTACTGTCTAACCATAAAAATCACTATTTCTCATTATGAACACCGTGAGAAATTCTTGCCTCAGTGTTACCCCTTTCTTTTTACTGCATTCTAGCTATACAAATAATATAATTTTTGTCAATTCTTGTTATGCTTAGCTTGATCCTACAGAATTGTATTTTTTTATGGTTGTAATAACTGTATCTTAAAAAGTTCTTATTAGGTATTGCATGTAAGTACACTGAAATGGAACTGAAAATCAGCTACCTACCACTCCCATTAGTCTTACATTCCGTTGTGGTTAGTAGCTTGAGATTTAAACACAATTGCTGAAGATTTTAGTAACCAAGTACGATAGAGTATTTTAAAAAATACAATAGAAAAGTCCTATTCACGCACACACTTATTAATTGATCTGCTATAAAACAAACAAATATTACAATCCTTTGGATTCCCCAGTAGGAAATTCCTGTGTCTATTGGTGGAAAAATCTGAAATTATTGGACACGGGTCTCTGAGGAAAAACATACTAATTGCAAGATTTCTCCCAAAAATAAAATTCCAAATAAAGTGAAAAGTGTGCTGAATAGGTAGAGGCTTAGATTCAATATTTCTCAGTATATTTCTCAGTCCACTATTAATCATCTAAATAGTGTGTTTCTCCATCCCTTTTTTTCTCTTTAAAAGAAAGGATAATCAAAAATCTGTATAAACAAATTACTAAGTAGACTTCTTTAAAGAGTCCTTTCAGAACCACTGTCCGTCATTATCATCATCCTCTTCCTCTTCATGGTCCAGATAGAGAAGAGCGACTTTCTTTTCATCAGAAATAACCGATCTTTGGTCTACCATTCTTTGCAGCTGTACAGTTTTATCAAAAAATGACTTTTCCACTACCTTTTCACCATGATCTTGAGAAAAACTGGAGAAAACATAGCCTCTTTTATTTTCATTTTCTACAGTCTGGTCACTTTCAACTACCATCTGTGACTGACTAACAGAAGGGTCTTGCTTATTGGATATGTACATTGTTGCTTGCTGTTCTCCACTTTTTACTGTAGATATTCCACCCATATTGGAAACATCCATTTGAAAAGTAAAAGATGTTTCTTTGGATCCTACTTTAATATGCTTTACAGACCTACTGCTCTCCGATGACTCTTGTGTTTGTGAAAGATGTTCCATCCTTTCAGAAATAGGTCTTGTAAAGATTATTTGCTCAGCATGAGTTTCTACAGGACTTATTTTAACGTGCCTGAAAGATCTATTGATATCTGAGCTTCCTTCATTCTCTGAAAGATGTCCTTCTTTGTTAATGAGCTCTGGAGTTTCAGAAAGGGAGCCCTGATACACAAATTGTTCAGTGGTTTTAACTCCCACTTGACCTAGTCTAACATGCTTTATTGAGCCTTCTGAAAGAGTCTGGTCTTCCAGTTCACTGATTTCTGTGTGCTCAGAGACAGGCCCTTGGTAGATGATTTTTTCAGCTGTCATAAACTCTTGGGGACCCAACTGAATGTGTCTGACTGAACTTTCTGTCTGTGAGAAGTCTCTAGTGTCACTAACCTCCACTTTACCAGAGATGGGTCCTTGAAAGATAACTTCCTCGGTATGAATCTCTTTTGGACCTAATCTAAAGTGCCTCATTGATCTGCTGACATCCACAGACCCTTCTGTCTGAGAAAGGTTACCTGAGCTGCTGTGCTCCAGAGTGTCTGAAACAGGCCCTTCAAAAGAGACTTCTTCAGTTACTTGCCTTGATCCTACTGTGACATGTCTTGTGGACCTGTTGAAGTCTGTTGAAAACTTCTGGGAAAGATTTCCAGAATCAATCTCTTCTACAGTTGTAGAAATGGGGCCTGTATAAATTACTTCTTCTGTAGTTTGGATTTCTTTAGGACCCAGTTTAAAATGCTTCACAGATCGGCTAAACTCTGATGATCCTTCTGTCTGAACAAGATCTTCTGTAGCACTGAGCTCCAGTGTTTCAGAACCAGGCTCTTCATATACAATCTGCTCAAATCTCTGAACTTCTGCTGGACCGACCTTAATATGCCTTATGGATTTGGTCTCATCAGTTGATTGTGGTGAGTGAGAGACTTGTCCAAAATCTGCAGTTTCCAGAACTGAACTGTCATAAATAACTTTTTCAGTGGTATGATACCCTGTGCCACCACTCCTCCTTATTGTGGATGAGTTATAGATCTCTTCATCAGCCAAAGGAGTATATTTATCACCGCGGGAAGAAACATGTACTTCTGTATTGCTTCTACCATCAACTGTCTCCAAGCTCTCTTTTTGCAGGGAATGCAATGTTGCCTTGTCCTTCTCACTTGCAATTACTTCACCAAGCTGAGCTACATCAAATTCATCAGTATTAAGGGTCTGTGAGAGATTGACTTCAGCAACAATTGTCACCAAGCCAGTCTCCTCCGTTTGATCAACTTTTTTGATATCAAATTCTAACCTACTAGAGTCAGCTTGATTTTCTTTTGTTAATGCAGACAGCTCCTCTTTTACACTGTCTGGGAGACTGCCCTCCAACTGCTCCAAAGCTTCCTTCAATTGATGTTTAGGGTCTTTCGTTTCCTTTGATAAAAGCCCTTTTATTGAAGTCTGAAATTCAGGGGGAATTTTAATTTCTTTTTCAATAACAGTGGATTCAACGTGAGATGTTTCAGCTCCAGGATGCTCTTTTAAAATATGGGCACTTGCTTCCTCCCCTACCACTTGATACGTTTCTTCTGGAGAACTTACACCTTCATCTCTCTTACTTTGTGTGCCTTGCAAAAATTCATCTTGCCAAGAATATTTAATAGTTGATTCTTCTTCTATATGAATTTGCCCATATACTGAGTCATCGTCTTTTTCATTAATAATAGGATGATCATCAGGAACAGATACAAAATATTTTTGTTCAATAGGTGAGTCATCTTCCTCAGTTACTTCTTCCACATGAGTGAAGCTCTCATGGCGTTGTTTCTTCTTTTTAACGTCTTCATATGTGAATGTTATATTTTGTTCCTCCTCATCACCGTAACGCCTCTCTCTCTCAGGGAATGAATCTTCCACTTCCTCTACTTCAAAAGGTGTTGAAAGATCAGTCCTTTCATCAGTGGCATAATCCAGTGGCTCCTCTACAATCTCAACATTAACAGACATGTTCTTTCTGCCCTCATGTCCTTTCAGGCCATGATGTACTATATCTTCTATCTCCTCTTCGGTAGGAGTTCCCTCAACGCCCTCTCGAACCACTTTTCTGACATCCTGGTTTGACAGACCTCCTGCACCAGCTTTATCAGAAATATCGATGTTTTCTTGAACTTGAGATTGCACTGTGATCTCAGTCTTTATTTTCCCATCATCTGGTTGTTCTTTCTTATTAAAATACGTCACTTTCGTGTCTGTTGATATTTGTGAACTAGAAGACTGTGTAAAACTTTTAAGAATGTCAGCAACAATATTCTCTGCTATATTTTCAGTTGACAGAGTTCCCATTTTATCACTTCTGTCGCTAATTTGCTTTTCATCTTTCAGACTGGATTCTGTTTCTGAAGTACTCACTTTGTGAATTTCAGCAGACTTCGTTACATGGTCATCTGTTTCTCTTCCTATGGAAGTTTTAAAACCTTGTAACCTTATTTCTTTCTTACTTTGAGACTCTTTGTCAGGAGCAGGCATTTCAAGGCTGATAGGTATCTCAATGACCTCTTTGCTTCTTGATTCCAAGGTCACATTTGCATCTTTTTTCGTTGATGGGCTTTTCAAAGTTCTTGCATTAGAACTGTCACTCCCTGTTAACTTCTGGCTAATGACTTCCTCATGGACGTATTTTTTCTGCTCAGTCATCCTTCCAAAATCAACACTTCTTTCTTCTATAACAGGTTTCTCATCTGTTTTCTTTTTCTCCTCCTTTGTTTGTTTTTCTAGCTTATCTTTTTCTTTCAGCGGAGATTTTTTATCTTCAGTTGGTTTGCTGCCTCCTATTTTTTCTTTCAGTGTGGTCCGAGTTTCAGTTATGGTTTCTTCATATTTAGATGGTTTAAAATTGGTATTGAGCTCATACATCGGAAATCTAGTGAAGCTTGGTTTTGTTCTTGTATTTTCAGAAATCCCTGGCTTTGTGTCAGGCTTGTGGTCCTTGTCTGATCTTTCAGCATGTGCTGATTCTTTTGAAAAAGATATTGTGGATGAAGTCGTAACTTCTGTTTTCTTTCTTTCTGGAATTGTCTTTTGCTGCATTTCAGTGTTTTTCCAGCTACTGTAGGCTGGAGTAGATGTTCTGAATTCTCTGTGGTCTGTTACAATCCTTTCATCCTTTGTAACAGTTGTTGAAGGGCGATGTATTGAACCGAGTACATCTCTTCCTAAAGCTCTTCCACTAGCCGTTGTCTGTGATCCAGCCTGTGTTGACTGAGCCGAGTAACGTGCAGAACTGCTAACATTTGTCACTGGCATTGTATGTCTTGTATCCATGATCCCAATAGCTGGTGAAGCTTTATTTCTATTTCTTTCTTGATAAGTAGAGTAAATATCAGTGTAGTTATATGAAGTGTTTAGAATATCTACAAAAAGAGCATAGGTGACCAAAACATTAAAATAATGGCTTGTATCTAAAATAATATAAAATAAAGCGGGCATGAACTAAAACATTTTATACCAAATTTTTGAAAGAAATAATGCCTTCACTTTCAGTGCAGCTTGTAGGTTTTGCATGCTAATTAAGTCTATGCATAACTTATACTAAAACTGAAAGGAAAGATTTTTACCAAGTTGCAATTTCTTGCTAATTTTACCTGTTGTGAGCTACTGGGTATTATGGCATTTACTTCAGAATTACACCTTTTGTATTTATATTAATGTTCATTTACATTTACAGCTTCTTATTAGATAATGTATGCTAATATCCTAGGCTTGCTTTTTGCTTCATTAGTCAAAGCAGCTTGAAGTTTCTAAGTTCCTATTGAGAATTAATGGCATAGCTGTCACCACCACATACTGGAAATTGAAAACACAAATACAACCCTTCATAGCCACAAGATACAACAAGGTACAGAAATAAAGAACCTCTAGGGCTGTATCTATACAAGTTAATAAAATGGACCAGGAATCGTCGTCTGGCTCTCAGACCAGCCAGCACTGCACAACTTGAATCTCCTACTCCTAAGCTACTCACATCTCCTCTGACTTTTGATAGTGTTTCCTGGTCTGTGGTAACCACTGAATATCCCTGAGCATTGTCTGCAAAAGTACTGGCTAGTCCAGATCAAAACTGCGCCAGGGACACTGCTAACAATTTAACAGCATAGGTATTTCTATGTGAGTGTTTCAGCTTAGGCCCTAGTCCAATTAATGTATTACTACAGACACAGCCTTCAAATCCCTTCTGGGACTGCTGTCTATGATAGTCCGATGATTGTAAGACCACACATAACTCGGGAGTATTACTGAGACTAATTCTGTTAGTAAAAACAGTGGCCACAGCAGTCAGATTGAAGGTCCGTATTATCTAGTGTCCTGTTTACAGTGACCAACAGTAGATACATAGGGAAGAGTATAAGAACAGGGCAAGTAAATAGTGATACTTCCCTGGTATACTCTCACAGCCTCCAGACACTTGCAGCTCCTAAGATAGAAATGGTATCTTTATGTTTAATACGTCTTTGATTTTTCTTTCATTACTCTGCTAAAATTTTTCTTTAAAACCATGTAACCTTTTCAACACTCACAATGCCTCATGATGATAAATTCCATTGTTTTAACTACATGTTTTGTTAAATACCTCTTGCTTTATACTGCAAAATTCTCATAAGAGCTATGGGCATCCAAAAGTTCTTGCACTATTAGAGCTATGAAACATCACTCCCTACTTACCGTCTCCACTTGAGTCACGTTTTTATGAATTATCTCATATAGAATAGCACTATGTTGATTCAAAATATTAACGCTCAAAACCAATTCAATAGTCACTTTGCAATTCCCTCGTAAAAGGTATGCTTCAGGAATACTATAACACAGTAGCTTCCAGTTGTATTTAATTTCATTCAACATTCATTTTGTAATATTCATTTTTTACCTTGAGGCAGTTTCCCTGTATACTGATCTCTCCATGTAATAATCCACTGGTTGCTCTCCCCTTCTAACAAAGCTCTGCAAAATACGTAAAAAGGCATTCCATTAAAATATGGGGAAAAATCATCAGAACATTTAACATTTATAAGTCTTAGAAATGGAAACACTTATCCTGGAGCTGGGTCAGATCCTGAGTCTTTTTCACACCCCATATTTTTACTACTGGGAATAAGAAATCCTTAGCATCTTCCAGACTCTTAGTCTGCAGAGCCAAGTTCTTGAGAACAATGCCATAATCTTACAGTAGGTGACAGCAGCAGACACAGTACAGTTTTAGATCAAATCTTCCACATTAGTCAATATACTGCTTCCTGACATGGACAAGCTGATTTCCACTATGGAATTACACAACCTAGCAAATTTTTCCCTGAATGATGATTTTATAACAGAGTTGGGAGAAAAAGTCAAACAAAACTTAACAGATATTCAGTAAAGCTTTCTCAGAGAAACACATGAAGATACTTTACAAAGAAAAGGCAAAAATGAAAAAAGTATTTGCAAGCAAGTAGTCAGCAGCTTTCCTGCCAGTAAAATAGTACTAACAGTGTTGTTGCAGTGTGATATATGAGGGAAACTGTTACAGCCAGGATTTGTAAGTTCTTTTTCAAATGAAAACTGAAGGAAAGTATTACTATTACTGTCAAACACTGGCTAGTGCTGGAGAAAACAACTTACAGTATTAAAGTAACTATTCTTAGTTCTTATCCAATCCAAAATCAACACAACATATTTTACAACAAAGTACTAGGAAAATTCTTTGTGACAGAAACTACTTGGTTTCTTTTAATGACATCTCTGTTTGTCTCTTCTGTCCCTCAGCCTTCCATTAATTCTTTTTTGCAGTGACTCACTAACAGCTTCCGTAGTTCCAGGAAGCCACCACTCCCACAGGACTGTGGTGGTCAAGGCTTTCTCTTGTTGACCAGCCAAGACCTCATGTTAGTTCAGTGGCAATTCATCAGAAATGGACAGGACACCAACCCGCTTACCTGTACTTTATGGAAATACCAATTTGCTTACCTTTACTTTATGGAAATTATATCATTACAAGCAAATAGCAGAAGCAAGCAACAACTGTTGACAATCTGCTTCATGATTTTGTCTACTACCCATTCTCGGTGTGCCACCGCAGAGAATGGAGACTCTGAGTTACCTCTTCTATGTTGGTGACACACATTAGCTCTTCTTGGAGACATTATACCCAGCTGATTGCTTGAGAACACCGGCTAGCCTTCCTTTATGCCAAACTACATTCCCTATACAGCATGTATGTACAAGGACCACCCTCCCTCAAGACCCATCTGACAGCAGCCACAGGCTTGTTCTATTCCTGCGTAAGGTTATAAGGTTACTACCCTACATTTTCTCCTTTCTGTAGTGGTGGAAAATACTCCAGAGGTACATTTCCCACAGAGATTCGCACAACTGAGGGGAAAAACATTTTCAGGAGTAATTGCTCTGCATTCAGAATATTCAGATAGGCTCACAGCATACTTTTGTCTTCTCAGGGGTGGGGGGGAAGACTAAGTGCATTCTCTAGAACTACCCAACTGTTCTAAAAAAATAAAACAAAATTGTTGGCTTCTTCCATACACAAAAAGTAGATACTAGGGTGATGTTACTCAGTCCTAGAAGTTTTAGAGATGGTTATCCAGTAAGACTGGATTGCAGAATTCCTGATAAATTCTCTGGAAATCTCTGTGTGCTTTCCTTCCCTCAAGCTGTCTATATGCTTGTACTGTCTGACATAAGATCTGCACAGCCATTTTAAAAAGAAAGACAAAAAAAAGCAGTTTCTCCCTTTTCCACTTTTGCAGGGCCACAAGCTATGTTACAAAAAAAAACAAAAGAAAGTGCTCAACTGCAGCATTCTGGGGCAACAGTCTAGAAATTCTATGGCAGGTTCTTCCAATACGTAACCGAATGCTATAATCAGTATGGTAACTTCGGTGGCTTTATATTCAGTTCTACTAGCGAGATAACTGTTTCATCATTTCCAGTTTTGGAAATACCAGATGTTTTGCACTGATAACATGCAGCTGCAACGTTGAAAGTAGTCAAGGGTAAGGCTGGAGGATTATGATAGCCAAGGCTTCTGACTCCCTAGGGAGGAGTGAGTTGAAAGCAATTTAGGATTGTGGTATAAACTTGATGGGCATTTCTGTCAAAATGAATACTGCAGGCATTTTAAATGTCACCTGCAAATTTCACATTTCACAGGACTGATCACTGTGGACATTTTAAGCTTCTTTTGGTTTCTGACTGCCTCTAGGTTCAGCTACATCAGCAAAATGCTATGTCAGCAAAGTATCATTAGTAAAGTTTTCTTTGCAACCATGGATTTGCCTAGATCCAGAAGAAAAGCCAGATTAGAATTACCTAACATATTTACAGGTCACTTTCCTCCTTGAAACAGGCTCAAATGGACACCTTTACTTCTATTTTGTTAGTCAAATTCAAACTTAGGATAACCTTTATTAGGTAAGACAAAAGTAAAAGCAATTTATCTTCCTCCATGTTAAGAGGCTTTATAGGAATTTAGATCACTTCAGCACATACAAAGAATATTCCCAAGACCCAACATCTGATCTGATGAAGCTAGTGAGTGCCAAACAAATTGCTCTGATAGACACGTGCTAGAGAAGCTGGTGGTGACGCTGCAGAAACGTATCAAGGGGCTGGCAATGAAAGCGTTAACCATGATGAAGGAAACTAGGAATGTGGGTAGTTTGACTAAGGATTTCTGGCTGCTGTTAAAACAACAGTTGTTCAGTTGCTGCAGCAACGTATGAAGTCACTAAAAATAAGTTCCAAGAGGTAACTGTATATGGCAAAGGGCAGCAGCACACAGAAAAGCTGGATCTAAAATATTACTACTGAAAATAGGTTGTATTTGAAAATGAAAGGCAAAGCTTCATGAAACCTCTATAAAACTGGACAGTGAATCGGTGTTTTACTGTACACAGTTCCTAATACGTGTTTCTTCAAGCTTATCAGATACACAAGAAAATGTGAAACTGACTTTGGCTTAATAAACTAGCATGAGAAACCATAGTGTAACGTACTGAGCACTGGCTTCGAAGCCAGCAAACTCAGGTTATGTTCCTCATCTTGATCAGAGCTAAAGTTTATGCAAGTCACTTTGCTTCTCTGTTCCTTTGCATCCTTTTCCAATACTAATAATTTAAACCATAAGCTCTTCATGGTGAGGACCACTTTTAATCTTACTTTAAACTGCCTGAAGAATAGGGTGTTAATCTCAACTGCAAGAACTCTTAAGTATTCAAAGTAATAACAAAAAACATTCCTCCAAGCAGCACTCTTCTAAAAAATAACCATGTCAGCTATTTTCTGGGAATCAGATCCCAATGATATATACCCACACTGTGTTAACAGTTAGCTTAAGTGTTGTCAGAAAATATTCCAATTGCACCTTTAACTCATCTCATTATTAATGTCATTTATCTAAAGTTAGCAGTGACATGCTAGTCAGCCTGAAGCCCCACAGTGTGCTGGATGACAACAGAAGTAACTAGTCTATGAAAGCAGGTGGATGAGATAAACTGGTTGGGGTGGAGAGAGAGAAGTTACCAAAACCAAAAGGATGCAGTGCAAATGTTATCATGGTCATTCACAACAGCAATGACTTTGTTTCAACACAGAAACCCAAGATCTCAGATAGGGGCAGTTAGCCAGCAGGCTGTAAAAATTCATCCTCTGTATGCTGGGTATTTGGGAAGGAGGTATAAAAATAATCCTCTCCAGGAAGCAGAATGGAGGAAGCGTTTTTAGGGGTGAGGGCCACTCCACATCTTTTTTCTATCATGGGATGGGAAGACAAGGACTGTGTGAAGAATAGCAAGTAACTGACTGCAAGTTAATTTCCGCTGAGTGTAGAAAACTCAGAATGTTCTCAAAATAAAACAAATACAGGAGTAGGACATACTGGATGGTACAAGCTGTAAAAAGGAAATAATGAAACTGAAAAAGCTGTGGTGAGTAGCTGAGGAGGCCTTAATGCTGGTGATGATTTCTTGAGAGGGAGGCATGGAAAAGGTCAGAAGAAGTGTTAATGGAAGAAGCCAGCCAAAGGAGGCTTGGGAAGTATGCCTGACAACCGTATTAAGAGATCCTGACAATGACCATGACCAAAAAAAAAAAAGGCAAAACAACAAAAAAAAAGCTTTATAGCTTCTGCTGCTTCAAAAGGCAGGGTGGTAGCCTAGCACAGAACATAGAACATTTGCAGGACACTAGGATTTCAAAGTAAAATCTTTTACCCTTCAACAACAACACATTTTAGAGAGGTCAGAAAAACTACTTAACCTACAGCAGAGGCTCTGGGCAACCTCTGCTATTTGAAGAGGAGAAGCTTATGATAGCTGAGGAGAAAGACTTAATGGTAATTCTGATCCTAGGCACATTTTCTATCTCCTCTTAATTTTAAGAGTGTTACACGGTGAATAATTCACCACTTCTCTCTGGAAATAAAACTTAAGCACACTCTAAGTAGTTCTGGTTTTGCAGGGCATGACACTTGATAAATGTTTACTTTAGTGATGGTGAAAAAGGAGTGGGAATGAAGATTCCCACGAGATGTAACTTCATAAAGCCACATAAGACATATATTTCATTTCCTGAGTGAGCGTCAGCTCCCAGAGCAGGAAGGGTGAGCAGAGTCAGAAAGGAAGCGGGGTCCTTGGGGAAGGGTGTTCCTTGCAACAGTGATCCTTCTTGCCAGTCCAGGAGCAATGTTGACTAACGGAAAGAACTGGCTTTAAAAAAAAGGACCTGTAGGAGCTGTAAAACAAACAGAAAATACAGGGTGGGAGGTGCAAAGAAAGCTCCAAGAAGTAAACCAGGTGCCACACCCTTAGCCTATAATGCCAGGAGGAGAGGAGATGCCAAGGCCCTCATGGAAACTTCTCAATGGCTTCGAAGTTCAGGATGTTGAACTAAGCGTGTAGAGTTGCCTTTCGTTTCCAATATGCATAAACAAGGGTCTATGCCAGCATCCTTCGTGAAAACAAACAGAAGCTGGCTTCGTGTGCCCTGGTTATCACAGTTAAAAAGACCTGGGAGAGGAACAGGATTTGAAAAAGTACCTGGATGAGCAGTCCAGAACTCTCTTACTAAACCGCTTACTAACTGGATCCATACTGGTTCCTTCCCACAGCAGTGCTGATAAAGGCATACAGTAGGGAGGGCATTATTTTCTTAATTGAAGGGAGAATAATAAGAAAAGAGGAATAGGTAAAACTGCATAAATGTAAAGACACAGATGAAAACAATCACTTTTTAGCTTCTAATATTTGAAATAATTTTGTTTGCAGGCATTAGATAGTCTGTTTTCTGATCTGTAACAAGGCCCATTTCTCTGTTTTCACATGTAGATCTTATTCAGTAGGTAGATGTTGATTTGTCCACCGAAGGTTAAGGAGCTTCTTAACTGGACAACAAACACATACTGCAGGTGATGCTGAATTGTTCTCCTTTCATTAATGAGGGCAGGGAATCCTTAGATAAACCAATCATGCTTAGATAAGCAGTGAGATGACCTTTGGAGGAGTTCCAGAATTTAATGGGCTTACAAGGTTTTACAGAGGAGAAGCGCTGATGGTTCACTTATTAACTAAGAGCATGTCCAACCAACTGAATATCTGGGCATTATCATTCCTACTTCTGGATGAATACTAATCATCAAAGCAATTCTGAAACTTCTGTTACTGTGAAAGTGCTAATCCCATTTTGCAGATGAATAAACCAAGAGAGAAAGTTTAAGTGACAACAGTAAAAGTCAGCATCAGAAGTAGCATTAAATTTAGGAGAATCATGTTTTAGCAAAGTTAACAATTAACACACAGAGGTAAGGATCACAACTGGCTACATTTCCACAGTTTCTCTTCCACTAGTAATGCTCCTGACACTACTGGCTTTCCAAAGATCACAGGATCCCAATCCACCAACAAACACCCAAGTACTGCTGCTCACTAATTGACTGTGAATTGCTTGCCCACATACTGCTTGTGATTTCATCTCATTCAGAAGCCAGCCTTAGTCTGTACCTCATAGCACACAATAGTTGTTCTAGGGACAGAGGAACAGAATGAATTACTACCAGAGATAATTTTGCTCGAGTGATCAAGTTCCAGTCTGTGCCCACTGGTGACGCTTATCAGTGTTACTAATGAATAATGCTATTTTACTGTTCTTACAGTTTTGCCAGAGATCTCAGACAACTCCACATGTATTCACAGCCTTCTGAAGGGGTGTTATCTTCCTTTCACAGGCAGCACAGTCAAGCACAAAATGGCATGGTGACCCATGTCACAGAACAAGCCAACAGTGAGCTAAAAACTGATATTAAGGGTCCATTCACTATTTAACAAACTACAATACAATACAAGGAGTCTTGACCTGAGACTCTAAAAATAACTGTCTATATTTTAAATGCTGGAAAGAGGATGAATGGGGCTCCCGTATCTATAAAAAGAGATTTAAATTATCCTCTGATTAGACAATTGAGTGTGACTGCAATTCTTACCTGTAGGTTTCAATTTCAAGGATGAGGCCTGCTTTCACCTGCAGTAGTTCTTGATAGTCCTTCAGGTAATCTGTGATTGACATGGTCAGGAACTGCTTTTCTTCTTCTAGGGCGTCGATTATCCTCTAAACAGAAATACTGAGTTTTAGTTTTGAACAAACATAAAAATCTGTACACTCGAAAGCCTAATAACTTAAAACTGTTAATTTAAAAAAAGACAACTGAGAGAACAAATCAATGTTCCATCACTTCAACACCTAGAACAAATCAGCTCTACGACCTCCCCATATACAATCTGAAACAGATTATTACTGAAGCAGTTCTACTCTAAGATTTCATTTTATGCCTTACTAATCTAGTTAAATATTTAAGTAAAACTCATTCAGATGCTCTGTACAAAAGTTACCAAGTATATGTAGCAAGGAGAGTACACTCCTTTATAAGTGTGACTCATTTTAAGAGCACAGATGTACATGTTTAAATAATACTTGAGATCAGGAATTCTGGCAATTGCTTTGCCATGAGAACCTGGCCTATTTATCAGTATTTTCAGTTCCATAGACAGGTGGTTCCAAACCAGTTTGAGGATTCTAGCATCTGGAGACATTCATAGTGCCTAGAAGGTGAAGGATGAACCTCCAGCGGTTCCTTCACGCCAAGTTTTCTACAATATTTGGACATCTGCTTCACAGTCCACTCAGCTTTGTCCTAACTCCTACTCAGAGATACACAAGGGATTGCTCATTTTCATCTTGATAACTAAATATAACTTTGTACCTTCGGGGGGGGGGTGGGGGTGGGAGTGTATGGAAGGGATGCAGTTAATATAACACCTACAAATGACTTGAGAGCAGCAGCACTGATGAGATAGTAGGTAAGGACTGCCCACCTTTCTTTAACAAGTTTTGGATACGGAGAAAGGGACTAATGAGCAGAAAAATACCAAAGCCCAAAATAATCTAAATTTGAACATACTCTGAAATACTAAATAGATGATTAAATACTGAATAGCTGTACACAACAGAAAAAACAATGAAGACTTATGCAACAGAACATTAACATTTGATTTAGACCAAGACAACTGACTCTCATGCTCTTGAAAAGACCACTGCAGAAAGCAAGTGCATTAACCACTGGTGTTACCTCTCACATCAAGGGCAAATTGCCATCTTCCAGAAAATAAGCCCTCCCCTGATAACTGAGAGGAGCTTGTTCAGCACAGACTCAGAACTGGAAGTATCAGTGTTGGCTTTCAGTCAGGTTCTTAATGGTTTCCTCACTGTGGGCAGAATTTACTAACCCAGATCAATCCTCCTCAGCCAGCAGATTGATGCTAACTGAAATGCTGTAGATGACAGTGTTCTGGGGGCTGGGAAGACAGAAACGAAATCTCAGCAAAGGCCTGATTCTGTTTTGTTTTCATCACTCTGCACTATGCACTATGCCAGGACACTGAACTGTCATTTACAGAGCAAAATCGCATACACATGTACAACACTGGACAGGAATACGTGATAGCATATTTTAGATTGCATCCTAACAAATGCTTTGTAATACAAACTGGAAAATCATGACACTGATAGTCTAGTTTTAAAAAATTCAAAATACATCATTTCTATACAGCAAGTGTTCAAGTATCACAGTATGAGCAATAGCATAAAAGTGAAGATACAGCATGGGACTCCCCAGGTTGGTTAATGCCAGTAGGATATGCTAGGCAGAAGTAAGGTTTAAGAACTAAGAATACAAAGTGCTGACATTTCAAACATTAATAGTCTTTCTTCCTTTTTTTTTTTTTTAAGTAAAAGTAAAAAGAAAGCTTTATGAAGGAAACTGCTTGTATCTTCATACACATGTAGGTACATCTCTCTATAAAACACGTTTATTTCTTCATTTGCATTTACAGCTGTTGTTAAACAATTACACTGATGTTTTCTTTTACATGACAAACCTTGCCTACAGTCTTCAGCGTACCTTAAAACTCCTTTTTTATGGCAGAAAACAAACCATATCTGCGTATTTGAAAAAGCACTACCAACCATCCAGCAGCCTCATGCAGACTGCAGCGGAGGTAACGTCCTGTATGGTCATGCACAGCGGCAAGCAGAACCGCTGACCTTTAGCGGCTGTACAGCAACAATCCTGTTCAAGAACTGACACAATGGAAAATGCCAGGATGAGAAGGGAAAAAAGTGCCAGACCCTGCTTTTAAAAGGAAAAGGCTATCAAGCAAGAATGGACAGGGTGCTGACAGAACCAGAGAAGCCAGCAAAAACAAAAGAAAGACAAGACAGACTGGATCTCTATGGGACCAACTGCTAAAGGCAGCAAGAGCTCTGATACAAAACATGAAGCGATTTGGGTGTTTGTTGCCACCTCAGTTAAACACAGACTATACATGTGCATGCATATGTTAAAAAGAGCTTCATGATGCACAGGTCTTGCTCCAGTCCCAGAAGAATCTATACAGGGAATCTGTATACTGGACTACGGTGTGCGGAGCTCTGAAAGACTGGGGGTATTCACACCTGTCTTAAGACGTAGGAACTTCAGTCTCTCACCCCAAAGGTCTGCAGTCTGGGTTTGAAAAGCCACCTAGATTCTACCCACTGAAGAGCACTTGGGATTCAAAAGTTTGTGTTAAATACAGTGTCCTAATGATTACCATAAGGGGCTACATAACTCAGCCAGCTGTGTAATAGTTCCAAAGGAATTCACTCCAACAGGAGCAGGCATTGTGTAGACTGGATGGCAGACAGCCACCCGCCTAGCCCTCCAGTCACTGATGCTTAAACATAACACAGAGGACAATTGGTCTTTAGTCCAGTTTCCAAGCATGCCAAAAAGTACATAAACCACTCTAGCAAAGTTAGGAGACTGCAAGCCGACAAACTTCCATTTTGCAAAAGGTAACCTGTATTGTTGCAGCTGTGTTTGCTTCGCACAGGACTTTCCTGGAAAGATTTGTTTCTCAACCACATCAAACTCATGACCCCCAAACCCTGGTGATGTCCCGCTAGAACCGAGTAACTAAGTAGAAGTGATTTTTTTCACCTTTCAGATGTTCCTTTCCAGGCAGCAGGGGGAAATTTTAGAAGGGCAGTACGGGGAAAAGAATTTACTTGGGTTGTCCAAGCTGCACCTACTCAGGGAGTAAAGAGAGGTTTCCAGGCTCCAGCCCTTTCCATCTGGTACTATTTACTGATCCCACAGATCATTCAGTGGCTCAGCAGGGGAGGAGCTGACACTGCGCTTAGCCGGCTAGAAAGTGGTACACAAAAAAAATGCACGTGATATACTGATATTATATGTTCATTTGACAAGATGTTTTCTTCTTCTCTGGAGCTCACAACATTGATGTGGGAACCAATCCTAAATCCACTGCATTAGTGAAAAATTTCTGGCTCTTTTCAAAGCAGCAGGATGAGCATGGCCATTTTTACATCCAAAAAAATACAGGACTTTCTCAAATCGTTGAGAGTTTTTGCATAAGTATTGTACAGTACACAGCTGAAATTATGGAAGAGACCTACTGACTTCATCCCTTCAGCACCCAAGACCTGTAAAAATTTTCCAAACAGTGTCTGATTTACAGCTTGCCTGGTTCAGCTAAATTATAATTCCAAATACATATTTCTACTTAACATTGCTGAAAGCTTTAGTTGGTATAAGGACAGTGCAGGAGGCAAAGATGGACATATAAGGCAACTGGATGATATATGGAAAATATGAATAAATCTAATTGCCACTGCAGCTGCGATAAACAATAATCACTTGACTTAAATCTGTACATATATATCATTTATATGTGACACTTTACAATAAATAAGCATGGAAAAGATGCTCTTTAAAGAGTAGTTTAAAATCCATGCTGAACGTATGTTCACCAGTAAAAGAAATAATGAGAGAGGGAAGAAAACTTTGATTACAAGCACAAAACCCGAAATGGTTGCTTCTACACGATATAATTTTTCTCCCTGCATGTGAGCAAAAGACATTTTATTTCTCATGTCCAGTAGGCCACTGGAAAAGGCTTTTCTCATTAGAAACCAAACATTTTAAATACAAAACCGTTCAGAAGTTATAAACCTTATGATACCACTTTCACCAGAATTTAAATATTATCTAGATATATATTCAAAGATAAGACAGCTCACATGTTTTCAGTGTGGCTATCAAAGTAATTTTTTCTTCTTCTTGTATTACTAAGATTTAAAGCTACTGTTTCTGTAAAATGCAAAGCACGCCAAATGCTCGTAAGAGTAAACCAGAAATCTGTTATGTTGGTACCAAAATAACAATCCAATTTTGAGTATTGAATCAGGACAGTTCAAGGGCATGCATTGATTTTGATTATTTCACTTCTGCAACGGGTTGCTCTGTCTCCGCTTCCCCTTCTGAATAAAATTTTTAAAATACAACCAGATACAGAGACAACACACTGGTATAATAACACCTTGCTGAGTTGAAAGAAAGAGTTAGATATCTGAACACACCCACTCTAACTGTCTTTAGAAAAAAAATCTTGTAGATAAACAAAATGCTTTTATTAAACTAACACCATATTTAAAGGTTTTCAGTCTGAGCAATGATGACTGAAGATCAATGAAGTTTTCATTATAAATCCCTAGTAACAAATATAGACAACAAGAAGGACATATTTTGGAAATCAAAGTAACTTTAAATATTAGTAGGCTTGTGTACATTTGTATATACTTATACACCTTAAAAAAACAGAGGATAAACGAAGAGGTTTTTTTTCTTCTTTACGCTTTCACCTGGCTTTGACTGATGGATAAGTTTAATTAAGGAGAGATTTACATATAACATCTTCCTTCTAAAGCTCCAGAAATGTTTACATTCACAATTGGAAAAATGAATTGTCCCGTCAAAAATTAAAAAGTTAAAAGCCTTTCTGATTACTTCTTGCATACCTAATCTACCTCAGTTCACAGCATCTGCAAACTATGTGACTTGCAAACAATCTACCAACGTACAAAAACCAGACACACAGCAACAGGTCCCAGCCCTTTCCCCGTTGCCAGCATCTCCATCGTCTACCACGGCTGTTGGACACAATGCGGTCCCTGCGCACGGGGTTCAGACAAACACCACGCTCCAGCAGAGCGGTAATAAAAGGTCTAACAATGAACAAAAAAAATGCCGCGCTCAGGAAATCAATGGATGGTCTGGATGATCTAATACGTGCTCTCCACTCTGAATTTGATGAACTGATATTTTGCTGTTGCAGCATTTGCTGAGCTGTTCGCACGCACAGGGCGATTATAGACTCTTACACCAGGCATTATCCTGACAGCACACAAATTCTCAGCTACAGATGCTACAACCCTCTGTTTAACAACACCAAACATCCACCCCAGACAGATACCAGTCACCTACATCGTTAAAGTTTTATTTCAAAAAATTCCCGCTCTGCTCACTGCACAGTAACGAGTCTTCCTGCCTTCAAACAACTAAAAGTTTTCTGAACTACGCTGGGGCCCACAAGCTTTTCTCTAAGCTCAAGGCACACAGGCACACGTGTAAAGCAGGAAGAAAACTCAGATCACTTCCCTGACCACAACAGGTCAACCTCAAGTCTCAGGGCAGAAGGGAAGCTTCGTGTCCCGCCGCACAAGGACTCAGCGCATCCGCTCCCAGGGACTGCTCCACATCCCACATGCTCACGTCAAACCCAGCAGGAGCCTTGGCAAGCCCGCGTGCCAGCTCCGTGCTCTTGGGTGCCTGCCGAAGGCAGGTTGGGAAGGGAGCACCTGCCACCATGAAGGTGTCCTCAGACTCACTGTCTCTCTTTGGATGGCCACCCTTCACACCCAGCCCTCCGAACACAGAGCAGTGGGTTGCAGAGGGCCTGCTCCCCCCAGAGAGGGAGCGGGTCCAGAGGAGGGCCACGAAGATGATCCAAGGGCTGGAGCACCTCTCCTACAAGGACAGGCTGAGGGAGTTGGGGCTGTTCAGCCTGGAGAAGAGAAGGCTCCGGGGTGACCTTAGAGCAGCTGCCAGTACCTGAAGGGGCCGACAGGAAGGATGGAA
>Ga0065711_1001088_pt1 | contig 48604 bp, 26 predicted proteins | sample Hoacrofraction12_FD_59098 | JGI IMG/M metagenome (GOLD analysis project Ga0065711, IMG submission 59098) | Hoatzin crop microbial communities from Cojedes, Venezuela - Epithelial fraction 12 v2 (version 2) | ecosystem: Host-associated > Birds > Digestive system > Esophagus > Crop | place... | reverse complement strand
GGCTGCCCAGGGAGGTTGTGGAGTCTCCTTCTCTGGAGATATTCAAGACCCGCCTGGACAAGGTCCTGTGCAGCCTGCTGTAGGTGACCCTGCTTCGGCAGCGGGCTTGGACTAGATGACCCACAGAGGTCCCTTCCAACCCCTACCATTCTATGATTCTACTAACTGAGAAAAACTGCAACAGGTCCACTCATCAGCAACCTAGCCCCACTTTGTATTAGTTGGACTGAGAATATGATAACAGACTTTAATCTAAATTTCTTCTAAGAACCTCTAAGGGCCAGTGACAATGTTGTAATTACTAAAAATTATTTCAAGCCTGTGCTACCTGAGTACTTCAGTCAGGGTGTATTACGTGACTCCTTTGAGCAAAATGTGGAGAGATTTTGGAATGGAAACCTTGGACAGAATGAGAATAGGAATCTCTGCTTCCAGTGTGGCTAGCTGACTTCCCCAGAGGCTGTCTCCTGGGGCAAGATATAAACGGGCTTGAAGAAGTCAGATACCACATACCAACAACAAGGGGACGAAAACAACGCTCAGAATCTGTCTTGCCCAAACCCCCTCTCACTTCTTCTGTCTTCTTCATCCTTATGTTGGTCTTCACAATTAGATGCAGCAAAGAAGCTGGTTAATGACTTCTAACTACAAAGGCTGACAGGCTGGCTTCATGGAAATCAGGGACAAAACTCACACTGATTTCAGAAGAACCAGAACTTTATCTGCAGTGTAAAAGACAGATCATAGATCATGAAAATTTTACTGCTCTTGCAAGAGTACGAGATCAGTGGATTTGTCATTTTGGCACTGTCTGACATGAGACTATTTTGGAGCTGCTCAACTACTCATCCAGTTTAATACTTCGGATGACTGTGTGTCAGATGAAGTTATTCGCTCTCTAGTTCCCCCTAATAATATGAGCATTGGGGTCTCATTTTCAAAGTAGGCCACATACAGACAAGAATAGTCAGCTGGCAAATAGATACCTCAGTCCTTACTGAAGCCTCAACAACTGAAATGCAGTTTCAAAACAATCTTTATTCTGCTTGAAGACTTATTACAATTTTTAAAGCAACTTAAAAACAAAACACAGCTCCATCAACTCTACAGCTTGAACAAAATTTCAAGGAGGCATGTTCTTGTTGTTGCCTTGTAAAGGCAATTTACAACCCACTTTACCCTCCACCTCCTCAAAGACCATTTGAAAACAAAGTAATCTTAATGTTTTAAAGACATTTAACAGAACAGAGCTTTATTTTTAAAAACAAGAATAAAAACAAAATAGCAGCATCTTGGGCAGCTAATGCAATCTCATTAGGACAAGTGCAATGTAACATCATTAACTCCCACAGTCCAGTTTAGTCTTTCAACTGAAGTAAATACAACATAATTCTACATAAAATGTTGCATTTTGGAACCTTGTCCGACGGGAGGCATTGTGCTTTGAGCTGCCCATTTCTAAAGTGACCCTGAAAAAAAATAATATCAGGATTCACTTTCCGAACTTAATACCATGCATAGCAAAAGCACTGTGTGAAAATCGGCAGAAGTTTTCCCCATTAGAAGCATCTGAATGTTTTCCCAAGCATTATTGTTTCATTGCCAATTACAAGACAAAGCCATTTCTTCACTACAGAACAGTTGACACCAAATAGAAAATTTGAAGACTTGGTTTTACAGATTGCTTGACGAGATTTCTTAGATAACTGAACCATACAGACAAGCCTTTTTTTTTTTTTTTTTAAGAAAATATCCAACAACATAGAAACTCAGTTTTCTAACTGTATTTGGAAACATGCTGCACCCACAAAGGTCTAGTGTGCATGTGTGTGTGTTTTTAAACAAAGCTAATGATATCACTTACTGAAACAAGCAAAATGATCATGTTTGGTGAAAATGCACCTATACTGGGATCTATTAATACATAAACAGAGCAGGTGTGCACATATATGCAAGATACACATCCCCAAACCTCCAAATTCAAATTTCAACTTAAGGAAATCAGAAACTCTTAATTTTGCTTGTGGCTTTTGGCTCTCTGTCTTATGTCTCATACTTTCAAAGGCCTTATGAAAGTGCTGCTGCACTGCAGCTTAACTCAGGGATTTAAAATAAAATAAAAAATCCCCCAAAGCAAAAAACCCTAACAAAACAAATCCCACCCTTGAATGATATTAGATGGAAAAACTACATGTCAATAAGAAATACAGAAAAGCACCGTGTTTCTTCAGTTACATCCACGTGCTTTTCTTCTGTATATATTAGTCTGTTTGAGACCAAATCAAAACTGGAGTGAACAATATGGTACATTAAGGACAAACAACTCTGCAGTGAATAGGGCCTTTGGCAGGACTTAGCTCTGTGCGTTAAGGAAGGAGAGAAATGCAGAGGTCACACAATACGCAAGTACCAAAGGAAACCCACTCATGCCAATCTGAGGGCGTAAGTGATCCTCACAAATTGCACAGACCCTGTGTAGGCACAACTTCCCCTTAGGAAGCCCTAAGCACTCATCCTTACAATATAGTGCTTATTTCTCACTGTTGCTTGTGCAAGAAAAGCAAGTGCCAAATTTGCACACACACTATTTGTTTTCTCTGCTACAACCACAGATGAAGAGAAGTTGTACAGTACAACAGGAACAAATGATATCCCATAATGGGCTGGGCATGCTACGGATATGGCCCACTGACACAGCAGAAGTTTTCTTAATATGAGGAAAATTAGATCCAAATGCCTTAACTACGATAAAATTTCTTGACAAATGCTATGTGAAATATCAATTCAGATTACATATATTTTGCTTACAGAGAAAAAAATACAATTTTACTCTTAAAATATTTAACATTCAAAAATTAATATATGTCCAAAGAATATCTTGGATTGCTACAAGTGTTAAATTGTTGTATATTGAACTAATTTGTAACTTCAAGCCCAGTAGTATAACTGGCATGCTAGAGTAATTGTTGGTGCTTTTCATAGTAAAAAACACTTCTTAGTAAACCAAATTTACATGGTCCTACAGGCCCAAAAAGAGTGTGGAATGAGGAAGGGAAGGGATGAAGACTAAAATTCTATTCAGAAAAAACATTCAGAATAATCTTGTAAGTGGTGACTATCCTGGTTGAATCTTGTTTCCTGATACAAATTCTGCTAAGAAAATACATCTGTAGGAAAGCAAAGACAACCCACCAAAAAAAAAGAGCACAAAATCAAAACAAAATCAAAAGCCTTACAGTCTCAGAAATGAAGGAATAATGTAAAAATTAAAAGATAATATATAAAAACTACTGGTGACTGGCAAATTTCTTCTTATTATTTCCAATAGCTTAAGAAGCACTGCATACTTTGAATTGAAACACATCTATCTCTAAAACAGAGCTATTATGAGAGAACTTCATGGGTCTTAGTCTTTTGACTGTGTGCAACTCCCTTTAATATTAATGGTCTTGCCTTTGCATCGTGGGGGAAGAAAAAATTCTTATGTTCACTTAGTTAAAACTTTTCCAAGATTTCTCTGAACTTCATTACTCTATCAATTATTTGAAATGTGTGAATTTTGTAAGTGGTCAGGACAATAAATAACCATTGCAAACCACCCACAGTGACTTGTCCCAGAATTCCAAGTAAGTTTAGTCTAGCGGGATTCATGTATTTGTTTCCTTTAACTAAACCAAAATTCTGTAAGTCTTTGGTGCCTGAAATCATAGAATTCTTCACTTTGATACTGCCTCAGCCTACAAACTTATGAAAAAAAATCTAAAATGTTAAATGTAATAGCCTAATAATTTTCAAAACAAGGCATTTCCCAGTCTTAATTAGCTCTATGTTGTGTCCAAACGTTCTCAGTAAAGGTGGGAGCTTTTTTTCACAATACTAATACAAAAAACAAACCTAGGCAACAAATTAGAGAAACTTCCTTCATATGAAATGAAAATACCTTTACATGCTGACAAAAATTCTGCCACAGTAAGTCAAGAAGTAATATATTCACTATAAAGTGTGGATTCATTCTGAAATCCAAACTATCTATCCCCATAGCCAAATCTCCTATTTTTTCTGCTATCACTATCAGAGAACGATACACAATTTTTCGTCTTCCAAATACAAAGACGATCATGATAGAAGTTCAAAATGCTTCAAGAAGCAAACATAGCGTAGTACCGTATTCTAAAGATATCTCTGAAACAATATTGTTGGACTCAGTGATATTTTGTAATGTTCATACATTTTTTATTGAATAAAGCAGCTTTGAAGCTTATCAGGCACTGCCCAAAAAAATATTTAGTCAAAAAAATTTACGAACTTTTAAAACTTTGAGCTAGTAGCTCAATATTCTATACAAAGAAAAATGTAAAATATTTCATAGTTTTAATTATGAAGCCAACTCTTGCTGGCTTCCTGTACATTAAAAAAAAAAAAACAAAAACAACAAAATGAATAACAAAAAATAATCATCAGCAAAAATATTCTCAGGCAAAAGAAAGAAAGAAAAAAGAAGACAAGGAAACAAGAAAGAAAAACAAGCTTAACCTGCAGATACGCTTGAGAGAAGACTACAGCCTAAAGAAAATACAGTATTGCATAGCACAGTCTAAGAATCTGGCTTTCAGCAAACAGAAAAGGGAAAAGAGAAGCAGTTTGGTATTGATAATTTCCATCAATGATAGTTAGTCATCCAGTACTATGTACATTATTATATACTGTATGCCATTGAAAGTCCTGTTTTCTTCAGTCTTAAATATATTCTTAAAACAGGATTTTTAAATGTCTAAACAAAACACTTCCTGGCACTTTGCTATTACAATTACGCTGAACAACATCCTGTCACTGAAGTCCTTTTAAAGTGTTCCTCAGAAATGAAAGTGCCATTCTGCTACATATCATTCACTAGAAACCAAAAAATCCACAATGCTGTATGTCTGAATCCACTGAGTGCAGAAACACCAAATCCAAGCCAGGTCGTGACCACAAAATTCCAATAACCGAATGACAAAGACCTCTTACACCTTGAGTCTGGAGAATCCAATGTTCTAGCTGGTAAAGCTTCAGAAGTGGTCGTAAACAAGCACCATGGTTAAAGGCCTCTATGTCCCTGCAGGGAGATCAGGTTAGGATTTCTCTTGTGTTTTTCTTTTCTTGATTAAAAAAAAAAAGCACTTCAGATTAGAAACATATGTTCACAGCTTAATACTGTGATCTCTCCCACCGCAGTTGTGAAGGAAAGCTCTAGTCCCATTTGAAGACAGATAGCTTTGATACTGCAGCTCAAATTTTTGAGTAAGGCTGAAAGGAGCCTTCTCTCTCCAGAGGCCTCAATGTTGTCAGATCTTTTCTTTAGGAAAAAAACAAACAACCCAGAGTATGAAGATCTTCATCGCCTCTGCTGTGCATATACTGGGTAGGCTAGTGTGACATTAAGAGAGTCATTGTGCTGCACGAGTGACGTGTGTTGATAATGTAGCACCAGTTCTTTGAGTGAGTTGTACAAGTTATATGGCTCTGCAAATCCATATCCAGTAGGTGTTTTGTTTATCACACAGTGCTTTACTTCTCCATCCACCCTAAAGAGGAAAAAATGCAGACAGTTTTTAGTTTGTCAGTACAGTAAAGTCAAGCTAGAAAACAAGGTATTGGCAACAAATCTTCAGATGCTAGTTACTACACATAATTCCTGTCCTCTGTGGTGGGATAATGGTAAAAGCCTAGGTTTAACTCAAATTCCCAGATGTTTTGTTAGCTTAGGGAGGGAGGAGATAAGTGGGACTTAGCAGCTGCACATAAAAGAGTGCATCCATGCTTTGGCTTTCCTTCCTCTGTGCGAGGCTCATCTATGGGAGCGGCACAGGTCTGAGCTGTGTAGGAAATGGAGCAGCAATAAGGATGGCCTCAGGACTTGCTGGTCTGCTTCTAAGACCAAAGGTCCAATGGGATCTATGCATATGCAAGTGACTATCTGCCCCTGGCTCAAGGGAGGTGCCTCAAATGTGGGTTACATTATTTACAAATTAGGGTACATACACAACAGAGCAGGCATAGCAGCCTTGTTTGCTGCTCTCTCGAACAAGGAATGTTCCATCTCGTTTTCCCCGCAGCAGGTTTTCAGCTTGGCTCCTATTGATATTTCCCACATTCCACGTTCTCTCATCATGATGGGGCAAGTCCTCATCATCTTCTACCATAGAGTATTGGCTATTGAAATAGGACAAAATGTGTTTGTGAAACATGTAGGAGAGCAAAATCCATGAATTAAGTAGACCCCATTTCATATTAATTGAGAAAATATAAGTCAGTGGTTAGTGGGGTGCCTGCCTGGTAAAACTAGGGATGTAAACCATGTAATACTGCACTGTTTAAACCACTGAATAAAAACAAAATGTAAGTTTGTAATTTTAAAACACTCATGTAAATCCGAAGAAGGATATAAAAGGATGCTGTGCTATCTTTCAGAATCTGCTGTGAGCAGTTCATTACTTCTACTGTTGCTCACTGTTTTGGTAAACAGCAAGCCCACAAAATCAACACCCTATGAGTCAGCTTCATTTCCAACGATGAGAACACTTGGTCATCAGTGAAAAATCACGTAATGTATCAACTACAGCTGCTGCTTGGGAAAGCAATAAGCTGTTGTACAGGTAGGTAGATTAATTACTTACATGTGAGATGGTTTTGTGGAAAGGGTGCAACAGTACCGTGCTCTCTCTTTATAACCAGATTATGAGTAGAGCATGTAATACAGAGCCTTCTCTACCAAACCAGCCACCAACTATAAAGCTGATTCAGAGTTATAGGGAACTCTCTGAGCTAAAGCCCACCATGAAAGAAGATGTCTCTGATGCAGCTGTGTGGGCACCACTGTCATATTTTGGAGTTCCAGAGCTCCTCACTCCCCCAGCCACCTGCACTGGTGGGCCCTGCCTCTCCTGCTCACCTGGCAATCAGTCTGTTTGGCTAATGTATTTAATCTCTCTGTAATAGGTTTTTAATCAGTTTTCCCTGGTCTAAGAAAACATGACTTCTCATTCATCCACAGTTCTGTCTTCCTGAAGATTCTCAAAGTAGTCTACAGAAATCAGTAATCTCACACATAACACAATTTTTCAGAAAGAAGTAGGGTTCTTTTGCTTCAGGTGACACTCTCTCTAGGTCCCTTATACTATTGCACTCCTTTATCCTCCACGATTTTCAAATACGTTCAGCAGTGGCTCTATTTTCAACCAGCACCTAGAGAAAGCGATTCCTACTTTTCCTGCTGCTCATTACACTGACCTTTCCTGCATTGCAGCTTTTATTCTAAAGTCATATTCTGAAAGTTTACTCTTTCAGCAGAAACCTGAGCACTTACCAGACTCACTGGCAAGGAGAATCACAGAGTGACAGAAAAGGAAGATTTTCTTTAAACAGTTTCACTTACTATTTTGATGCTACACTAAAACCATGGCCTGCCATTGTTCTTTGTTCACCATTTAAGTGATGGGAGTACTACTGGAACTGGGTCCCTACATATTCTCCACCGTATCATCTTTGACCTGTGCTAAGACTGGGTGAACGACATGGCTTTAAAATGAGTATGCCATTATTATCCCCTGCTTCTACCAGCGCAGCCACAGCAGAGATGATTTCCAGGATAACAGTGGGAGACTCAATAAACCAAGCCAAATTAAAACAGATGTGGACAAAGCTAGAATGTAAATCCACAAAACAGCCACTGCTGCTTTTGCTATACGTTCAGCCAGGCAGTGTAAAGGTCATGCACAGGAAACTACACAGGCAGAAAATGTTTGATATTACTATTATTCAGACAACTTGGTTTTTCTGTTTGTTCATTGTTCATTCTTACTACACTTTTGATATTATTTTGTGGCTTGCTTTTGTTTAAATTGGGTCTACATTCACACCACCCAGGTGCCTTTTGCTTTTTTCCCAGGAATGAAGTGAAATATACCCATTAGCCAAGCCCCTGTCAGAATCTATAGTAAACTGAATTGCCGAAATGAGAGAACACCATCCTGCCATTTCCCAGAAAAATTAATCAGACCACAAAACCACAGAAGGACCACTCCTCAGTATATACAATTTTGTCATCTTCAGTAGCAATGTGATATACTGATGTGGGTACCACTACGCTAGATAGCACCATAGTACCAACACCTGAAATTAGGAAAAGGCTTGCCCATGCCTAGGAGACATTCTGAACAACTTATCCACCCATATGGCACCTCTGTAAGATACTACCACCTTATGATCTTTATTTTGCTGGTAAGAATAAAGACACAGGTTAAATTCCAGTGCTTTGCTATAGTAACTTGATTATACACTTCCCTGAATAATGGAGAGTAGGGGGTGAGAGACAGAGTCCTTTGTAATACTTGTATGGTGAAGGCTGCCATGTGCTAACAGTGTGCATTGTTACTGGAGACGTATGATTTAGATTTCCTCTGTGTGGTTCAGGAATTAAATATGCTTTTTCTCACTTATGCGTAAGATGATTTGAAACACCAGCAATGTTTAAATCTTTTAATACTCACTCTTCTGTATTTTCATTTCCAAGCCATTCATTTAGCTTCTTTTGCCGAACACCTTTTTGAGTCAGCCACCTGGACGATAATTGCAAATAAAATTAATTGTTAGTCACAGAAGTTGGATACCAATTAAAAAAAACCTCTAAAAAAAAGAAGTTTTGTTAATTCATAATGATACTTACATCAAGTACTGATCTCTTGTCTTCCTCAGCTGTATGAGGTCTGGCTTAATGCTGTTCATACGCTTGTCTATCTCTCTGTATTCAGCTGCTTGCTTCTTTAAATCCTCTTCTAATCTACGCCTGCTGTCCACAATTTCACTTATTCGAGACTTCAGTTTTTCATAGTTGTGCATAATTCTGAATGGAATAATATGGTAGGTTACAGTCTGATGATGTCTTATTCATAACTTTATAATCTGCTACTTAGCAATGCAGACCCTCAAGAGAACAGATTTGTTTCTCCAGACGTAGCTATATATTTTGCGAGTTCACATCTATGCCATTTGAGGGTTGCTTTGCTTACAACTGAACAACTTTGAACTTGCCATCTTGCTTTAGTTTTAAGCAGATCTATACTTCGCATTGTTTCTTTCTTCAAAATCATACAATTTGAAATGCAAATAAAATACTGACCTTTGTATTTCTTTTTCATTTCCTTCCCGTTTAAATTTTTCAATGTATTCTTTACTGTATCTTTCTTGTGTCTGACACTGCTCTTCAAATATTTTTATTGTTTCGTTAAATGCTTCAATAGCTGTTCTTTTCATTTGAATTTCCTGAAAATAAAACAATTGTTATTACAGTTGTTATCAGACATAGGGGATGATTCATTGGCTTTTATCACAGAAACACTTCAGTATATTGTAACAGAAGACTTCAGTACCCCTTTACCAGAACACACTCTGTCTGCAGAGCCTTAAAACACAGAGAGAACAGGCCTGTGCAAAAGGCTAACATGATGAGGCTTTCCATGATGAAGTTTTCCAACAAAGAAAAACTGTTAGACAAAGAGCCAGCTACAATCTTTGTTCTGTACAAATAAATTTTATTTGTGATGATTAGAGTCTTATGGCAATGCATTTTGCCCTTTGTATCAACTAATGTCCTTAGGGACTTTCTGAAATAAAAGTGTAAGACATTGGCCTGGACAGGTCTCAAGAGGTCACCTAGTCCATCCTCCTACCCCTGCATATCTAGTTGATAGCAAACTCTTTTAAATCAGTAGTTCAAGTTTCCTGCACTTCTGCACCTTTCTTCAACTACTTTCAGGTGTATTTCCTGCACAATTTAAGAAGCAGTCTCAAGTCCAGGTCTGTAAAAAAGTACTAACTCACTGCCACTTCAAGACTTGGCTAATAATTGATTCAAATGAAAGAAAGATAGGGGCAGCTTTTCATTCCTGCCCTGTATCTACATACACCATCTCTTTGCCTTGCATAGATGAAACCAGACTTTTCAAAAACTAACAATAAAATACAATGCTTCCGTGCAAATATATCTTGAAAACTGTAACTCAGCTTGACGAGGTCAGTATGCAGACGTGTTGGTAAATCAAGACAGTTCTGTGTTTGCTTTGGATGTAGGTGTCAGACTTGGGCACAGGGAGGGTTAGGTTACAGGTGGTGACTGTTAAAACACGAGTAAGCTACTCTACTACACTCAGCAAGCAGCTCAGACATGTTTCCTCTTTTGGGCAATGGTAGTGGTGGCGGAAGGGAGGGGGAGAAGGACAGAAGAAGATGGCAGTATGAATTTATAGTAATCTTCTGCTAAATCTACAGAAGTCTTCCACTCTCTCTTGTTTCAAATCTAGCTCACCTGAGATGTTCTCGTGTAGTCTTCATAAAGTCTGTCATATTCTCGGCTTTTCTCTTGGAACTGGGTATTATATTCATGTAATTTCTTTCCCACTGCTTCAATGCTATCCTCTTTTACAACTTGATCCTGGAATGATGAGCAGAAGGAAAGATACTCCATAAAGAGACAAACTATATCGCACCGATTTTCAGGATAAAACTGCTTAAAAATGCCTAGACAGTTACATGGTAAATATGACTCCTCTTTCATCAATATGGACTTATAACACACTATATGCATAATATGCAAATGAGAAATTAATGACAAAAAGCAATTTTGCATTGCTAGTGTTCAGCTGTAGACCGAAAATGATATATTTCATCATTAATGAGTGGGATATTTATTAACATAAGCTTATTTCTTAATAATTTATCTGCAGTATTTAAAGTTTTCATAGCTGATTTTAAACAAAAACATCCATTTTTATACCCACTTTGTTTTTTCAAATATTAACAGAGCTGAAGCTCTTCATGATAAATGACTCCCCGCTCTGCACCAACTTCTCTGTATTCAAGTGAAACACAAAGAAAAGAGACCAAATTACCTGCTGGTACTTAGATACCGGATACAGTAATTTTACATCCAGTTTAGGATTATATTGGGCTAGAGACTCATTCCGGTAGTGGTTTATTAGCTCGACCACAGAGTTGAAAGTTAACGGGTCAGAAAAGCCGTATTTTCCATCTCGATGAAATATTTTGATCAATTTGTTATTTCCTCCTTTCCTGCAAATCAAATTTGTTGAAAAGTTAGGCATACTTTAAGTACTATTTCCTAAAGAACACTGTATTTTAACTGCAGTATTGCATTTTACTGTCAAGTATTACACACCTAGTGTAACTAATCTTACCGTAGCGTAAGTGTGTAGTCCCCATGCATTTTGGTTGAAGCATCTCGTACCAAAAATGTACCATCAGCAGTGTCTCGAAGCTTCTCATTTACTTCTTCTCTAAAGTGAAAGCAAAAGTAACCAATCACTTCAGCTACTTCTCACTCATTTATCCTCTCACTGTGCTCTAAATTCTTGTGTTTTAAAATAAGTGGTTTTTATAAGCCTTCTTGATCACCATAATAATAAATACAGTTATTCAATAGCTTATTTAACATTGCTGGAGAACAACTGTGATATAAAAATGGTATGTCCTATGTCCTTTCACTGCTGGCGTTAAATTATATTAATGCAAAGGTCCTTCTGCTTGTTCATACAAGCCTGCACAATTGGGAGCAGCCAGTGCCAGTCTTATGTACCTATATATAGTACAGTTAAAAATGTTGCTAATACATGGCACTTGTTAGTCTGGCTTGTTAACTATTGTGCCTACAGCTGAGGTTCTGCATGAAAGACAAGCAGAAAACACTTATTTCTTGGTGTTGTCTTCTCATGCTAGCATTTCATATAGCTGTCTCAAAGCAATAGAACAATCATTTTCCATACTACCTTCTAACTGACTGCCAGTAACTTTTTAGTCATGTTTGGAATAGAATCAACTATAATATGTTTGTGTTGGAAAATATCCTAAAAATGGCTCTTAGAACTGTAATTTTTCTATACTTAAGCATAATACATACACACAGAATAGCATAGCAAGAACATAAAGCCAAACATGAGAAATACATGTCTTGAGCTGACTTACCTCGAGATATCTCCCCAGTACCATTCAGCATCTTGTAATGACATGTTGTTATTCATGCCGTTGTTAGTTACACTACTAGGTTTTGGTGGCTTAGGAGGCAGTGCTGCAGAAATGGGAAAAAAAAAAGTTGATTATAACTCACTGAAAACCTGACAAAATATTTCTTGAGATCACAGATTATTACATGAATGAGAAAAAAAAGCATAGTTACAAAACAGTTTTCCATCACTAACAGTCTTTAGAAGACATTAGAGGAATTTAGGTATTTTACTGAAAACACTACAGTTCAACCAGATGTACTGTTTCAAAAAAGTATGTTAGTCTTGCAATAAAATATTTTAAGCCAAATATAATATCATACTCATCTCCTCCCCCTGTGAAGAAAGCATATGAGAAAAAAATATTCTGAAGTTTGCTTTTACCTTCTTCCACTATCTCCAGGTAAATATACATAATGAAACATATAAGATTTCTTTTTTCCCCCATGTAATGATCTTAGAGGTCTGTTGCTGCTTCCTCACCTAGAATCTGAGTAATAAAAGATGCAAACCCACAGCAATACTGTATATTTTAAGAAGAAGAAATGTTTTTTGGCGATCCTCAGCATTCCGTGTGATGATTTGCCAAAAAAACACTTCAAGTAACCCATCTGTGACCCAAATATCCCTTGTGTTAATCTGAGTATTCTACAGAATAAATTGCGTTCCAAATGCCAGGACTGATTAAAAACCACATCCCCCTTTTCACAATGTCAAAGCTGCATACGTATACCAGTGGGTGCCAGAGAAGATACTGCAGCACTCCTGACTTACTAGCAAGGGGGACTACCTTGGAATCAGGATTAAAAATCAACCCAGCTCTTTCAGTTCTCCACTAAGTACATCATTCCTTATCAGCATCCCTGCCCTGTGTATTATGACCGGCTACAAAAGATAATGTTTCTAAAGTTGCAATGAATATCAAGATAGCACAGTATTTTCATACAATACGAAATAATGATGCAATATCGGGTATCCAGTTAATATTGCTAGATTTTAAAATCTATTTTTCATCAAACGATCCAAAACAATGATTTGTAATCATCGTTTCAGGAAATAAAAGTGTTATTACAGCATCTCTTTTTAGTCAAAGCATGGAATAGAGACAGTACAAAAAATAATAAAAGGAATACATTTTTTTTTTACGATATAATAGCAGAACTAGAACTACATCTGACAGAAACAGAAACAGGTCAGTTCAGTAAAAACTCAGTTAAGTAAGCAGACAGGTATTTCTACAAGTTATGATTCTGATTACTATAACCATGCACTAAACGACAATTTAATTCTAATTTATCAAAAAAAGGAAAACCTATTTGTATCAATGCCAAAGTAAAGAAATCCTACATATCCAGTAAGAATTTTTCAGCAGCTATTGTAAAAAACAAAATGAATTAAGTCCTCCATAATAAGACTGCAGTTTTACCTGGTGGATCCATTTCTATGTAAAACATCAAGTCTGTGCCACAATTTATATCTGTCTTAGGATATTCCATATCCAGTTCTTCCATATTCCAAACAGTATTGTACATTTGTATGAGTTTCACTGAGTAAGCTCAGATACAAGAAAAGAGTCAGGCTCTCTTTGTAATGGTGTCTTGGAATTCATTTTAAAACCTATAAGGGGCTGCACTGTAACCTATTACATCATAATCCTCAGCCAATCATGTCAAAATAATGTCACCAGACCACTCCTGTTTCATCATTTTGTTCTACATTAATCTTAAAACAATTTCAGTTTCAGAAAGAATCTACATTTAGCAGAACTGCAATATAAACCTGGTATTACAAACAAAAGGAGTGAGTGGGCTCTTCTCGCCTGCCTTCCCAGCTCATTTTCCTGTCTTTGCAGCATGGTACAGTCCAATCCTGGCAGGATGACAAAAGGCTGATATGCTGCAGCACGTAGCTCTTACACACAGGCGCACACAACACATGCACACACACACACAGGGCAGCTCCCTTTAGAAGTAGGTCGGTAGAATGTCAGCCGCATTCTCCTGCTTGGATGCCTGAAGTTTACCGTGCAAAAAGGTGTAAAAGGCTTCTGGACCTACTGCACATATTACAGATGCAGAAGGGAAAAGAGTGTGACTCTGTGTGTGTATCCATTACATACCCTTTTTGCACATATGCACACACAGAGGCATATATATCCCCACATAATGAAATATGGATTATGTTTTTGAACTGTGCTGATTTCTCTTCATGCACACACAGGTCTGATATACTTGATAGTATTTTTATATAAATAAGTGCTTACTGCAGAGATATCTTCCCCCCTTTATCATTATGTAATAAAATCCAATTCCTATTGATCTAGATTAACTCATTTTGAAATCCAAAAGCCAAGTACTGTAATCTTACATTCAGCAGACTTGCCTAAACCATGGAAGAAAGTTAAAACCGAGCAAGATCTTGAAACGTGATTTTGCTGAACATAAAAATCCAGTCTGTCAGGATACAACAAGATTTAGACTGCCTTTTCACACTGTTTCTCTACCCTGTTCTCACCGAGATATCTATCAAGTCAACTGTTCTTAAAAGCAAGAGTCCCTTGTCAGTGTCTCCTTCCTCATTTGGCTTTATGTCATCAGTATCCTCCTACCATTTAGAAATATTCCTTCTTAATTCCCCCCCATCACTGACTGTAACTCTCTCAGACCTCTTGAAAGAAACATGCACAGAATAGACTATTAATTCCAGAGCAGAATGCTATGTAAAGCAATGCGAATGCATTATACTCACTATAATCTATGGGGGCAGAAAACCAGATACGAAAAATAACCACAACAAAGAGTAGCTGTAGCAACTATCTGTGCCTATATCACAAGAAATCCAACTGCGGCTGAAATGTGCTCTATCTCACAAATACTCATTAAAAAAATGAATGCAATTTATATCCTTCCCAAATATTTCACACTTATCTAACCCCTCTCTGTGCCCCTCAGCAGCTTGCCCCTTTTAGACAAGCATTAACATACAAGAATGTCCGCAGTACCAACAGCAACAAAAAAATGCATGCTAGTTTGCTTTATACCTTATTAGCAAGCTTAAATTTATTCTGAAGTAGACTCTCCCCTCCCTGTTTAGGTAGACATGCTCCAAAGATTCCTTCCATTTCCAAAACGAAATAGGATACGTAAAATCATCCCAGACACAAGTCCAAACACTGAACTTGGAGGTTTAGCCCACCTGCTACCCAAGCAGTTGAGTTGCCAAAGTAATTATTTAAGTTAGGTTATAAAGATTTCCTACAAAGACTACATTGCTGCACTTAGGTCTCATGTGGGATCAGTAAGATTTTTTACACTATTTAATAAAGTCTTCCAACAAAAATTACTTCTCCAGGGTTTCACTGGTGGCCAAATTCTGGACTGCCCACAATTGTACAACCAGGTTAGTGCTCAGCTCAGATTAGCCTAGCTTGCAGGCAAGAAAAGACAGGAGGCAGACAGGCGATTCCCCCATTCCCTGTATAACCTGGAGAGGTACTGAGGTAATTGACTTCCATTCACGTATCTTAAGACCATGAAAGCTCTACGTGGTAATCAGTTATATTAAAATACTTCCACAAGGTGACGAAGAAAACACATACAGAAATTCAAAATCACTTACTTTGTAAATTATGCATCGTAAATGCTCACCCTTGTAATACAGCCTGAAAATGCAATCCAGTAACCTAAAAAATTTGTTGATTTCCTCATACAAAAATCTTGCTCAAAAATTCCCCCCAAAACTCCTTTTACTAGGAAGCTTCTCTGAAGCTACAAAGAAAAAAAAAAAACAAACACCAAAAACGGAGATTGCTCTGCTTTGCAACCAATGTTCCATAAAAAATCCCTAAAAAGCTGTAACATGCAGTGAGAAAATCCAAGCCTTTTCTCTCTTCTTAACTGCTTAAAGCTCTGTGCTGTGCAGAAGGTATCCACTTACTCTAGTTCATCATTAAAAAGTGAACCTGACTTTAGTACTGTTAAAAAAAAAAAGAAAGAAACCGCCACCCTCGGTAGCTTGCACGCCTCTCTCAGATAAAGATCTCAGTTTCATGATTAACTTGGGCAGGTTCAAATATTTGCTGAGCCAGGGATTTCAGGTGGGGGAGGGGGAGCCAGATTCAAAGTAAAAGTTGTCATCAGCTAACAAGTGGCCAATGCAGGGCTAACTTTCTCATTTTAGCTAAGTAAATGAGAAGACCATTGTAAGAGGCCTTAAAATAGTCCCTGTCACTGGCTGCTGTGTGCAGTACTAAAGCTGAAGCAACACCATGAACAGCCAAATACAGGAAGTGGCTAACTTACTGCAGAAAAACACCAGAACCAAAATCTTCCTTGAAAAGAATTGCATCTCTCAAAGCAGCCCTGTGCAAGCAAAATAGCCTGCTTGCAAGCACAGCATCACCTCCTACACACTCACGCCGGATCAGAAATATAGGTGCTGCCTGAAGACACTTCGCATGATGCTCTGAGGCATTTTATCCATTTCCTACAAACTGAAAACAGTAGAAAAAACACCTGTCTGTACCCATGGTGTTTTCCAGTACGTCAGGATTGTTCATTTCTTGGACAGGCAGGCAGGAAAAGGGATTGTGCAGAGAGGGAGCAGCTTAGTGTTTGGTGCTAAAGGAACAGAGCAGCAACTGAAGAGTCTGCCCCCCTTTGCCTACAAAAGGTTAACTGCTTGGCCAGCTATACTTTTACAAGGAAATAAATTCGAAGTGAAAGGAGAAGCAGACCACAAGATTCAATTCAGAGAAAAAAGCGAAGGGGATTAATATTTTCCTCCCACTTGCTGGAAACGGTGAGAACGCCTGGTAGCTGTGTTCCCTGAGATCAGCTTGTGCTCCTTAGAGCAGTCAAATGGCATTGAAAAGTTTTCACATCCCGAACTCTCCACCTACCAAAATCCTCCTATGCTACAACATACCAAACCCACTTGTACCTCATAACGAAATCCCAGATATCTGCAGTGGATTTTTGATGTTTTTCTGTTGATTGATTAGTTTCGCCTATAACAATCCTAGTTTTAGCTTTCCTAGTTTTAGACTTTGCCTACTTGAACAACTGTCAGTTATATATATAATTTAAAGCAGCACAGCCATAAAGGTACAGCCTACTTCAAATGGAGACGGTAAGCCACGTTTCCAAACTAATGCAGCTTCTGACAGTAACTGATATGTCTCCTATTTACTGTTAAAATTACAGAAGGGGTTGATAATTCTTTTTGGTTTATAGGGCCACAATACAGAAGTGTATTTTCAAAGGAGAAAAGGCAACCCAAACCTGGTTCACAGAATTGTTTATCATTTTAAAAAGCACACGTACCCACACAGAGATAAAAGATAAGGCTTTGCTCCTAAGTCCAATTTTTTTTTTTTTTTTTAATTTCAGTGCCTTGTGTGCAAAAACGAGTTCCTAATCACCCTGCAGAAGAGAATCAAGTGTCTTGTCAAAAAAAGATACTGGCACGTGCACCCCTGCATTTTCACACAATTGCACTATGTTAACTTTTATTTAAATTAAAATTTCAGAACCTTGAGTGGTGCCCATTGGACCTATAGATCTGTACCTGCAGAAAGTCAGCAACCTACTATTTTTTGCGGTCACACTCACACTGCTGTGTCTGTAAAGCATTTTTTTTTCTAAAAAATGATGTATGACAGCAGGAAGAGAACTGATCAGGTTTGACAGTCTTGCATGTGTGCTACACACGCACACATGTTACACATCGCACGGAAACACACACACACATCAGTGCGTATAAATTTCTAATGACGTCGTACACGCTGTTTCAGTTCTACCCGACACTGCCAGTCAGGCACTGACAAACACGAGGCACAGACCACTCACCGCCAAAGCCCAAACCCAGCACACCGCTCTCCCAGGCCCCGTGACGCCGGGCGCAGGGCCGGGCCCCATTCGCTTCGGAGGGGAGCCCTCTGCCGGGAGCCGACCGCGGGCGCACCACCGGCCCCCTCCCCGCTCCCGCTCCCAGACCCGGCCGCGGCTCTGCCCCGACGGCCCGCTCCCCGCTCCCGGACCCGGCTCTGCCCGGACAGCCCGCTCCCCGCTCCCAGACCCGGCCCCGGCTCTGCCCCGACGGCCCGCTTCCCGCTCCCGGACCCGGCTGTCCCCGGGACGGCCTGCCTCCCTCTCTCTCCACACAACACTCAGCACTGCCGACAGTCCAGCCAAGCCCATGGCATGACACAGAAAAGTCCTGAGAGGGGACAGCGTTCCTACGTATCTGCATCCCTGGGACGCTACTGACAGGACCATGGGCTGAGTCTGACCACCACAGTGGTCCAGGGGAGCTTTGTGTCTGATTCCAAGGGGAATGCTACCACACTTGCTAATATTTTCAAGTCCTGCGTCCAGCTCTGGAGCACCCAGCACAAGCAGGACATGGAGCTGCTGGAGCAGGTCCAGAGGAGGGACACCAAAATGATCCGAGGGCTGGAGCACCTCTCCTATGAGGAAAGGCTGAGAGGGTTGGGGCTGTTCAGCCTGGAGAAGAGAAGGCTACAGGGAGAGCTTACAGCAGCCTTCCAGTACCTGAAGGGGTCTACAAGAAAGATGGGGAAAATCTTTTCAGCAGGGCCTATTGCGATAGAGCAAGGAGTAATGGCTTTAAACTAAGGAAGGGTAGATTTAGACTAGATATAACAAAGAAATTTTTTACCATGGGGGTGGTGAAACACTGGAACAGGTTGCCCAGAGAGGTAGTGGATGCCCCAGCCCTGGAAACATTGAAGGCCAGGTTGGACGGGGCTCTGAGCAACCTGCTGTAGTTGAAGACATCCCTGCTCACTGCAGGGCGGTTGGGCTAGCTGACCTCGCAAGGTCCCTTCCAACCCAAAGCATTCTATGATTCTACGATTTTATGATTTTATGCAGCTAAAAGCAAAGCGTCTGCATCTTACTGCCACAACTGTCACCCCATCACCATGAAGTGAGCAGTTCCGTGGAAGGCAGTCTCATTACCTCACTCCTTCTTAGCTATGACCCTGCAAGTAGTAAAACCTACCTCTTCACACTTGCAACTGCAATATTTCACAGCTTGAGCCATTATTTACAAGTCTGGAAAATGGGAGTAAACTGGGGTAGACAGTCTAGATGAAGCAGCTTCATCAGAGGCTTCAGTTTGCCCGTACAGGACAGCAGCTCCTTCCAGACACTGCAGCAGCTAGTCTTCTGCTCCCCACCAGCCAGTCTGCCTGCAATGTCACCCACCAGCTCCCCACATCCCCTCGCTCTTCTGCCATGGCCCTCTTCCTCTTTGCCCTCCTGTGGTACAATACTTCTTAATCTCACACACCTAAAGCCACTCCATGCTCCTTAACACCCCCTGACCTGAGAGCACCCTCATCTCCGAGTTCCCCCCCAAGAAATCCCCCCCAACTCTCCCGCTGCCCCACCTTCCTCTGCACAATCTGTCTTTCCAGCTACCAGCTCCAAACCCACCGCGTTGCCCGAGCACCTGCCGGGCGCCACGGACAGCCCTGGGACCAGCAACCAGGGCAGGCCTCCTCCAGACAGGAAACCCACGAGAATTTACGATCCTTGAAAATGAACTGAAAAAAAAACATCCAGTGTTCTATGCCTACAGACAGAACCTATTTTTCAGTATTTACCTCTAAAAGCACATGCGCCTTCACACCTCTACATGATGTGCGTGATTCTGTGAGACATAAGCAATACTGCTATCTATAATCTGTTATAATTAAGATACATTCTTCTAATACTACTGTTTTGAATAGCATATTTAGAGACATGCACTTTTGTTTCTGACTGTAAAATCAGCATTGCTCTTTAAAGCCTGTGCAACTGTTCATCACGCTGGGGCATTAAAACAGGATGCTCAATCACCCAGCTTGGCCACTAACACCATCTTTTGGCTCACCTGCTGACAAACTTGAAGAATGAGACAGGAAACAGAGAACAGATCTGGTTACCAGTTATTCAAAACACCAACTATTTCTCCAACCTTACTTCTCCAGCAATGTTACTTTGTATTCCCTTAGCACACCCAGAGGCACAGCAGGTATTTTAACTTTAGTACTTTAACTTCTGTGGAGGGCTAAGCATTACCCTAATTCACAAACTAAGACACATAGTTTGCTGCTGAACACTGCGACAGAGGAAAACAATCAGTCTAGAGTTGTTCTGTGATTAAAAAGATAGAAAAAACCTCGTAGCTGCGCAAGGATCTCCACCCTATTCAGATCAGTTATCTCCAATGCTGCATTTAATGTACCTACGTACTGCATAAGATACCACTAAAACTTCATGCACAGCTCGTTTTAGACAGAATCCAGGCTTGAGAATAACAGAAAGAAAAAAGAAAGGAGGAAGCTATCACTCCAGCCTGTGAAACAGAAGAAACCTGGCAGCACTGGCTTCCCTGTTATGGCTTAGTTGTCATTACAGTATTTTTGACAAGTAAGATTTTTCTGCTTAAAACCTCTTAACTTCTGCACTTTTAAAATACTACTATAGATTGTCATTCTCAGAACACTGACAAATATGTGATCTTCTCTAGGAATCTTCTTTTTATTACAATGTCTCTAAGCATTTTTCATGGAAACTCAAGCCACTGCAAGCAATAATCTTGAAGATGATAACTCTGAAAAATACATCTTAGAGTCTTCTACAAGAACTATAAAAACAGAGCACTTCAGATGACCAGGTCACTGAATGATTTTGGTGTGGAAAATGGACTCATGTCCTAAGCCTGTATACTCACATAACATTCTATTAAGACTCAACTTTTGAAAATTATGCAAGCACTTTACATGCCTAAGAGCAGAGGTGAGATAACCACAGACTACAAAGCTCGAAACTTTGTATCTGAGTTTTTTTTCACCATATTAATAGATGTGCAAATATTCTACTAAAAAACATCCACTGCCCAGGGTGGTCTTTGAAATGCACAGGGAAGGAGGAGTTCTATTTTTGTAACAGATCATATGAAAAATCTCAGGAGGATCCTCAGAATAAACTATTGCATTACAAAATATTAATTAACGCAGAAGCAATGTTAAAAAAAAGGAGATGTTAGTTTACAGATGTTAATGTAGTGTCAAACCCTATAAATATGATGGATACAGCCACACTTCTTCAAGCGCCCTAATGATACTCTCAGGATGACTAGACTCCTTGTTCTCATTAGTAGTTCTAACACCAACACATGGATGATATGCAAACAAGGGATCCCTTAAGTGCAACTTACAAAACTCACTTTCAAACTTAAACTCTCACCACTAACCCTACCTTTGCAACCTCCCAGTCAGTGCCTCTGGCCATGCAAATTTACATACTCGAAAGCATTTGCAAACATATAACTAAAAAAAATCCTCTTAGCAAACTCTTCAGAACATCAGAGGATTCAGTAAGGTATTCTGCTTTTTAAGGCTTATAACAGGTAGCAAAGAAAATAATTCTTTAACAATTCGCAGTTATTTGTTGATTTGTAGTAAAACAGGATAAATAGTCATTAAACATTTGGATGGTCTTGGTTGTCACAAAGCATTAGGAAGAAAAAAACAGTGATTCTGTAAGTGCCTGCTTGACAAAATTGAACAAAACAAAATAGGTATACACTAGCTGAAAATAATGTACATTAAATATTAGGGAAAGGTTCCTAACTAATAGGGCTGGTAAGGCTGGAAAAGCCTTCCAATCAAAGCAGTAGGAACAAAAATCTTAGTCATTTTTAATTAATCTTCATTAGCTGATAAACGGGATTATACAATGCATCTACCTGAAACAGGAGAAATAAGGCATTTTGCTGCTGCTGTTTTTCTGCTGCTGTGCTCTAGCCCTCCAAATCTTAAGCAGTCCTACAAATACTACTGCCGTGAACTTTACTTTGTACTTCGAATAGACAGGGGGGAGAGCAATGCTCTGTTCACCATCACCCTATCCTTTGGATATTCTCTGTTAATAAACTGTAAAAGGAATTACTTTAAGCTAACATCAAAAGTCCCCCTGTGTTAATAACTTTATTTGCACATAGTTAGCAACTCTGCCTTGCTCCTACCACATATGCAATTTTAACCCAGGGATTTTTGCATAAACTAGAGGTGGGTTTTACTGTCGGTTGACTAAATTAGATGCTAACTCACAGAATCAATACAAGTATTATCTAACTTTCCTGAATAGGGTTTTAGTATTCTCTGTGTTGATAAACAAATCTTTTGAGTCTCTGGAGTAAAAAATACACATATGTAAATAAAGGGGGAAATAGTACTTTCTTCCGATGATCTCTATGGGGTAACGTAGTTCTAAAGAAAATTTGCCTGGGGGTAGAGTGAGAGTTAAATAAAATCTCCAGAATTTACCCGACCACCAGCACCACTGTATGATATGCACCCTGTTGGTGTACAGGTCTTGAAAATACATAAATTCCTATTCACTGTTTAGTGAAAAAGAAATTAAAGTCCTAAGGCTGTAAACACTATGGGTATTAAAATGATTTTAATGAAAAAGATAATTTCTTATAAAATAAATGTTGCACACCACTACAGAACATATGAACAACTTCTACTTTGTTCTGTAATTATGCACTTTTGTATTTAGTTTGATTAAAAATGAAAAACAATGAGCATTTACTGTCCTGACACTGAATTTTAATATTTAAGAAAACAAAGCTATATAACTTTTAAATTAACAATATTTTTTACCTGGTACAGGCTGTCTCTCATTCCATTCACTTGTGATTAAAACCTCTAGAATTTTTATGTGGTGTTCAGTATTATCAGAGCTGCAAGAGATGGATTTGACAGTAAGAACTAGGAAGAATGCAAAAGTTTATGTTAGCATTATTCAAAAAACATTGGAAAAATTCACAAACATGCCCTCCACATTAGAAGTAAGGTCAGAAAATTAAGCCATTAAACTTACTTTTGTATGCAACTAACCCATATTTACGGTACAAAATATAATAAAGATAACTCACATACCTTGCTAGCTGGAATTTGAAAAGCAGAGGGCTGAAAATTTCAGCCAGAGACCTTGCATTCAAGAGATTTTTGCTGGAGGTTTGACAAACTCTGAGGAAATGTTTGAGCAAATACTGGAGTGTGAGCCAGTACTGGGGAGGTATATTTGGAGATCTGATGAGTTTCTTCAGCAACTGAGCATGTTCCTCTGAGCTCTGCACTTCTGCAAGCAAACAGATAAAAGGCTCTTGATATCAGCACAGGAACATGCAACAAGTAAAATGAAACTATATACGACTCCTTTGGAAGCATCGATTTTACAGAAAACAAATAGTAATTCTGTCGTTCATTAATACCATAAGACTTCTTTCTTCTTTTGAAAAAAGTGAAATGCTCAGAGAAGAGTAAAGAACAAGTACTTAAAAGTCAAATGGAAACAGATATGCATTTTGGTAAAAACCACAATGTGTTCAGAGTGTACTGGTAGAAGTCTGTCTTGTGTTTAGCGTCACACATGATTGGGTAATTCTGAGATGCACTAGATAAGTCTCACAGGTGCGGTTCTAACTTTGAAGGTTACCAGTAACAATATCCTGTCCTGAGATATAGAACAGAATACTTGGCCCACGTGTTGAAAGTCTATAAGCTGTACTTGTTTGAAATGACCGCTGCAGATGATGAATCTTACATGCATGTATTTCTCACTTCGTAATCTGCAGCTCCCAATGTACCGCAGAACACCATGACCTCTAATACATTTACTTTGTCAGCACTGATAAAAAGTTAAAAATTAGCTTTCTACATACAGATAAGTCCTTGATTCCCCCCTCCCAGTTTTTCTATAGTCATTCTACTTACTAAAATGAAGAGAACTGTGCTATCCCTTGTATTTTCCATTATGTTTACCTAAATAGGTAAGTAAATAATTCCTGTCTAGATCTGAATTGAAACAGCTTTCATCAAAAATAGTGAAGGTGTATATGTTTTCTGAGATGCTGCCAAGCTGTGCAGAATCTTTCCTGTTCTGTGGGTGACAGCTGGACCACTAGATATTCAGAATCCTAATAAAAGCTTTTTCGTTTGACCTTTGAAATAACATCATAATCATACCTTGAGCTACAGAAATCATGTCACTGTAAACAGCTGCTGGAATGATGGGATTTGGCAGGTCCAGGAGATACCTCTTCAGAGCATCTGATAAAGTGTTCACATCAAACGTCTCTAAATCCAACGAAGTGGCATCTAAGAAACAGCAACATACTTTTTAGAAAATAGAAACTGGAAAAAATATACAGGCTCATGGTATTAGGGCTTTATACCAAGCCAAAACTGCTAACTTATATCTGGTTTATGGGGAACAACTTGTAAGAAAGAATGTAAGGCACCAAGAAACATCTCTGCGATGAAAAACATACAGTGCTCAACAACATGCCCAAGCCTTTGGCGTATGATGAACCAAATGGCTTCCACAGCTGCGTGTGGCCTTCTGTCATATACAGTGCAGGGCTGAACTCAGAATAACGGTAGTGACTTGCTGCACGTTGGCAATGTTATGGAACATAGAATATTTTTAACAGGTCTCTGTTTTACCTGTAAATATTTTGTATAAGAATTAAGTATTAATCAAGGGTCCAGGCAGATGCAACTTCTCTACTCGTAGCTACTTCTCCTATGACTGGAAGTTTGACTAACAACTTGGGGCTCCAAGTCTGTAGATATATACACGTGCAGAACTGGGTGCCTGGTGTTTTATGCAGCTGTCAGGATTTATCTTGTAAAACCTGATACTCTTCCAGCATAGTTATGACTTGGGATAAGGTTTGGGGAATGTCACATAAAGGACTACTTGTTAGCATGGAGCAAGGAATATCAGCAGCAAAAATAAAAATAGGAAAATGCAGAAACACTTACTTAGTGCAAGCAAAATTAGAATTCATGAAACTCTGGTGCAGTAAAGCCCTAAATGTTTACAAAGATCCACATCTGGTACAAGAATTTAGAGCTACTAATGTTGACCAACTTTCTAGGGTAGCCAAGTCCCCTGTAAAATAACTCCTGAACCTATTTGGCCAGTTTGAACCAAATTCAACAGGGAAACAGAGAAACCAGATATGTGGTGTGTCTACACATACTGTCAAAAAAGGCACCCAAGTGAGGGTAGTGAGAATCTCAGTGCTCCTCCACATCCTTTCTGTTTTCCCCAAAGGAAATCTGGCAGTATAAGCTCAATTCTTATCAGAAACCAAAGAATTTACATGAGAAAAAAGACACTATGAATGGCTCAGACGATAAAAAAAAAAACTTGCAGTGTGGGTATGAATTCTACAAGAGCAATTATGTGTCAGAGAATCCAACTACAAATTCACAAGAAATAGTTATCACTAGTCTTGTTGCTCACCGGACGTTTTTTATTTCACAAGCCAAATTACATCCTAGTTCATTCAGTGTTGACTCAGTCTCTGAAGTATATCCCAAATTATTAGAACAAATACATCAGTAAGACCAAACTTGTGGTACTCTGCAACTAGTTGGGTGTAATGTCATAAACAGACGTGAACTCTTCCATCTGTTGAGTTGGCCAGATGCATGTCAGCTTTGATTTTGGAGCTAGATGGCACTGTGTTGAAGCTAAGAGGCAGTTATCCAATTAATATGGAGAGCGTTTTAACCATAAGCAGAACAGCACGCTGATACAGTTCACAACTTTGAGACCAAAGCCAACTTTTCTCTGTGAATTAGCACTTTGCTAATTCAAAGAGAGAAGGCAGAGGAGATGAGATCTGTCTGTATCCATGGATTTGGACACCCACTGCACTGGCTCAGTTCTGGAAGATTCTGATCCTATCTTAAAGAGAACTCTGAAAGATACACTGTTCCTAAAGGGTATGGTCCTGTTTTCTTTTCTCTAACCTAATTACATTTTAAATAAGAATACATGTAAACCACAAGTTCTCGATCTCAGGAGACAGATGAACCCTTCACAAAAGCACACCTTGGTTCAGAGACTTAAAAAAGGATTCAGATATATGAAAAGATACATTCATATTGGTCCCACAGAAAATCTGTATTTATCTGGACTGAAAAATATAACTGCAATGCTCTTTTACGCAAGTGGAAGCGTACACCCCCATTGTACCCCAGCTTCCAAAGGCGTGGTCATGCACTCCTCCTCCAGTTATCTCCTGATACACAGTGTAACTGAGTCTTGCCACGCCAGTACTATTCCAGCCTGAAGCAGAAATAAAACGTACCAAAAGAGAAGGAAATACATTTCAGGAAACCTGAATGGTTGTGTTGTGTTAGTGGTATAGCTGCATTTTACTGTTCAAAAACCTGAGAACCCAGCCTACTGCAGCAACATTACTTCAATTCTCTCTTTCACTTCCAGCATCATCTCTGCAGCAGGCAGGGAATGTGCAGCTATTGCCTCTCCACTTACTGGACCAAAAAAATGCACACACAGAATTGTATGTAAACAAATGGACATTTGTTTACAAAATAATAACCTGCAGCCTTACAGGAATAGCGTATCTTTATCTTGCTTCTGAACAAAACACCTTGTTTTTCTCTGCACAGCTAGATTGTCAGTCCTTGAACAAGCAAGTGACCAAGAAAGGATTAAAAAAATTAGCCTTGGGAAAAAAAACATGCAGTGAAGCGATGAGAAAAAGACAACCTGTAAAAGTGAAAAATACCTTTCATATTAAGCGTAAAAGTTGAAACCTTTTTTACTTCTATTGTCTTTTTAATATTACATTATTCAAAACCATCACATACATATAAGCTCAGTAGGGGAACAGAGAAAAGAGGAACAGGCTCTGTCTAGTGCTTTAAGTAAGAGAACTGTACTTACCACATTCAAGAATCTGTCTTAATTCTGCTGAGCTGCTTGAGCCTTGTGTTCCGTACAAAGTTGAGCACTCCAGACCTCCAAAACAAAATTGATGGGATACATTAATATTCCAGTGACCGTTGCCATGACAAAAGATAATTCTGTTTTCTTCAATTAAGTAATTACAGTATAAATTAGCAACATTCTCCCACCACCATCTACCTACCACAGTATGGAATGTGATTGCTTTTTAAGGCTGTAAGACACCTCTTTGTACATGCAAACTTCTACGTCTGTAGAAAGAGCTGGCCAAGGAAGATCAGATATGCCAGCAGTCCTACCTTTTTCTGTACATCTGTCTACGGGCTGGCTATAGAAGGCCAGGACTAGGAAACAGATTCACGTACCCCAGGGAAGAAAACAGCGTGCAAGAGCAACATACTCCTTTACACTCTACATGCCAGCTGGAAACACCAGGTCTTTCAAGTGGGTAAGAAGTAAGCAACCTGAGCCAGGCCATCCCACAGGAATGGGACAGGGACATGACAAAAGTTCTAATGCATCCTAATTAGCTTGAAAGATTTAAAGGCTTCTAAGTTACAAGTGTGCCTAACCTTTGGCACCCTATGCAGTCAGCAGAGACAGAAAGCCCCTTCTATGTGACAGGTAACCCTTAGGTCACCTTCGACAATCCACAGAACTCACAGTGTATGTAAGGTGAGTGTCATATCACTGGTGTGAGAGAAAATGTCTCTATATGTCACATAATATGTCTGACAAACCACCTGAATAAAAGACACCAATACAGCGTTTTCATGTGAAAAACACTGTTTACAACTTCCCCACTTCAGAGAAAATAGAGGAGACACAAGGAAGGACACCACACCCAGGGATGCAGAGCACCAATGATTTAATAGTATCAGTGGCATTTCCTGGAAGCAATGGTTACTTACGCAAACTGTTGCTAAATACTGGCCCTTCTCATGGATATTAGCAACCTCCTACTCATTCAGTAAAGGCTTATGCTCTCTTAAAGTGTCAGAGCAGTATGTGAGAACCTGTGCCCCAAGGACCGCAGCCTGAATCCAATCAGGGTAGCACTTCCCCTCTTGCTCCTCAGCTGTAAGGCCATTGAGTGAGCAGGACCCACTAGATGCTCCTTACCTCACCAGGACTACAAAATTGACATCAGAGGAAAGGAGAGAAATAAGGCAAAAGAGGCAGGACATAGCAGAAGAAACAGGAAAGCCTCAAAAGAATGGAGAGACAACAACATGGGAAAGCAGGAGAGCAAAAAACCTTAAAAATAACACTGGCTGGCTCAGCATACAGCAGCAATAAAAACTGGCTCCTGAAGCATAAGAACTGTTCTTGAAAGTTTTTCATATATAAGTCTTTTATTTTTTTGTCCCACTTTGGGGCAAAATATTACTTATCTAGCTGTGTATCCAATTCAATGTTATGATGGCATTTCCATAACCATTAGGTTATAATAAGGTGCTTATTGGTTAGAAAATACAAACCAATACCAAAACCTTCTCCCTTACCTTCCAATAATACTTATATTAGTCAAGTTATTAAATGTCATTTGAGGTAAGCTTTGTTTTAGTTCCTACAGTTCAAGTAGCGTCTACTGAGCAGAAACAAATGCAACAAACCTTAAATAAGATTATATCATATCTGTTGAGTAATGTGATACATTAGCAGCTCTAGATACAGGAGATGTCAGCTCTGGATCAGATTCTACAGTTTTGGCTCAGATAAGTACAAAAATCTTGATAGATCATTCTTTGGCCTACCTTTCTTTTCAATTGTCTCCACTATCTTGATGAGAATTGGTGGAGCAACATCAGGAGGTGCGAACTGCTCTGTAAGATCTGGAAGTGAAAAAGCTGTAAAAGAGAAAGAAGAAAAATAAGCCAAGCTATAGTTGAATGCAATTTCTGTTTATGAAACTCATGACGCATAATGCAACCAGTTAATTTTTAAATATGGAACAAACATCCCACTTGTCAGGCCTAAATGAGAATAACAACAAGTAATCAGAAAGCTGAATATAAATGATGACAATTGCATATTTACAGCATTTTCTTTTAGGGACCTCAGTCAGCCCTTGAATCATCCTCCATATTGCCTAGGAAAAGAAAACACTATAAAAGTTTGCAGTCTGCAGATGGGCAGAAATACAATGCAAGGAAGAAAATGAAAAAATCTTTTGATCTGAAAAATTTACACTCAGTGTGCACCAGATGAGGGAGCTAAACACATCACCATCTGGGAGTTGCTGATGCCCTGGGTAAAACACACTTACAAATGCCTGAAATAGCAGTAGAAACAAGTATTTCACACTCATGCGGAAGTTCAGTAACTTTTGCTTTTTGTCAGTTTTCAAGCATAATACCATTAACAGTATAGTTTTCTTGAAGCAGGAATTTTCTTTTCTACAATGACTGGTTAAGAATAGTGATATGATCAGAAAGGGACATTTTGCAGATTCAAACCAGCCTGCAAACGGATTTTATACAAAGTCAGTTTTCATGCAATCTAGTTTCATCACGGAGAAAACATACTGTATAAAGGAATGTTCTGGCTCTGTAACGTGAGGGATGATCTATCTCTAAACACTGTATTTTTGCCAAAAGAGTAATTCAAAAGTTTTAGAGTGGTCATGTTTAACTCTTGGAAAGCAAGAACATTTACATACAGATATTACAAAACTACTGTCAGAAACATCTGGCATTGTTTGATGGATTCTGATTGGTCAACAAAGCTTAATCACTGAGGTAAAAATTGCCAGTTGCCTAAGTCATGGTGATCTCTGCCCAATTAAACTCACCACAGACAAACAGAGAGCAATGCTTAACACACACACACACACACACATATGTGCCTGCATGCGTACATATACATACATGCACGCACATGCACACACTGTATATCTACAAGACTGAAACTGAAGAAAATTTTTAGGATAACTACATAGAAGGAGAAAAAGAAAAAAAAAAACCACAACAGCAAAATATGAATAGAGTGTTTTTAATGAAAAACTTTGAGATAGCAAAAATATAAATATACCAGAACTGAGAAAGAGAAAGCAGACAATTTTGGCTGAGAATTCATTCTATTCTGGAAGAAACAACTATATAACTTTCTAAAAATGCAAACAATTTAGAAGTAGTAAGACAGCAAGGAAGGTACAGAAGAAGTCTGGAAGTTCAGAAAACTGAGGAGAGAAATGAATAATCATTAAGAACTAGTAAAGGAAGTGGAGCATATTGGGACACTCGAAATATGTCACTTGCAAAAAGAAGCAGAATGATGGTACAGTAATGATGGAATACTTTCCACTCCATTCATAACTAAGAAGGACATTAGAAAAACATCTGTTCATCATAGCAGTTTAACTGAAGAGGCCCAGAAAATGAGCATTCAGCAGTCCCAAAAGAGTTGCCTAGGCAGATCTTTGGCCTGCTGATGTTACTTTTTAATGATTCGAGGAAAATCAGAGCAATTCCTGAGGATCAAAAGAGTTCGAATGCCCAATCCAGACTCTGAAAGGACAAGTAAGATGACTACACACTAGTTACATTATCAGTCCTGGGAAAAAAAACAGGAATATCTGATACTAGACTCATGTGATAAAGCAACAAATGACAGCACTGTAACTAAGGATTGTCTGCACAGCTTTTTAGAGGATAGGTTCTGTTAAAAACCACTCTACTTCCTTCCTTGGTCACACCACAGTTAGCTGAAAAATGCAAATGAGTAGCCATAATAAACTCAAAAGATTTTTCAGATAGTTGACAGTATAACACTGTGATTAAAAGCTAAATTCAAAGAAATCACATGTCACATAGTTGTAGCTGACCAACAGATCTCCAATATAGTTATTAACACAGAACAAACTGCTCAGTGAAGGAATGGACTTTTCATCTCCTTACATCTTCAAACCACTTTCAGGTTCCACCTGGAACATCTCTTTTAACTTAACATCATATCTGCTTCATCAAACACAACTTGGGCTCAAATGGATGCTGCACTCCAAACAGCCTCTGCTGAGGCATGCTGAAATACAGACCATCTGATTTATAAGATTCAGATCAAATAGTTCTTTTAGACCCAAAATTATGAACCTATTTTAGGATGAGGGAAAATCTATTAAAATAATAAATTATCAGATCGGAGTCATATCAAAGCGTATGCTATGAAAATACTCAAATTATGAGATACTAATAGACTCACAGAATGCTAAGGGCATAACATGCATCCCTTACATGGTAGCAGAGAAAGAACAGGTTTTAAGAACAGAGTTTTATGTATTTTTACTTATGAAAGTAACTTTCTGCTCCCTCATGTAGCTAGTTACATTAAGTGAAGTTGCATCATCTCTGAACAAAGATGCCCATCTCATAATTCCAGCAGCATGCAGCAACAGTCAACCGTCTAAACTGAAACTGAGGAAAGAAAGGCGAGACACAGAAGGAGAAACAGAGACACAGGACGGAAGTCAAACTTGACAGACATTTGAAACATTTCAGGTCACAGCTTGGCAGTTCAGGGATGGTCCATCTAGGCTACTGAGCAGAGCAGAGGACTATGCTTTCTCACATTAATCAAACTGTGCCTTGAAATGATGGCAAGAGATACACACCAAATACCTACAAACAAGATGTACTTAGAAAAATAATTCCATTTCCCACTGGATTTATATTTTCTACATAAGTGACAGAGTCCAAGCGAAGGTCTCAAAAAGTCTCAAAAATTAGAACCCAACATCAGGGGAAGACTTCAGTTCATGGGAGGAAGCCCTTGCAAGGTGAAGAAAGACAGTACAGAAAACTGTGTGTCTCCATGAGACGTAAAGAATGGGCTGGATGTAGATCTTACACAGATTACCTAAACAGAGAGTGCCTCTTCCTGCAACCTACCTGATGCTCCATGCTTTTCATCTACACTTTAAGCAGGATCTTAGCTTATAAACTAGGTTTGTATCACAGTCTGCTACTGAACCTCTTTGCTGCACAGTATTCTTGGATCAATAATACTCTTAGTGAAAAGCTTTTGGCAGTTACGCATTTACCTTTGTATTTATGCAAAACCCATACCTACAGAACATATATATGTAAAGCAACTGTCATGCTGGTTAAAAGGAAAGATTTCCAACATTCCTTTGTGACCCTAAAATACGCAATTGGAAAAAGACTAACATTTTAGGAGTTCAGAGGATTTCTGACGTCTCTTCCTTCCTATACCCCATTCCTTTTCTCCAAAACTAGAAACGTCTGTCTACGAGGGACATTACTGAACTTTCAGATATGAAGAGAGCTTTTAAAACAATGACAATCTATTCCATAAGTACATAAACTGTAAAATAGTTACGTATTTGACTGAGAACTCAGGATGTTCACCTCTCTTAACAGTAGGCACACACTGGTAAGTATAAGCTCTACAGCAAAAAGACACAAACGCATACACAATGGCAGGTACAAAACCTGCAGTTACCTTCAATGCAGCAATGACAAAACAATACATCTAAGTCACAAAGTTTTAGTGCTCAGCACCATCGAAAAAAACACTCACTTCATCAGCATGTAGGAGATGGCATTAACAAATTAAAATCACTTAACCTCCCACTTGTTCTAGCATTTCCTACTCATTGAGCCATCTCCAATGTAATTAGCTCATAGCATGATACTGACTTGTACTTTAAACTTCCCAACTTTTGCACAAAATAGAAAATTATATTAATTTAAAGGCGAAAGGCCTAACAAAACACACATCTGTCAGGCAAAAAAAAAAAAAAACTTAACCGCACTTTTAGAACTGAAGCCGTTTTATAACATTTACACAGAAGACAACCAAATTTGGGAACAGTGCCCTTCTATTTCAAAATGCTGAGAGGCAATGGCAGAGGCTAAACTGAAGAAAACTACACCTAATTTTGGGGGAAAAAAACCCAATTTCACTCCCAGAGCCAGAATACAAGATATCCTTAAAAAAGTCCTGATTGTAGATAAAGTGTACCAGAAGAAAACTCAGCATGCATATTAAGATCTACAGAGGGAAAGCAAAACTTTTCAGATAGGTCAGTTTTAGTAAAAGAGAAGAGAACAAAAGCGCACATGCAACCTGCTTTTAGTACCTGATTTCAAAAGTATCTTTTGCTTTGAAGCACGCTGTAGCACAGCACAGAGGTTTGGAGAACCAAATCCACTCTTAAGAATCTGGGCAACTTTGTAGATCCCTTTGCCACAATCCAGAATCAGTTTTTCACTTAAAGCAATCATTTTTCCCCCAAATTCCTGTAATTTTTCTGAAATTCCACAATCTCCAAAATATTAAGCTGTCATACAGTTTTCATGTCTTCCTTCTAGTCACAAGTCTGGTAGTGGGTCTCCAGATAGTAAGGAAGCTTCAGATGACACATGATAAAATCTGGATTTTCCACTAGTTCTATTTTTACCTTGCCACAGTGAGAACCAATGAGATGAACCACAAGCCAGGGTTCGCTCCAGTCTGCAAATCCTTCCCTCTCCCTGATACAGACAGGCCTGAACAGCTCTAAGGCAAAGGCAATGTGTGGGAGACGGGAGCATACCTTAGGTTCAAGGGTTGCCAACACCGCTACAAAGTGCAAGATGAAACCAGCACACAGCTGCACCTTTTGGAAGGGTTCTCAGTAAAAAGAGATACTTTAGAGTTAGTACCTGGCAACGACAAGTGGAAATTTAAGGCTTGAATTTGGCTTCAGACACTTCTGAGCCATATCTTTCATTACTGCTAGAGTAAGAATGAAAATGAATGTAAAAAAAAGGATTATAACTTAAAACGTAACAATACACACCATGGAAAGGAGCTTAATTTCCACATATTTTACAGGAACTATATACTAACATTAGTTGAATTTAGCTTTGAGTCAAAATTACTCCATGTGTGGTGTTCTTTTTCTCAGAAATGGCATTTAAGTTTGTGCATATATATTGCATTCAGTGACAACACAGCTCTACATAAAAGTCTAACATTTGAGAGCTCTGGTCTTAAGATGATTATAACTGGCTTCTGTGCATGCAGATACACTCTTTATGCATGCAGCTGTGTTCAGTAACATAGTGAATTGTGCATTCATTGGTTTACACATACCCGTGTTTGAAAATCATACAGTATGTCCAAACGTGAATGGTTTGACCAGCACTCAAATTAACTATAATAAACACAAGCATATTCATTAACACAGAAGAAGAAATGCAGAAGTAACGGCCCTTGTCAAGAAAGTTGTGATAATGCCTGCAACAAGATTAGCCAGCAAACTATGAAGAAGCACAGGCTGGTCAAGCACCTAAAATACTTTGCCAGTGGCACCATCAGTCACATAATGCATGACAAGTTGTGCACAGTGAAGGGTTTTCCACAAAGCTCAACACCCATGCTCACTACTGAAAATTCCGGGAAGCGTGGGAGCTTGCTTTCTTGATTGAAATGCTGATATTTCAGCAGTTATGTTCTTGACAAGGTATGGAAAATAGAATTAAAAAAGTGTTCTACTATTATAACCCATCTTCCCTTAAATAGAGTCTGAATTTCAAGAAGAATCCATAATGGCTGAAGTGAGCATACGATGTCAAATTCAAGTGAAGACACATGAGAAATGGGGGCAGTTTGGTACTCCTGCACAGCCTGCAAGGCAGTGGCATGAACCGAGGCAGATCCGCGTGCTCCCGTCGGCTGGCTGCCGGCGAACCCCAGACCAGGGTAGGCAGCGCTCCCGGAGACGGCGCGGGAACACTCCAAAAGCCATGCCTGCAGAAACACGCGTCCGGATGCTGTGGCACTGGAGAGCGCCACGAGGTCCCTCCGCACGTGCGGCGGCATGGCCCAATGCTTCTCACAGCCCTGTGTCGGCAGCTGGTCCAGATGCAGAGCCCTAGCCTCGCAGCACTGGCCTCCATCAACCAGGGCAGAAAGGCCACACCAGCCTCACACCCCATCAGAGAGTGAAACGACTCCTACTGACACAAAACTCCTAGCTCTTAGTGAGAGAGCATTTCATAGTCCGTCATTTGTTTCTTTAGAGTCTTACGAAGCAGGAAGTTCCTGCAGCTACTTTCAGTAAAACAGTACGAAAGAATAAAAAATCCCCAAATCCTATACCCTATGGAGAAAGGTTCCATACAGATCTGTGCTTTGGGTTCAATGCCAGACCAAGACAGAAAAAGATGGGTCTGTTATTACAAATAAATACCAGAGAGAAACTCACTCTGAGATTTGAGGATCGTAACCTTGCCTTGGCATTTGTAATTTCAGAGACCCTAATGCATTTACCAAAAGAACAGGAAAGAAAGTGCTTAGAACTGCCCAATTGCTATTAGCAAAAGGTTTTCACTGGACAAGGATGAAAGACAAGAAGGTGAGAGTGAAGACAAAGAAGTTGATGTCACTGTGTGTCTCAGATAAATCGAGGACTGCAATAGATACCAAATTTTGTTGGAAGACAAAAATAATTCTCCTTGGACACTATGGACCTGAGATGATTTAGTTTGGCTACAGTTAAATTCTCATAGAGGCTGAAAACATCGCTGAAAACGTCACTGAAAACAGCAGGAGAAAGAGCTCCTCAGGGCTCAATCACCTTCTCCAGTACTGGTTTCTTTAGAAAGATTTTAAAAGACATCGCTATTCATGGAAAAATATGAAAGAGATTTAAGCTTCAGTGAATTTGACACTTCATTACAACTGGCTTAATAAGTCTGTCTACTATTACTTGTCTTTTATTTTTATCTGACGTCGTCAATCAGGAAGACTGCGGACTCAGAATACCACAGAAGCCTTGGCAGCCAAAGGAGATTAGATCCAGGAGAAATGAAGAGAGGTGAAGACTATCCCAGCACTAGAAAAAGGAATGGTCTGGCCCACCAACACTATCAGCCTTCGGGGTCACAAGAACCCATTTTTACAGAGGCAGAAAAATATTTGCGAGTCAAGATTTACTGCGACAGGAATGACTTCAGAGCTATGAAAAGGAACAGGGAAATGATGTCTGCTGGTGACCTTACGTGACTGGAGTACAACTGGGAAGCCGGATGGAAATACCACTAAATCTAAAATCCTTCAATACTGTGAGACTAGCACAGCCCACTTCTTCCATCAGTCAGTAAGTGTAATGAACTTCAACTAGTCTAGTTCATTCTAGTTGGGTATGAACTAGAGGACAAAGTGACTACTTCATTCAGAAGTTGTCTGCTAGTGGTACACTGAAGATTTTAGCCACAGAAGGAAATACAGATCTGTACTGAAAAAATGGTTCACTGCATCAGCTGTCACTGCTCTTACTCCTTCGTCTTCAATGGAGAAACACCTCAATAATGCAGAACACCCTTCCTAGGGCATCTCAATGACAACATTTAGCCCTCACAATACTCTTGTTAATAAGCTTCTGGACTTCAAATAGCTTTTTAAAGCATCCATACTTCTGCTGTGATCCTACATCAGTAGCACAGAGTGTCGAGAACTCTTCCAAGGGGCTTATTCCAAAGGATGATGACTGCAGGAGTTCTCACCAGCATCATCTTCTGAACTCCACTCAGTCCTAGTGCACTCCGCAAAATGCAAAGCCAGTACCTCCAGAATCCTCTGCATGAGGTAGGTACAACAACACCGCCTATAAGCTTGAAAAAGGGCATTTCAAACTGACTTTTGTAGAAAAATGTACACAACTTGTTGTAATATATGTAGCACTTGACAGAATAAGGCCAGGTAGTCATTTTTCCAAGAGGACAAATTATATGTATTATGACTGGGCCACCTATAGTCCAGCACATTGTATCTAGGAGGGTCAGAATAAAAACTGAATGTTACTTCATTTTATCCTGGCTACACATAATATGTGGAAAAAGACACAGTCACCTGTATAAATCAATGCTGTAACTGAGACAAGCCAAATACTTTGCCTAGATGCTTTCCAGGGTTATCAGCACATATATGCAAGCAATGATCTGACTGATAAAATATCATGTGCATGGTGATTATGCAGGAATTTTGGGGGGCTGGGGGAACTAATTCCTCTCTTCACCCCCATTTATTAAGTTGCACCAGCTGCACTCTTAGAACTAAGGAGAATACGGGGCAACTATGGGAACAGAGGGGAAACTAGCCCAGGCAAATACAGACTCGTGCAAGAAAAAAACCCTATAAACTATAGACGGCAGAATTAGACAGAACAAAGCTTTCATTTGATACAGAAAGTCACAATGTATAATGTACCAATTCTCCCAAAAGAAATCTGGGGTCTCTTTACGCTTTTCTGACATAAAAATGAATGCTTATCACAAGGCTGCTGCATTAGTCAACAAAGAATTCCTTCAAAACAAAACAAAATGAAGGTGTAGAGAGAAAAAAAAAAAAGAAGACAGTGTCTGGCTTGAGTAAATTTTAACTGCGCAAATAAGCAGAAAAATAAAACCATGAAGCAACATAGTGTAGAGTACTATATTCCTTTATAATAGCTTAATACTTTTAATAGCAGCTGCTAATCATGTTTCACACCTATTAATTTAATGTTTCATAAAGCCCTATTTCTATCATCTGTTGAAAGGGAAATGATACTGTATGTACTGGGAAGGAATTCTGTACATAATATTCTACCAGATTAAATCTCAGTAAGTTTATGAATTATGAGCTGTCAGGCACTTTTCTCATCTGCTACAGAATATGCTTCTTAGAAATAGGAGCTATAAATAAGACAACAGATGTTCTTTGTTGGCTTCAACTGAAGCACAGATAAATTTTAAAAAGCGGCCTGTAGTTAAGACTGTTGTAAAGACAGTACTTTGCTTCCCTCTATGGGTGAGCTTTTGCAATATCCCTTTTCAAACTAGAACTGAATTTAGGATTTGAAATGGCTGCAACTATTCACAATTAGTAATAACATGATTAGAGAAACAAGCAGCCCTGTTATGAGGAAAAATTGCAAGGCTTGTTCAAATAACATTAACTAAGTGCAACGATGAGAAAAGTGCAATACTCTGGCATGCAGTACACTGCATTATAATGACATACATAACGCATAAACTGTTTTGCAAAAAAAACCCCTCCAAAAACCCAAGGAAGAGATGGGAAAGCCATCTGCTTCTTCAACTGTTCTTGCAAAGAGCTGCGAGATAAGCAGAAACAGTAACATATGCAAGAATGTAGTAAAAAATTACTTTCTGCTGCTAAGTAGAGGAGGGCACTCAACGAGCTGAGGAGCACAGAGGGGGCTGAGGACAGACACCACTGGAGCTGAACCCCACGCAAGCTGGCACTAGGGCTTCATTACAGCCAGTCTCCGTAGAGGTGTGTCTCATCTCCTTCCCACGGTCTGGAGCACGGAGCATGGCTAGAGGCTTCCCACACTTTTCTCAGGGGTGATGCATAATTCCCTCTTACCCCTCATTCTCAGGGATCACCCCAAGCCCTGTGTGACGTGCAGGGGCACAGCGGGTAGCAGTGTTCTCACAGTCCCGAGGAGCATCACTTTACATGGAAGAGCAGGTTAATGCCTCTAAACAGAACAAGCTAGCACAGTCCTCAGAGCGTGATTCTGAGGACAGAGAAATAAAATATTTCAACTAGCCAATACATACTTTTGGTGTCTTGTTGACGTTTGCAGGTTCTCTGACAGCAGTTTTCAGTCAGAGAGATATTAGCAGACGAGAGGTGAAATGTGGTGTGGGTACCAAGTTACTGCTTCCCCACTAGCAAGGACACGATGACAGAGGTGACAGTAAGAGAGGGACAGGACAGGGTCAACCATGAAGCTGGACCCAGTGAAGTGCAAAACATTGCCTTTTTTCATCAAGTGAGGCTTGTTATGTTCCCTCCTCCACCTCCAGGTTCAGAAAAGAGCTGAGCTCTGCAAGAATTTGTGTAACTCGGACCAGTTCTCCTCAGACACACTAACTTGCAATGAAGAACTTACCATTCCAGCTCCTGGCAGTAGTTTGACATGAAACCATACTTGATATCAAGAAGGAGAATACATGACACTGAATATTCAAGTGTAGTGTGGATAGCACAGGTGTGAGGACAAACAGCACAATCAATTGGCAGCTGCACCTCATGACCTATTTATCAGGTTCCCAGCACAAACTTCAGGTTATTGTTGTCATTAAACATCCATTGCAGTAGTAGTACCTAGAAGCCCTTATCAGAAGGGTAACAAACTTGTGATAGGTCTCTACAAACAAAACCTCCCTTACAGGTCTTATGATTAACTAAGCAGTCTCTTAAAATTGATGCCAGCTGCCTTCCCACAAACTCTACCTCATCTTTCCCAAGGATATTAAAGCCATGACATTCTATTAACTTCTGCATTCCAGACTTTTTTTTAAAAAAAGAAACAGTGAAACTCTAGTAAAAGCATAATTTATTTTAAAGAGACCATACGTAAGTTAGCACATTTTATTTTACTACAGTCACTGTGGTAGTCACTGTACCTGCTATCAGGAGGAAAGCTCCCTCTGTCTGATGCCTGCTATACTACACACACACATAAAACTACATTAAAACAGCATCAAGACCACAAGGTCAAGCACTCAAAACTTAAGACAACAAAGAACTAAGGCTGCATGTGCTATTTCAGTTCTTCCTTTCGCCTCTTTCCACATAATGACATAGCATTTTTCCCGTGAAATTACTCTGCCCATTTCAGCACACAAAGCCTAGTGCTCTCAAGGGACAGAACCCAGCTGAAGAGATGAGGTATTTATTACCTGGAGCATTATCCAGACTGTAAAAGAACACATTGTCGTTCAGTTGGTTAACATTCTCCTGCTTACTTTCCTCTCCAAACGTGAATTATCTACGAAGTCATTTCAACTCAGCTTCCCATGCACGAGTACTTTGCTCCACAACTTGTCCTCGAGTTCTTCCTAGCCAGTGGTGAAGGAAATACATACTTGGTTGTTTCTCAAAACTTTCATCACGTAAGTGAGAGATAACTGTCTATCTTTTAAGGGAGGGAATATTGAGGTGCATCTCAAGAGGCATGGAAAACTTAGGTTCTAGCCAGCCAGTCACAGTGAGACGATTTCAATGACCTCCATCAGGAAAACTTCACAGAGTGAGTTCCCATGCTGGAACCATTTTACCTAAAAAGCAGTGACATCTATTTTCTTCTAAACAGCCTGGCAATAACCAACCCCAATCCCCTCTCCACACACCCACGGTGATGGTTAGTAATGGTGCTCCAGCAGCATCTGCCCTTTGTAACAGAGACAGGACTGCTGGATGGATGTTCACTGTGAGATACTGGGGATGCTGGAACTCTCTCCAGGTTGACCAATCCCACCTGTAAAGGAGCCCTGTTCCTTACTGCTGTTTCCTTTTTTTCGGTACCACGAAGTTGTTGCTTATGCAAAGCCATCACTTAGTTTGTGATAATAACTCTGCTTGAGAAGCGTATTTTAGAACATTTTCTTTTTATTCAATAATCATAACACATAAAAATTCAGGACAGTGTGTTGTTTTGCTACAAAAGAATACTTTGTTTTGCTACCTTTTCGCTGTGGAGAAACTAATGGGGAAAAAACCCACCAACAAATCCCCCTCAAACTATCCACAGGCAAGCAATCTAGAGGAAAAGAATAAGCTGTTCACTACTGCAAGAAAAAGATAGTGTGTATTACTGTGCTTGAGAAGTCAAGTTGTTTAGATCTGGAAGTTTTACATAAAAGTACTGGCAGAAGATGCTGACAGATAAAAGCCAAAACAGCTCCTTCATCTTGGGAATTATGGGAAACATTTATAAGTACACCGCAAGTTAAAAATAATGAGTGTATAGCAGTCACCCTGAAAAAAAAAATGCAAACAACGGTAACAGCAATCCAGCATCAAAAGAACTTTTCTATTCTGGAAACTAATCAAGCCTTTTTCCTACTCTTCAAAATTAACAAAAACACAAAGAAGAAAAATCTCAGGGCTCTAGCTGTGGCAACAGAAATACAGCAATGCTGAAAGGCAATCTTATAAGAAAGTAAAACTGGGTTAATCCTTACAGTCATTAAATCATGGGCTGATCTGACATAGATACAGAAACAACAACGTTATTAGGAAATTCCTGAATTGGATCTACAGAGAGTTAATCCCATCATTGTTTTTAATTTCAGATGAAGAAGAAAACTCTCGGTCTGTAAGATTTTTTGACCCACACCATACACCTGTCGAGATTTCTCTGCATAGCAATGCCAGCGTTGATTTTGCATTCTAATATATTTCACGCCATCAAGATATTATATAAAAGGATGTCACAGAATATGAAGTACATGTACTTAATGCATGAACTTAAAGACCTCTCTCCGATAAATCACTGTTTGCGCTCCACTGCTAAAGTAACTCTAATTTAGACCTTCGTAGTTAAAGCAGTGAATGAATTTTGTGGACCTTTACAAAACAGTCAGGGTCTCAACTCACTGGCTAACTGCAGCTGGACAAAGACCTTCACTTCTGTAATGCTCAGCACACTGCATTGCAGAAATTCATATAGTGCAAAATATGTTTACAGGAAGTATAAAAAAATAATTGAAAATAACAACATAGATAGTGCTAATGAAATCTAGCATGAAAAACTGGCTATGTTTTTACATTACCATCTGCAAGCCAAAGATTAAGTGAAGTCAGGGTAAGGAGGTATGGAAAAGGATTTCGGTCTGCATTAGGAACATTAATTCACAAAGAGACTAAGAGCAAGAGGCAAAGCCTCTCTCTAAGAAAACCCAAGCATAATTCTTAGCATTTCAAATTAGAGAAATCCTTTTGCAACCTCCATGCAACCCTACATTGTTTAAGAGTTTCTTGGGGTCTAAACCAAAGAAAAATGGATCGCTTTTGAAAACAACTGTGTGTTGCGAAGGAGTGAGGCTGAGCAGAAAAGGCTGAAATAGCTGCAAAAAAAATATTTTGGAAGTGGTCTTGGAAAGCCTAAACTGCAGAGGGGCTGTGCAAACTGAAAACCCATATGCATCTGCTTAAGAATTTACATCATTTTCCCTGTGATTTTTAACTCAGGCGGATCAAATGAAAGCTGCTCTTCCACAGAAGACAACAAGGAGGCAGAAGCTCTTTTAGCATCCTCTACAAAGACTCAAGCGGTGAGTAAGAACCACTCTGACCTGCTGCTTCCCTTTCTTGTCTCTATCACCAGGCAGCTGCCCTACAGGGCCTCTTCCAGCACAGGTCAATGTGCTGTGGATGTTCTCTGATGTCCCTGTAGAAGATTCATGGGGAGCATGATCAATGCTCAAGTTGACTGCCTCTGAATTTAGTGGAGTACTGAGTGTATAAAGGAGCACGCCAAGAAACACTCATCTATTGAATATTTCAGTGCTGCAAGTGTACAGGGCTTCTACAGGTCACACACACAAAAAACCCACAGCAGTTTTTCCACCATCCTGCTCCTGCCAAGAAAGTTAGCAAGTCTTCTAACACATCCACATCTGAAAACACAATGGCACTACCTACCTATACATTTATCTCTATTTCCACATATGTAGAAACAGAGCTTAAATCTACAATTACTCAGTTTCAGAATGTTGGTTATAGGATGCAATAAAGGAGTAAAATTACATCTCTGACTTGCACAAGATGTGATCAAACGTGTGAAAAGGTCTTCCAGTTAATGACTCACTAAGAAATAGGTGCAGCTTTATGAGGCTGAAAGGCTGCTGGCTAGAAGGAGTAAGCCTTCTTCCACACTGGCCAGCAAGGACTGGGAATTGGCTGTTCTTCTGTCAAAACGCCAGGTATATCCTGGTTGTTTTCCTGCTAACCAACTGGGGGGGGGGAGAGAGAAAAAATAAAAAAAAGGAAGTCTTACATGTCTGTCTTTGTTATTGTGCTCAACAGGAATCCTCTGGCCATTTTGCCAAAAAAAAGAACCAGTTACCTTTATTTGACCCTACCAGAAGGGAACACCTCTTTCTTGTTTCATTTTGCCTTTTAAAATAATTTATTTATTTATTTACTTATTTAAATGTGGGCCATGGCAAGAAGGGAAAGGATGTCTCACTTGACTCCCAGGTGGAGAGTCCTTCCAGAAAACCAGTTCCCTGTCGAGAAAGGAAGGAAGAGGAATGCATTAACTTTAAACTGACCTGATTTTTCTAACAGGCTTATGACTCTGTTTTTAAGTGTAATTCATATGAACTGCCTGCTACATCAGAACAAGCGTCTTTCCACCTATTTCTCCTTCTAATTTTAACCTTCCAAACTTGTGCATGAAGTTGGAAAAACTTGTATCCTAATTAGCTCAGCCATGTCATCTTCAGAGAACTTTACTGAGAATTTTACAAGATGAAGCTCCTCAAAAAAGGCAGATGTAGCAGACAGCTGGTGTAATTCAGGTCAGCTCTGCTATGCTACCACCAGGTACCTGATTCTTGCAGGACTTAGAATTGCTAAACAGAAGCCTACCACCTCTCAAATGGTTCTAATATTTCATGGTAAATGTGCCACTAATAGTCGCTTTTAAAGAGATCAGTATGAGCAATCATCTAAATCTCAGCCTTGTTTTAAGGGACGTGCTTTTTGGGGTTTTTTGTTGTTTGTGTTTTTTGTTTTCTTTTCTTTTTAAATAGCGTATTTCTTGATTTCTCAGGGGAGCCAGCCCTTCTGCTCCTCTCTTTCTTGTGTTTCACTACATCAGTCAGCTTTCCACCAGTCAGCTTCCCACATATCAAATCTTGCTCTCAAATTGAGAAGACTTAGGGGATAGACCAACGAGGCTGGTTATTCTAATAGCATTCAGCTAGGAATAAATAATGCAAACGACCAAATGAATATTCCAACCTGTGCTGCCTGAGATTGCAGAGGGACCCAACTCTAGTGAGAAAGTGTGAGGCCACAGGTGTAGACTTCTCTAGACACACATATTCAGCTTGTTTGGCTGCTGCTTCCAAAACCTTCCAGGATAGTGTAGTTCTAAACCACTACCTACAAACACTGGGTTCATTTTTGTTTTGTGTTGTTTAGTTTTCCCCCTAAATAGCTACAAATTAGTTACCGTCAAAGGACATGCAGAAATTTAACATATACTGGGAGTCCATACTGTAGTCCTGCATCAAGCTAATCAAGACTAACAACAAAGTTTCAGAGCCTGTTAGAGCACCCACTTATGCCATGGTCTGACAGTGCTTTGTAAAGCTTCAAAGCAAGCTGCTTTTTTTTTTTTTTTTTGTTAATTTCAGTCAGAAAAATAAGCAGGGATTGAAGATTTCTGACAGGCTGCAAACAGGTGACCAAATCATACTTAACATGACAGAAAACTCTGTATTTTCGAAAACATTAAATTCATACTGAAGTGAGAGAATTTCATGCTTTTACTTCTGTATGGCTATCAGCTTGAGCCCAATATAACAAACTGGAACCACATTTAAGTCTACTTGTTCCTGCTGGCTTTATGGCTTCTCCATGCTTTCCGCACATTATACGCTCTCTCTCTTTCTCTCTTGGCATTTGGTCTCTTTCTCCTTCTGGCATTCTGTAATCCTGCCAGCCAAAGAACTTTGCTTTTAATAAGTAGATATGCCAACTTAAACACCAGTCTCCCAAGGCAATCAAATAATGAAACACACATGTATGTACTTGCACGTAATCTGTCAAATGCCTCTCTAGCCCACTACAAATGATTTTTGCAGTTCAGGGTTTTCACAGGAGCATGCATTCATAGAGTCTTGGTTTTCAAAGATCACATGCCATGGTTCTTCAGAGTTCTGTCTCTTGTTCATACACACAAACCCAACGACCCTGCAATTTCCGTATCAGTATCCAGAAGACACAAAATACTAAAAACCTGAAAACACAAAGGTTGTGCCCACAACTTCATATGGAGTAAGCATATCCTTCAATTTCTCCAACGTGGTGTAGAGGTCTGGTGCGAGACAGCACAGATTCCTCCATGGCAGAACACTCTTGCCATGTTGCTAGTGTGTCTGGAAAGTTAATAAATAACCATTCCAGGTGTCAAGAGCATATACCTCCCCCATTACTCATCTATCATCCACACTGAAGCCGCATTGATTTCCACTTTCTAAACTAGTATTTCCCAAAAAAGAAATCTAATGTGTGATGCTAGCAACAGAGTAATCCAGGAAAAATGTCTGTCACACTGGTATGAAGTTGTACTGCCACACCTCTTGATTAAATATGGTTGCAGTTTACAGCACGGCAGAACACAGATGTAGCAAAAGCATCTTTCAAGTAAGCAAGTTACTGATTGGTATTAGAAAACTAAAATCAGGTTTCAAGGACTGTAATTTACTATATAATGTCATCATGTGCAAAAATTCCTGCACTGGGAATCACAGCTAGGATACAGTGAAAAAAAGTGCAACTACTAGAGACGCACCATAAAAATGTAAAGCAAAAGGTACTTAAAAAGTGCATGTCTCTGAAATGCATATTTCTATTGCAAGGCATGCTTTACATGTACAACAAAGTACTGAGAACTTGCAACTCTGAATTCTCAGAACTCGGAAACAAGTGAGGCAACACTAAATTATGTCACCACATCTGCTGAATCTGTGCACTCGCATTCTAATAATTCTTTTGCTTTTGATGCTTTTATTTGGATTCCAGCTGGTGAAGCTGGATGATGCAGGCAGAAGTATGCCAGGCAGATTTGTTCTGCAAGGAATCGTCTTGGACATCCAGTACTCAGTAACTGAAGCCAGCCATCGAGTGAGCAGATGGTACTCACTTCTCGTGACAAACAGAGCCTTACACCGTCAAATCTAATGCAGTTCTGCTTCCTGGTTTTACTTATCTCAATGAACATTTAATGTTAGAGTTAAGAGTTCTTTAAGAGTTCTGTCCCCAGATTCACGTTTTTTAAGTGCTTTTCCATGACCTCCCTATTACAAAGAAATCAACCTTAAACTATCTTTAAAAAGTATTTTTTTTTAATTGTCTTTTGGTTTCCCTCATTCCCCACAGGAATCATGATACACTTTTGCTCACAACAGTGTCCTGAAGATGACTTAACATTTGTGAATATGAAGCTCTGTGAAGCTGTTATCAGCCACATTGCTGGAAGGAGCAGTAGAGGCAATGAAGAAGCCTGTTTCCAGAGCAGAGCCTGAAGGTTGTGAAGAAAAGCTGGTTCAAGACCACAAACTCAACAACCAGAATGAAGCAATTCTCATTCAGTGAAGACCTCGACAATGAACAAAGCAAGCATAAGTGGGAAACAGGGTCAGGCAACTGTAATTAAAATCTTTATCAGATGGCATACTCTACAAGAAGGTGTAATTACATGTACAAACACAAGTTTTAGATGCATAGTTTTGTAATCTTAACAATGTTCTCCTACTATAGTGCATGTGTATACTATTCACTGTATATACGCACATGCATCAAGGTAATAAAGCTCTGTATTTATCACAAATGTAATAATTTGTTACAATAACAGAATACACATCTAAAACTGTCACCATATAATTTCCTCAGTTATAAGAAACCCTCATTACCATCACACTAGTTGCCTAAACAGGCAGCCATGAGAACAAAAACAGCCTTGCCAAAGTATCGAGCAGCACAGAGCAAATTTTTCAAACGCATTAGTGAAGAGAACTAAATACAACGGAAGAAAATAATGTGGTGACAATAGTCTCTATAGTGTCATCACCTAATACAATTAAATGTGTGTGCGTTCCCCAAATGAAGACATTTCTACTACTGAATTTTCAATTCTTATTACTATGTATATAATGGCTATATAGTGTGTATACATAGATACACTATATATGTAAATGGCTAAAAAGTTAAGTCATCTACATAAAGTATGTAGTAAATGGAGGAGTTTGGACTAATTAGGAATATGCTTTAAATCTATCTACAAGTTATAAATTTGATACAGGAATTAACGAGTGAAATTCCATGCCCTGCATTAGCCCAGGATCTCTGAAGAGATGATTGCAACAGTGTTTCCTTTCTGTGTCTTAGAAATCGGTGAAAGGACAGTCAGGCACTGTTCTCTGTATCAGTGTTTATCATGTAGTATTTCATGCACACTCATATCATATAGTATACTGCAATCTCTTCAGAGCAGAGCTAGCATTTGTGCTTCAAACCCTAAAGGCAACGGGAATGTTGCCTGATAGAAGTGCGAGTAAGAACTGTGGGATTTGTCCCAGTGCTGCTAAGCCCTGACTATAGGTCTGATCCCATTCGTTCTGAAGTCAAAATGGGTTTTGCCACCAATTTAAGTGAAAGCAGAACAGGAGCCTGCTGCTTCTTGTATGAACAAGTCTTTTAAGTAAACAAAAAACCCATCAGTACTTTAAAATAATCTTATTTTTAGTTTGCATCCAAAGGGATTTTGAATAAAGCATTTTAACACTCTGTTTAGAAGAGAGCATCTCACATTAACAAGCATGAGCATGTTTGATCTGAACTACCATAAAATTTACCACAATATTTGCTTGACTGGCTATTTAGATCAAACAGACAATGAACAGCAAACTCCCCCCCCAACCACTCTCGTCTTACTGGCATGTTCTTACTGTGTCATAATAAAACCCTAGATACTTGTCTTAGAGGAAACATCTGGAGAAAAAGCATAACAGTTAGTAACCGTCTTCCTCTTTTTTGCTGAACTGTACATGCAACTCAAAGTCCTGCATCTTAAATCACTGGGGAAGGGAAAGGCATTCACAGCCTGCTATCCTTTTCAGAGCAAGTTTTAGTATCGAAGATAGAAGAGACTTTTAACCATCACTATGAGAGCAGTCCAAAACAACGATTAGTATTACACACAACAGATGAGTGCCAAATGTTCCTCTAGCAGACAGTCAGAACTCTCTCAAAAGCCAGTAGGCAGCTCAAAAGAAGAGAGACTTCATGCTAATCACTTTGTAGTAAATATTGCTAAACCAGTGATTTAATATAACCCTCCAAAAGGATCCTGATAGTAACAGGATTGTGAAAATTTCTCATTTCACAGAAGGGGCGGCAGCTCACACAGACTACCACAAGCATTTTGGAGTTGTCAGCACTAGGTCTGACCCAAGAGAAAGTTAGGAAAACATGAAATGCTAATCTTTCAACCAACGGTAATAAATTATAAAAACAGCAGAGCAAAGCGAATTAAAATATTCATCCCTCTCTGCCCTTGAAGACCCCTCACCGAGTGAACAGAGGGCCTTTTATTTCTTTTATTTCCAGATATTTGAGACGAAGTTTTTGTTACTTGCCGTTTTGAATATGTGTTCCTTAACATTGTCTCTATTGACCAGGCCAGACTGCAAGGACCACTAAAAAACCCCTTTAATTCTCAGAACTGGCTTGCATTGGAACAAAAGGCTTCCCTAAACCTTCCCCTCCGTAAGAAAACTGCTTATGTAGGCTAACGACTACCCTCTTCTGGCTTCAGAACAACAGAGTAGATTTGGACTGGCAAGAATATATTCTAAATTATACTCAAATATCTGTACAGCTTCAACTCCAAAGTGCCCAAAATAACTTGCTTCAAAATGTCAATGGATGACATTTTCTGATGTTTCTCTCACGGGAACTGCTATATTGCAAACAGTGCAATAAATATGAAATGAAGAATGAAAGACTGTATTACAGTAAGAGGCACAATGCCTGGTCAGCCAAAAGCGTCCTGTCCTAGCAAAGCTTTCACAGAATCACAGAATCACAGAATAGTAGGGGTTGGAAGGGACCTCTGTGGGTCATCTAGTCCAACCCCCCCGCCGAAGCAGGGTCACCTACAGCAGGCTGCACAGGACCTTGTCCAGGCGGGTC
>Ga0065711_1001419_pt1 | contig 48606 bp, 37 predicted proteins | sample Hoacrofraction12_FD_59098 | JGI IMG/M metagenome (GOLD analysis project Ga0065711, IMG submission 59098) | Hoatzin crop microbial communities from Cojedes, Venezuela - Epithelial fraction 12 v2 (version 2) | ecosystem: Host-associated > Birds > Digestive system > Esophagus > Crop | place... | reverse complement strand
TGAACTGGGGAGCCCAGAACTGGACACAGTACTCCAGATGGGGCCTCACCAGGGCAGAGTAGAGGGGAAGGAGAACCTCCCTCGACCTGCTGGCCACACTCCTCCTAACGCACCTCAGGATGCCATTGGCCTTCTGGGCAGCCAAGGCACACTGCTGGCTCATGGTCAACCTGTCGTCCACCAGCACTCCCAGGTCCCTCTCCACAGAGCTGCTAAGAAAAGGGGACGCAGTCTAGAGACACTTGACTTACACTCTGCTGTAGCAGGGAAGTCTGGTATACGGTTCACCCTGCGACAAGAAATAGTCACCTGGGATGATTTGTTTTTTAAAGTTATTTAGGAGAAAAATCCCTCCCTCATCCTTGCAACTCTCTGTCAGATTCCTCCCTGCAAGACTGTCCAGACAAGAAATACCAGCCTACCCTGCAACCCCTACTGCTCTGGTCATCTTGCTGGGATAGCTGTCAAGTACAAGATTCTCCCAAGCTGGTTTCTGCCTACATACCCAATCTACCTGAGGTACTGAACCACCCCCAGTGAATCTGCCCTGGTGCCTTATATGCACCTAATTCCCCATAGTCACTTCTGCAGATCCACCACTACTGTCACCTGCTCACATAACACCCTCCAGTATCCAGGATGACAAGTCACTCACTGCTTTTCATTTGAATTCCTCCTTACTGCTCACACTGTCATTATTTTTTTCACAAAAGGAAGGAGATGAAGGATCATCCTGTTGTTTTCTCTGTCCTACATCGCCCTTCCACCTTTCAGACTTTTTGTAACATTTCTCATGTTCTCACACACAGTAAGAAAGACACTTCCAAAATGAACACAGAAAAAGAAATCTACAGTGGCAATGACTTCTGCTCCATTGATTTCCAGGTGTTTCTTCTGGACTACTTTCAGAAAGCCCATCTACTCAAAACATCAAGTACCCCACACTCTGCAAAAGAGGTGCCTAGCAGATCTGGCTTGTTGGTAGTCCCAGAGCTGAGGCACCTGGCATCAGCAGTCACTTTGCAAGAGCTACACCAGTAGCAATGGTACCCACATATCTTCTCTTTCCAGCACATAGGCTCCTTCTTTGTGCAAAAGATTGTTTAAATTTTTAGCTCAAAGTAGATGCCGAGCTGTATGCGTGAGCAGAGCATCATTTATGGGTTTGGATTCTGCATGTTTTGAGGCAGAGCTGCATGGACGTTCAGGAATACAGGATGCTATGACGGATTATATCTGGCATATTTTCTTTTTGCAAGTTCTGGTCATGTAAGCGTTACTCCTGGACAGCAAAAAAAGGTGACTGCTTATTCGCATTTTTCCCAGTTTCTGCAGAAAGGGAAATCTGGAAGATAGGAAAGGCTGAGTTCTCCCTAAGGAGCTCAGACCATGTTCTTGTGAGAGAACTGAAGGAGAGGGATCAGAAACAGTCAGCAAGAAGGAGGTCTGCAGAAAAAGCCAGTTCTAGGCAGAACAACAGTCTTCAGATGTGAAGAAAAGCAACAGGCTTGTCCTAGAGTCTGGCAGGGCTGATGCAGAGTTTGTCACCCCTCGGGAGGCCACTAACATTGGCTGGATTAAGAAAACACCCACATGTGACAATTTGTTAAAAAGCCCTTTTGTTACGAAGAAAAAATACTGTTAAGAGTTATGTATGACCTATTCCCATAACTATCTCCATCCTAATCCTCGTGCCACTGCTTGTGTCTGATGCTGGGATCAAAATATTGCCACAGCCTTGTACACAGGCAAATTATCCATAGCTCTGACTTGAGTCAATGAGTCACTGTTAGCTCCCTGGAAACTGGCGAGAAGAGACCTGTAGGTGCTCAGGAAACTTTCGGTGAGTTTACATTGACCTTCAAGGTTACGAGAAAGCCATAAATCCAGCAAGACATTTGTGATACTACAACATAAGTGAAATATCCTATTCTCTACTCTGTTTGGGGGTCCTTTTTTTCTCTTTTAAGTAGGACTAACACAAATAAATTATCATTTTATTCCTTCTTCTCAGGGGAACTTGGCTGATGGAGAATCGAATTAATTCACAAAATACTGAAATGTTGCTTGCTCACTTCTCCTGGACTGAGTGTGAAGATCTTACCTTCTTCTTCTCAGCTACACAGATAATGCCTTTTCTCACACAGTAAATGAACAAACAAAAAACCAACCTGTTACCTCTCTCCCCTTTGAATTTCCCTGCAGTTTAGGAGAGGTATATATGACCTATTGGAAAAGCGGGAAACAAATTATAGCCCAAATGGCAAAAGCAAAACATTTCTCCTCTAAACATGTTTTTTTTTACCTTGTATGTCTTGGCAGCCTAAACCTCTGAAAACACCCACCTGAATTCTCTGCACTTGACAGAGCAGCCCAAGGATAAACCCTCCAGCAAATCCTATGTGACTGAAGCCGTAGGAGCCTGACTGTGAGTAAAAGCATTTTAAATATGATTGCTATACCTGTTCGTAACCAAAGAGCCCTTATGGAGCAAATAATTTCCTTCGAAACATCTGAATCCAATCATCTAAGCCTGGGAGCCCAAGTCTATGTCTATGCTCTCATCTCCACATTGTCCGTACCCTGCCTCAAAAGAAAAGAGCTTACCCTGTCCATCTATCATTTAAATGATAATGAGCTAAATGAATTCCACCTCACCTCTGAGCTTCAGAGCAAGCTACCGTTTATTTATTCATTTAAAGGCTTGGGAACAAATCTGACATTGCTGACCATGTCCCAGATTTATGGAGAATGAAACTGTACTAATCTAGTGCATTTATTAGCTTTTCTGTTGGATGCTTCCATGAGTATCCAGAGATGCGTTTGCCCTGCAGTTCTGTTCTGACTGGAACAGCGTCTACTGAAATGTAAATGTTATCTTAAGGTCATATGCTGATGAAAACCACTGTTTTGCCAAATTCTAATTTCTTGGTCATTTGACAAAGCAGCTGCTGTGCAGTTATATGGCACAAAGAAAGCTATTAAAGATGGAAGTTACATGTTTGATTTGGCATATATTATACTCCTTCTAAAGACAAAAACTAAGATAGACAATTATTTTTCCTAACTGAATAAATAAAAGACCTCTCACAAATATATATACTGGAATGATACATCTAAATGAAATTTATCTACAGCTTATGCAGTCCTCTGAGTGTTTCTGTGCCTGCATTTTAAAGGAACAAAGCAAATATCCTAGTGCCCCGTGTAATTAATTTGTAGCATCATATATTAGTGTTGAGAAAAATTCCTGATTTGGAGGAAAATGCAGAAATTAGACAATTGTATACGTCATGTGACAGCAAACTCTGCAGCTGGTGTACATTAATGAAAATAAAAATTACAACGTTTAGGTAATCAACAGCTGGTGTCAGCTGGTATGGTACCACATCAGTGCCTCCAAGGTCTGTGAAGATTATTTTTTACCATCTGGAGGTTATCTAGCATTGGCCAGTGTCAGAAACAGGATACTGAAGGATTCTGCTGCTGCTTTGGCTCACTTGTACTAGCGGGAAACATGCAGTGTGGGGTCAAGAAAGTCAATAATATGACAGGTTTTAGGAGGTGATGCTGTGATAGCTAGTCAATCAAAGCTTTTTCTGTGTGTGAGAAAGCATTGACAGGGAAAACATAGCATATAGAATCATAGAATCATAGAATCATTAAGGTTGGAAAAGACCTCTAAGATCGTCAAGTCCAACCGTCAACCCAACACCACCATGTCTGCTAAACCATGTCCCCAAGTGCCACATCTACACGGTTTTTGAACCCCTCCAGGGATGGGGACTCCACCACTGCCCTGGGCAGCCTGTTTCAATGCCTGACCACTCTTTCAGTAAAGAAATTCTACCTAATATCCAATCTAAACCTCCCGTGATGCAACTTGAGGCCATTGCCTCCCATCCTATCGCTAGTTACTTGGTAGAAAAGACCAACACCTGCCTCACTACAACCTCCTTTCAGGCAGTTGTATCTCCCATCAGCCTCCTCTTCTCCAGACTAAACAGCCCCAGGTCCTTCAGCTGATCCTCATAAGACTTGCTCTCTAGACCCCTCACCAGCCTCCTTGCCTTTCTCTGGACACGCTCCAGCACCTCAGTATCCTTCTTGTAGTGAGGGGCCCAAATCTGAACACAGTACTCCCGGTGCAGCCTCACCAGTGCCAGGTACAGGGGGACAATCACCTCCCTGGTCCTGCTGGCCACACTATTCCTGATACAAGCCAGGATGTTGTCAGCCTTCTTGGCCACCTGGGCACACTGCTGGCTCATGTTCAGCTGGTTGTCAGCCAACACCCCCAGGTCCTTGTCCTCCATGCAGCTTTCCAGCCACTCTTTCCCAAGCCTGTAACGTTGTGTGGGGTTGTTGTGGCCGAAGTGCAGGACCCGGCACTTGGTCTTGCTGAACTTCATACAATTGGCCTCAGCCCATCGATCCAGTCTGACAAAATTTCTCTGCAGGGCCTTCCTACCCTCAAGCAGATTAACACTCTCACCCAACTTGGTGTCATATTCAAACTTACTGAGGGAGCACTCTATCCCCTCGTTCACATCATTGATAAAGATATTAAACAAGACTGGAAGATATCAAACAAGGTATTAAAGAAGACTAGTTTGGGTTACACAAAGATCTGTGTCCAGGAAGAGCTGGAGTGCTGGAACAGGGTTCGGTGTCCAGGGTTTGGTGTCCACATTTGAGCCCTGAGAAATCAGTTCTGGAATCAGAGATGTTCCTGGGAGCTCAGTGTCTGATGACGGACAGAGAAGCAAGTGTTGCCCAGCACATTGTTTGTCTTTCGTGGAAAAAGGTCCGTTATTCTCACAAAAATATCAACAATGTTTTCTCTCACAAAAAATCAGTCCAGCTCAGGAATAATTTTGGTACTTTGCAATAAAAAGTTTAAAAACCTAGAGTTTGGGATTTCTGTGGGCTCTTCTGTTTCATTTTTCTCCCTTTTTAGTTATGAAGTTCAGAGAAGTGCCAAGTGAGAAAGATAATTCAGCATATAGGGTACGACTTTACTTGTTCAGTCAGCGTCCATTCACACATTAACCCTCACATAGCCATGGAGGTAGGAAAATTGTCCCGGTGAGCAATAAGCATGAGTAATAAAGAAGAACTCGGTTTCAGACCAGTAATGAAACCCAGAAAGTATTCAAGTAAATGAAAGATATATTTCCCTAAAAATATAGATAGCAGGCTGGCAAGGGATCTCCCTCTCCAGCTCACTGACAACTTAAGAGGTCGCATCTCAAAATTCAGTTTCCAGATCAAGATCCGGGATCAAAAATGCCTTCTGGATATATTTTATAGACGAGGGATGTGTGAATATGAAGCATCTTGTGGTTAGTAATTGCGCCATGCATTTCAGAGGTGTATGGTCCACCCAGCCAGCTGTAGACAAGGAGGGATTTTGCTGCTTTGGGGTGAGAGAGACTTTTTCTGCTAAACATGTGTGAGACTTCATTATTCCTCAAGGAAATGTGCCACATTTGATTTTGACTGTCGCTAGTCTACTAAGACACCTCAGGAATAGCGACACACCTTACCGTGTGCCTCTGTTCCCTAAAACAGGATTGTTTACCTTCCTTAGAAACTATTTTTTTGTTTACCAAAGAAAGCTATTTATGAATATTTTGCAGCTCCAGCTGTCAGCCCAGCCATCTGACCTGCTGCAGTCTCCATGGGAAGGGAACAGTCTTGCATGGCTTTGCCTGTGCACATTGCCTGGTGCAGCAGTTCTTTATCTCAGTAAAAACATCTACCATGATGAGAACATATTGCATTTCATGTCTCTCACAAAATTCAGTTCACATGCTGATGTTTACTGCTCTTGCAATTTACTTCTTCGAATTAGCTAAGATACCTTCCTATGACACATAATTCTTGTGAAACTTGTTATCTCACCTTAAAATAAGTAAATAAATAAATACACAGGCTGGAATTCATACTGAAATCTAGTAACAACCCAGCAGAAAACTCAACAATAAAACATCCATGTTGTAAAACATCAATATTTGCAATAAACCATGAGCGGAGAGAAGGTGTGGTAAAATAGCTTCTTCCACTCATGAAATACCATATGCTCATGACAAAAACACAGCAAGACACAAACTGAGCTAAAAGAGAATTACCAATGCTCCAAGGTACCTGCACAGCACTTTGTCCTTGCTGAATGTAATTCCTCCTTGGGCATATTCCTTCCCCAGAGCTCAAAGTATGGAAAGGAGAGATCATAAAAGGAGCTGAGCAATGCAGTAAGGCTTATGTGCATCTATTCTGTGCACGAAAGCTTTATGCCAGGCTCATGGTCCCAAAACATCCACATAATATCCAGCTGACATTTAGGTGTAAAAAATGAATGATATGGCACGCCTCATCCTAGCTGCTTGGGCCTAATTGCTCTGCCACTCCAGTATTTACACTCTGCTTATGTTTCCATTACTATATAGAGCTTTGCTCTTCACCATCCCCAAGATGCAGGGATATGAAGGGCAAAGGATCATCTTGCTTAGATCACCTATGTCACAGGTTATTAAGCTTCACCCAGCTGCCCCCAGGACTGATCTCAGTAATTGATGTTCAGTGAGAAGTCTCTTCCAGAGATACCCAGCCTTGACTTGCAGGAAGAGAGAAACAGCAAACCCGCTGCTTTCCTTAGCAGTTTGTTCTGGCTTGTAACCCTCCTCAGCAAAAAGCTAATCTTACTCTAAATCACAGTGGTCCCTCTCATGCCTTCCTCTAACTGAGGAAAGAGCTCTTTTTCAAACAGTCTTTTCTCTCCACACAAATATTTCTCCAGTAGTCAAATTACCTCTCCATCTTCTCTTTGTCCAAGTAAGCAGGAACAGTTTGAAAAGTCTCTTTCTCAGGAATTTTCTCCTGCCCTTGTCTGGATCTTTTCTGAAATTTTACCATTTCTGTCTACGTTCTTGAAAGAAAGCAATCTGGGATGCATGCAGCACTGCCATTTCACTCACTCTGATTTTGTACGCAGGTGAAGGGCTGAAATCAGGTACTACTGGAGTGGGAATATGCGTATATGAAAGGACTGTGGCTTTTAACAGTAAAGGTCCTGAGGTACAGTATACAGAGTATATATATTGTACGTACAGCATATACACATACAGAAAAAGACATATAGATTTAGATACATATAGAAGCTCTATAGATTAAAAGCCATAGAAGTAATTGTTCTGTACTAGTGTGGACTGTGCCTTGAGGTAAGTTTAGATGACTAGTTACAATATGGGAAAAACAGAAAGAAGTCAGGAGCAGGGTCAGAAATAAGATATAAATCAGGGTTTTGCATAAGCAGGGAGAGTGCAATCAGCATGGCCACTAATAACAAGTTGGGTCGATTTGCTTGCCTTATCCAGACCTAAACTAGTGTCCAGCTCTTAGTGGAGACCTCCTGCCCCAGAGTCAAGGTCAGACAGAGCTTCCTGTCTGCTCCAAGATCGTTGCTGAAAATTTGGTCTGTGGATCACAGGCACTTACATGAAACTCATTTCCAGGCAGGCTGGGTTCCTTATCATTACCTAGAGCATAGACTTCAATTCTTTGTAAATTGTGTCATTTGTATCTCCTAAGCAGTAACATTAATACTCACCCATTTAGGAATTCATTATGTCATATTGCATTCCTTGTTTGCCAACTATATCATTTAGTCAAGATATTAATTAAAATGCTTACAAATGTGTTGCTATGAAGTCATAGCTTCTTTGGCTTGAGCTCCTTAGTTCTCGTTTCCCAGCTCTTGTCCAGGGGACAATGGGGTTTACATGACACAACTCTACTACTGATGGTGGGGGCCTGAAAGCTACCCCTCAGACCTTGGTGACCCACCTCTGCTGGGACCTTCATCCTGCCATTTGCAACAGTCATCTCTCTCCATTCAGGCATCACTACATGTCCTGGAACAACCAGAAATGCTGAGTGCCTCAGCATGACGTGAAGATCAGGTCATAGTCACCCATTATGACCTCTCGCGTATAAACATCCCTCCCATTCCTTGCCTGCAGGAAGGCTGTCCCTTTGCTATGTATGAAAGTTCATAACTATGTGATAGGAACAAAGTATGCATTCTGTGTTCCTGCATGGACAGCATTGTATTTGGCTGTATTAAAACAAGTTTTGCCTGAATAACCAAGCTTCACTGTCCCTTCAGTTATTTCTACTTCTACTAATCTTCATCAGCTGCAAATTCTATCAGCGGTGATTTTCTATCTAATTTTAAATTACTGAGGGAAACATCCGGTAGCCCCAAGCATAGGACTGATTCTGTAGAAACACTTCTCAGAATGCCCCTAGTTGTTGATGATTTATCTGAATTTTCAGACCTGTCATTTATCCTTTTGTCAGCTGATGTCATCCTATGTGGCTTTTTTCCCCCTTGTCTTCCCTTGACTTTTCCTTTGAAAACTATAACTGTGATATTCAGCAATGTTCTTTTCTGTATCATCTTGCAGGCAGCTCTCTTAGGAGTAGTGGGTTCTTGTCCATAGGAAAGCATGTGATTTTGTTGAGTCACAATATAAACTAAAATGTAGAGACCTTTTCCTAAGTTCTGACATAAATACAATCCATGAGAATAAAATGTAAATACACACATATGTATAAGCTAGTTCATAAAAAACTGTCAGTTCCTTTTACAGCTTTTGGATATACATTGCAGACAGGTTTGGGGCTTGTATTTGTTGTACTTTTCAATACTGTTCTTAAATAAATGGATTGGTTCCGTCTACATGCTTTGCTTTAGCAGCATGGTATTAAACACATCCAAAAGGTTTCAGTCAAGTAAAAAGATTTAACTTTGTCCAAAAAAACCCCAACCCACAGAACTGTAGAAACAGCCAGGCATTCTAGTCATTCCCCAAACAGGGTGTTAGAACTGGGCTATAAACCTACTCTGTCTAACACAGTTTGGGTTTATGCAGTAGGTCATGGTGGTTAATGCTTAGTGAGCTGAAACAAGAACGGAAGAAAATGATAATGGAAAAGCTTGGTTTTAAAGAAACAACTCTGCATAGATGGCTATAAGGGGGATGATTGGACTTGTGGTGTGTATCACACATATTTTGGCTAAGCTGGACTTTGAAAGCCTTTCAGCTGAGATAAGCATGATCATCCAAGCAGGCTTTTTAGTTCGAAACACTCCTAGTGTTGGACTATTGGCATGAGCTGGTGACAGCTGCAGAAGACAGAGAGGGAAAAAGCTGTAGCACTATGTCTATGTTACAGAGAACAACAGCACAGGAGAGGCAGCACTGCGTGAATTAGTCTTGTGTGATATGGGGCAGGGGGCCATGATGGTACGGTCCAAGTCTGACCATGAGTCCTCAGGACCAACACCCCTCCCTCCCCTCACCCTGCATGCAGGTTCTTACCTTCCAGTATTCTTTTACCCGATCCACCTTTCAGAGCCAGAGCCCTATGTCCACCAAGCCAAGACACTAGCTTTGGACCCTGAAACTAGGACAGTCAGGACAATATGGTAATATAATCACAGTAATTGCACTAATTAGCTGACATGCAGCTGCTGGTTCTGGAGCTAGTTTGGTTAATCTCCGTACTAACCTCCAAAGTGCCCATATGTAGACAGGTCCTAGAAAAGAGCGTATCAGGGGTTTTTTTGTTCTTAAAATCTCTAAGAGCATTCAGGCTTGTTAGTCCTCCTCTACACAGACCGCGGAAGCCTTCTCTCTAGTCTTAATGTAGAAATAATGGTGTTTTATAGACACCCCCAAGGGCTTGCTCATGGAGGAGAACACAAACTATACTCCCTGTATAAATGCAGAGAAGATGTGACCCAAATGGTGATAAACATATCTGCAAACCAATCTGAGGGAATAGTCCTAAGCTTTCATATGCCTGTCTCTCACATCAATCACTCTGTTCTCATGTGCCTTTGAATGACCAAGCATTTGCGTGTAGTGGCCAGCAAGAATTCTGCTCCCAAATACTGTCTTTGGCTTTGCCCCTGGCTTCATGGGGTCCTCCAGGAGGTCCTACAGTGCAAAAGGGGCTGAACAGCAAGAGTGGGACTGACCTCAGTACTCACTAGGGGTCTCATAGGTTGGGTTTGAGCTGAGATGAACTCTAGTCAGCACTCAGATTTGGTGATGAGTTGGGAGAGGTTGAAAAAAGAGTCGTGAACTCAATGCATAAAATCTGGGAGGAACAGCAGATGTAAAAACCCATTTTGAGTTACTTTCAGAGCAAATTAGCTACCAAAGAAACAGTGTTCTTACATTGGGATGCCACATCCATGCAAAGGGTTTTCCTCAGACTGTTTTCTGCTGGAGGGAGGATCTCAGTGGAAAACACCTGAGAAAGTGGAGAATCACTTTCTCTGACTCCATCTTTCGCACTGGAAGTTGTGTGCTATATTCTCTCCAAGCACAGTAGAATTAGTTTCAAGGCTCTGGAGAAAAGCAGTATTTTTAACACAGTCAGTGCCTGCTCATCACAGCCCCTGCAAATGTGCTTTTCATTTGGTACCTGGAAATCCTAGCATGGAGGTGGGTTATTTTGAGTAATATCCTTAATTAATGGTCAAACAAAGACCTGATGTGCTAGACCTGAGATAACATGTCAGGACCTGACTTTTTTAAGGTACAGATGCATGCTGAGTTGCACATGTGTCTGGGCTTTTACTTTTTCTAACAAGGCTTGTCACACCCTTGACATGGCACAACTATAAATTAGTTTCCCTTCTCTGGTTTGTTGTGAGGACTCTGTCCACTTTAGAAATTACTCAGAGAACTGTTATTAAAAAACAGCACCCTAACCAGTGGTCAAGACACAGCTCCCACCTTCTTCAGATCCCCTTTCTACCTTCCCTGCCTTATGGACTCTGACAGTATCTGACTGTGTCAACAGCCCAAGTTTTAGCTACACAACTTCCTTTCCCCTTGAATATTTCAGAACAGGAGAAGCTTTGTCTTCATAAAGACGTACAGTTTAGTCTTCAAGTCATTGAGGAATGTCATTGGCATCTCAATTGCGGCATCACCTCTCAAAGCCAGCAGCAAGATTTTGGAGAGGCTGTTAGCCCATGATATTTTCCTTGATGTTCTGGACTCGTGCTCTCAGGGGAACCCATTAGCATTTACACTTGCAGGCAGTTCTCTCCTCCCCCATCGACAATCATCCAGGGAGGGGATAATTAAAATAGGTTCTGAGGCTATGAAGGACCTCTGTCTGCTTTTCCTGCTTCCGGAAACAGATGAGAACTTTAATGTAGATTTGGAGATAACTCCTGAAGGGTTTTGCACCTTTGCCATGTTCTTGTTGTCATTAAGCACGATCTAATCCTCCATTTCATTTCATTAACCTGAACAGGGGCAAATTTTGAAATGTGACTGCAACACAACACCAGTAAAATTTCCCTAGGCACCTGAGAAAACTCTATCAGTAGAAAATGGATAATTTCACAGGGATGGACAAGAACTCAGGGATTAGGGACTGGTTAGCAGATTTCCTACATGTTTCTATACAAATCACAGAGTTTGCGTGTCTTGATTTTATCATATAAAATACAGAGGCCTTTTTCACCTAATCTCTGATTAGTGAGATTTTCAGAAGGGCTGCGGCCTCCTCCAGGGCATTTGTCCTGTGCTGCAAACAACCAACAGCAGCACCAAGAAAACCGACTCTATAACCTAGCCCTGTTGCCTGTGCAAGGCAGGAATGCGTGCAGGCTAATGAGCTGGATGAGATGTCTTTCAGCAAGACTCACTGGATTGAGAGCCATCACAGCACTGCTCATCATTGCATGGTGGGAGTATGCCTGCAGTGATCTTTGTTGGTGGACTCTCGACACTCTTGCAAAATAATACTGGTAGTTAGTGTTACTAGTACATGAGCCTTTCTGCAGAAGTGGCATAGGAAGTCTCATGACATTTTAGGAAGAGCCTATTTAAATGTGTGCTCCAAGAGCTTCAGAGTGTGTCCTCTTCTAAATCAGAGCTGAGAGTTGCACTGGGTTTGTACTACCAACTGCTCTCTCACAGAGCACCTGGGATCCGCAACAGGAGCAAGGGGGCACGTGCAATGCTCTGTGAGCAGCCTGGCCCCTGAATTGGAAATCTTTGGCCTGTCTCCCTTAGCAGCCATCATTCAATTTTCTTTAAAAAAAAAAAAAAAGAGCAGATGAAGCCATGGAAAATAAATATGCCTCTCATTTTTCAAATCTGGATGTTTTTTAACTAAACCCTATATTATTCATATGCTGTATATTTTATTACTGTTAGTTTCAAAGCTGTTGGAAATCACAGATCAGTTCCTCAACCACAATGTCTTTATTATGCACACATAAATCATGCATGGAACGGCTCTGACAGTTGACGATGTAAACTCTCAGGAAGCGAAGCCCCTAAGCCATGTAAAAAATGTATGTCATAGGCAAAGAAGTATGTCATCTCAATTTCCTTTTTATGCATATTCTTGTCTTGTCATTATCAAGGAAGAATTTTTTTCCCTTTATTTCCTATTTAAATGTAGTTAGCACAAAGGTAATTTGCAATGCTATTTCAATGAGACAAATGAAGTACACTTTCCCACATCTGCCTGCATCTTCAAGGATGAGCGTGTTGTAATTATTCTGTTCCGGTTTCATTAACAGCTCCACTGTGCCCAATATGGTTCATAAGCATCCTGGTGAAATGCAGCACAAAGTTCATTGAATTGTCAGGAGCATTTGGGTGATATAAGACTCCTGTAAATGACATTAGAATTGGGTTGTTTAGAAGACATAGGTTGGTTGCAAGAGTTGATCATAACTTTTTTGAGCAGAAAAATCTAAAAGCCAAGGATTCCTCCCTGTTCCACAGCTGGAAATCAGAAAAAAATTGCTAAGAAGTGGAAATAGTCAGCTAAGATTGGAAAAAAAAAAAGAAATCAAAAAGCAGAAAGCGGAAAACCACATAAACAGTTGAAACTGCAGTTGACATTTTCATTTTCTCAATCAAAGGTTATTTTCTTTGAATTTGTTTGATTCTTTGTTTGGAAAGCTGTGCAGTGAATTTGCCTATTTAATAAAAAATATTTTTCTGATGAAAAGTTCTGGTTAGTCACAAGTAGCAAATTGTAGTAGATAAAAACTGAAGTAAATATTTTCTTCAGAAAGTTAAGAATAACCATCCAAACAGGAAATTGGAGAAAATTTGCCTAATCGAGCACTGGACAATGAATGCTTATCTGTGTATCATGGGCTAAGGGACAACCCTGTGACAGACCAAAAAATAATTGACTCCTTCCTGCTACAACCATGAATATACTGAGCTTTCAAAAGCAGGGCACTGCAGACAGGCTGGTGAGCCCACACCTCACCACCTGAAGAGCAGTGAGCATCTAACAGTTACCCACCCTTGTTGCTATATTTACTGAAGTTCAATACGCAGATCAGCCTAGCTGTTGTCCTGCATGTTGTCACGGCCTGGTGAAAAAGTACCTCCTAACAGACTGTGAAAAAAATGCCGTTTTTCCTCAAGCAACACATCCACTTTGAGCTGATCTCCTTGTGAATCCTCCTCTGTTCACATCCATCTTCCAGATTTACTGCTGTGTGATGCCTCCCATTTATTGAGCAACTAAGACTAATTTACTCTAGCTGCAGGATAAGACAGGCACATACATACACATCAACAGGGAAAAAAGGCTCATCCTTCCTCCTTTGTACCCTCTCAACTGCTTGTGACATTGCTTATATCTCCTCCTTGGTTCCTCCTTATTGCTCCAGCACCCAGTGGTCACAATGGGGGCTTCATCAGAGCAAACATCAACTGAGCTAAGTAGCTCGTTAGGCCACAATTAATGTCATTTCAGGCCTTTACTTCTCATGAAGTGCCTCCCTCTTTCTGTGCAGTAGCTCAGTTCTAGACACTTTTGCTCAGAGAACTCCCACCTGCCTTGTCTCAGCTCATTGGAAAATCCTGTTTTTGCCAGGCACAACTTGGAATGCCACTGAAAAGAACCAAGAGCAGCAAGGGGACACCATGCTGTCTGCTTCATGGGAGAAACACACAGAGCAAGGAACAGCAGTTAGATAATTCTGTCTGTGGGGGAAATTCACAACCGGGTGAGATGTTTGTTACTGCTTTTATCCTCTTGCTTGTGCAAATTAGTGGGGTTCAGAGTTAAATGTAAGTGCATCAAAAGGAAACATGAAAGTGGGATATGTTTCGTATGCCAGTTCTGCTCTCTTTCTTTGGAAAGACACCTGTGGGTACATTTTCATTAATAATTTCACCCTACCTCTTCTGTGATGTAAATATACAAGCAAGAAGTCAAATCAAATGTTGCAGGTTGACTGGTAAGATAATTAGCATATGATGCATAAGAAAGAAGAATCGCAAGAAGCAAAGCTAGAAGTACATGTATCTGTTTGTGACAGTACTGGGGGAAGTTTCAATTCACTGAGGATCAGCTGTGTTTGCATTTTGCTCTTTCCTTCTCTCACATAGTGAATGTCTCCTAGGAATGCCCTTTTTCCATGAGCTTTCTAACTGATGAACTAGCTGCAGGAAAGAGGAAAGAAAAGCAACTTAAAAATAGATAAGCTGCTTATCTCTTTAGCTGGCTTGAATTTGTTGCTGTGTGGAGGAGGATGGTATCAAAAACAGAAGTTTAGAAGTTAGTAACACTGGAAAAGTTTCTAGATGTGCATCAACAAACATAACTCACACTGCATGTTATTCTGTAAATTGCTTATAAATCACAGCTAGAGATAAGATTAATCCAGGCACATTGAATTTTTTTTTTCCGAAAGATAATCATGGTCTTTAGCCTGAGAAAATAGGTCTTGTGTGATTGTGCTTTGTGCCTGTCCAGCCATCTGTCAGTCTCTTTCAATAACCTGTAAACCCATTGATCAATTTTGACAGAAGGGTAGAGGTCTCAGATATTAAATTTCAGTGTTCTTCATGAAAATCAGCAGATTTTCCATCAAATTTCAGCTACCAGTGGCCCTTCTACATGAGACTACTGTTCACTAACCAACATATGCATTTCCAGGAGCCACAAGTACTGCTTCTTGCTAATTGAGACTCAGAGGAAGGTTCAGAGAGTGTCCACGAGGACAGGAATTGGAGATGTACAAGGCGGTTTCTTCCCCTCAGCAGCACTTGGGCGACAGTAAGAGCTCAGAAAGCCGACATTATCCCATTGGAGTGGAAGGAAAAGAGGGCACAAATCCAGAAGAAACTGCACTTTTTAAATTCTTCAATTCATTCAGCAACTCCTTTGTTTTTGAGGCATTTGGTGCAAGACCTGTGAATAGTAAAGGAAAAAATGCCATTGACTTCTGGGGGGAACTTTTGAAAGGAATTCTGGGGAAACATGAAAACAACAACCATTCATAAAATAAGAATTTTGAGAGAGCTGATTTTGTTATTTGGTTTACTGTACAAATAGATGATTATTTGAAAAAGAAGGCCATCTTTGGACTTCAACAGGAAACAAAAAACTGTATTTGGAGCAGACAAGATAGGCACCAGCTTAGGGTCACAGCCAAACTTAACAGCAAATACTGCATTTTAATGATCTTTACTTTAAATTTTGTCTTTGATTTGGTGTCTTACTGTATTTTTCTTTGTTTTAAAAACAAATGTGTTTTAGAAGAGAAAAGACCACTTACTGTGGTTTGAATAGAGATGAGGTCCAACACCAATTTATTGCCTTCCAAGAGCGACTATACTGTTTGTATGAAAAGTAACACAATATCTGCCCAAATCTTCCACCTCTGCTTGGCAATTCTCAGTGGTTTTCTCATAAAACTCCTATTTCTTCCACCCTTGACAGCAGATCCAGCTCCTCTCGTACACTGCTGGAAGTGAGCTGAACCAGCCTTGCTCCTAACCATGAATCTTGAATTCTTTCCCACACCACTTTATAGACTAGTGGTTACAGAAATATCCTGAGAGGCCAAAAACAGGGATTTGACTGCCTCATGGAGGGAAAGGATTGCGTGTGGATATCCCCTCTGTGCCGGAGTGCTGTTATATGAATGAAGGGTCTGCCTTCTGGTGTTTTAAAAAATGGCAAAATTCAAAAATCTTGGCCTTGGAGGTTATGTGAGAAAACCCATTGGCTCATGTTTCTCAGGGGAGAAGACCAAAGTCATTGTTGATTTCTGGAAATTTATTGGGAGTGAGAAAAAACTTCAGGCATCTGGGAAAATTAAGCATAAAAACCTGAGGTGCCTTTGGAATGTAACTGCCTGTGGGGCTAAATAACACCTGAATCAGTATCATGATTTTGGATTTAGGCACCTAAAAATTATACATGAAGCACGCCCCGACTTTTCACAAGCTCTGGACTTTCTACTCCGTGACAACAGAGGTAGCTGCAGCCTATTTGGTGTGCTCCAACCATCTACACCAAAGCAGCACACAGGAGCTCCTGGGCTGTAAATCCTCCTGCTCCTGGGCTTGCTGTATGCTACTATCCTTGTGCAAAAGTGCGTTGAAGGGAGATAACCTGTGTTTCCATGCAGCGCCCATATGCCATTCCACTCCTTAGATGTGTTTCTCCTGGTCTGGACTCTGTTTTTCATGCAGGAAGTATTCACCAATGTGCTATCATTCATAGGTTTTAAGATCAGCAGAGACCAATAGCATCACCTAAGTCTGACCTGCTGCACAGTGCAGACCATGCAATTCAACCAGTGCTTCTTGCACCTAGCTCAAGAAATCAGAGCTGTAACTCTGTGGTATATCTGTTGCGTGGGAAAAGTGACAGGGTGATAGTGCTGGCTACTGAAAATCTCTACTCAGCCACTCAGCAGGTACACTACTGTGGAGAAAGCTCTTTCCCAGCACTACCCACTGTCCTAGATATCTCAGATAATAAGATTCGGTTGCTGTCAATCTGATATGTCTTTAAAAAGAAAGAAGGTTTTGTCACCTCTCATTAATCATCCGAGTCATACATTTCTCATTTAGCCTTTATTTTATTTTTACTTTTTAGTGCCCTTTGTGTTATGCTGGAGGCTATTGCATGCACAAAGTCAGGCTCTAAAATAGTATCAGTACTGCTTCTTTCATGCCAAGTTTACTCTGCTTCACATTTCTTATATTGAAATTTTGGAAATATTAAGGTACTTTAAAATATGGTCCACCTTTTGAGACAGTGAATTTTTCAAGTTACTCTCTGTCATGTGCTTTCCTATTTCTACGGTGTAAATACCCCAGTTCTCTCCTAAAATATTTTCCTGTCTCTATGTTGAAATTTTGTCCTTAGAGAATTCTTGTTCTCACTGCTCAGTAGAGGGAATTGACGTTGGGCAAGAGGGATGTTTTGAGCCTGTCCATTCAGACTCAATGGTGTGCTGGTTTTGTGGCACCCTAAGCTGTTGCACCCCAGCGAGTTTATGTCTGCTTCACATCACCGCAACTCGCACATCTCAGAAGATGCAGCCTTGAGCAATGCGGGTAACTTTTTGCATGACTACCCTGCAAATGAGCAGTAATTGTGGCTCATGTAAATGCACCCACCACTTCAAATTAGCTCATTTGAGTAGCAGTAGCAGAGCAGAACTGCTGGGTGAACCCCTAAGCAGTTGGTTCATGTGGATTTAACCAGATAGGTGGTAGTCATGTTTTCAACATCAAGCCAATCCCACTATTCCCATACAAGGTGCCACCCCCCTTTTTGCCGTAATGCAGACATATCTTTTGAACCTCTGAGGACTCCCTTTTTTTTATTTTTGACAATACCCGTATGGTTCAAAGCATACTGCTTGGATTTCTGGAAGCAGCCATTTTGCTACTGTCAGCTAAAGAAGACCTTTGCTGATCCTTCAGAAAGGTCTCCTACCTATAGCTGATGTTTCCCTAGTCTATGCAAGTCATTCATGACTTTAGAAAAAACAACCAAAACACACAAATGGAAACCTTCAGGTCTCAAAAGTACGAACTGCTTTAGAGTTTCAGCCTATCCAGTATCCTGAAAGCAGAATCAGAAAGCACAATTCCTATATCTTTTACATGAGGCAAGCAGTACCCTGGTCTCATCTTTGTGCTTTTGGCAAGAGAACACTTCTGTCTCCTCCTGAATGTTCTGTGGTATTCCATAAATTTTGTGCCATGGGAAGTGTCGTCACTATGTTTTAGCCCAAAAAAATCCTGCCCACTTCCATGCATCTACTGGGAACAGTGGCCAGTGGACCGAGAAGAAGACAAATTGTTGAAATTTAACCACTTGACAAGCACTGAAAGGAAAACATCAAAAGCAACTGTATCTTCCCCCCACCTTCCTCCCTCAGCCCAGCTCCCAAGTTTTGCAGGCAGCTGGGGGCCCGTAAGCCAGCTTTCACTTGGAAAACACTTCAATTCAGGATCAATCAATGAAAGTGGACTGCGAAAGGAAGACATAAACTACAGTCTCACCCCGAGCTGGATACTGTCCATGAATTGTCTCCACCCAGCCTGTGGCAAAGATTTCGGTTCTGCGCAAAGACACAACCCAATAAATAAAAGAAAACCCAGCTCCCAGATCAGCCCTTGTATGACCCGTGTCTGAAGCACGTTTTTCCTGCACTTCTCATTTAATCACGGCCAGGCATATTGCAAAAGGAAGCAACAGAAATGCTGTGCTGGAAGCTTAGATCATCATCCTCCCCACACCTTCGCTCAGCTTCCCTGATGCTTTTTCCCTCAAAAATCAAAAGTGCCTCTCTGGACCTCTGCACTGCACCTCCAAGCATGGTCAGCACCTAATTATCACCATGGTAATGAAGCAAGCCTTGGGCTGGCCACTTGTACATGGTCCGTGGGACCACCCATGAGCTTTCTGGGGAGCTTTGCCCCATGTAGTAAACACCAGACACCCAAGTTACGAGCCAACCAGCAGTGAGCATCCTCTTACAAGAAGAAGCAGAATCCTGCAGGTGGGAAATATTTTTTACAAGTTCATGGTTCACCTGGCATTTGCGCGTTTACCTTCGAGCCACATTCCCCAATACCCACTGCTGCTCCTCTAGTCCTCTGTGCTTATTTCCAGGGAGCATCCTATGCATTGGTGGTGATGATAGGCCTGGTGATATTCACAGGGTGGTGAGTAGAATCGGGAAGGCAGAGGAGGAAAGTGCAGAAAAAGGAGCAGGAGAGGAAAGAAAGGAAAAGAAGGGTCAAGAGAAAGCAGAACTGCCCTGTGCACATAAATGAAATAGAAGGATACATGCATTGCAAAAAAAGAAGAGGTGGCAAATACTTTGAGGAGAAAACTGGAGGAAAGGAAATGTTACACAAAGAAAGACAAACACAGCTGGGTGGGTTTTTTTGGTAGTTAATACCAAAAATGTGCAAACAAAGCAACGTAAAGGCTGCCATATTATTTGAGTACATAATGGCAGCAGCTGTTGGAAGGGGTCAGGTCCTCACCTGCAGTGAGCGCTCACAGCCCCACCGGAGTAATACGGCCAGCACACCCCCCAGAACAAATTCAGTTAGAAAACTGGTACATGATATACAAAGGATTATAAACTTGAGCAGGTGAGGTATTTTCCAAATCCAGGCTGACCTTTCTGCCTAGTTGAGCACCAGTCAAAACTGCTCAGAGAAAAAAAAAAAAAAAAAAAAGAAAAAGACTAGAAAAAGCATTCTTGTAGAGCAAGGAGTGTTGGATAGGTTCTGTATAACAAGTAGCTCCCTGCCTTTGTTCATGCTGGACACAGCAATAAGGTGGGTTTGACTTTGGTAAAATGAGGGAAAATGGGGTGGGAGGGGGGAGGAGGTTCAGAGCTTTACATTTCCAGAAATATTTTGTTAATTACCAATTTTGAAGCAGAAAAAATTTTCTGGATTGGACACATTAGAATCTACTTGGACTTGTTCATTTTTTTGCAAATGAGTTTAGACTTTTGGTGGAAAAGTTTTTTTCAACCCTAATAATACTCATACACACATGCATTAGTGGATTTCACTTTTTTTTTTTTTTAAATAAGCTCCTCTTTCCTTGCACCACCTGTCTCTTGTTGTATTCTGCAGAAATAGCTTACCTGGAAAATTAGATGCAGTTTTTCATGTGAAATCAGAATTCTTCACATGAGATTCCATAGACTTTTATAGCCAAATTTTCCCATTTGGACTCTGAAACTGCTATCTCTTTACATCACCATTAAAAACAAGCAGACTCTGCATGGTATTAAGATATTGTAGTGTAATGTAACTGTCCCCCCTTCAGCAGCTTTTGACTTTAAAGTGCAAACCTGACGACATTTATTGAAATGAATGGCTGAGAGTGCAGAGCAGAGCTACAGTTTCAGACTCTCGGCAAACTCAGGCAGACTTGGTTGAACCGACGGCATCTCTTTGATGTTTTGAAAATGAGGAGAGCTACAGGGCTGAGACATTGCCAGTTTAATAAGGATTTGTAAAGTCATGTGGGGCTTTCACAGTCACACATTCAGGATAACACAAGCTGCATCAGGCAATATTAATTGAGGAGTGACAGGCAGCCTGTTCTTTGACTCCTTGCCCCACAACAAACTCGTTCTGAACTGTGGAACAGAGAACTGCCCTTATTTCTTACACCAAGTCAACTTTTCACCCTGCAAAGATAAGCAGCACAGAATAAGCTAGCAGCACAATTCCAAATTTAAATTTTCGTCCAGTACGGGCACAACTCAGGACTGTGTCAGTTGTTGGTGACTAACACTACCCCTGTCTCTCAGGCCTGATTTTATGGATATTGAACAGAGCTCTGACAAAACATACGATAGTTTGCTGTGCTAAGCCGTTACAGCTTTGTTGTAGGCAATGTCTCTCTAGCTTCAGTGGTCCTTTCTTGGCTCAAGCTGATATACAAGCATTGCCAAAATACAGAACACCTCTACCCTTTCTTAAGCTAAAAGCCAATGTACTTGGAGGACTGCCACTCATTTAACTAGACTCCCCAGATGCATCATTAATTGCAATTTATGGAATTCATTTATTGCTGGGAGATAGGGACAGTTGGGTTTGTAATACAGTATCTCTCCACAACCTGTAACTCTAAGTAAAATCACCTCCAGAGAAGAATATAATAGTCCATCCTGTGTTTAACAAAAAAAATGAAAGCTTAAAGGGCTTAACTCTCAACAGTGCATGAGATCTGAAAAGGAAACTACTGTTTCTGGAGCATATGGAGGGTTTCAACTGTTATTCCAGTATTTTAGTCTGGAAAGTGATTTTCTTCGGGGAGAGCAGATGAGCTCTAAGAATTCTCTGACAGCTCTGCCATGGTGGGGGAGGTACCCGGCAGACCTCCCTGGCTAAGCCTGGATAAACTTTGTCAGTAGGAAGATGGCAGATGCTGGCACTGGTGATTCAGTTACTGGAGCTCTTCCATCTGACTCAGTGTTGAACCTGTGCCCACACGTATTGCTGCTGGAGAGGCCATCTCTCAGAAAAGCAGAAAGCCCCAATTACTAAGTCATCAGAGTCATTAGAGGTTTTCTGGGCATTTTTTTGCATTGCCAGAGGAGTTTATAGGTGTCTGTGCAAAGTAAAGCCTGGATCATGAAGTGTTCTATTTGAACTGCATCGAGTTAACAGGATTATGATGGTTCCCAGTACGAGGCAGAGCCCTAAAGCCAGGACAAGAATCTCAGTTCTGGTTGTACACAAAGGTTGCATGGCATGGAGGAGGAAAATTACTTTTGGTGTTTTTTCCAAGCTTTGTTACCCTCATCAGGAGTGAGTCCTGGCTCCATGATACACACTGTCCACAGGATTGTAAAGTGCCACCCATAGCACACATCAACCTCTGCTGCTTACCCACATTTATTCTTGGTTTGCTTCAAACCAGTCTTCTGAGAGAAGAGTAACTTATTTTCACTGCAGACAGCCAAGGCTCCTGGGGGGAAAAAAAAAAAGGCAAGCTACACCTTTAGGCCATGGTATTCAGATGAATTTTTGAGCCCCCACTGAGGATCTTAAGCTTTGCCATAATTCGAATTCTGAGTCAGTAGGTTTCAAATCTGCTGAATGGCAACTACTTTGGGAAAGATTCAATAGCAAAATGGTGGTAAAATCCCATGCCACTGTCTCAGCTTCCCCATTTCAAGGTTATTTCTTTTTTAGCTGCTCTCAGCAGTTTAGCAGTGTTTTTATTGCTAGGGTCATGTAGCAAGTACAGAGGCAGGGAATGATTGCCATGCTACATGGCAGCTTGGCCATGCATTAAAGCTGGTTATTAATCATGCTCCCAACAAGACCGTTAGCTCTGTTCTCTCGAGTAGGCCAAACATCGGTCGAATGAAGGCAGTGTCAAATGAAGACAGTGTCTCAAGTGTCAAATCTCCAATTTCAATTGTCATATTTATGAGTTGTATTCAAAAAGACAGCACTCAAGAATGTGGTTTTGTTAAAATTTACCTGGGATCTGTTTTTCTGTAAAGCTGGTGCTCAAGACATGGGAAACGAGTGAGTTTATATGGTTGCTCCCGATTGAAATATCATTTCATTTTTCCCCAAAATCTATCTCCACAGAGCTTATGGAAAACCCCAGATCATAGGAATATCTGTGACTTCACCATGGTCTTAGATGAATGGTCTCCCTCTGCAACCAGAACATAAAAAAAGACCCAAAGGGTTTTTTTTCCCTTGAGCACACACAGAGAAAAGGGGCCCTATGATCACCTAAGCTAAGAGACTCAAGACCTTAGCTATGGCCTAATGTGACTGGATGTCCCCCAGACCTAAGCAGGCTCCTGTCCTTCAAGTCTGCACTTCTCTGAACCAAACCATGCTTCAGGTCTGCGGCTTCTTTTGAAAGACAGCTTCAGTCTGTTGATATCCATCAGCATAAACACATCATGAGACTTTCATGGAAATTTCTTCCCTTGGAGTATAGTTCTTCCTCCCTCTTTTACTCTTCTTTTCACTTAACTTCCTTTCCTCCATTCTGGGGATATCACTTGGACTGGACAAAGTATTAATTCTTCAGTTTGGCTGGAAAAGCAGAAAACGCAAAATAAAAGCAACAGACCTATACACAAAATAAAGCTGCTCACTTTTTTTCAACAAAAGAGAGAAATCCCCCAAAAGATGCTGTTTCAGTCAGACTCTGTTTTCAGATGGTTCTACCAGAAGCTCAGAGAGAAAGAGTCAAACTCACAAAACCGCATCAACATCTGTTCCTGGTCCCTTTCTCCCAGAAGCTTGCTCAGGAGTGCTCTGAATGTGGTGTTCTTCTTTCTGCAGGGATCTACAGGCATTTACCTGGAGACATTTTCTTTCAGATCCATTCTGTCTAAGTGACAGAAAAAAGAGCAGTGAAAAGCTTTCACCCTATTAGGAGAGGGTCCTGACCGCCATCTATGCAGCATGCAGGGGGAGGAGCACTCAGGGAAGGCAAGACTGAAGTTAAATATACTGCAGTCCTTATTAAACGTCCCCAGAAAGAAATCTTCTGGGGTAACTAGAACATGCACTTCCTCCATCCTTGACTGAAACCTGCTGAAATTATTACACTGGTGAAAAGGCATTTAAGCATCAGAGAAACATCACATTTCTCAGTGGATGTTGTATTTCCCTTTTAGGTTCAAGCCTCTATAATCGCATCACTAACTTCTTCACAACTTTTTGAAAACTTCCTCATTATCTTCTTCTATTGCTCTTTTTTACTACAAATAACATTTTCTTCAGAGATACATTTGGTGGTGGTGACCTCTGGTTGCGACAGAGAATAACAATCCATAGCTGAGGAGACAAAAAGACATTTGTAGGGAAATGAAGATAAAGATGAATCTATGTCACATGCCAGCTCAGGGAAAATAGAGGGAAAAAGAAACAGACCTAGAGCTCATCTACGGCTGTGGTCCTTCATCCTTAGGAATGCCTTCTTGACAACTGAATGCTTTCTCTGTCTTTGTTTATCTTTCTGACCAGATTTGCATACGGAACAGCATTCACAATGTGCAAGTAGTCACTATTCCTATAGGTATCGATGTGTCCTGCTTCTCTCTGAGTTAATCCAAGGTGAATATCGCTAACTTTCTGGGAAAAGAAAACTCACATTTCTTACAAAAATAGAGGGACTACTTTTCACAGCCTTCTTAAGACAGTGCTTAAGATATGGACTTTGCAGAAGCTTTAGGACAAATTCCAAATTTGACTACAGGATGTTTATCTATCTCTGTTTGTTATATTTAAACTAATAATGATCTGTGACAAGTTAATAAGACATACTAGTATATATCAAGCCAGTTATTCACCAGTTTTTGTGGATTAGCTGTCTGGTGACCAACAAAGACAGCCCTTCTCAGGAGCATCTTGAGATGTCAAAGCTTTCACTAATTTGATAATGAAGCCTTCAGGGTTCCTGGCTGCATTTTGAGCTGTCTGGAAGGAGTCAGCTGGTCCCACAGGTTGTATAGCTCTATTAATGGCTGAGCTGAGACTGGGTCTGTTTGTCTGCATTGCTTTTGGTCACTGCACTTGTCTTTTGCGATCTTTATCTAACAATCACACGGCCAAGGGCAGTATAGGCTCAGACTCACAGTATCATATCTTAAATTCCATGGGTATGGACTGATCCTGCCTGACTTTAGACATCAACAATATGAATGCCTACATCTGAAGTAGTTCTCCAGACTCCCAAATAAGATGTTGGAAAGAAATAGCACTTTTGGAACATGATTCATCTTATCTGCAGTAGGCATCTAAAGCAGGTCAGTTGAATTCTGCTTTACAAGTGTTACATGTACTAGCTGTAAAAGCAGTTAGGAGCTACAGACCTACCTATGCCTTCGGTACAGCAATGTGTTGTAAATGACTGCAGTAGCTGATGATCTTTGCCTCACCTGATATGGGGTAAGTCACCTAGATGTATGCACTGAGCCAGTGCTGTAAGTGAAGAGATATTTTAAGTCTCAACAGAAGGGCACTCACACAGGCACTCATAGAAGCACAGCTCACTTGCAGTGTGCTTTCAGGCCACCACAACTTCAAGGTGAGTTCGGTTCCTCTGGTCAGTGCAGGACAAAGAATAAAACGTGTCACTCACTACTCCAAAGAGCCGTCAGAGAGAAGCAGCTCTCTTTCTAGATCATTGTAGACTAAACCAGCAAAGTGAGCATTCCCTATAGACGAAGGTGTGAAATTGTGGCTAAACAACACCCTCCTGTTCCTCTTGGTTTCATCTGAAAATCTTTCACATTTCACACTTTTAAAAATCACAGCTTAGACTGCTACATCTCATTTTGAGTGTTCTAAATCAGAATGTCATTTACTCGTAGATTAATTCTTTCTCATTTTTTTAAGAAGTATAGACAAATTTGAAGATGAGATTTTATTGCCACTTATTTGAATGACCTTAGAAAAATAAGCTTGGGTGACCACACTTAAGATTATTCACACCTACAAGGGTTAAGGGGTGCAACTCCATGAATAAGAAATCAAGCAAAGGAGGCAGAAGACCTGCATGGATCAGCAAGCAGCTTCTAACAAAAGCCAAATGGAATATAAAGGTCTACAGAATGTGGAAAGAGGGACAGGCCACTTGGGAGGAATACAGGAACATTGTCAGAGCATGCAAGGAAGTGACAAGGAAGGGTAAGGTCCATCTGGAATTAAATCTGTCAAGGGATGTCAAAAAGAACATGAAGGGCCTCTTCAAGTACATCAGTAGCAAATGCAAGACTAGGGAAAATGTAGGCCTGCTGCTGAATGAGGTGGGTGCCCTGGTGGTAGAGGATACAGAGAAGGTGGTGTTACTGAATGCCTGCTTTGTTTCAGTCTTTACTGCTGAGGCTGGCTCTCAGGAATCTCAGGCCCCAGAGGTAAGAGGAAGACCCTCCCTTGGTTGAGGGGGATAGGGTTAGAGATCACTTAAGCAATCTGGATGCTCACGTATCCATGGGCCCCGACAGGATGCACCCATGCGTGCTGAGGGAGCTGGCAGATGTCATTGCTAAGCCACTCTCCTTTATCTTTGAAAGGTCCTGGAGAACACAAGAAATGCCTGAGGACTGGAGGAAAGCCAGTGTAACTCCAGGTTTCAAAAAGGATGAGAAGGAGGACCCAGGGAACTACAGGCCGATCAGCCTCACCTCCACCACTGGAAAGGTGATGAGGCAACTCGTTCTGGATGTCATCTCTAGGCAAGTGGAGGAAAAAAAGGCTATTGTGAGTTGTCAGCATGGAGTCATCAAGGGCAAATCATGTTGGACCAGTCTGATAGCCTTCTATGATGGCATGATTGGCTGGGTAGATGACGGGAGAGCAGTGGATGTTGTCTACCTTGACTTCAAGCAAGAATTTCGACGTGGTCTGCCACAAGATCCTCACAGAGAAGTTCAGGAAGCATGAGCTAAGTGAGTGGACAGTGAGGTAGATTGAGAACTGGCTGAACAGCAGAGCTCAGAGGGTTGTCATCAGCAGCACAGAGTCTAGTTGGAAGCCTATAGTGAGTGGTGCTCCCAAGAGGTCAGTACTCGACCTTCTGACCCACAGAGGTCCCTTCCAACCCCTAATATTCTGTGAGTCTGTGATTCATCATCAGTGACCTGGATGAAGACTTAGACTGAACCCTCAGCAAGTTTGCTGATGATACAGAACTGGGAGGAGTGGCTGATACACCGGCAGGCTGTGCTGCCATTCAGCGAGACCTGGACAGGCTGGAGAGTTGGGTGCAGAGGAACCTGATGAGGTCCAGCAAGGGCAAGTGCAGGGTCCTGCATCTGGGAAGGAACAACCCCATGAACCAGTACAGGCTTGGGGGCGGACCTGCTGGAGAGCAGCTCTGTGGAGAGGGACCTGGGAGTGCTGGTGGACGACAGGTTGACCATGAGCCACCAGTGTGCCCTGGTTGCCAAGAAGGCCAATGGCATCCTGGGATGCATCAAGAGGATTGTGGCCAGCAGGTCGAGGGAGGTTCTCCTCCGTCTCTACTCTGCCCTAGTGAGGTCCCATCTGGAGTACTCTGTCCAGTTCTGGGCTGCCAGTTCAGGAAACATAAGGATCTACTGGAGAGAGTCCAGAGGCGGGCTATAAGGATGACAAGGGGACTGGAGCATCTCTCCTACGAGGAGAGGCTGAGGGAGCTGGGTTTGTTCAGCCTGAAGAACAGAAGGCTGAGAGGGGACCTTATAAATTCCTATAAATATCTTAAGGCTGGGTGTCAGAGGATGGGGCCAGACTCTGTTCAGTGGTGCCCAGCAACAGGACAAGGGGCAACGGGCACAAACTGAAGCGGAGGAAGTTGTGTCTGAACATGAGGAAGAAGTTCTTCACTCTGAGGGTGACGGAGCACTGGAATAGGCTGACCAGGGAGGTTGTGAAGTCTCCTTCTCTGGAGATATTCAAACCCTGCCTGGAAAGGTCCTGTTCAACCTGCTCTAGGTGACCTTGCTTTGGCAGGAGGGGTTGGACTAAATGATCCCCAGATGTCCCTTTCAACCCCTAACATTGTGTGATTCCATGACTCTGTAAAAACTGACTCTTCAGCACTGTCTTGCTACGTCTGTTGTCAGTGGAGCACTTTTAGGAAATAGGTAAAAAATAACCATCGTGGTTTTGTAGCTGGAGATGTTCAAATGGCTTTTCTAATGAGAGGGCTTCAATTACCAAAGTATCACCTCAGCAGGAAGCATTTCACCTCTGGGGAGTGTAAAGGCATGCCAGCTCATGCCTACTCTTCCATACACCTTCACCGTGTGGAGCCAAGGTACCACATCACCTCTGCTTCTTGAAAGAACAGTGAGAAGTCTACTCTCAGAAAGGTACTCCGGACTGGGACAAAACTACTGTAGTCTGACTAACCCTGCCTTATATTATTTGCAAAGGAGTTTAAAATCAATCCTGTTTAAGGTTTTTAGGTACTTATTATAGATGAATGTTGTACAATTGAAACTGTGCTACTCCAGCTCAGTGAGTTTTTACCTGTTTTTCAGTGCTCCCTGGTACACCACACTGCATTATTACCAGCTGACGTTTCACAAAAGCCATTCTTCACACTCTGGATTCAGCAATCCCTCTGTGCTCAGCTAGTGTTCTGAGATGTTCATCTCTGGTTTGACAATGTTGTGCAACATTCAAAATCTTTCCCAATCTTTTGTTGTGCCTCTTACTAATTTAGACTTTCTCTTAGAAATTCTAGGGAGGGGGTTATTCTTATGCAGTCTGGAGTGGTTTTTCATTATCCTAATGGGATTCCAGCTAAAATGCATTTCTGTACAAAGACAGAAATATGTATTTTCTTGACAGAAAGGCAAAATCTTTAGCAAAGTTTGAAATTTCAAGTGGGTGGACACAGTCCTCTTTTGGAGGAAAGACAGTAGCGGAAGTTTAAATAGTGTCTGCAAGACCACCATACCAGTCCTACCATTTGTGATTAAAAGGCAACCGCTTCTGCGAAGTACATGCAAAGGCCAGTAGGACTCTAAGTCCTAGCTGAGTAAATGTCCAAGGGCATACCATGACCAGCTTAAGTATTTGATCTGTGTGTTTGTACACAGCTGATACTGTCAACCAGTTATACATCCTCCTGAAATATTGCTAAATACTGAAATCAACTGAATGCACTGGCAGATAGCCAAGCCTTTTGTGCACACTGGCGCTAGTTGAAACATCCGTGAAAGGCTGCTTGTTACCTGTAAGCAGACTTCAACAGTGATTATCAGATTTCCTTCTTTTACTTAATTCTGCTTTGGTTGAAGCATACAAGCTCCTGGTCTTGTAACTTCACTGCTACAAAATAAGTTGTTAGAAACTCCACTGACATATCATGTCACGTTGCATCAATATCACCATGTAATCATGGGATTACAGAGTCTGAGCGAAAAACCTGGTGAGACCAACAAGGAAATCTGAAAGTGCTTTTCCTTGCAAGAACGGAGCTGCACTAATTGCAGAGGGAAAGGCATTGTGCTCTTTAAGCAGTCAGATTTCAGCATCTTTCAAGTCATAGTTTTTCAGCCAAGGGCTCCAAAAAGGCTAGGCAAACTTGACTAAGTGAATTCTTATCATCAAAGGAATTTTTGGAACAAAATGTTTTGTCACCAACAAATGTGAACTTGATAGAAAAGAAGTTGTTCAGTGAAGCACATATGGTTTAAATTTTTTTCTTGAGTTTCCAATCAATGTGATAGCCACAGAAAAAGACACTCCTCCCAAGTACCTAAAGACATGGGCTTTGGAATGCCGTGAAGTCCCACATTTTACCCTAAGAGTGAGGTAACCGGCTGTTTTGAGGGTAAGTCTCTCCTGTTTCCCATGGACTTTTCCAAAGATCTCAATTTGGAATGTAACAGTACTCTTTTTAATGCCAGTTTCTTAGTCTAGGAAAAAAATGCTTCCCACGCAACTCTAGTTTTATCATTCTAATAGATGTGATTCCCTTGTGACAAAGAAAGACATTTTAGTCATGGGCGGTTTACACAGTTCAGAGGAAGTGACAAAAATAGAAGCCCCAGCTAAAATGCCGTCTGTGATCTGTCTGTCTGTATGCTCTGGAATCTGAAAAGCCAAAGGCGATGAGAGATCCCATTTCAGTAGCAGGTTCCAGTGCAGAGCATCTGGAAAAATCTGGGGCAAAACCATTTATCTCTTCTTTTTCAGGAAAACATTGAAAACAGAGCTTGATCTTGGGCTGGCACAAATCAATTCAGGCACATTAACCTCACCAGACCTGTACTAATCTAGTCTGATTAAGGGCCAGAAGAATAACCCCAATATCTCATGATGAATTATAATCCTCAGGCTTTAGCAAAAGAGTCTCAGTTAACCCCGTATTTTGCACGCATTCTCCATTTAGCAAACATTCAACAAAATTTAGAAAAAAAACAAAGGTAGAGCAAATCCCATGTGTGAGCTACAGCTTCCCAGCTTGCTGGTAAATTCAGCATGGCTCTTCCAAGCTGTCATTCAAGCAAGATTGCATTTATGTTTGGTTTGGTCCAATTCCCAGCTGACTTTTGCAAATTGTCCATCAACTCAGCCTCTCCAACGGTGCCTGTTTGTCACTGATGAATTATTCTTCTTACATTTGAATTTCACATGGCTCCCATGAGCAGTTTCTAGGCCACAAGGCAGCTTGTTTCTAGTTAGGCTGGGTTTGTGCTGAGCTGTGGGGACGAGCAGAAGTTCCCTTTTCCTCTCACAGACATTTCCATGATAACACACAAATGAAAATCATGTGACTGACTCTTTTCCCAATCTGCATGGTTTTTTCCCCCACCATACAGGATCACCATGAAGCTTATTATAGAGATATGATCTCTGTGAGAAACAACATTTTCCAGTTGTAATATCTTTGAAACAGGCTGTTCTTCACTGGGTTTGGCCCATTCTCTTCTAGACTTTAAGTAAACTGAAAAAGTATATTACACCCTGTCAATCCCCCACAGTTTATGCAGAACTGTCCAAGTCAGTACTATCTCGCACATCATATTTTTGGGAAGAGCCATCTGTCATAAACAAAATGTGGCCATGTGTGGCTTGCTACCATGCACTGCAATGTGAAATCCCAGAGCAGGATTTCTTACAACTCTGGTGTTCCAACGACCCTGTTTTGGGGTGAGTCAGTGGTGCAGGATGAGGAGCAGCTGGTCTCCAGCCAGGAGCTTCAGGTAGCTGGATCCTCCTTTGCCTGTAGCTTACTATGATTATCCACATCTATGCATAAAATGTAATCTTGCTGACTTTGTATGTTTTTTCCAAAATTCATCTATTTTTCATAGAAGTTTAACTCATGATTGAAAATGCAGATTCGGAGTCAGTCATGAGGATAAAAATGGCAAAGGAAGGTATTGGGTTAGTTTTCAGCTGGACTTATCTGAGAATCTGAACCTAATGTACACAAATTTGACTGTAGAAGGCTTTACCTGTGACTGTTTCAACCAGCAAATACATACAGTTGAGTTGGTACTACAACTGTCCAGAAATTCAAACCTTTGTGAGTGCTGTGAACATATTGAAATTATGTTTGTAGGTTGAACTGGAGTAGAAATTTGAAACTTTTAAAGAGAAACCTTCAGAGAACAGAAATTTCAAAAATCCTCATGGAGAAAAACTGATGTACTATTATGGAAAAGTAGAAAAGCCTCATTCTTACAATGTCAAAAACCACTGTAATGAAACATTGAGTATAATACACTACATTAAACTGCATGATGAAATCAGTAGTTGCTATAAGTCAAAACAAAACAATATGATGAACTAAAAAATGCATTTGTTGTTTTGTCAAAACAAACAATTTCTACATTAGTGGCACAAATAAGAAAATCAAAGCAATTTGCTGAGACATTTTTCCCAAAGAAAAAGTCACTGAAATAGTGATGTTCCTACAAAATATTCCCATTTCAATAAGCCCTTCATTTTAAACATAAAATTGTTCTATCCAAAATGATTTTTACTGGATTTACTCCATATTTATCATAGGTTATGAAGTTTATATTTCTGTTTGATTTTGCTTTCATATGCTGTTCTGAGGCAGGTTAGTGAAAGAAACTTGTATTAGCAAGCTGTTATAAAGTCAAGGGATAGATTTTTGATCAGCACAGATATATGAGACCATACCAGCAGAGTTATTGGCTTGGTGCTTGGAATAATTGTCTTGTAAAAATTAGCTTCAACGCATCTGACATACCTAGAATCCATAGTATCAAAAATATGACATATGCCTTCCATAGGGCCCAGTCTATATTCAGTATCAAGAATCAGCAGGGTAGTTAAGCACATTCTTATTTAATGTATGAAAAATCTCACTGAAGCCCCTGAGATAACTCCACTAATGAAGAGAGCTGTTTGCTTAAGTATCTCCCTGAATCATGGCCACACACTTTGGGAAGACACAATTACTGCCCTTAAGGAGCTGACCCAAAGTTTGTTGAAGTCAGTGAGAGGTTTCCATTTAGTTCAGAGGTCTTTGGCTTAGACCCAGAGAAGACAAGTAGTGTATGAAAAAGGCAGAGGGGAAAGTTGATATGTATTGCACTTGTTTATTTTATCCTCAGGAGTATCTACAGCTGGGATCTACAGACACAATCTCCCCATATTACTTCATCTCTAACAATATTTCATGCTGATTTCTTGTAAGTTTTGCTGTAGGAGAAAAGTGTTGACTATTGGGAATTTAACCATTCCATTGAACATACGCACCAAGTACGAGTAGGTTAAATAAAGCTAATAGTAACCTCAATCAGCCTTCAGGACGAGCTTGTGTATTCAAGTAGCAAAGTCAGTAAACCAGGAGCTGAACACTCGGTTCAAAGGTGTATGAACACAGGGCAGAATTATCACAGGACAAAGGGCAAGGGGTTTAAGGCAGTCATCCCTGAGACAGAGCAACTCTCTACCAACACAAAAAGTAAAATTCAATTTGGAACTCAATCCCTCACACCGAGATCTATTAGGTAATAAAATCATCTCTCATGGGAAGTGACTGGAGCCTCACTGTTTTGAGATACAAAATGCTTGACCGGACAGAGCATCAGAAAGTATGTTGGAGAGAACAATTCTACACTTATCAAGAGAAGCCAGGATTTCCTAATAGATATCATCTACCTCTCATATCCATGATTTAGTGATAAACCTATGCCTGACCTTACCAAGAGCACAGGAGGAAGGCAGCAGTTTCACCATTGTCTATCAGGACTAAACAGATTCCTAGTATTTTCTTTTTCTTTTTTCTTTAATAACTTAACAACATTGTGAGGAAAATGATACTACAATTAAAATATCTTTTGGATAACTTCTACTTAGCCCTTTCTTTTACTTAATTTCTTTGGCACAAGTCTTTATATCCTATAAGAGGATGCCTTGATCACTTCTATCTGATTGGAAGCTTTGACCATGTAGTGCTTTAACAAGCAGATTTTAGCATGTGAATATGTATGTTTAGTACCATGGAGGAGATCTCTGGGAGAATAGTAAGAGAGAAGCACATGTTCCATTTTGAAACTTAATAATTGATTAGAGAGATAAGTTTTCTTACATGAAGCAACTCTCAGAGCTCTGAGTGGTTACATAAAATTTACATGTATCTGTCTCACTTTCCAACCAAAACTGGTCTTGTATTTAACTTACCAAGCTTTCCTTAGAGAATAAAAATTATTACACGTAATTTATTTTCCCCAACCAGTTTTTGCTAAGAGTTACTTCTGGGCATTAGAGGACAACATGTAGAGGAGAACTTCAGGGTCCTGAAATTATGATTGATTGTATGGTGAGTCATTTATGGTTTTGAAGGCAGCCTATTTGAATATATTTACTGAAAGCAAATGACATTTTGAATTTTAATGTGATGTAGAAGAGCCCAGAGCTTTGGACGAATGCCTATTATTGTTAAAAATTCAATGAGAGAAAGGAAATTAATGAGTAGCCAAGACCAATGTGACCTTTACTAGTATTCAAAAGCAAAAGCGTGCACAAAGCTTGACTATAAAAATGCCCCTGAAACTGGCATGTAGCAAATGCTTATGTCTGAAAACTAAGAAACTAGACAGACCTCTACATCACTGTGGTTTTGCACCAGGTTACTGTGGTGTCAGGTGTGAATATTAGAATACATCCTTGGGGATTTCTTAAGGTGCCTCCTGAAGATTAGCTGCCCGCTTCTGCAGACAGTTATGCATCATCCCACCGGCACTGGTGGGACATGAGTAGCTTTAGAGCAGGGGCTGTTTTAGTACGTTGGACATGGTTCATGACAGTCAGGAACAAGGACAGATTAGCAGGACGATTGCCTGAACCTGACTGTATGGATGCAGCCTGAAAACCCCAAAGTCACTGTAAAATGCTACACTCACCCACCTGCAGAACTACAACAGTGAACTCAAATCACCTAAGCACAGAAGTACCCTAGATGCGAGAGGTGGTAAACTCCTAGCTGTAACTTTCAGCAATGTTTCCTTCTGATTTTCTTTTGGAGGCAGAATTGGTGAGTAAATGGATAGTTGGGCTTTTCTGATGCAGCCATCCTTACACTGCTGTCCCACCAGTAGAGAAAATATTATTCAGAAGGGCAACAGCTCCACTCCAGATGATCACATCAGAAAACTTGGGCAAACTGAGGAACACCAGAATGCTTAACATTTCTGTATTGCACTTTGTGGCTGAGGAATGATCAGTACTGGAGCAAGATAAACTACCTCCTTTGTGAACTTATTGTAGGATCCTGTTTTTTTGCAGCCCAGAAAGCCAACTGTATCCTGGGCCGCATCAAAAGAAACGTGGCCAGCAGGTCGAGGGAGGGGATTCTGCCCCTTTACTCCGCTCTCATGAGACCCCACCTGGAGTGGAGCACCTCTCCTATGGGGACAAGGCTGAGAGAGTTGGGGCTGTTCACCATGGAGAAGAGAAGGCTCCCGGGTGACCTTAGAGCAGCCTTCCAGTACCTGAAGGGGCCGACAGGAAGGATGGAGAGGGAGTTTTCTCAAAGGTGTGTAGTGATAGGACAAGGGGGAATGGCTTTAAACTAAAAGAGGGCAGATTTAGATTAGATGTTAGGAAGAAATTCTTCACCATGAGGGTGGTGAAACACTGGAACAGGTTGCCCAGAGTTGTGGATTCTCCCTCCCTGGCAGTGTTCAAGGTCAGGTTGGATGGGGCTCTGAGAAACCTGGTCTAGTGGAAGGTGTCCCTGCTCATGGCAGGGGAGTTGAATCTAGATGATCTTTAAGGTCCCTTCCAACCCTTACCATTCTATGATTCTATGATTCTGTCTCCAATCCTAAAATATTCGTATGCTCAGCCAGATGATGACAAGATGATGGCTTCAACTTCAGCAGCAGATAACCAGGTAATACTGAGGCATCTTAAAGATACTCTTTGACTTTGTATAGAACCTCAATAACCTTTGGATGTTGTGCCGTACTTTGGTATGAAGCATTGCCAGCTTTTAAATCATTCTAGCGGTTCTCAGATGCTTAGGGGACCTTATTACACTCTGTAGGGTAAAACCACACTTGCTAAACTGGGAAGAGTTTCACAGAGATTAGTTTATTTTCAGCAAGCTACTACATGCACTTTTCATACTGACTTCCAGCTGTTCAGCCAGTCATCAACACACTCATGTATGCAATAGCCATCAAAATATTTTCCTTGCTCACTCTGGCTTTGACTGCAATATATAATACACCACTACACAGAGGTTCCAATCAAGCCAGTAGTGCAGCCAACAGCATTTGTGCTGTATCAGCTCAGTGATAATTAATCCTACTGAAAGGCCAGGCTAATTAACTGGTTGCTCAGCCCAGGACACCGTGAGATTCTCCTTCCAGGACCTCAGATGCTGCCTTTGCATGGCAGGAGCTGTGCAGATGAGATGTACCCCGTAGTGGAAGCTAGCTCAGATTTTTTTCAGCGCAGGTGAGCCCCGACCACTTATGCCTTGGATGGCTTACTCTATTTTGCACCACTTTTCCCATCAGCTAAATACTAGTGTGGAGAAGTCTTTCAAGACAAGCTTAGTTTTTGAATCTGTGAGCAGAAAGCACAAGCTTATTTTACCAAATGGCCGTCCATCAGAATGCAAAGCTCTGAGGAGTAACACTGACCAGGGTGGAAGGCAACAACAAGAAGCAGCAGCAGGGCTGCAGCCCTCTTTGGCAGTCCAAAAGCTAATGCATATCCAGCCCAGGGCAGGACATGCCACCTCTTCAGCTTCTACTTCCATTTCTTAGACTGCATTTTATCAGGGCTTGATCAAACTATGGTTTTCCATCTGAATTATCCTCTTGGGGCCAGCAGACACAAAGCCAGCCTTATGGGAGACTTGACTCATTTTGGCATCTGGAGATCAGACATGAAAATGCTATGTGTCTAAAACAAAGCTAAGGTGCCTGTGACTGAAAAACAGAATCCCGTCACAGACCTCCATACAGCTACGAGCACAGAGAGCCAGTTTAATGGTTACTTCAGGGCTGTGTCAAAAATGGCAGTAATTTGTTACAAGTAGAAAATCCCAAACAAGAAGAGTTTTGCTGTTACTACAGAGACGCTGACAGCGTTTGAAAGTCGGAATTCAGTGAATCAGCAGTCATTGATTGTCAGTGCACAGTGGGATTCATCTCCCCCCATTTAGGTATCCACAGTTTATAGTCTTGCTTAAGCTTTTTTCTAGGTTTCCTAAACTGTGAGAGAGACAGAGAGAGAGAGAAGCACCTCCAGGAAATGATTCATCTTCTCATAAGATAGATGTCTGTAATATGTGGGATGATTCACAGTTGAAAGGGGATTATCTTTCTTCTTTGGCATAAAGGGGAACTAGATGACCTGCTGAATCCTGCTGAAGTAAATAATCCCACCATCATGGAGTTCAGCTCTGTTTTCTAGCTAAAGTCTGAAAAAATACGAGACTGCAAAAACTGGCAAAAAGACCAATTGTGGCAAAATTCTACTTTCAAAGAAAATAACTCTCAAGCAGATGTTGGTTTTGACGGGAGCGGATATAAGCCAACAAGGGCTGCCTTTGAAAAATATCCTTTATAATGGCCTGACTTGGCCATTAACAGGGAAGAAAACCCTCACTGAAGCCTGTGGGGAGCTGCTGAGAGTTCAGTGTTTGTTTTTTTTTAAAAAAGAAAAAACAATCATTTACCTAGATGGTTAAATACACACTTAGAAGTACAACTTTGGCCACATTTGTTCAAAGATACCAGCCAGAGCTACAAGGTCTGCAGAGAAAACTGACATGAGCATCTCTGCTCACGCCAGGGATAATGGGAGGTAAAGAAAGATGTCCACCTCCAGAGCAGCAATAGATGCCAAACTGGAAGGCATCCAGCTCAGTGGCATGCAAGAAATATAATACATGATTTCTATGCAAGCATTTGGGTTTATTTGGGGAATCAATTAACAATAAGTGCATACATCCATTTACAAAATGGTAGTGTACCAGACACATACACACACAAGTTGTAATTGAAAACTGAAATAACACCAGGAGGAATAATCATTAAAGCAAAACAAAAAACATCTCCTAAAAGCCAAGAATAATATTTAATAAAATAAAATAATTCATCCATCTGCAGCTATATCCTTAGGGGGAGGCCACAGACTAACAAGCAAACAAATGTAGATAGAAATGAAAATACTGTTGTGAAGGCGATGGAAGGAACAAGGGAGAGATTTCTTTGCAGATTAGCTGTTTATGAACCAAAAGTATTTCAATTTGATCACTTGTTTGTAGATATGTTTATCAGAGGATGGGGAATTCCATCATATGTTCCTACCATCCTGAAGAATATTTGTTCTTCTCCTCTTCAGACATTTTACTATCACTGCTTATTGGCACAGCCACAGAACTCAGGAGCTCTTGTCAAAGATACCAGCTGAGGTCTCGAGAGCCTACTTTCTTTCCTTAAACCATAGGAATCCCAAAGGTTAATCAAGTGCGGTTCTCTTCACTTTTGCTGTGAGTGTGTACTTTCTGAGGCACCCAAAGGCCCAGGTACCAAAGACCCACTCGACAGCACCGAATGGGCACCCAAGACCCCCAGGGAAGCCGGATCCCCTGCTGACCTTGGGATGTGTCGGTCTCTAACTCGGTTCCCTTAATATGACCTTCTACGCTGGGCTTTATAGTCTTTAATTATAAATTTTCAAATTAAAAAAAAATAGGAGGGAAAAGCAATTCTGTCTTCTGTAAATCTGGGCATGTGCTACACAGCCAAATGAGCCTCGATGGAGCAAGTCTCAGGGGGCCTTCTAATTAAGGTAGTGTTTTTGTGGGAGATTTTCCTTGACCATGAACCACTGCACTTCCATTAGCTGCCTGCACATAGGCTAGCCTGCAAAACAGCCAGTCCACTACAGCTTTCTGCTTTTGTTTGGATCTTCTTCCTTTTCCCAAGAATGCCATTCATAGAAATTAAACTTCTGTTCTATTAGAATGTATATAACCTGCAGGAGATACAATTTTTTTCCATACGATATGAGTAAAAAATGGAAAAGATTTGTTAAAATATAGGAAGAATGGAGCTGGATCTGATTAGCAATGCTTTTAACCCAGTATCCTTCCTCCAAAGGTTCCGCAGAACAAGAATCCCCTTTGAGTAGCTATGGACTAAATCTGCCATATAAGCCTGCCAGCAGTTAATGACTGTATACCCTAAAGTATGAGTTTACATTACATTTTATTTCCATTATGTATCTATCCTCCGTGAGATAACTCACAGCATTGCCAACTATATTTTCATCCTGCTAAACTGCATGCCCAGTAATACCTTACAGTAGTGAGTTCCAGAGATCAATTATGCATTGTAGGAGAAAAAAAGTCTGTGTTTCCAACAGTGAAAAATATTCTTTATTCTTCTTCCTCCCTATTGTCCAGTATCTGACTCACCATGTCCTTGTCAGGCCTTGGCTCTGGTCTCTGGTCTAACTCTTCAACTGCATGGCTGCAGTTAAACTCACCAGGGTGCTTCACCTTCTTCCCTAAATATCTTTCTCATCTTCAAATTGTGCCTTGTTCATTTCCCACACTCCATTTCTTTCTTACAAGATATATTAAATTAAAACATCTTCTGATAAACCCTTTTTGAACCTTGTCCCGTTAGAAACCAGCCACTTGTTCTTTGGTGGTTTATATGGCTCCTGGTCACAGCTGAGGGGTGAGTGATGGATGCCATGAGACTGTCTGTGTGTCTTCTCCCTGTCACATCACCCTTCAGGTAATGTGCATAGGACCCTAGCAGAGTAGAAAGGTGTGGTTTTCCTTTACAAAATCTAAGCACACAGAGTTTCAAACTGCTTCACTTGTTTTAATGAACTTATATGGCCACTAAGAAGTTCCTAAAAGCAGAGTTTTCCCCTTCTGTAACAGAGTACTCCAAGTATTGCATAGCGCTGCCTTGCTTCTCACCTACAGCTAATCACTCTTGACTGGTGGTTTAATTCTACGTGTTCATCTCTTAAATTCATCATTCCCTCCCTCACTCAGATCTTTCTGTGATTTTTCTGTCTCTCCAGTTATGTATCACTCCATCCTGGCAGACAGCTGCAGTCCTGTTGGGTCCTCTGATTGCTCAGTGTTCAAGTTCCTCTCCCATTTGTGGAAGAATAAAGAGGGAGGGCAAAAAAAGGAGGGGAAATGCCAAGTTACAGGATATGGCACTGCCTCCTGGCCCAGGCTGAGCCCAGTTAATCCACATGCAGTCAGAGCAGAAGAGTGGAAGCTTTTTTAGCAATCCGCAGCAAAGACTACAGGGAGTGGGAAAAGCTTGGGGTCTGAGGCATTGTTTCACCAAGTTGCCATAAGTATGACAGTGCAAGAAGCAATACCAAGAAGAGATGCACCTAGCATGGTTTCAGGGAAGACAGATAGAGAGAAAAGAGTGAAAACATGGCACCAGATTGAATAATGCTGAGTAATTAAGGGACAACGCGAAGGGTCATTCACAGCCTGAGGGATAATCTTCTGAAAGAGACCTTGGACTGCGCCTGGAAAACCCCACAGCCTTGCCTTGCCTTGCCTTGCCTTCCCTTCCCTCACCCCTCTCCGTGGATGCCACCAGCTTGCAGACATTTTTTTATTTACCTCTAAAGCCATTTTGCAATATCCACATGAGTACAATTCATGCATCTGCAGCTGACCCAGACTCCTTGTGGTGTCCTTACCATCAAGACTGAATGACAGGTAGGCTTATTGTAAAGTCCTTTAGTTGTATCTTGGATGTCCATTTTAGGCAGACTTGAACAGTGTGTTTAAAGTGCTTCTGTCACTGCTAAGAGTAGTTTATGGTCAGTAACTCCTCCATAGAAATTTATATTTAGTCAGGTGACTGCCTCCATAGGTGGACGACATAGATTTTGCACTACCAAACTTTGCCAAATTTCTATGACTCACAAATTTTCATCATATCGATAGTGTCATCTAACTTCATGTCACCAGCAGATATAATCATTGTACTTACTCCTGCTTTCTGTACATATTGAATCAGTTCACTGAGATGAGAAATTCCACCAGTAGCTTCCCTTTGTGCAAACAGTCAACGTCTCGCTGAGACCTGATGCGATTTCCCATGCGGTCAGTTTATCAGTCATCTGTCAGTTCCTGCATATTTTCTTTAATGAATAAATTGTTATATGGCAACATGCAAAAATGCTTGACTGCAGCTGAGGCTTTTATTTTTTGAGGACTTTGTTCTAAGACAAGAAGATAACAACTCTCTGTTCCTCCAGGTAGCTACAATGCAGCATGCATTGATTGTCTGCAGAGCTGTTTCATATAAACAGGCAATTGATTATGTGTGCTTAACAGACGCCTTGTGATATCAATCCCATCCATGCATGTGTTTCATCTCCTTTTTTTTCTCCTGTTGCTTGATTCTTGGCTCTGTGTCACTGTACTGTAAGCATGCTCGGATCACAGCAAACAAAAATGGTGTCAGCAGGAGTGACGATTGCACCTTGAGATCATCAGGACTGAAGCACATACCGCTGAGGCCACCTGGTGTACAGAGCAGAGCCGCAGTCCACTCTGCCTGCTCCTTTTGCATAGCCTATCATAGATAGTTGAAAAAAAAAAAAAAAAGAGAAAAAATCTCACGGTGTTTCTGAAGAACTTAGTTTGATTCCACAAAGGCAGAGCTGAGGCTTCTTGCTCTGCAGAGGAACGTGTCTAGTTGCACCGATGAGCCTTAAGAGCAAGAGAGTTTACTGCTGTGGAAGGGAGTAGACCTATAAAGCACACAGAACACCACAGTTGAGAGGGTTCATTTTGTGAAACGTGTTGGCTGTACAGTGCTGCTGGTACCACCTGGCCTAGAGATGGAGCAGGGCAAGAATGAGTGGGGATGGGATCAATCTCGCTCTGTCTCTTGTCCCCCACTCATCTTTATTTGAAATGTGGAGAAAGCATCCCTTCCACATAGGGCATCCTTGCACGATGTCCACTTCCCAGCAGTGGTGGAGAAATTTGAGTGTCATATCCTTTTCTTTTTCCTCTTTTTTTTTTTTTTTGATTTTCCATCCATCTTGAAAAGTGGTTTGTCTGGCCATTTGGGTGTGAGAACAACCTCAGTAAAAAGAGAACAATTTTTGCCATGAAATTAGGATTTGGAATGATTGCATGTAACTTGGCCTTGACGGTGTTTCTTTGCCCTTGGCTTATATGTATCTTACAGACACTCATAACTGCATTTCAGGGCCAGAACCGTGTGACTCTTCAGACAGATGTGGCTTACAGGTCTCTCAGTGCCTCCTGTGCCTATGTCTATGTGAAACTCCTTGCCCAAAGTCACATCTGGAGTGACAGTAGCACTGCAGTGTGTTGCCATTGTGTGACTGACACAAAAATGTTTCTGTGACATAGCCATGGGACAGGCACAATCCAGCATGGGCCAGGCAGCCGTTGGGTAAGAAGCTGAATTACAGCATCATCATGAGAGCTGGAGCTCATCGAGACCCTTCCTTGGGGCCAACAGCTAACCATCCACTTGCAGGAGGTCCAGCACTCAGGTCCCACTCTCTGAGTGGGCAGAAAATTCAGAAGACCAAAAATGGGAAAACTCATGGTTTGAAATAAAGATAGTTTAATAGGTAAAGCAAAAGCCGTGCATGCAAGCAAAGCAAAACAAGGAATTTATTCACTACTTCCCATTGGCAGGCAGGTGTTCAGCCTTCCCCAGGGCTCCATCACGTGTAACGATTACTTGGGAGGACCAACTTCATCATTCCAAATATCCCCTTTTCATTCTTATTCCACCAGCTTTATATGCTGAGCATGATGTCATACGGTATGGAATATCCCTTTGGTCTGTTGGGGCCAGCTGTCCTGGCTGTGTCCCCTCCTAACTTCTTGTGTCCCCCCAACCTGATCGCTGGCGGGGTGAGAGCAGAAAAGGCCTTGAATCTGTGTAAGCACTGCTGAGCAATAATTAAAAACATCCCTGTGTTACCAACACTGTTTTCAGCACAAATCCAAAACATGGCCACATACTAGCTACTATGAAGAAAATTAACTCTGTTCCAGCCAAAACCAGCACAACGCCACACGGCTGGTTGAGGGAGAGGAAATGGGCATCATATACATAAGATTCTCCCTGACTGAGCAAAAATTAGCATATTCAAGCTACAAAATATTTAAAACATAACCAGATCCCTTAGAGAAGTAAGCCTGCATAGAAACTTCGTGGAAAAACCATGCAGCCTCCATGAATGCAAAGTAGATTATTTTTGCTAAATCAAAGAGAGAATGCTGTCTTTGTCATCCATCTGCTCCAGTCTGGCTTGTACAAAAAATCCTGCCCATACATCTTCCGTATGTTAGGAGGCAATTCGGATGTCTGAAAGTTAGTCATAGCTACAAGAGAGACATGCAGTGTCATCTCCAAACAGGGCATGACTGTTCGTGCAATACATTCCACAGCAGAGATGGAAAATCTTTTTCTATGTTTTTTTTTCTGTTCATTGGCCTAAAAGAAACCCGAGACAAAATCCTGGGCAGGTCTAGTAGAAAATATGTTCAGGATTTCCAGCTAGGCAAAAAAACACAATAATCAATTTCATTTAGGGTCAGCTTGAAGGAATTTGTTCACTCCAAACATAAACATCTTCTTACGTCCTGAGAGTATTCACGCCTTTTATTATTAAACCTTTTTCCTTTTTACTCCAGTAATTTTTTAAATTTAAAAAAAAATGTTTTGAAACAAAAGTCATAATATTTCTTGAAAAAATACTGATGTGAATTGCTTTGGCATGTCCTGAACTGAAACATTTCATGCAGAACAGCATTTCAGTGTTTTCAAAAATGTTTCCTTTTTTGGACATAGAAATAAACCTAGATTCATAAACAGCTTGGGGTCTTCCCCAAAACTCCCTCTCCTTAATTTCATGTAATGTTAATTGGGGTGTAATAGAAGGTAGCCCGTTTACTGTGCAACTGCTGCACAGAAAATCTCATTTATAAGAACTGTGTTACACCTGAATCAGTCTGGCTTGATTATCTCCTTCTGTGAGACTATCTTTACCAATTCTACATCACAGACTCTGCTGACCCAGCCACTTTCAAGCATCCCACATGCCTGCTATCACAATAGATGTGTAAATGGTTTTTTAGGGGACAAATCTTCAGCAAGTAGACAACATGCTAATAGCATTTGCTCCCTCATCATAAAGTCATAGAATCATAGAGTCATAGGTTGAGTAAGACCTCTAAGATCATCAAGTCCAACCAGCAACTCAAAATCACCATGCCTACTAAATTATGTCCCGAAGTGTCACATCTACACGTTTTTCGAACACCTCCAGGGATGGGGACTCCACCACCTCACTCGACAGCCTGTTCCAGTGCCTGACCACTCTTCCAGTAAAAAGATTTTTCCTGATATCCAATCTAAACCTCCCCTGATGCAACTTGAGGCCATTGCCTCACATCCTACCACTAGTTAGTTGGGAGAAGAGACCAACACCTGCCACACTACAACCTCCTTACAGGTAGTTGTAGAGAGAAAGAAGATCTCCCCTCAGCCTGCTCTTCTTCAGACTAAACAGTCCCAGTCCCNTCAGCNGATCCTCAGAAGACTTGCTCTCTAGACCCCTCACCAGCCTCGTTGCCTTTCTCTGAACATGTTCCAGCACCTCATTGTACTTCCTGTAGTGGGGGGCTCAAAACTGAACATAGTACTCCCAGTGCAGCCTCACCAGTGCCGAGTACAGGGGGACGATCACCTCCGTACTCCACCTGGCCACACTATTCCTGATACAAGCCAGGATGCTGTTGGCCTTCTTGGCCACCTGGGCACACTGCGGGCTCATGTTCAGACGGTTGTCAACCAACACCCCAAGATCCTTTTCCACTGGGAAGCTTTCCAGCCACTCCTCCCCAAGCCTGTAGCACTGTATGGGGTAGTTGTGACCGAAGTCCTGGAGCTGGCATTTGGTCTTGTTGAAACTCATACAGTTGGTCTCGGTCCATCAAATTTAAATAAGTACCTCGTATCTCATACAGTGACCCATCTGTATATATTCAGGCTACTGCTATAGGTAGAGCCTCGGTTAAGGCTATGTCTGGTCTGGAGGTAAAGCTGAGTCTAGATGGGCTGTTACTGCAACGGCGCAGTGACAGCCAAGGCAGGTGTGTTTGTGGGTGGAGTTGATTTTTCTGTGTTTGCCATAAAGTGTGGTCACTTACTGCAGAAAAGTAATAACCGTCCCACCAAAGAGAAATGAACCACAATATCCCAGTTGTTATTAAAGGGACTTACACCACAGAAGCCATCACGCATCAGGAAGCAGAATTCGAAGTTACAGAATTTAGATAGAAAAGAATGCAGTTAGGCCATCCAGGCAATTTTCTTGCTATTGAGAGAGTTATTGCCAGAATATTTACTGATGTTCTGTTTTGCCTTTCTCAAAATGTTTCTTTTCAAGGATTTAAAATTATTGCATACCCCTATAGGTCTCTTTCTCAGACAATTTTCCTGTAAGGTTTGCCCAAATTTCACATTTTCTCTGTCTTAATTGAAACCTCTTTCTGCTAGCTTTACCCTGGGTACCACACCAGATAATTCCTTGTCTCCTTCTGTGTTAACAATCTCTTGAAGTCTGGTTTTTCGTAACTCCCATTAATTGCCTCTTCCACTGTATGCATGTAGATATGATTCTTTTATTTCTCCCTATAAACTCATGCCTCCAGCCTTCTGATCAGATGAAAGCAACTAAAATGAAGTGATTCTGTTCCTCAACAACTTGCTGGCAAAACAGAGCTATTAATCAAGTGCAGTTTTCCAGCTGAAGTTGAATCATATATAAATGGAGACAGGCTGTGCAGGTCAGAGCTGAAGTGATATATTTTGGCATACTCACCTATCTTTACACTTATAGAATTAGATGTCTAATCTACTTTAGGCATCTGGCCTTCTTTTAAAAACACAAGAGGGAGATATGAAGTTCTGGATATCTTGCAGGCAGCTTTGAACCATCATTTCAGGGAAGAACATTTCTCTTTCCACGAAGCAAAGGTGGGCAAGTCGATTGGCTGGCATTTAGGGATTCATAAGTACGTGTCCATGTTTGAGTTGGATGTCTACACTCCCAGTCAACAGAGGTTTTCTTAGTTTAGTCAATAAAGCCTAGAGAGGGATTCAGCTGACCAAGCAAAGGTGTTTGCTCTTGGATGAGCAGAACTGGTCTCTGTCATCCCTTTAATGCATTACTTAGGTTGTCGCTGACCACAGTTGGAACCGAGACATACACAGGTGAGTTCTTCTGTTTTGGTGTTTTACTGTGCAAGCTGAATCCTGCTGCAGGTGTCTAATTTTCAGACAGCCAATACTAGGAGAGATACATCATTCCCTAACTACATTTTCAACTTCAGAGAAAAGGAAAGGTCTCCCTCTAAGTGCTGAAAAGTTCTTAGTTTCAAATGCCGGACAGACCACTTTCCCAGTTTTATAGGTCAAGTTCTTCTCTTGACAATATTGTCAAATGTTGTCCCATGGTGTCAAAGAAGAACTTGGGTTCAGTCTGGTTTAGCTTAGGGATCCTTGAGTTTTAATTTACATTCTTCAGGACATAAGAACTACATCTACCAACTATTGTGTAGAATAGACATTATCTGAGTTCGTTAAGGATTGTCTTGTATTGATACATTCGTAACTATGTGAGACTGTTTCTCCTGAGGAGACCATAATACTGGTGTTTCCAGTACGTAAAAAATCTGATCCTTTAATTAAGAGGATCTTTCAGAGGAAAAACAGATAGCTCTTTCTGCTTCCTTACAGTTGCATAAGCCATGCTTTCAAAGTCCAAGCCTTTTAATGATGATTGATGGTGTCCTTTCTTATCTGCTCAACCTGAAACACTTAAATGGCACTTGATTTTTCAGAAGAGATTCATGTCCTTTCTGCTGAAATTCCAGCTGCTCTGATGAAAGGTACAATAGAAGTCTCCCTGTATTAGCTTTACTTGGTATATTTTGTGGAGTTATTCAAACTTTATCTCAATATACACCCCCTAAATGACTTTTTTTCCTCTCTGATCTGTAGCAGGGCTCTTGTGAGGTGGTGTCAGGTTATGAGAGGGGAGATCTTCTCAACAGGCAAAGTCACACTTGAACTGCAGAGCCCTGAGGAGCAGATAGCCTTCCTCGGGGAGTGAGCCAATGAAAATCTGGAGTTTCCTCACTGAAAAAAATAGTTTCAAAACTGGGTTTTATCACCATCATCATCATCATCATCTATTGCTGTAAAGAGTTTCCCTTAACCTAGTCCAGGTATTGCCATTATTTCAGCTGGAAAGAGAGAGTTTGGTAGCTTTGCTCCTGAGAAATAAGAGCACATTTATTCAAAGAAATTCCCAGAGTCTTTCAGAGCTGCATTAGACGCTACCTCAAGGTGTAGACAGGAAAGCATTTTCTTAATTAGTTCATTGCCCATCTGTTAATTTGGGGCTCTTAAGTTTCTGACTGGCTCCCCCACATCATAGTTCCAGATCTGGGTTGGCTGAGCAATACAGTGACATAGCAGAGCTCCGGTGAAAGGCTCCCGCCCAAGGCAAGAGTCAGCGGATGTACATTCTTCAGATGTATATAGGATAATATATCGGAATTGTCTAACCTCCTAACCTTTACCCAATAATTACATGCATCTGTTCCAGCAGTGTTTCAAAACAGCAACACTCCACAGAAGGTAAGAAGGACAGCAGTGCCTGAACAACGCTGCTGTGCAAGGCCACTGTGGTCTGATCCCTCTCCTGACTGTTTAGTTAAAGCCAAGACTTTGGCATCTCAGCCTCTTTGTCTGGGAAAGAAACAGAGAGACTCATAGGACCTGTCAAGGTGCATTTATCATAATAATGACTCCTCTTAATACTCATTAAAACTAATTCTGTTCTATTCTTTGTCCTAAGGGCACTCCAATCCCACTTTAGATTGCAGAGGGGGAGCAGTTTCCTTGGGCTCCTCTAGCTAGCTCAGGTGATCCCATCACAGCAACATCGGTGAGTGCATGCTGGAGAGACAATGGACCAAAGCATTCCTTTTTGAGAACAGAAGTTAAAACTCCTAGTGTTTTCCCACCCACAACCTCTTGCATAAGAAACAGCTACACAGACACTTCTAGCATCATGGCTTTATTGCTAAATAACAAGAACAAAGTTTTCCTTTCCACAGAAGTCTGTCAAGCAGGAAGCTTGTCTGTGTTTGCATGCTCCCTGTTGACAGCCCTTTCTCCCTTTTATCACCGGTTCCTTGTAACATCACATCAAAACAAAACCACACAAGAAAAAGAGGGCCAAGGAGAATCTCTATCCCTCATTGGATGCAAGGGGGAACATTGCCACCAAGGATGAGGAAAAGGCTGAGGTACTTAAAGCCTTCTTTGCCTCAGTCTTTAATAATCAGACTCGTTATTCCCAGGGTAATCAGTCCCCAGTGATGGAAGACAGGGAAAGAGAGCAGAATAAACCTCCCATAATCCAGGAGGAAGCAATTAACGCCCTGCTACTCCACCTGGGCACTCACAAGTCCATGGGGCCAGATGTGGTCTACCCGAGAGTAATGAGGGAACTGGCAGAGGAGCTGACCAAGCCACTCTCCATCATTTCTCAGCAGTCCCAGCTAACAGGGGAGGTCCCAGATGGCTGGACACTTGCCAATGTGATGCCACCTACAAGAAGGGCTGGAAGGAGGACCTCAGGAACTACAGGCCTGTCAGCCTGACCTCGGTGCCAGGAAAGATTATGGAGTGATTCACCCTGAGTGCACTCCCCAGGCATGTGAAGAACAACCGGTGGATCAGGCCCAGTCAGCATGCGTTCATGCAAGGCAGGTCCTGCTTGACCAACCTGATCTCCTTCTATGTCCAGACGGCCCATCTAGTGGATGACAGAAAGGTTGTGGATGTTGTCTACCTGGACTTTAGTCAGGCCTTTGACACAATTTCCCACAGAATCCTTCTGGAGAGGCTGGCTGCTCATGGTGTGGATGTGTGTACACTTTGACGGGCAAAAAATTGACTGGATGACCGAGCCTAGAGAGTTGTGGTGAATGGAGTTAAATCCAGTTGGCGGCCAGTCACAAGTGGTATTCCCCATGGCTCTGTTTTGGGGCCAGTCTTGTTTAATATCTATATCAATGATCTGGATGATGGGACAGAGTGCTTCCTCATTTTGCAGATGACACCAAGTTGGGCAGGACTGGATCGATGGGTCATGGTCAGTCGTATGAGATTCAACAAGGCCAGATGCCTTGGGTGCTGCACTTCGGTCACAACAACCCCATACAGCGCTACAGGCTTGGGGAGGAGTGGCTGGAAAGCTGCCCGACGGAAAAGGGTCTTGGGGGTCCTTGGGGTGTTGGTTGACAACCGTCTGAACATGAGCCCGCAGTGTGCCCAGGTGGCCAAGAAGGCCAACAGCATCCTGGCTTGTATCAGGAATAGTGTGGCCAGGTGGAGTATGGAGGTGATCATCCCCCTGTACTCGGCACTGGTGAGGCTGCACTGGGAGTACTATGTTCAGTTTTGAGCCCCCCACTACAGGAAGGACAATGAGGTGCTGGAACGTGTTCAGAGAAGGGCAACGAGGCTGGTGAGGGGTCTGGAGAGCAAGTCTTCTGAGGATCAGCTGAGGGGACTGGGACTGTTTAGTCTGAAGAAGAGCAGGCTGAGGGGAGATCTTCTTTCTCTCTACAACTACCTGTAAGGAGGTTGTAGTGTGGCAGGTGTTGGTCTCT
>Ga0065711_1004102_pt1 | contig 48611 bp, 27 predicted proteins | sample Hoacrofraction12_FD_59098 | JGI IMG/M metagenome (GOLD analysis project Ga0065711, IMG submission 59098) | Hoatzin crop microbial communities from Cojedes, Venezuela - Epithelial fraction 12 v2 (version 2) | ecosystem: Host-associated > Birds > Digestive system > Esophagus > Crop | place... | reverse complement strand
AAGGTCCTGTGCAGCCTGCTGTAGGTGACCCTGCTTCGGCAGGGGGGTTGGACTAGATGACCCACAGAGGTCCCTTCCAACCCCTACCATTCTGTGATTCTGTGGTTCTGTGATCCTGTGAAAATTTGCCTTTATTCTTTCATACTTATGAAGACTGGGGTGTGTGATTCATCACTGTATGACTGTTCCTGTGGAGGAATTATTGCACTCTGATTATTTTAAACCCTAAAAATTATTGATTGAGGTAAAGAAGGGACAAGAAGTTATTGCAATCAGTTTTCAATCTAGTGAGGGCAGGCTTCTTTAAAGGCAACTAATCCTTAGCCTGAAAGCTGTATGCAGTTGCTGCTGCTCCCGTCGGATTTTTCATGAAGCTGTGCCTGTGTCATTTATGTGAAGTATGAATCGTTTTGCACTGCACTACCAAATCAAGATAACCACCAAACATCAAGTCACTATCTTACCGGATCTCTGCTTTGAGTGTGAAATTCAGCTCACAGCTCAATCACGGCTCCAGCTGAGGAAGAAAAAGGTCTCCCATCCCACCAGAATACTGGACTCTAGAATGTTTCCTTTCTGCATCAAGATGAAGCAGTGACGTCTAGAGTCAGTAGAGTCTAGAGCACTTTCCTCCTTCCAAGAACTCCCATTTTCTAGAAACAGGTAAACCAGAGGGAAGAAGGACTTGCACCCATGGACCTTGCACCCCTGCTAACCACGGTGCCAGTCTTTCTCTCTTTGTCCCCAAAATGGGTTATTGAAAGAGAGACTAACAGCTAGCTCTCTGAAAGTCTAGGCATGGCACTGCACATTGGCTTTAAGCGTTAGTTTGCAGAAGCGACTGCAGACACTTCTGTTTGTTGTCTTTTAAACGCTGTCTAGGGAAAGGTAGGTACTTCAGAGTGGGAGCCAAAACATCTGGACAGGGAAAGGCTTAAGCATAAGGACTATGCTCCAGCATGTATCTGTAGTCGTAGTCCTTTTCAGCAATGGGGGCCCTAACCAGTTTGGGGCCTGCAGTGCTCTCCTCAGGCTGACGCTAACAATGTTTGATTCAAACAAATTAATAACCCCTGCTGTGCAGGTAGAGAGCAGTTACCTGGGAAGAACTCATCCCACAAGACAAGGCATGTTATTGCTTATCTGTTTTAGCCAGAGTAATATTAATACAGACTATGCAAACAACTGGTTCTGTGCACCTACACATCAATGACTTCTGCATGTTTTTCAAGCATTTCTATAGAAAGGGCAGGAATGAACTAGAAATGTGCAACCTGTGGGATGGTTGCTTCCCAAAGAGGTCCCCTCCATACATTTCCACAGTGACTCTCCAGCAAAGCAATTTACACCCCTGAGGGACAAGAGCACTCTCCCTTTCCTCTAGCTCAATGTTACCATGTAAAAGGCACAGCAAGGAAGTCTGTTTCTCAATATTGTACCTACTTGAGGCTCCTGAAGGTGTGATTAATTAGGTGTGGTTAATTAAACTATGAGTCATGACCTTTTTTTTCTGTCACATTACTTACAAACAAGAGGGCAGTCAGTGAAGTTAAATGGTACAGAGTAGTAGATTTAGAGGAAATAAAAAGAAAAGAGTTGCGTTGCATGTGGTCAACCTGTGGGATTTGCTGCTACAGGTGACCATCTGATGAATAGGGTTCCTTGGCTGGAAAACATAGTTGTTACTGCTATTACCTTAATAGATGGGACCAATCCTATATTCCTGGGACTTCTGGGTGTGCTGGGAAAGCAGAAGTGAGTCCTGCTTGGCTAATAAAGTAAGAGCAAGTGCTCCATGTGCTGTGAAGGCAGGCAGGAATGTTGTTCTCCATGGACAGCAGCATTGCACTATTAGCTTGATCTATGACTTGCCATTTCATGGTTTGGTTCTTTGTTTATTTATCTGTCTTTTTAATTCCTCTGGAAAATACTGTACTGACTCTCTCTGTTGACTAAATGACTAGGCTTGGGCAGGAGATATAGCATTCTTCTTCTCTGACCTTTATATCAGAATCGATTAACAATAATTCTTTTGCAGAAAAAGATTGACAATAAGATGTGGATGTTCATCTTTAATGAACTCTAGTTACCAAAGTGGAAACCAGCTAACTTCAATGGTGCAACTGACCACCTTCTCAGCAATAGCTGAGTATTTACTCCTTCTTGAAATGGTAGAGTAATGCTGTATCCATAGATAAGATGAAGAACCACATGTTGCTCTAGTTGGGCTTTTTCTCTCTCTCTCATATAGTTGATTTCTTGGGACCTTTCTCATTTCTGGCAGTAGTAGGATGTGCTGTCTAGTATTTATGCAGTCAGAAATGGCATAATTTAGAATTAGAGCCCGTGTAATCCTGTCAAGTACTCAAAATTATTATGTATATATTTTTTAATCTTTGTAAAGTAAGGAGTCCACTCATAATCTAATTGGTTTTGTTTATTATCATGTTTGCCATTTTACAGAACAGTTCACTGGAAGGTGCCCATTTTATATTGTTCTCACTTCCTAATAAAAGATCTTATTTAAAAAAATCTTTCTTTTCAATCATGAAAATACTTTCCCGGTCTCATTAAGCCCAAAAAAACATGAAGAGTTGTTTATCCTTTTTATTTGTGACAATACAAATTAAACACACCTATGGTGAACTAATTACTATGTTTATTTTTTTTTTAGAGAGAGCAAACCTGTTAAATGTGAATGTGAAGAGAAAAAGCAAGGAAAAAACAAAGAGAAGTGTGAAGAGCTTTGTTGCCGTACTGTCTATTACGCTGTATCTGCTCATAGTGTTAGGATTTATGCGTGAATGGGTAGAGACACTGTTATTCTACAAATAGGGGTTTTTTTCAAAGGAAATAAAGCCAAAAAAAAGTAAAAGGCATGTAAATACTCTCTCAGGCACTATATGATGGCAACTTTAGAAAGTGAGCTTCATTTGGTCTTCTTTTAATTTCATATCTTTACAGTGGCACGGTAGTATACAGCAGGCTAGATAATAATGTCCTGGATCTTATCAAGTATTGCCATAGCAGTAGTATTGCCATTTTCCTGTTGAGGTTACTCTTGTGAGAGAAACCACTCTGTTGTACAAGTTAATGGTTCACCTTCTGTCCTTCATTTTTGTACTTGAACCAGATTTGGGCATTTCAATGTTCATGCAAATTGCATCATGTTTCAGTGTTGTGCACTTTACATTATGAGACGCTTGGTTCATTGTAGAAGTAATAGATATCATCACCTCTGTTTAACCATGAAAGTGCTGATTATCAAATTACTTGAAGTTTTAATTATTGTGATTATAACTCAATACTGCCTCCATGACATTTCACACGCAGAAGTTACATCAGTATAAAGCATTTGGAATAAAAGGCAGAAATATATAGCTTTTTCTCTGGATATTCACAGTATACTGGAAATTTGAGAGGCCACGAATTCTTACAGAGAAGACTATCCATTGCTGCTGCTTCCCTCCATGGACATCCATGCTCCATTCCCTTGCCCTGCATGCCAGAGCGAGAAAACCAATTCCCTCACTAGCAGGGATTCAGTGGTCTTCTTTATCAGGCAGAAATTTTGGTGCTGTACAAGACTGCTACATTGAAGATGATACGGGGGATGTCTGAAATAGCTGCTTTATCTTCCATTCCTTCATTTACCCAAGGCAAGGGAACACATATGACCCAGGAACCATCACCTTGCTTTTCTTCAGACCTGGTTCAGATGGCCAAATATAGACATGAACTGGAGAGTTCAGCCTGCCTGAGACTGAGTCCATCCACATAAAATGGCCTTTGTCAGCATTAAGTGCTGGCATGAAATGCCAGAGGTGGAGGAGTTTCAGAAAGAGCAGAAAAAAACAGTAGATGATTTCGCACTTCACAGAAGTTTCTTCTAAAAAAGAGACAGAAAAGTACTAATCGAGGCAGGAGGAGAAGTGAAGACAGAAGGGAAGAAATGGCAAAAATCAAAAGTTATATATTCCCTTTAACTGCGGTCAGAGATGGAGATTATATTTGACCAAACAACCATATCCTCCTCCACAAGTCAGGACTAAGGCTGACTTTGTTTTTCATTTCAGTACTCTCCATAGAAAGGAGCCAGTCAGTTATTCTCTGTGTTAAATGGTGTACTAACGTCACTAGTACACCAAGCAGATGGTTCTGTTTTATTGTCTGAATGCTATAATATTTTAATGTAAATATATAAATAGGTTATCCATTTGCCTTATACAAGTTCCCAATGTACTTTATAATAAACCAAGTAGTTCTGACAGAAAAATGTTGACCAAGCCTAGCCTAATACCATTCAGACAATGGACTCAATACTGGCACAAATCCCATCCATTAAAAAAGTCAGTGGTGTTACATTTACTTTTATAATTTGAAGGATAAACACAAAACTGCAAGAGATGGAGCAATAAGAACCATGTGGTCCCTCCTCTTCAAGGGTCTCATCCAGAGCCTATTAAGTTAATGTACGTACTCCCTTTGATTTTAATAGGCTTTGCATAAGTCAGAAATTATTGAAAATGAATAGCAGGAAAAAAGAATCACCCAGCTTACATTTGTTGGGTTATGTCCATAATAAACTTGTAAAAAAATGAAAACAGTAGAAAACATTAAAACAGATCCAAAAATTAACTTTATTTTAGAATTCAAGATGACTTCATTTCCTGCTCCTGCATAAGTATGTGATGTCACGAACATCAGTAGATTTTTTTCAAAACGTTTACTGAAAACATTCCTCTTCCCATCATCAAATACTTCATCTTGCTTTCTTCTTGCAGCTGTTCCTTCTAGAAGCGCGTATCTTTGGACAAGCAGTTTTGAAGATCAGCAAGTAGTCTGGAGCATAGCACCTCCTGGGACACCAAAGGATTACAGATTGCTGTCATTGGAAACTGCTGGGTGGGAGGTGGTGGTGGGTCAGAAAAAATGTCCAACTGAAGCAGAGTGCCCGGGGATCAGAAGCAAGGCCAATCATCACTCTTCCAAACAAAGATTTCTAAACTAACCTACATTTTGCATTTCTAGTTAGATCAGATAGATTTTATTCTTACATTGTAACTAGGGTACTTCACAGACCAAATCAAGCACGTAAAAGGACTGTAAGATTAGATCCTAATTCTCCATTTCACCAAAGGAGAACTGAGGAAAAGACAGATGGAGTGATTTGCTGGGGCAAGCAGAGCCCTAGGTGGAACCAGACCCCGCATCCTGTTCAGAGGCTGCCCTTTCCTGCCTGAGATGTGGAAGAAACGTAGCCGTTCTCAGGTGCCTGCAAAAGCCCTCCACCTGTTTTTGCTCGAAGTGATGGAGCCCAGAGGACGATGTGCGTGTTTCCCACCAGTCTGTAGGGAGCGCGATGCAGCTGATGTAATTCCCTGCTTCAGCACACCTGCAAGGTCTCATTGATCTGCTGCTCGGTGCTCTGAAAACTCAGAAATCTATTATCAGTGTGAGCATGTGCTTATTGATCAGATTACCTGCTTCTGCTCCCTGTGTGTACCTACTTTTACCAGTGTACACACACACACACGTAAATATGCACACCCACATGCATATATACAGGCACACACATGTGGGTTATTAGGATGTGTGTATGTTAAAGGCTTTACCTATTTTTTTGTGTTACAAAATTGCACATAAATAAAATGAATGGACCTTCTCCATGAAACGTGAGCGCAGAAACACTCACAAGTGGCCAAGAGCTGCTAAATAATTAATCAATAGAGCAGTGTGGCAGTTTGAAATGTAAATGTGACGGATGAAGGTGTGATGCTTGTCATCAAGCAGAAAATTATGTGACTAGAATGGATAACCCATGGTACCTGCTGACTGGCAAAAGCTTGGACACAAAGATAAAGTAAAGCCATCAGACAGCAGCCCTGGCAACCCCTAATTCTTGCCTTTGACCCACAATTCACTTTCATGTCCCTGTCCCAGAAGGGATGTTTAAAAAAATGATGAAGAGAGATATTGGGGAGGGAAAGGGGAGAGAAAAAAAACCATCTGAAGAAATGCTACCTGACAAGGCTGCGGGCTACATTCTTGAGAACACCTTTCTTTTCTTTATGTTCTCCTTCTCCTGTTAAATAAAAATGCAGCTCCTTTTTTCCCTTCCCTTTCCTTTCTTCCAAAACTCTCCCGAGCCGTTCCTGCAAGTGGTTCTGTGACTCGGGAGCTGACAACAGCCACATGCAAAGGAACAAAGAACAAGACTGACAATTCAGAGTGCAAGCAGGTGAGAAAGACACCTTTTACTTATCAAACTAGGCTGCAAAAAAACGCTTTTTACTCAGCGAGATAGAAATAGAGGTGATCTAACAAGACACTGATCCAAATTCTTTATTTGTGCTGAGATGTAATGCTAACGGGATTTTTAGGTTGACTAGTAGTCTGTGGCCCCTCCATTCAAGTAAGGAAGTATTTCTCCGATTTGGAAAGAGGAAAATCCATATAATTACTGTATATTATGTGACAGGAAAATGTATGCCGTGATGACAAAGGGTGACAGATAATGTCCATCAAAAAATTTGTTTTCAGGGACTTCCTATGCCAGTCATTGCATTCTCTCTGTGGGGAAACTCAACATGATGTGATTCAACTCAATTCTCAGAATTTGAGAGACATTAACTTTTGTAAAAAAAGAGATTATTAAATTTTTTTTTTCTATAGAAATGCAAGCGTGAAAGTAGGACTTATAAGTTTGATTGCTCTTTCTCCCTGGAAGAGAGAATCTTATTTCTCAGTAAGTACCATTTACCAGGTTGTCTTTTTTTGCCTCTTTTCTTATCAAAAGATCATTCTTTTCAAAAGTGAAAAATACCCTCGTTTAACATTAGATTTCTAAACTCCTGAAAATATACATTAGCAGATAACACCCACTAAAAGTGAACGCTATATATCTATATATAATAGTGCTTCGGCACACAAAATAAATGTTTTACCATTTCTTAAGCATAAAATATACATACAAATATTCTCTTAAAATCTTCTGGATTTTTTTGAGACCTCTACACACGTTTACCTCTGAAGTGGCATAAAGAAGCAACAGATCTCCAGGTGAACTGGCCAGCATTTTTATACTTCCACCACTGACTATTTTCACTTGGTTTTTGTTGTTTTATTTTCTAATCTTTATGATCCACTACGCAAGAGGCAGTGAGAAAACATGTAAGTATTTATACAAAAATAAATGCGCCAAAGTGAATTTTAGAAGTCAAGAATTAGAGCTTACACTGAAATAGAACCCTAGTTGGCCCAACTCCGTAGTAAATAACCTACTTTTAGTCTGGGACAGGTTACTGATGTATCACCATTGAAGGTAAGTCTTCCTTGTAACTTGACTACCCTGGACAAGCTTTAAGCAGAGTGCCAACTCTCTATGCATACAGTGAATCTCCGTCCTCCGCAGAATATTTTCCATTTAGAATGACAAAACCATGATCTGATAGGTAATTCAGCTTGAATTTCTTTTCTGGGGCATTTTAAGTTGTGTTTTCTGATTTGTACTTTGGGAACTTTCTTCTAGATCATGCCAAAGCCACCCAGATGTATATCTTTACCTACACGGCAGGTACATTCATGTTAATTTTTAGTCCTTTTGCACAGCTTCGGGAATGCAATATCACGTAAACTGAAATCAGACCCTAGAATATGGAGCTATCTGGGTAAATTAATCCATGGGACGGAAGAATGATCCCATTTCTTACATCTCGTATGTTTCTGGCAGGAGATGTTCACAGGTTTTGCAGCGGTAAAAATCTGATCTAAAGGTTCGGAGACAGATATTGAGTGTAAGGAGCAGCTGTAGTGCAGTAATGTAGCAATATTTATCACTACTAGGACTTCTATTCTCTCATAAACTGCCACAGAAGTGGAAAAGGGCCATCCCAGGACTATGTAGTCACTAAGTTTACAGAAGTCCTGTTCTGTACCTCCAGCCTGTCTCAGCTACAAAGGGACTTGCAATAGAGAAACGACAGATCAGGCTGCAAATGTGCAAGAGTCCTCCCCAGCCTCTGGGAAGGAGACCCACCTACTCAGGCCAGAAAGAGCTGTGAAGCACCCTGTCTTGCACCCAGCCTGGAGGACCAGCTCTCCAGGACTGTGGGACATACAGCCGCATGAGGCATGCGCTGTACCTGTAATGTAGAGATGTCCACATGCTGAGCAGTAGGAGCAATGTTTCATGTACAGATACACTAGCATCTGGCCACTATTTTCTAATATCATAGAAATATAGAGGTACCAACATGGCTTTGCTTTCTCCCCCCTTTAAATTTGCTGGGTACATAGAGGAAAGGAACACAAAAATTGCCCTGACAAAGGCAGATCTAAGAACCTGTTTCTTCTCCCCAACAGTGACCACCAGCAGCTGGCTACAGAAGAGGTGAAGAAGGCAACCTCACAGCAGAATGCCCCAGATCATTCTCCCAGCCTCCAGCAATTTGTAGGTCCAGGACTTCCCAAGCTAGAAAAATTTGCCTGCTTTGTTGTAGTGATGGTGGGTAAAATATGCAGCGATGACTCTCCCCTACCAGCAGGCTTTGTTTCACCCCAAGTGTTACTCCGAACTAGTTGTAGATCATCACGAAGAATAACTGCACTTCCCCAGAGTTGATTTCCTATGGCACATTTTACTTAGATACTTTCTCAGCACCCTCACAAATATGCCATAGATCTAACGCACAATCTCCTTTTCAAAATGAATGGGTCTGATTACAGGCATATTCATTTTGTAAAAGGTACAAAAGGATACAAATGTGCCTTTCCATCTCATATAATGTCAAAGTAAGACCCTCTTGCCCTTTTATTTCAATCCCCGCAATTTGAAAATAAAAAAAATGACTAGATTATATGTTTTTTACCATTAAGTGTATAATTGCTTTTGTGTTTTGACATTTAATTCCTCTTACCAAAATACATGGTAGGAATTAAAAGTCAAATCTATTATGTGTTTGATGTACAGATCCTTCCATGTATTTCAATGAGAGAAATAGAACAGTGAAACCTTACAGCAGGTACAGTGAAGCCATCTGAAAATAAAGTCACGTTTTACACTGGAAGTTTGACTGTGACCCCAGTTCTGCCATGCCTTATTAGCTTGATGGGTTTTTGAAATCACTGGAAGGTCTGAATGAGTCCAAACTGAGCAAAACCTGCAGGACTTGACCTTGAAAATAGAGCTGGGATTATTCTGTGCCCTGTCGAGAAGATTTCGAGATTACGGTCCAGTCTGAAAATGAGTCTTGAAAGATTTAGGAGCTGGCCAGGCACTTGACTCTACTGGCCTGGCATGGGATGGCAATAGTGAGGACCACAGGTCCCAGCAGGGTGGGCTAGGAACAGCCAGGGCATCAGTGGGGTGTCCCAGCTGGCCCAAGGCCAGCAGCAGGGCTCTGGCCTTGAGAGAGGTGTTCTAGTCCACAAGCCAGCAAGACAATGTGGATGCACGCAAGAGGAACTAGATTTTGCTTATGGATGCTTCATACATTTTTTGTTTCCCCTTCATCTCAACTTTTCCAGTAAAGTTTTTCATAGAATCACAGAATGCTTTCTATTGGAAGGGACCTTTAGAGGTCATCTAGCCCAACCACCCTGCAGTGAGCACGGATATCTTCCACTAGATCAGGTTGCTCAGAGCCCCATCCAGCCTGGCCTTGAACGTTCCCAGGGATGGGGCCTCCACTGCCTCTCTGGGCAATCAGTTCCAGTGTTTCACCACTCTTATGGTAAAAATTTCTACCTTATATCTAGTCTAAATCTACCCTCTCTTAGTTTAAAGCCATTACTCCTTGTCCTATCGCAACAAGCCCTGCTGAAAACATTTTTCCCCACATTTCCTACAGGCCCCCTTCAGGTACTGAAAGGCTGCTAGAAGGTCTCCCCGCAGCCTTCTCTTCTCCAGGATGAACAGCCCCAGCTTTCTCAGCCTTTCCTCACAGGAGAAGTGCTCAGCCCTCTGATCATTTTTGTGGCCTCCTCAGGACCCGCTCCAACAGCTCCGTGTCCTTCTTGTGCTGAGGGCTCCAGAGCTGGACACAGGACTCCAGGTGGGATCTCACCAGAGAGGAGCAGAGGAGCAGAATCCCCTCCTTCGACCTTCTGGCCACGCTTCTCTTGATGTAGTCCAGGGTACGGTTGACCTTCTGGGCTGTGAGTGCACATTAGTGGCTCATGTCAGGTTTTCATCCACCAATGAGCTTTTCATCAACCATATTTCCCACTTCAGGCACCACCCTTCATCAAGGGCAGCACCCCTCTTTCCCTTTTATCACTCCACCACTCCTTTTCCTCTCCCTCCTTTTCTTTCTGCCACAGGAACTTCTCTCCTTTCCTCTACTGTATTCTTCCCTCTCTTCCTCGTATTTTCCATGTTTCTTCTTTTTCTCTGTTCTTCTATTTCCGTTTACTGCCCATGCCCTTGAACTGAATTCTATCTCACTTCTTTCTTCTCTGTACGGCACTCCAAATTCTTCATCTTTACTTTACTTGCTGTTCATACTCACCCACAACCTATGTGCTGAGATTTCTTCTGGCTTTATTTTCTCCAAGTGGTCACTGCACTGTGATTTGTCCCCTTCCAGTTCAGTCCTAAAGTGACTTGACCCTTCAACCATAGGTGCGATTACATAGTGCCCTGAGATTCAGATTTACAGAGTATAGCACTGTCTGCAAAAGTTTTCTGCAATCCGGGAAGTAGACGTTAGCCAGGAACTCAGGTGGACTGAGCTTGGGACAGTCTGAGCTGCATATGGTAGTGGTAGGCAACAACGGTAAACGAGAGCTCAACGATGTTCTTCCCAGGGTTAATATTCTCACCCACAAATTCTGTCATGCCTTCGTTATACCCATTAACAAAAACTGCTGCTCTAGATGAATAAATTCTTGGAGTAAGACTCATGCTGTCTTTCTCCTTTTCCCAAAACTGGGGACACAACTAACTTTCTTTCACCTCATGAAATGCGTTTTCAGTGAAGGTAAAGGACAATACACAAGGTAACCAAAAAGAGAAGTAAAAGGAGCAGGAAACAGTTGCATCAAGAAGAAGCAAGTCAGAGAGAGAGAGAGAGCTGAATGTATCTCCCCACAATGATTGTAGTGTCACCATATCTCGAGGAGACACACTTAGCCTCCCATCGCGAATGCAGATTGCATTGCAAGGGTGCCAAGTGCAGGGATGCTAGAAGTTGTTTCCCTTTGGCCATCACGTGTTTGCACTTTGCAGGGGAAATGAGACGGTCTGGGCTTGCTCCAGCCCAGCCCTGGATTTGGAGGACTTCCTTACCCAGCAGCCCTGCTGCATCCTGCTGCTGATAGGATTGCGAACATGAAGTACTTTTCAGGTATGTGGTAGGGGTACGTTTAGGCACACACACATGCATACACGCATACACACTTAAGTATTTTTTCCCACCATTGTCTGCACAGGAGAAAAAATTAAAATTAAAAATTAAAAGGAAATGAAAAGCCCATGGTGCACAAATCACATAATTGGCCCCAGCCCATTCCTTCAGGAGAGGTACAAGGTGGGACTCACAACAAGGAAATGAAGCTCCTGCCATTTTTGCTGAGTGAGTGACCGCAAGTAGTAAAAATAGTAGATTTATACCGGAGTGGTCCAGAGTTTGAAGAAGTCTCTTGATTAAAGCTTAAGATCAGGCATCCAGAATATCTTGAGTTTGTTCTTGTGAGTGGCTATTTTACCCACAAGGGGGGTGTCATTCTAAGAATCTGTACCTTTAAAAATCTGTATCTTTGCTCAAGAGCTCTGCTTCAAACTTTCAGGATAGTAATCAACTCAAGGAGATGCTTCAAAGTTAAACACTTTTTAAAATCATCATGAAATCTTGAAATGGGGAGGTGCAAGATAGGTGCAAATTACTGCTTTCTTCCAGCTCAGGGTGACCAAAGTCTTCAACAGGTCACCTTGGATGTTACAGGTCTTCAGAACATGCTTGCACCAAGACAAGAATATTAACTAATGCTACTCATAGGGGATTCTCTGTTCACACTGGTTACAGAACCGCTATGGGGTCATTCATGCTGCCCTTTTAAATATTTTTTTTATGGCAATAATGTCAAACAACCGCAGAATTTACTGCTGCTTAGCCTGAAAGGGAGCCGTTCCTCAGAATGGGGAACTTGGGGAAGATGTTTTCACTCAGCTGGAAGCTTTATGGGGCAGATTTCATCCAAGTAAATGTCGGCTCCCTTAAGATTTTGAAACTCGACGTGTGTTCAGCACCAGAAATCAGGTGAGGAACCAGAACTTCAGACTCTCAGTAACCAAATACTTTGTGCTTCTGAGAGGCTGGGTATGTTTTTATTTTGTCTCCCTTTTTTTTGCCTTTTTCTTTAATTTTGATGGATGGTGTTTTGTTCTGCAGTGAGTTTTAATGTGTGTCGCTGTGGAACAATTTCAATTGTCGAAAACAACAACAACAAAAAGCAATATTTCAATATTTCTCAAGAAAAGGCTTCAAAGGTTTCAGATCTTTTTAAAATGTTTCTGCTTTATTTTGACGTGGCATAAAAGTTTTGTATGCATTCTCGCATCCACTATTGTGACAGCTGTATTTAATGAGTGCAAAATGATCAGAAAAACATCCTTTACTGCGGGTTGCCATTGCCAGCAGATGACAGGAGAGAGGCAGCACTGTAATAAGAGAAGCGATGAAGTAGTTCATACTACTACTGATGAGGTATTTCTAACTCCAGTGCTTAGGTATGCCTTTTGAAAATAATACATTGGTCACATTACCTGATAATTTCATCAGATTTTGTTTCCTAGTGTGTTTTGAAATAAAATTGTTCATCCTTAGACTCAGGTCACGAAGTGGTTTGTTGCGACATGTTATTTGTGGATGACACAATCGGTTTCCATAAGATGAAGAAGAAAAGTTCCTAATCTTGTCTATAAATACCAGCTTTTCCATCAGACTGATGCTAAGCATGAAATGCAGATCCACAGATATGAAACATTACACAATAAGGCTGCTTTCTATTTTATATGCATATTTAATATCAGAGTATTTTAGTCCAAATTGGAGACAGTATAAAAATAAATCTAAATGGATTTGAAAAGCAGGGTATTTCTCTTTTCAAAGCTTTGTCGTTCCTGACTTCCTCTGGTGACTGTTAGCTTATCATGCCTTTGTACAAGAGATCTAAGTATTTCATTCTCTCTTGTGTCTCCATATGGTACCGTTTCCCAGATAGTCTTCCTTTGGTCACAAGATGACAGTGAGAATGGATTGTCAAACTGGACCACTATGACAATATACTCTGAGGGAGAAAATCCTGTGGGTGTTCAGAAGCTTTACTGTAAGTTATATTTGATTAACTTATCCTACTACTGACAAATAATTAGGTCAGCAATTAATTTCAAAATGCAAATATGCTACAGGCCTTCATGTTTTAAGATATTCCCTTTGTCTTTAGTTTTTACTTGTGTTAAAGTCTTAATGGATTTAGCTGGGTGAAGGAGTGAAATTATGTTTTCTAATGCTTTATTTACTAGGTTTAGTTGGACTTTTTTAGCAAATATTGACTGCAAATATTTGTTCAGAAATGATCATGTGTAATGGAATTTAATGGAATAAGAAAACAGCAGAGTAATGATGAAACATTCATTTAAAAACATATATATTTTTTCAGACTTCTGCTGAAAATATTTATCTATCTTCGTGGATTAGGAACAGAAGGACAAATCAGAGGGTCAGGAGCAGAACATGGTAGCAAAAGTCGTTACTATCTGCTTAAGCAGTTTGAGAAACCAGGGTATATCAGAAAGAAAAACATGCTTAATATTGCTACAAGTGTGGCTCAAGGAAACCTATCTACCAGCCTATATCAGGGACTTTCTTGTCAAACAAACACAGATTAAAGGCTCAGCCTTTCCCAAGAGAAGCTCAAGGGAGTTTTCTGTTGACTTTAAGGGAGTGAGGCCCCTAAGTCTAANTCCAAGTTTTGTGTTGCTACAACAATGNAATTTTTTAGAAAATATCCAAAATATGCAGCTGTACACAAATCCAGCCAGCTAGNCTGATATAAAATCTGAATGAATTTACATAGGTGACAGATTTATATTAGAATTTTGTAAGTTTATTTTCTTAATTGATTCAAGTCAAGAATGAGAGCATCCACTCTAGAACTGGGAGAGGGCTTTTTACAAAATTTTTGCTGACTTTAAGATGAAGTTTTAAACGGATCATGACAAGTCACATTTTTTATGCTTAAGTATGAAAGCTGTTTTGAACAAAAAAATGGTAAAGAAAATAAAAAGTCAAAATGTTTCTTATACTGGTAGTAGTAGTAGTAGCATTTTTTGTTGCATAATGGCATTTTTATGTCACTTTTTGTTAAATGACTAATGCCAATAATTACATGCGAAAAAAAAAATCCAGAAGAAAGATAAAACTAAACATCACATTTTTAGCAGATTTTAATTTTGGAAAGAAAAACAAATGGAAAATTGTATGGGGTCTAAATTATTTGTCTCACCTACACAGACAAAGCTTGGTTTCCAGTCTGCCCAGAAGAATTACACCCAAGAACCTCTTTCCATCCTAGGCAGAATCTGAAGAACTTTTATGGTTTCACCAGGTGAGAGCAGGTAACACAAAGCTGAAGCTTCATTTTGAATGAGGAGAATCTCTATATTTCTCCCCAGAGATGTGGGAGAGAAAAATCAGAAAGATAACTGGATACAAGAGGGCTAAGCTGTTGAGAGCTGTGCAGACAGAAGTTTTCTTGTAAGATACAGGCAGTGTTTGGTGCTGCATGGACCCAGTTAAAGCACCATATTTCAAGAAAGATGCGGGTGTCTTCAAGACTGTCCGAAGGAGAGGAATGGGGATGATCAGAAGTTTGGAAAATGTGACCTGTAAAAAACGTGAACTGGGGCGATTTCATCTCGAGAAGAGAATGAGAGTGGACAGAATGGTCTGCATGTCCAAAGGTGAGCTCATTAAAATAAAACAAAATTTAAAAAAAAAAAAAAAAAAATATTATTAGATGCTTTTAGTGATCAGTAAGCTGTCATTCAATGCTATAAAAGGAAGGAGTCATTATGGCAAAACTTAATCATGGAAGTTGAGGTTTATTCAGCAACTCTTAGGATCAGAGTCACAATAATTGAGACAAAGCAGAGAGATAAAAGGCAAAGCAATCTCAGATTCTAGCCTGCTGATGGTATAACAGAAATGTGGAAAAGGTACACAGAGTACAACTGCAATAGTACAAGTTTAAGTGAGAATGATTATTTCTTCCAGGAAGTATCTGTTTATTAGACAAAAAATCCATATAATTCACATTAATAGAACACTTCACTATTAATTTAAAAAAGCTAATAAATGTCTCACAGGTCACTTTTTTTCAAAGATGAATCTTTGAAGTCAGAATGATCTCTGGAGCCATCTGCAAAGGTGTTAAACAACATACTAAGCTACAAGGGATTTTCAAATATTGTCACACTCTAAAATTAGGACATTACAAGATATTTTGTTAATGTATTTGTATCTGTTTACATTGAAGCTAGAATATTTACTAAATATTCCAGCTGCTTTACAAAAGCCTTCTGCTGGCTTCACCTCCCTTGTCTGCTTGTGTGCTAGCAGTGTCTCTTTGTCTAAAATCGAGAGGAACACGTCCCGCCTCATCCAGTCTGTCTTTCTCTCTTTCTGTCATCCTTGGGAATGGAGGGATTTTCCTTTTCTTGTAAAATGGTGACGGAGGATAGCCTTGTGAGGATCAGAAGGGCATTTCCCTTGAGATTGCCAGGCAGTGGCACAGGCCTGGAGAGTATTTGTTCTTCCTGACATCCATTCTGATGGGCATAATCCCACGGAAATCAGTGGGAGTTTTAAGGTGGGCTTTCAAGACCAGATATGCCTAAGAATATAAAGGTGGTTTAAAAATTAACCTCCTGAAACTCTCCCAGCAATCTGGGGCTTTTCTTTGAATAAGAAGCCAAAATAATCATGCCTTGTTTTGTTTTTCATAAATGTCAGATGACAAATCTTAGCCTTTTCTTCTAGCCCATTTCACATACGACTGCAGATGGTTGTTTCACAACTTCAGGTAAACTTGTTACACTGCATCTTCCCAGTGGTATCATTTGGGTCCCAAGTCTTTTTGAATTCTTCAATTCTTTTCTCATGTGGTTTCAACTCCAGTAAGATTTGATCCTATGTACGTAAACAGTGGTACAACAACTGTCTTCTTTTAAAGAAGTGGAATTCACAAGCTTTACAAAGAAGTATGACTTGATAAACTTTTTAAAAAACCCTCTTATCTAACATTCTGCTTTGATAAGGTTTTCTCTTTGGCATAGTATGGCAACATAAGAGGTCTCTATTTTGTATAACATGGCAGAGGCAGACTCCACAGACAGTCCGGTGTCATCTTAAAGCTTGTGTCCCACTCACACCCTGCAGCAGCCCCCCAGGCTTTCTTTGGGTGTCTCCCAGCTGCATGAGTCCCAGGCACTTGGCATTCCTTTGTTTCAGGGTCCAAACCAAGATGCAGAGTCCAAGGGAGCCCCACCTTTCAGAACAGGCTCTCAGCAGACTGAGGAGCACAGAGATAGCTTAGCACTCTTAAAAAGCCCCTTCAGCACTCCAAAAACCCCACTGTAAGTGTCATAACCAGTTGCTGGCATCAGCATTACTTTTACAGCTAGGACTGAAGGTGCTGAAGAGTAGCAGAGAGAAGATGCCTTAAATCAGATGGGACATTTTGCTCTGTTGAGGAATAGCATAACCACACATACGAGTCAACCAGCAAAGAAGCAAGAATAGGGAAATAGCAGGGAATTAATTACCTGGAAATCACACGCTGATTTGGGAAAGGAGATGAGGGGAGCACCCTGCTTTCCCTCATTGGAACAATTATTGCAGCATCTTCATCCTCAGGGCAAACAAGCAAGTATGAAACCTTGAGAGCCGTTATCTTCTTGCTGCTCTCTTCTTTACCACCCAAGCCAGCCCACTCATGACAACTGAGCCAGTTAGAGAATCCCATCTGGCAAAAGGAAAGAAAAAACCCAAACCCAAATCTCATACTCCCCAGCTGCAGGCATTGTGGAAAAGTGCCTCAGGCCCCACGCATGTGACCGAAAACCAGAGCAAAACCCAGAGCCAGCCCTGAGGGGTCGAGTACAGAAAGGAAGGTAAGTGCCTGTGATTAGGACGTGTTGAAATTAGAAACCCTCTTGTTTTAAAAAGATGGGTTATCTACCAAGCTTGCTCTACACTTCTTTCAACTGTAATGTGGTGAACAAAGGCTGTCTGTAGAAGATGCTGTATTTCTCAACCCAGCCTATGTCACTTAGAGCTTTTTATGCTAGACTGGTTTTAAAAACTTCTATTTAAACCAACATGAAAGGTCTTTAAACAGTAAATAGCATATTATATCAAAAACAAATAGATTAAAAAGTGAACATTCATAGCCAGTATATTTCTTTCTGGAGGAGTTTCTCTTTCCACACTAATACTGTGAGACTGGCAGATCTGGGCCAGAGGCTTGTAATGGGCCTTTTACTTTTTTTTTCTTCCCTCTCCGGTGATAAATAATCAGTTTTAGAGAATTGATAAAAAGAGACAAGAATGAAAAGTGAGTGTGACACATTTATGAGACAGATTTTTAATCTGCTTCTTAAATACAGCACCCTTATTTCAGATCGCATTAAAAAAAGAAACAGGAAAGCCACCCAATTTATGTTGTGCTGCAGTAGTGAATACATATGAATATATGGAGCATAGCCTGGGAGAGCAAGAAAATTCACCAAAAATTTCCTGACAAGTTGAAAAAAGTTATGTTATCACTGAAGAGTCCTTTATTTAAAAGAAAAACATAAAAAACAGGCCACAAGACTAGAGGCAGCAAAGGCTAAAAACACATTGTTTCCAGACAAACCCCCATCAAAGACTTCTAATTAGGGATTCTGAAGTCAGAATATCTTCATATTGTAATTTTACACAAGCACTTTCAAGAAAAGCTGGAGTTCTGCTGTATGATTTGCTACAAGCCTTCCACTACTGATTGATAACGAGAAATAGCATTAGCAGTATTTTTCCCCCATCGTTCCTCTGAAGCTAATGGAGTCGAGGATTTGTTACTTGATCTAATGGCAATAGCTTTCCAATAGACATGCACAGAATCATTGATTATTTTGTCCTCTCCTTGTTTGCATTGGAACACTGTTCAATTTACACCAATTAAAGAAAGCTTGGTTTGTGTATCGAAGAATAATTAAGGGATGGAATTCCCTAAAGACTACTAAAAATGGCATCTGACTGGAATGGTGATTACAGCATGAAGGCAGCATTAGTATTTAAATAGTTTGACTGCTATATAAAATCATTACAGCATCTCACCATGAAAAAGAGCATTAGTTAATTTTGCCTATAACAAAATTAGTTGTATGTATTTGCCTGCTCACCTTAAGTAAATTTGACAAGGCTAATCTTAAAGCAAGCCTTCCAGGTTTGGTGGAAGTAAAAGACAGAGCGCTGTTTAAAGTAGTCATCGTGATAGATATGTACATAATCTTCAACCAAAATACAAATACACACAAATGAACAGCAGAGCTTTGCCAGAGACACTTAAATCATATTTAAACATTAAAAACACATTGGTTGCTGAAACTGAAAATCTAAAGGTAACTGCTATGTTAATTATACAACAATCAAGGTTTCACAAACTGTGTACAGACAAGAAATCCTTATTTGTTTGCCACAGCGGTGCTCCAACTTTTAACACCCTTTCCAGCTCTGCCTGGAGCAAGGCATCAGGAGAAGCAAACAGGCATGGTGGAAGGAGTCATCCTTGTAAGTAGGTCTCCCCTATGAAGTAGCTCAAAGGATTGAAAAAAAAGGGAGTAACCTAGCACATCCATGCAACACTTCCTTAGACTTCTCTAGAGTACAAGGTGAAGGAGAGTTTCATTCCTGAAAATACATTTGAGGAAAAAGGGCTTTTAATCCCCCATTTAACTTTCTTCTATGTACATTAAATTCTATCTCCTAGCCTTAGATTATAGTATCTACAGTAATGATCTATCCAAAATGTGACAGTAGCATTACTGTAACATAAACTGCTCAGGGCCACTCCTGGAGCATATTTACCTTTCCATAGCTTACTTAAATATAGTGTGTTTATTTTACTAAACTTAGATACTGTAGTATATTTTATAAGGTCATCTGCCTTCTTCAAGACCTCACACTGCAGCTACTGTCCTTCCTATGAGAATTTATGCAGTTCCGCTTGAAGGTTGTCAACACCCTCTTTAATTCATTCAAGAGTTCTCTGTGAAGGAACATAAGACTTTTCCACTTAAGCCTGGAAGGGGAATGAGACTCATTAGCATGTCCTCATTGTGCAATGCACGACTGTGTTAAAGATGCCCGAGCTCCCAAGCCCAAGTTCCAAATGAGGTGACACACATCTGCACAGCACAATATACCCTTGTTTGCGTGACTCAGCACCCCTGGCCAATCTGCAGCACTTCTTTGCAGATCACATCAGTCTTTGGCACCGTGCAGTTCTCGTGACGGTGCCTGGTTCTACAGGTCATTTCCGGATATCTTCACCACACCATATGCCACTGCATGGATGCTCCCTAAAACTAGATTTGGGACAGTACACTTTGTCAGAAAGTACAACATCTGACTTTCCGTGAGGTGTTGTTACAATATTTGAAAAGTCTTCTGTTCTGGCTTTTGTTTTCATATTGCACAACTAGTTCTCACTTCTGTACTAGACCTCCTGTTGGGATCTCCCACTATAATCTGCCTGACTAGACCTTGGCCTTTCAGGAGTGAGACTAATGCTTCCTTTTAATGAATAATCTTTTGCAGCAGGACCGATATAAGGTTGTATTCTTCCCTCCACCCACAAGAAGAATCTCCATTAATTTCAACAGAAACTCTCCATGCAGAAAAGGGAGAACTGTGCCCTGGGGAACATTCACGGAAGATTAATGGTGATGAGAGAAAAGTGATACAGTACAGGCAGAACAAAATCAGAACCCACCACACAAATAAAACCGGACAAGGGTTCATTTTTTAAAAGTCAGTCAGAACGGCAGGAAGGCTTTGAAAAAATCAGGGCTGTTTCAGTGCGCTTTTGCATACATTGGCTTTCAGGAGACATGAATAGAAACCTAACAGTAACTCTTTTTTCATACCTCCTTTCACAGGTCTCACTGGCAAAGAAGGATTTAGCACTTAATTCCTGTACTTTTATGTGGCAAATTAGGAATTTTCACCTTAAAAGGAAATTGCTTTTCAAACTCCCATAAATTCTCGATTTTATTTTTTTAAATGGTGAAAAACATTCCCTGCCTTCATCCCAACACATAATAAATAGCAGTCTTCATTACTTCTCCTCAGAAAAGTGTAGGAAAGTCGACCTGACCAAAGAGAGGTGTTTGTCATTCCTTCTGAGAAGAAGCTAAGGGTCTAGAGCATATCCTTAACCATTTCATCTCTTCAGCCCTTTTCAATTTAAACTCACACATTGCTCTCTTCATTAAAAATAAGCGCCTGCTGAGGAAAATGTTTTCCTTGAGGCATGGTCATTTGATGAAGCAGGGCCCACTGGCATTGAATAGCCCAGACCAAATTGGAATATGAACAGAGTTGCAGTGTGTTTTGTTTTTCAGTTTAGCACCAGCTATAAGTAAAATCCCTACACTGTTATTGCCATTGTTTTAGATAACAACTGATTGGTTTGTGACTGCACCGAAGCAGGAGGAGATTGGTGAAGCGGACTGGCGCAGAGCAAGAACGTGCAGCAGACAGCGGTCAGCAACTCTCCCGGAAGGACACACTGAAGGTGTGGCCAGTTCTGCTGACCCCAGTACGAGGTCCCTGCTCTGGGAGGCTTGAGGGTGAGATGGTGCGCACCGGGGTGGGACAAAGGATGTGATCAGAGCACCTTCATGCTTGTCTTCATGAAGAAAATGCAAGACTGAAAAACAAAGAAGTGCAACCTAGTGAAGAAACATACTGTCACAATGTGGCACTACGCTGGCAACTGTGACTGTCAGCAAAACAGCCCTGACTGTCGACACCCAAGGGAAGATAAGCTTACAAAATCGTTAGTACGAATCCTGACCTGATTTATTTTTGAATCATTTTTGGCCCTGTTTCTTCCTCTCTGCACTTCCTAGAGGCGCAAAAGGCCAGAGGCAGGTGTCGAGAAGGCACGGTTTTTTCTGATTTAATCTGTGAGGCACCATAAAAAACAATCAATGATCATGGAGCATGCTCTGGATTTGTCTAAGCATAAGTGACTCAAATACTAACATGTGAATTTAGTAAAGTTAGAGTCTATGGAGTGGAGATAAATTACAGCGGCAATTGAAGTAGAATGTGATACAGAAATCCAACCAACAGAAGACTGTCTGGAAACAATTATTCAGAAAGCTGCTGACCCTCTATTTCTTTAAAGAGTTAAACATTTGGATTGGTTAGCTGGCAGCCGCAATAATAGGCATATGCTCTAATCTTTGATCCATAGCTGAATTTGCAACTCTTTGTATGACAAGCAGATCACACAGATTTGCATATTTTTAAGGATCTATAGGGAGAAAAAGAACAAAAACTCTTCCAAGATGCCACTTAGAGATCACACAGAATATCATGGGTCCCCTCAAGTACACTCATGTTCAGAGCCAGCTGCAAAACTCACAGATTTTATAAATGACCCTAAAATGTGCCATTCACATCTGAAGTTTAATCAAAATTCCTCCTAGAAGAGAGAACTACAAGATGAGGTTGCATTGTAACTCTTCACAGAGGTATGTACCTCCATCATTAAAATCTCATTTCCACATCCAAATTTGTGTCAGAACTTTACTAAAATCAGAAAGAGTCCAGAGGTAATAGATAAATCAAAATATGCTTTGTGACCAAATGAGAAACTGTTGTCCAGACTCAAATGCATGAGCAAGTAACAGATTTCTGCCAAGATCTTGACATCATCTTAGTTTTGACAAAATTTCCCAGGGTCGACAAAAATTTGCAGACACAAGACGACCATGAATCAGCCCATGAGCAGAACAATTGCTAACCAAACTCAATTTTGTTTGTGTTGAACATTCATTTTTTTCACATTTCTGTTTTCAATACCATCTGAAAGATGTTTACTAATCACTCGTTTTGCATCAACAATCGTGTCTACGTCACAGGAGATTTCCTCCACTTGGTAGTACTCCTCTAGAAAGTAGCCCCTTCTGACAGAAGTGAGCAGAATTTTGAGCACAGTGAAGTGAAGAGGTAATCATCCCCACAAATGTTCTCAATTGTGGGATGTTTCAACATGGTCTTTACTTGATTTGAAAGGAACCCCCATCACTTTACTATAAGCTTTCTCTCCTGGTTCACCTACACAACATTCTTTGATATCTGCAAAGATGATGATAGTGGTTGCTTGTTATTTCCCCATGTATATTTCCTATACATTCCAAACAAGAATACAGATTACTGTATGGGACTATGCAGATACGTGTGAGGAAGGCAATGCAAAGAAGGAAATCACAAAAAAATATTCTGTCTATCTTTCTTATAGTTCCATGCATTAAGCATATGGGGGCATGGAGAAACCATAGAGAAGGTAGACTCGAAGCCTGATTGACACAGGAGGCAGTAGTTGCAGGCACTATCTGCCTTGTCTGCCTTGTCCTGTGGGCGGGCAAGACTTTGTAAAGTCCTGGCAAAAATCCCATAAGAAGAGAAGAATATAGTGCACATTCCTGCATAAAGCGTAGTAAGAAAACGAGGTGATGCAATGGTATTCAGAAAGCTTCTTTTGAGAGTGGTTGGACCAGTGACAGGTGAAACAGAACCTGAGACAGCAACAAAGCCTTCAGTGTCTTAAATATGGAGGAATGAAACAGAGAAAGAGAGGAACGTACATCTTTTAATGAGAAAAATTAATTGGTGATGCAGAGTGTTTGAGAAGGGATCAGCCTGTGTCCTAACAGTGCTCACATTACACAGGTTAAGCAAACTCCAAAAGCAACCCGAAACCCAAGGCTAAGCTTTGTTACATTTTGCACCTTGCCAGCAGCATTAGCAATAAGAGGTGCTCTTCTGTCACCAGTAGGGCCATGTAACTGGCTTTTCAAATGCTGGAAGGATGATGATGGTAAAGGGCCAAGATTTGCCTTGCTTCATTATATGGATGGTTGTGTTCCTTTTACTAATGTGAACACGATCTTTTCTTTCTGTGTTTTGTCTACATTTTCATGTCTCTTCCTAAAGACTCCGGAAAGATTTCTGATCTCTTAGAAACTTACTTTTTAGGGAGTTGTGTAACCTGCTTGTTTTGTGAGATAACAGGGTGCAAAAATGGAGAAATAAAAATTGCCTTGTGTTGCATAGTGTGATTTCAATTACTTCACTGAGATATTGCTAACAATATTTTGTAGATATCCACACATTATATTTGTTTTGGCCATTGAGATGATGCTTTCAAACCAATTTGAAAGTGTATCATGATATATTGTATCAGTGTAGTATTGTAATTGTAAAAAAATATTATATCAATCAGAAGAAACATCCTAAAACCTGCCTTTCTACAGTTCATTCTCTATATCTTAACTTTGTGCTGTACTACAAGACCATTTTCTGAGAAATGCTCATGCAATGTTAAGTGGGATCCTAGCACATCATTCCATTCAGATACTGAAAGACAACATAAGAACACCTATTGGTGATGAAAATGAGACTGAGAAAGTAACATTTCTTGTTACATCATATAAAGCAGAAAATCTCAAAATTATTTCAGTGAAAACAGAAGTGGGATGTTCAGGAGGCATTGTCATTACTATAGACTACTGTAAAAGAAAAATGTACATATCAAATCAGAATAACACTAAATTAACTTAAATTTGTAATGGCAATGAACCAAGGCATTAACAGTGGGATAACACTGCCTTAGTGATTTGGTCTAAGGCAATGACCTACACCCCTTCTATAGCCAAGAGAGAGAAAGAGAAAATCCACCAGTAACAGAGACCTATTTTACTATGGCCACCTGTAATACTGTCCTAAAATGGCCACTTGCAATAGTTGAACTGAGTGAGAACTGGAGGATACACCAGAAGGTTGTGCTGACATTCAGCAAGACCTCGACAGGCTGGAGAGTTGAGCAGAGAGGAACCTGATGAAGTTCAGCAAGGACAAGTGCAGTGTCCTGCACCTGGAGAGGAACAACCCCATGCACCAGTACAGGCTTGGGACGGACATGCTGGAGAGCAGCTCTGTGGAGAGGGACCTGGGTGTCCTGGTGGACGACAGGTTGATCGTGAGTCAGCAGTGTGCCCTGGTTGTCAAGAAGGCCAATGGGATCCTGGGGTGCATCAAGAAGAGTGTGGCCAGCAGGTCAAAGGAGGTTCTTCTTCCCCTCTACTCTGCCCTAGTGAGGCCCCATCTGGAATACTGTATCCAGTTCTGGGCTCCCCAGTTCAAGAAAGATGAAGAGCTACTGGAGAGAGTCCAGCGGAGGGCTACAAAGATGATTAGGGAACAGGAGCATCTCTGCTGTGAGGAAAGGCTGAGGGAGTTGGGCTTGTTTAGCCTGGAGAAGGCTGAGAGAGGACCTTATAAATGCTTATAAAAACCTTAAGGGTGGATGTCAAGAGGACGGGGCCAGACTCTTTTCATTGGTTCCCAGCGACAGGGCAAGAGGCAACGGGCACAAACTGAAGCATTCAAAGTTCCGTCTGAACACAAGGAAGAGCTTCTTCACTCTGAGGGTGACGGAGCACTGGAACAGGCTGCCCAGGGAGGTTGTGGATTCTCCTTCTCTGGAGATACTCAAGACNCGCCTGGACNNGGTCCNGTGCAACCTGCTCTAGGTGACCCTGCTTTGGCAGAGGGGTTGGATTAGATGATCCACAGAGGTCCCTTTGAACTCCTACCATTCTGTGATTCTGTGTGCCAGAGACAGAGAAAAAAAAGAGTCACCTGAGACTAGATAGCTAAGACAGCTACAGCAACCTGTAATGAATCCTGCCCCATATGTTATTTCCCAACTTCAGGAAATTCAGGGCCAAATCAATTTCTCAGGCTTTTTAAAATTTATTTAAACATATGTGCTAGGGATGAGCATGCCTGTTTGTATCTTGACACAGATTTCATAGGCTGGACTTTGACTGACAGCTCTGGAATTATGGATCTTGAGACATGTTTAACATCAACCTAAAAAGGTTAGGAAGTTCAGGGTCTTTTATCTATTCCCAAACACCAGTCAGAAACTAGAGCTGTTCGGTGTCAGATTTTTATTCTTCACTTCAAATGAGAAACTGAAATAAGGATACCTGCCACCCCTTCTGGAAGCTGGGACAACCCAACAGCAGAAATACTTTTCTTGTTGATGGATGAATCCATGGAACTGGTTTCAGATATGGTTCCCATATCTGTGCCTTAGGCAATTATAGTTAATGTCGATCTCATATCCACCCCATATCAAATGGATGTTTGTCTGTGTCTCAAATCAGTTATATCTCTTTACTGACTGTAATACAATTAAGACAGTACCTGATGTCCGATTCTATAAACAGACCAAGTAATGGTCATCAAAGTTCATTGAAATAAGTTTTATGTCACAAAGTACAGCATTTTTTTTTCATAAAAACGACCTTCTTTTGAAACATCTGGACCAGCCTACACTGGCAGGATAATAAAGCAGGACACGGAGAATATTTAGCCCATTTCTGATGTCCTAGTTCTATCCTTCACAATCATTAAAGACTGGATTGGCCGTATGGCAGTTTCTGTCTTTCTTAAAACAGAAAGTGAGTGGAAACAAACAGAAATAAAGCTCTACAAAAGAAAGAGGGGAAAAAGAGAAAGAGAAAGGATTGCTGCAGCTCTCTGGCTTCCCTGTATCAAAGGTAAAAGACCAAGGGGCTGTTTGCCTGGCTGAGGGCCAGGCCACGGGCTAGGATTTGGGTCCTGCTCCTTCTGGGTCATGGTGCTGAGCATTCAGCCTGCCAGGAGGTCACTTGCTGTAGCACCAGGGGAGGGGGCTTCTGCAGGACCAGTTCCTCACCTGAAAGTCTTCCCACCAGTGCTGGTTTGCGTCAGCGAGGATTTAACCCACCTGTGACAGAGGCGGTGCAAAGGAATGGTACTGGGCTTAATAAACCAGCCAAATAAGGCATGATGAGAGTGGGAGTAGCAATGTGCAGAAATATCCTGCAATGGAGCAGCAAGAGAATACCAGCTGAGAGTCAAGCCTCACCTGTTGGGGAATATAAATCTTAGGCTGGGTTATACACCAAAATGCCCCAGAGATCCCCACAAATCCATATAAAGTGGGTCAGGAGAAGAGTGCAACAAGCTAGCAGAGGAGTTAAATGAATCTCTTGCATCACGTCTTTTGCTGAGAGTCATCTAGAAATTCCTGTGCCAAAGGCACTTTGCAAAGAAAATCAGAGTGTGGCCTTTATACAGATTGAAGTCTCCAAGGAGGAAGTTGTAGAGTAACTTGAGAAACTCAAGTGCAGTAAATCACCACAACCGGATGGTGATCATCTGGGAGTTCTGAGGGGAAATAAAGTGAGAAAAAGCCAAGATACTGACAAGGGGATGCCTTCTTCCCTTGAAAAATGCAGCAGCACAAGGAGGCTGGGAAGCCCTATTATGTTGCCCTTCTTCAAAAGGAGATCAGGAAAATCCTGGGAATTGCAGAGCTTTGAAGTTTACCACAATTTCAGGGAGCCCAAGAAACCGGTTCTGAACAGCAGTTCAAGAGAAAGTTTGTTGGACAGGAATGCCCCATGAGGGTGTTCTTCAGTCTTTCAAAACTCTGAGGCTATTACAGGGGGGAAATGTACCTCCCTGAATGATTAGAGTACTTGGAGAAGCCTTCAGCGGGTGGCTGGGGTAACAGGGACTTCTCAGAGAAAGGTTTCTGAGCGAACCAAATGTTCAAAAGTTTTTTGCAGAGGTCACTTACAAGCAATTGTCATGAAGGATGTTAAGGAATAAAACTGAGAAAAATATCTTGAAGATTACTTGTTTCTGGAATGAACTACAAATCAGTCAAAAAAAAGCGAATATAGGAAGCATTACTCTTTTTAGTGAGGGGAAGGTGAACACTTAGTAGCAGGTATTAGGACTAGTGTCGCAACAAATAAACGAGTCCGAATCCCAAATCCTAATGCACTGAAATCAACATATCCAGAATCCACCCCAGATCTGGATCCAAGCCACACATGTGGTTGCCATCTTAAAAGAAGACAAATCTGTTCCTGCCTTCAAGCTTCTTGAGCTCTGAGGTTTGAATACTCCATCTCCAGACTATAGCTCCAGCCTACATAATAGTTATGTACGAAATATGGGGGGTGGGAGGAGTGCATGTGTACACATAGCATGCAAAGGAAGCAATTAAATGTAAACTCAAAACAATTTAAAAAGTGATTCATGGCAGAAAGCACTCTGATGTAGAGATTGCATTACGTGAGTATTTGCTCTTGACATTAACTTGCTGCAGCTAGCTGAAAGGGCAGAAGATTCCGAGCTATGGGACAGTGGGAATTTTAATGGGTTTGGTGAGCCCGCTTAGAATCAAACATTTTAAATTATCTGGATTTACATGAGTTTGTACCCTTTCAGTTTCTCTCCTGTTTTCTTCAGTTCCTGCAGGTCCAGTGCAGGGAAGGCAATGTTACTTCAGTTTTTATTCACTTTGTCTCTTTTCAATTCATTAGGTTTTGAGAGCTTTCAAAGGAAGTCAGAGATAGGAATTAGACATAAAATAGAAAGTGGGACATTTCTGACTGGCTTGTATGCTTTCAGTGTCTAAAAAGAAAGCTTTTTTTTAAAGCAAACTGTAGGAGGGTTTGTAAAAATAGATATTTACATTTACATATTGGGACAGATCCTCAGCTGCCATGGAGCAGTATTGCTCCATCTTCTTGAACAAAGCTAACCCTAACTGCCACAGCTGAGAATGTGGCTCTCATGTGTGTACATATATGTGTGAAATATGTTTAGGATTCTGTATTTTTCCAAGGGTACAGAAGCTCCTTCTTCCTCCAAGTGCTTTTGCTTGTGCACTTAGTTGTGGGAGTTAAAGCTCCTGTTTTTAACTGAAGGTGATGCCTGGAGGTAGGCAGGGTGAGGAGGAAGGGTGAAGCGCAAGGAGGAGAAGAACTCATGCACAAAGGAACTGGTGTGAGCAGAGAATCTGGGGAAGAATGTGGGGGGAGAGAAACAGGAAAGAAAATTATGTCCCACGTAGCCATGCTGTGGTCTAAGGGCATTACCTCTTGACAGCAACTGAAAACCAAGCAATACCTGCATTCACAGCAACAGGGAGTTAAACTGTGACCGAGCAGCAACCACGACTTTTGGAAAATACCTCAGGTGTTTCCTGCTAGATAGCAGGAATAACGAGAGACCTGCTATTGATAGCAAGGTGGGGAAAAAGCAGTTCTGCACTCAGCTGTGCTGTTGCCGGAGTCATGTAACACAGGACAGAGAGTACGTGTCACATCAGATAGTGCTAATAGGTGCCAACAGCCACCTTCACTCCTTCCCCCTCGGTCTTTCCCTGTGTGAGAGTCAGGTGAATATAGATGGGGAACAACTCTGTATTGCTGCGTGCTTCTGCCCACACAGTGGGACCTTGGTACTGATTCAGACAGTACTGGACTCTGGACACATAATGTACACTGAATATCCATAATAAATAATAATTATCACAGTAGGGGGCAGCAGCCAGCTGTGGAGGGAAAGTAGGGCCAGCTGCTGGAAGAGAAGTAGGCTCTGGCTGAGCATGCAAGCTGGGCACTGGGGAGGGTGAGAGGGCCGTGGCTGGGAGCCAGTGCCAGCTTTCTGCCAAGAAGAGGGAGATAAAAGCACAAAAGAGGTTCACCAGAGGGAGCTGCTCCTGGCCACCCCTCAGCAATCGGTAGCGGCCCTGATCCAGGAGGGAAGGCTGATGGCAAACAGGAGCCTTGCCAGCCAGAGTGCATGGCCAACTCCGCTCACACGTACCATGCTGGAGCTAGCAGGATGGGTGTCAGTAAGCCAAGCAACCCTGCTGCAGAGAAGCAGCCCCGCACAAACCTCTGGTTTGCAGGAGAGCCATACCTCCTCCAGAAGTGAGCACAGACTCATCCTGCTCCCCTCAGCATCTCCCCAGAGGCACCTCCAGCTCAAGTAGAGTCAATACTCCTGAAATGAGTACAGCCCCCCAAGGGACTGACAGGCACCCTATCAATGCTTTTCCAAAGCGTCCCAACGCCCAGGTTTCCTTGATTTCATTTGGAGAGAAGTGTCTGGGCAGTTATGAAGATCCCCAAAAAGCAACAGTTCTCACTGTCTGAATTCCCCTGAAGGTCTGATGCTTAGCACTTGGGGTCCCCAGGTGATATGACAAATGGAAAACTGCTTTTGAACACACTGCACTCACTTAGTAGTCCAATGCTACAATTAAAATTTATCATAGATTTTAAATATTTTTCTAACCACCCTGAAAAGCCATTTCTTAGACCAAAGCAGTTCACCAGCCTCATTTTCACCAGGTTGTTCATGGCTTGCTCCACACACACTGGTTTCTCAGCAAAGCCAGTAGCCTTCCAGGGTTAGCTCCCCTACTTGCCTCATGTGTAATACCTAACTATTTCACCAGCACAGCATAACAATTAATTAGTTCATGTTCTGTGTAGTAATTATGACAACGAGGTACATTTCACTTCAATTTAGCTTAGTGAAATTTAGCTTTACTTGTATTCATGTCTTATCTTCAAGCTTGCTTCCTGTGCCTGGTTATTTTTCACTGAGTTCAAATGCAAATAGATAAACCCTGTTTGCCTGTCCTTCCACAGGAGGAACAGGTTTGTTTCCAGACTCTATATGCATCCACTAGGAAAAGTCACACAGGACAACTGAAGTATATTTTTTGCTGTGTTTCTAGTTGGCTGAGCATAGTGGGTGTGATGTGGGTGATGTTAAAGGGAAGCCACTTTTCCTCCACTTAACAGAGAGGCTGAGGGATATTTTTGTCCCAGTAAAAAGAAACAGCTACTGTATGGATCTCGGTTTCTGCAGCCCACAAGAGAGTGGAGAACTTTGATAGAGGACAATCTCAGGCAAATAGGGCACAGCATCAGGGAGAAACAGCCATCATTTTTTCAGGTAGTAGCCAAGCGTAATCCATGTGTGAGCTCAAATCTAATTCACGGGCAACAAAGAGCCTGTATGTTGAATTTATATACAGTTCAATTATCAGGAACCAGATTCTTTCCAAATAACTTTTATCTGAACATCTGACCTTAAGAACCAGCCTCAGTTAAGTGCTGGCAAACACCAAGATTTGGAAGGAAGTTAGGGGTGTTGCACTAGTTTAAAAGCTCTGTTTTGAAACAGCTGTCATTACGAATGTCTGCTGGTACCCCGTCTTAGCATGCAGCCTGTCGCTATTGAGCATAATGGGAACGAGCCAATGGAGTGTATTGATCTATGCTTTCTTGCACATCTTTGTAGCTCAAATTATCCCTTCACACAGCCATAACAGGTAAGCTTTGAATCTGTTTATGCCACATTCTAATTGGTTCCATTTAATTCGTGTGTGTGTCTCCCTGTGTGTGTTTGTATATACATATATGCGTATTTATATGCACATATGTACATTTGGACATCATTATTAAATGTAAATATGCATATTGTCACAGATTATTGCTATGTTCATCACAGATTCTTAGAGTAGTTGGCTTTATTATACAATAAAACAACCAGAGAAAGTTAATGCCTTCTTTACAATAAATGAGGAACACAGGACTCATTATACTATATGCTTTTAATGGTTTGGACATGTCAGTGCCCACATGAAAACAAGGAAACATATATTGCAATAGGCAGTATAATTATTTCAGCAAGGAACATCCATCCCACACTCCTAGAAATATGAGATTCAGCATCACGAGATCCTAGCATTATGTCATCAGCTGCATGAGTTTCACAGCTTATCTTTCTGATTTTATGTTACAGAAGCAAACTCCAACAAAAATGTAGAACACTGCCAATTTAACAACACATTTGTGTTAATACTAGGTGAAATGGTTTCAGGAAGGTGAATAGGATCAGTGTTTCTGTAGATATGTGTGCACTTATGCATATATGTATGCATACACACACATGCACATATAAATGCATGCATGTGTGTGCACTATGTGCATAAACTGTCTTTAGAGATGCCATTATTTTAAAAGGTTGATTCCAAGTACATTAAACTTGAAAACAATGTTCCATAGAGTTGACCAATTTAAAGAAGCCCCTGCTGGTGTATGGAAGACCGAGTTAGCTGATATCATTAAACATCATGAGATGAGGCTGCAGGTAGCTGAAATGTTCCTTAATGAAAATTTAAAGAGAGTAGATTAAAATGATATTCCTCCAATCCAACAGAACACAAAGGTAAAGACATTCAATTACAACCAACATCTCATTTAGCACTAAAGGAGTGTTGTTTGTTGATCAGAATTTATTGCCTGAAGTGAACAGCTCGGCTTGTGACTATGTATATAATTACTTTCTACACTGTACTCTCCTAACACTCAGATACCTATTATGGAAGATGACGTCTTTCATAATTTTAGACTGTGATGTCCACGACAAAGAGTCAGAAAACCTCAAGAACAGCAACAAAGCTCTTTTAATATGTGCTACTCTATCTATCTACTCTATCTGCTAACATTGTTAAAAACAAAAGAAATCCATAACCACGTGTATCTGGTTTTTGAACCACTAGATTAACTGTTTTAAGAGTGTTCTGTTGGCCAATAGAACAAGTGGCACCAAGGAAGTGGTTTGGGCAGGATACTTTACCTGTATGTCTGCCCAGAGTGCCACGGCTTTCCTCTGGGCACATCAGGAGGGTTTTTCAGTGAGCAGACATTGAGGGTGCTCAGCTCCATACCAGATCTGTCATCAGTTCAGAAAAGTGCATAACATCTTTAAAATTTCATGACTGAAAAAGGTACTGACAGGCAGGCGTGTGACAAGAGGAGTGGAAGAATAACCAGGAGACTGAAAGGACTGATTTGTTAGGGAAGATTAAATGAGCTAAATAGATATGGGTTGGCTGAAAGCTAACTAAACTTTACACCAGTTAAAAGAAACTGGAGGAAAAAAGCATCAGTGAAGGAAAAGAAGGAGATTTGCAAAGGGACATAACTAGGAGAAATATGATTATGTCCAGAAAGGAAAAAAACTTCTGACAGCAAGATACTCTAGGCCGAACAAGCTCTCCCTAGGGATATGGCATCACTTAGGACATTTAATCTAGGCACACAAAACAACGAAAAATATGCCATAGGGAACAATCTCATGGCGTCAGGGAGCTGCACTGGATGACCTAAAAGGTACATTGCTAATTTGTGTGCAACTGTTATCTGTGATTTTCCTTGCTTGTATGGCCAACTCATTGTTACTTGTGTGTATTTGGTTTCTCTGGGCCCAATCCAACTCATGCTGTAGTCAGCAGAAGTTTCCGACAGGAGCAACAGGACGTCAACATCTTTTCCATGTCTTTGCTGTTCTAAAAAGAAAAGAAAAAAAAAATCTACAAGAAGTATTAATGTATATTGTGTATGAATATTTATACAACTAAACCAGATCGGTCCCTTAGTATTTCTTGGGTATTTAAACCTGTGTTTATCCTTGGATATATTTGGGAAAACATGCATTTCCTTTCATACAGTGGACCTAAAATGTTTGCTAGGGAAGAAACTTATAGTTCATCTAAAAATATCTTCTGATGAAAAACTGCTTTCGTCATGGAAGAATTAAGACGATTCTCTATACTAAACTGAAAAAAATATATTAGACAGAAAAGGCATAGGTCTTTCTGTAGCTAAAGCAGTAATGCAGCTGACGAAAGAAACAAATGATGAACTCTGATCTCAAGACTGTAGTTTTCATATACTTCTACCCAATATCTGAGTGTATATAATCACATGATGCTGAAATTCCAGCTCACTTGCAGGTAGGGAATCACTGTTTTGTGGCAGCTCAGTGTTGGCCCCTCGGGAGGCACAAATATCTGAGTAAGTGGGGCTGAATGTTCAGGGGTCAGGGCTGTGTGTTGGTGTTGTCCATATATCTAGCAGCTGGTATTGTAAATCTTTAGAGCAGCGTTTCTTGAAAATACTAAACAGACATTTTGGTAGCCAGTATTGAGCCTGTGGCTATACTGCTTCAGGCTGTGATCTTGTCAGCTTTTACAAGATAAGTAGGGTCAGGCAGGGTCAGCACTTGGATTGGTAACTCTAAAGAAAGGCAGTAGCTGCAGGAAGCATCTTAGGCAGTGGAATAGACATAACCATTTTCCCTGAGCCTTTTCTAATGCTCTGCTGAAGGCACAAAGCCCAGCTGTGACACGAGAGAAAGATCCTCACCATCTGCAGTCATCAGGCTCCTCATTTTCCAAGGGGACTTCCCCCAGCCTGGCGTGGAGGTGCACAGTACGCTAAACAGGAGACCACAGAGCTCGGGTACCACTTGTATGTGTGCGTGGTCCTGGTTGACCGGTGTGTAAATGCATGGCCCCAGCGTGTTTCATCGGGAAGGGGGTACAGGTGAACGACATTCCTGACATCTTTGGGAACGCTGGCGGCTCCAAATTAAGTCTTTGGCTGTGTTTATAGAACAAAAGACAAGTCTATTGAGCCAAGACCTTGTACACCAACTTTCAGCCTCACACATTTCTACAGAAAGTATAGAAGGGCTCATAATGAAATCCTTGCCCAATGGTCTACATTGCTAACAATTTTAAACTGTAAGTTAACCAATTTCTCCTCTAAAGTTCAAACAATAAATAAAATTCTATGTGAAAAATGGAGCCTTTTATTCCTTTGTCAAAATCTGATCAGAGTAAACTACAGATGTTAAAAGGGACTGTAGTTCAAAGAATTAAAAAGAATCTTATGGGGTTTGTACGAAGAAAAGAGTTTTAGAGAATAATATGGAAAATATTATAATGCTATTATATAAATCAGTGGCACATCCTCACTTTGAATACTGTCTTCAAATTTGGTCACCTCATCCCTGAAAAAAGAAAGCAGAAATAGAACAAGTCCAGAGAATGGCAATAAAAATGATAAAAGTCAAAAGGATGGGAAATTTCTTGAGAAGAAAGAAAGAACACAAGCACCAGCTTGTCTCTCAGGGAAGATTCACACTCACGGGACTGCAAATCATATATGAACCCTTTCCATAAACTTGGAACAAGCGATGCTGCTTGAGACAATCTAGAAGATATCCTTGGCCTCTAGCCGTTCTTCTGGAAGGCTTTGGGCCCTTGCATTGCAGTTATTTTGCTCAGTGTACCCTGCTCTCTTAGAGGAGTTTCAGACCTTGAGACACTCAATCACTGAAAGCCAAAGAGAACTATGGATAGTGGACATGACACTGAGCTACATATTAGCAACACCTTTTTTCCTTTGTTGACAATATCCCAAACTCCTGTTTCAGTTTCAGTTTTAGAAACTTCACTTTTCCATACCTTTCTTTCTTTCAAACTTTGGATGAGTTTTTCAGAAAAGCCTAGGTGATTCAGAAATACGAATCCATTGACTTGGCTGGCAATCTTTGCAGTGAAACCACTCAGTTCCCTCAAAAAAGTTGCATTTGCCTATTCAAATAATCTCAGCCTCAAAGGACTTGCACAGTCTCCCTCACTTTGTGCGATGGGATCCCCAAGCTTCATCAGAACTCTACTTAAGCATGACCATAATATAAATAACATTTCCTCCTCATGATCTTCCAACCTAATTAGCAGCAAAGGAAAAAAAACTTTCCTATCCTGCAAGGTGAAACGACGAGGTATCAAATTTCAAACGGATAAGAGGTATTGCTTTTCCAAACAATGTACACTTAATTAATGGAACTTGCTGCTGCATGGATAGTACTGAAAGAAAGAGCATCGTATTTGTAAACGAGGAGGCATTTTTAGGCATAAAAGCAAATCTTCATACAAAGTTCAGATTGGGTTAAATTCAGTAGCATGTATTATGCAGAAAATCAGATTAGATTATAATAACAGTTGTTCCTAGCCTTAAAAATATCTGTGAGAGTTTTGCTAGCTGGTATTATGTAATAATGTCTCAACATCCCAGCAGTTCTTGGCATATGCTAGTCAATAGACAGGGTCAGGAAGGCATCTTCGTCCATGGTAAACTGTTACAGTGTTAAACACACAGTGAGGAGGGAGACTCTCCTTCCATGTTGTCCGGCATTGGCCTCTGTAAAAGTCAAGACATCTTAGGATTTACCAATGCCAGTGATCACTAAGGAGCAGCCAGAAGGAAGTCCCACTACTCCCAGAGTAACAGCAGAGCATCACTGAACATCTGCCTATGGGAAGTGAGGGGCTGTCTGATCAACTAATGGATTATCTAGGTAGGTATGGATCCCTACTTTGGGCCTTCAGATGATCAGGAAAGACTAGGAGGTTTTTCAAACTGGTGGTTGTCCACTTCTTTTACTAGAGCTGGACAAATCCTTTCTCCTCACACCGGTGTGGAAACCCCAGAGGCAGCAGTCACATTTGTGCAAGCATGGTATGTCTTACAGCTCTGTCTGGAGATCAGGAAAAAGCAGACAAAGGTCAGTAAGGTCTTGAGAAAAAGAGGTTTGGAGAAAGGTGAGGAAACTAAAGGCTCAAAGGCTGTGACCAGCCCTACCTTTTGATCTATGTGGCAGCACACCCTGGAGTCCAAGTGCCCCACCACCCAGACCAGCATCCTTTCAGTGGCCCCAGTCCCTGTCTAAACCCAGACCCACCACAGGAGCCTATGGAGTCATAAGGCCCATCCCCAGCTGTCCATGGATGAATTTTACACCTGAACCGCAGAAGCAGGGCAATGTTCCCAATGGGCAGGTGTAGTCTATGCTGCCTCTGGCACTCTTTTCTACTTTAGATACCCTGAGGCCGGGGCAGAGGCCAAGAGATCTCATTTGTCCTGAGAAGTGTTACCTTAATGTGGTGATGCATGGTGGACATCTGGTTCATCTCTGAACTGTTACAAAGATGTTAATGCTAATAAGGTACCAAGAGAATAGAGGCCCTTTTTTCTGTGATTGCACTTACCTACAACTTCAGTCGTCTTACAGGCCCCACAAGAAATCAGGGAGGATGTCCTCTAGGGAATAGCTGTGCTGGAGCCATTTCAGTTATGGGAAGTTGTTTCAGCCTCGTGGGTTGGAAAAGTTATCTATCAGGGGAAAAAAAAGAAAAGAACAAAAATTAAAAGGAGGAAATCAGATCCTTACACTAGTGGTTTTACACCAGTACTTTCATATAAAAAGAGAGCATATACATAAAGTAAGCACAAAATGCACACTCGGTTGTGATTCCAGGATGTTTGTAATGGCAAGCTAGATTGTAAATTATTTCTTGGGGGGGCAGAAAGCACAGCAGAAAAAATGTGTATTATTCATAAAAATGATTGTCCTGTTCACTTGTATACCGCTGCAATTTATTCCGTAACAGCTTTTTACTTCAAAGAAATCACTAGCTAATGACTTCTCAAACTTAAAAAAATCCACTTATTCACAACCCTGTCCCTGAGGGAATTCCCGCGTGTTATCAGAAATTTTTCCAAAGATCATTAACAGATATTACAAACCAATTGAAACAGCGTATTTTCTTTGCAAATTACTTTTAACTTTAGAGCTATTGAAAAAAGACATTGAGTGATTTAATTTACTTAATCTGTCTACAGATTGCAGCTATGTGCATATCCTGTGATTGCATTTCCAACAAAAAGCATATATAACTATCCCTAATAGAGATATTTTTCTAAATTATCGTACAAGATCAGTAAGATCTCTGAAGATATTAATGTTTACTTTTTCATTTAGAAAATTGCACTCATGAAAGAAATGGACACCTTCATTCTGTTGTTATCTTAGAAATAATAACACACCATAATACTTATTTTACCTGCTATTTTAATTAAAATTCCAATAATCACCACATCTCTATATCCTTTGAGGATATGCTCTACTGATTTTTCTGAAAAATCCCTGTATTTTCATTGGGCTGTGAAGCCAATATTTTTGAAACGCCTTACGCAGCAATGAGTGTACAGAACAAGATCCTCTGTCTTGTACCAATCCAAAACAGCTAAGTGTAGAGTGAGAAGAGAGCTGGAGAAGGCATCTTATTCTCCACCTTCTTGCCTTAAACTCCTCCCAGAGAACCTTATGCATATCAGCACCAGTTCTGCAGGAAGCATGGAAAATATCTTCCCCCCTCAATATTTAGCTTGTAGCTTGCTGGCTGGGGTCCCTGCTCTCTTTGCAGGCAAGAGATAAGGGCTTGAACGCCCTGAAGCTCAGGTGGACTTCGAAGGTGTTTACTTTGAACAACAGTGAAGACAGCTGCTGTAATTTGTGTACTGCTCTGCCCTGATCCTGTGTTACACGTGCTTTGCCAGGTCAGTCTTTGAAGGGATGTGGGCAAAGCAATGCATAGTTTGAGGGGCGAATCAGGCTTAGTTGCTGAGCAGTTCAGCTCAGCTGAGCTGGTGACTGCCTGGCCAAGAGGCACGAGCAGCAGGAGGATTTTAGACCTCTAAAGATCTTCGTTAAGCAAAAATGTAGGTGATGGACTTAGGGGGAGTGTGGATTGGGATCCTGGACTTGGACATCCATATCCCACACGAGTCTCAGTCGTCTCCTTTTGTGGCTTTGGGCCCAGAAATGGCTATTCAGAGAAGCATCCAGATTTGTCACAGAAAATAGGTGCCTAAACATCTTTTCATATCTTGCTTAAAATGGTGGAAAAATTGTGCAGAAAGGGTGATGGAGGGTTTGCAGGTGGTGGTTACTACTGAACCTTCCACAGATATTCTTCTTCTTCCCATCGGCTGTGTCAGAGGCCTGGGACCAGCCTAAAGACCTCTGCATTCCTAGTACTGTTTAACTCTCACTTGCCTGCTGTATTTTCTTTCCTGGGTTACAACAAAAAGATGTCACAGTGAAAAGAAAATTTTTCCCAGTGCACCAAAAAGCATGGGTCTGTTAACTGGCGACAGTTTTTAGACTGTGTCGGCAGGTGATGAAGGCTGAAAATGTTACTCCCTGAGCTACCAGAGGTCCAGGTTTGTCTTGTGAAGGTTTGGTACCTGTATTAGTAAAAAGACCAGAAGTCTTCACAAATGTCCCACATAAATAATGTTGGCAGGTTGATCCTTTCCACCACCCTGGGGTGGCGGGTGGGAAAGGAGACAGGGTGGCTGCCATTGAGCAAGGAGTATCTGCACAAGATGTTGGTTTGGTTTTAACCCACGCTGCACCCAGATAAATGAAAAGAGAGGATGGTGCTTTCTTCCTTTCTCCTGGTAAAGGTACAGTCTCCCAGATTTGTCACTTTCCTGCTCTTCATTCACTGGCAGGATCTGCTCTAGACATTTCTCCAGTCGTGGTCCAAACCCCTAGTTTTCAGCCATAAAAGCACTGCAGGTGTCGGTAGCTGCCTCTGCGAAATCCTACTGCATTTTAGGATGTCCTCTTTTTAGAGGTGTCTCCCCCACCCTTATGTCACACACGTTCAACTGACATTACCGTGTCAGTTCAGATGGTGCACCCGGCAAGCCAGAGCCCCAGAACATTTACCAGTGGCTTTCGCTTCACTCCAGCAGCGCTTTTCTCTTGCTTTCCTGGCCCCAGGGATGAGCCAGTTCAGTGCTGCAGCATTCCGCCCCTCTTCCCTCCCCGCCGTCCCCCCTCCCAGCTGCCCTGTGCCACCTGTGTTTAAATACAACCGGCTGCCCCGTGCTCTGTGACTCCTTCTGCGTGGAGACTGGTGGCAGAAGCCACCACCATGCCTCCGTTGGGGGTGACCTGGACCTGCCACCCGCCGGCATCGAGCTCCGCGCCATCGGCTGCCAAACTGGCACGGCTCCACCGGCCGTGGCAGCTGAGCGCCTCTGTTGTCACTCAACCCCGGGCATCTCCACGGAGTCTGATAACACATCTGCTAATTAATGCCAGTTGTCATCATTGGTCAGATCCTCAACTGGGATAAATTGACACGGTTCCATTTAAGCCTGTGACAATTAGCGGCAGCTGAGGGCTGACCCGGTGGTTTTCTTTATAACTTGGATATATATCTTGTAGAAAGTGAATAAAACCCACCAACTAATTGCATATAAACTACCAAATAATCAGAAAATGAAATGATTGTTAGTAACTCCCAGCCCGGGCCAAATTACAATGGTGACAAAGAAGTGATAGCCCCAGATATGTTAACAATTCTCTGAGCTATCCAAGCTCCTTATAATAAAAATAATTAATAATAATAGATGTGCTTCTGGATACATTCACCTTTCTGTAAGGAAAGCCTAATGAGTCTGTCTGTTAAAAAAGAGACTATCAGGAAATTTAAATGTGATTCTATTAACTTGTAAGCATAGCATTTTACATTTTAACAACTGAACAGATCAATTCTATTCTTGAATTCAATTTTTAAGTCTTATAGCAACACCAATAAGTGAAAAGGAACAGCCAAAGAACTTTCTCAGGATTCTTTTTCCACCGTTTGTCAAAATTTCATTTAGAACAATACTTCCACCCCGTTAGGTCGTATCACCAGTCCTCTCAACCATAATAAGCAGAGCTGCAGTAGGTATTAAATCCTAACTAGAGGCAAGTGAGGCACTCCTGGAAATAAAGCAAAAGTTTGATAGCTTGTGTCAAAAGCAACTGTTGTTATTATTATAATTTATTATTTGTTAAGCACTGACAATGTGCTCAGTTCTGCTGATTAAGTTCTTCTGAGCAAGTTCTACTGATTAACTTCTAAGGACAACACACTGTACTACAAAGAAGATATGTGACAGCTATCAAGACTTTTGCTTTCAAGCCTCACTTAGCAAAACAATTACATGCCAGTTATGCAGGTTTTATGAAAAAAAAGAGAGAAAATGCATAAACTGAGTAAATATCATGACTTTTGTGTTCGCTAATTTTCCTACTCCAGGTCTCTCACTTCAGTACTGTCTGACAACCTCAAAGTTACACTGAGATTTGACGAGGATCTGAAGCTTCATCCCTGCTTATATTCAGTTTTAAGCATCATGCTATACTAAAGGCAAGCACACAGGCTGTATTGCTAAGATCTGTCTTTGGATTTGAGACTCACTCCCCGGGGAGGGCAGAGATGGCTGAATGGGGCGAGCCCGAGACAGACAAAAATCTGAGCAACTTCAGACTTGCGTGCACATTTCCTTCATGCCACAAAGGAGATTGGACAGAGTTAGCCAGAGCTATACTCCTTGGTGGTGATCTGACCTTGGAAAGACTTTTGGGGGTGCAGGAACCAAAAGGGAGCATCTTTCCCACCATGCTGGGTCCTTGCTATGCTGCCAGGGCTGTTTCTCCAGCAGACCTGTTGTTAAGTCTCTCCACTCTGAGCTACTGGCACATTTTTGCAGGGCATCTGGGAGTTAGGACTTTTGGTTTGTGCTGGTCTAGACCCACTGCAGAAATGCATGTTTTACATCTACATTAGTATGTAAAGGAGTGACAGTTTCTTCCTCCACCCTTACCCTCAGAACCTTTACGTACAGTTTGCCTCCAGGGTAGCAGGTTCCCAAAAATAGGCATTAGATGGCAAAATAAGGCATAGAAGTCTTGTGTACACTGCAGGGGACTGGGCTAAGGACTGCTCTAAGAACCACTGGCCAAATTTGCGTGTCAGGAGTGTGCCAAAGAGACATTGTCCCTCCCCCCGGCCAGGCAACACCTAGCCTTTCTAACCACAGATCCAGCGCTGACAGAGCTCCAGCTGTGCAGATGTTCTTAGAAGAAAAACTCCCTTTTGTCTGCAACTATCCTCTAGCCTGCACACTTCCCTAAATCCCGCCAGCACTAGCAGTTGTTGGCTTTTTTTGTAACCGACAGAGAAGTGAGTTCTTCTGTAAATCCTTTGTGCGAAGATCAAACCGTGTGCATGTAGAACTATTATTTTTTTTTTCACAGAAAACCTGCCCTAAAATAATCATTCCGTGTTATCCCCGCAGAGCGCCTGCGCTGCCTTTTAAAATGCATCCAAGCCACTCTCCAGCCCAGACTCAGCACCGGCAGGCAGCCGGCTGCGGCTGAAGGCTCCGTGCGTGCGGGGAGGGCAGAGCGTGGGCAGCCCGGGGCAGGACTGGGGTCAGGGGCAACGCAGCTGGAAGGGGCCGTAATCTGAGTTGCTCCTTGCAGACAATGTCAGCCTTTGTGCTGCTGGAAACTCATGGGGCAACGCAGGAGCCCAGCCGGGGCATGTGAAAAGGTGTTTCTTTACCTAGACAGCTTGGGCTCCTCAAGCTTCCAGCTGGCAGAGCCTGAGGTTTCACTCAGATCTTGTGAGTTAACATCAGTTTACTAATAGACCAAGGAGTGGAGGATTTGGTTGAGAAAACATAGCCTTTCATTCATAAACTTGGAAACCCTTGTAATGGAGAGAGAAGAATCAGCACAAATGATCAACTGATTACAGTACTATTGGGAAAGTCCTTAAAAAAATAAACACTGAAGAAGAAAGGCCCCAAATGGCAGTCGAACTGCAGTTTTAGGATCAAGTTCAATGCAGCTTGGTGTTTAACTGTTTAGCAATTTGATTATCAGCTAGAAAAATGACAAAGTATTGGGTATAGTGAAGCCCTCATGTATGACACTGAGGAGTGGAACAACTCACTGCAGCAGCACATCTTTGGGAAAACCCTCCTCTCTCTCTCATTTGCTCTTTCTGTTCTTCTTTCTCTTCGTGTGCTCCTGACTTGCATGAATACAGTACAGTCAGGGTTTTACAGCTAGCCCTAATTTTCCCAGAAGGTACAGCTCTTAAAAAGCAGCAACTTAGGACCATAAAAATGGACTCACACTCCAGTGCGACCAGCTACAAGACGGATGAACCCCTTCCATTAAAATAAAAACAACATTTTACCTGTGCCCATTCCCCAGCAAAGTTTCAGCCAAAACTGGAACTAAATCCTAATCCAGCTTTTATTAAAATGGAGAGAAATCAACTTCCTTTTACTCCCCCACTCATTTTCAGCCGCTGTGATTTTCTGATTTTCAGGCGAGTCCGTGACCAAGAGCTGCAAGGCCAAAAGGGGTTGGATGTGTCGTATTCCTGGCCCAAATGGAAGCAGGAAATACTAAACATCTTGCATGGAAGCCTGTTCTCATCAGGTTTATAGCCCAGCTTTTCCCATCAAAAGCAATGAGGATGGTACAGACAGAGTTCAGAAATGCATCCAAGCATATGGGAGTATATCTACACTAATCCTCTTTTTGAGCTTCATCCAGCACTAAATCAGAGCCACACCGGAGAGGGGAATAATGCAGTAACTTGTGGAAAAAGCATGCCTCCTCTTTATTAGGGTGGGGAAAATCAAACAACGTGACTCACTTTTCTCCTTATCAACTGTTGGAGGAGTGTTAACAGCACAAAGCATTGCAGACTGGAAAAAACAAAAGTCAGGTACCACTTTGTCTTGCCTGCCCCGCGGCCATACGTCCCCGAGCACCGCAGGGGCTGTCACCGCTGGGACAGCACCGGCAGCCTTCAAAGAGTAACACAACGACTGCGGGGGTGGCCAAACTCACCTACAAGGCTGTGAAAACACCTTTTTGCAGGGTTAATGCGCCCATGCTCACAGCACTGTGGCTGCAGCCACCGCCTCAAGACCTCCCCTGAAAGCTTCACTGCCCGAGCTCGGGGGAAGAAGGGGTGCGCAGCCTTATTTTCCCCGCCAGAACACAGGGCGCTCTGTCTGAGGGAGGAAAAGGCCTTTGCTGAGCTCATCGGAGGACAAGAGGGCCCTATGGCTGCGGCGAGGCCCGAAGGGTGTGCCATCGGCGCTGGCTCGGACGCGGGAGCAGAACGGGCAGCGCGGTGACACCCCGCTCCCTGTCACGGGCTCTGGCCTCACCTGCCAAAAGCAAAAGCAGCAGAAAAAACTGCGGGATGAGATCTGCACCAAGATGCTCTAGCAGCAGTAGCATGTGCCGACNGAGTCTCNAGCCCATCGTCACTTTTTCCCTACGCCCAAAGCAAAAAAGGGGGTTTTCTAACAAGTGCAGCCAGGCTCCGAATGTCGCTCTCTGGACCACAGGCTGGGGACAGAAAGAAAGATTTTCAANGGAGCTTGCTGCCAGAGTGCTGATGGGTTAGGGAGCTTAAAAGGAGCCGTCAGCTGACAAAACGAGGTGGGTAGTTAGGGATGCAAGTTAGGATAGGGTTTGACTAACTAACTAGCGACAGGAAAAAATATACAGCTCCACACACACAAGCACTCACACGTGCAGAGCCAGCCTACGACTTGCAAACAGCCTGTTGTTTCCACACATAAGCATCTTCAAACTAGAATTTTCTTGATCATATTCATTGCCTTTTCCTGACTGAAACTGGAAGAAATCCTATTTAGCTCTTTTCTTAAAGAAAGAAATCAGTATATGACTCTGTGGAAAACCTTCTAAAACATTCAGTTCTTCAAAATTACTGACCAGAATCTGATCTGGTGTAACTCAGCCCCGCTATGTTGACATCTACAAAGCAGACAATCTTTACCCCAGCTTAAGGTCTGCCCCCATACGCTATTTCTTTAGAACAACTTGTCTTCCCCCTCCTTTTATTTTTCACAATATGCATCTGGTTTAAGGTGACTTTTCCCTTCCCAGCATATGGAGCTGAATGATTATGACGATTTACATTTATTTTAAATCACAGCCTATTAAATGGAAAAATAAATGTTAATATGTTGATATGGTTTACTTCTGAATGAATTATTGATATGAATGAGTAGTTACAACTATCATAATTACTGTTTATTAAATAAATATATTATGGATTAGAGATCCTTGATTAAGAAATCAGATTTTTGTCTGAAAATTATTTCCCTGCTGCTAGTATGAGAAATGCGAGTATACCTCACATTACACTAAACAAAAAAAAAAAGGTGAAATGATTCTATTTTTTATCTTTTCCTTTGCTCTGTGAACTTGGCAGCGCTTTGTGCATATTCCCTTTCACTGCTGCTCTCCTCTAATCAGTTAAGTGAGGCTCTTTCCCTCTGTTGTTTGTGTGGATCTGTCACACAGCACCTAAAGACACATAAAAACATTTTAAATAGGAAAAGGTGAAACTCAAAAAACTAAAGGATTGAGGATCAGATACCTGAAACTCCTCTCAACATTTTCTTTCAAGCTCAGCACGTTTCATATTAATGGTGTCTCTTTAACATAAATAATGATCTAATGAAATAAATATGAAATCGAAAGAATCATAAAAAGAACTTTACATTTAAGAATGCCATCTGTGTAACACTTAGTCTAACAATGAAATCATTTCAGCGCCAAAACAGCTCACTCTGCTTCCAGCACAAGTTACAGGAGAGCCTAACGGTTTTGTAGAATGGCACGAAAGTCTGAGATCGGTGGCAGAAGGAACACCAGGGCTCAAACTCGCTGCGCTTCACGCAGACGGTGGATCTCCCACGTGAGTTCTGAACTAGCCCCTGCTAAAGTTTCCACCTCGAGTCATCACAAATTTTTCATGTGGCTGCCGATTTTTATTGCAAGGAAATTTGGGTATCAGAGGAGAAGATTTTGCGGGTCAGCATGTGGGTATCTTGTGACAACTATTACACCAATCCTCTGCTTTTCCACTGTGCAAAACTGTCCAGAGTCAGCTTTGGCTGGCTGAGGAACACAGGACCCAGAAATGAGACTCGCTTTAAGCATGTCCGCAGTGAGAAAAGTTCTCCCCACAAAGCACCTAGGCCTTACACCAGGCCAAGTGTCAGCTTTTAAGACTGGCGTCCTAAGCCGCAGGGTTGTCTGGGCTGGCGGTGGGCAAGATCCCTGTGGCGGGATGGAGATGCTGCTGCCTGAACCGGGAAGCCAAGCTGCCGCCGTGTGCGAGGCGGCGCAGCAGAGCCATGCCGAACACAATGGAGATTGTTTGTTTATACCAGCCGAAGAGAAGGGAACATATTTGTTTTGAGTGAGCTGTGTTAGAATACATATTGTTTTATATGCCCGGGCCTCATTACGCCGTGCTAGTTTTCAATATGGATCAGATCCTAAAACTGCTTGACATACCGAAATAAATGTGAGCTCTACCCACAGAACATCTCCAGACTTAGGCCTCACGTCTATCAATGTCATCTCAAAAAAAACAAATGTTCAAAAAAGAAAAACAACGAAAGTATCTTAGAGAGATTCGAGGATGCTCACGTGCGGTAGATGCCATTCAAGGGGATGCTGAGGCACTGTTTGGAGAGAGAGAAATCCGCTTAACAAGACTGGAGAACAGAGTGGGCCTGAAAGAAAAGGAGAGATAATTAAGGTTCTCTGAAAGAAATACGACTTGTACCAGTCAGGTTCGTATTTTAGAGGTTGTTCTGAAACCAAGAGGAAATTCTCCCTTCGCATCAGCGATGCGGCCACATTAACATCTCCCTGGGCGAAGGTGGCCGCAGCCCATAGTTTGCTTAAAGATATAATCGTGGGAGCACCCACAGAGGAAGGGTTAAAGCACTGTTCAATAAACAACCCGCAGTGCTGTACGCTGTATTCATATAAGGGAAGGTGTGAGCCAACGCAGAGAGACGTTCAGGTGCAATCAAAGAGGATCTGAGCCTAACTGAGCACTCACATGACAGTTGGGATCATTTCGGATCCCTTCCAATGAAGATAAAATAGCATCAAAAGCAGGGAGGCTTTTTTTCTTTCTTTTAAGGATGAAAACACAACATCATTAGTCAAATTTACTCTGAACTTCCACCTCCTCATGTTGATTTGTACTCAGGTTGAGTAAACATATCTTTCCATCAAGGTAAATAAATGTAAAAGCCTATCAGTAACTTAATTGCTTAACGAAGGATGCAGTGTGGGATGTAACACTGTTTTTTGACTGTACTGTTGAAGTTAACGACCTCTCAAAAACACCTATTATGCAGCTTGGCAGTAAAAAAATCCATTCCTTCTTGAAAATTTGCTTATAGAATTTCAACCATTTTCCAACCATTTTTTCCTGGTGTTGAGGAGGGGGTGAAAACTTCCAAGGACAATTTTTGCAGGTGGGCTGGTGTAAAATTGAGTGTGTTTGTTCGAGATGCTGTCCTTTGCTGGCCTGCATGTCACAGAGAAATTAAGCTTGAGGGAAGCGGGGAGCCCACAGCAAGGACAGAAGTTACACAGCGTGGTGGAATTCTCTCCAAATGGAAATGGCCAAGGTACTGAGCAGGCCCGTTCGCCGGGGTGTGTGGGTGGGCAGGTGGGGGGCTCAGCCCACGGATGCCAGGCAGGACCCTGAGCTCGGATGCGTAGCACACACCTAGGGACATGTGGGAATGTGCCCTCCTCCGTCTTTGCACACCTAGTGCCCTGGATTGAGAGGACCCACGGGCATGAAGCAGTTGTTCCCGTTAAAATCAAGCCGTTTAACAGAGGTGCAGGAAAATCAGCTCTCTGGTGAGAGGACAGCGAAGGAGGGGGTATGCCACGCATCTGAGATCGAAATCTGGCTCGCGCTGGGCAGGCAGGCAGGGTGCAGAGGCACAGCTGCCAGCCTGACATGACGGATCAGAAAAGCCACTAAGGAGCTGCAAGAGTCCAGACAATTGAAGCAAAGCAAAACATGGAAAGGCAATAGGTCAGCCCATCTTTACAATCTATCAATTAAACAATCACCTACTTCCAAAGGTGCATGATGTCCTGAGAAGCAGACATTCCAGCACGTGACTGTTACCATGATGGAGGGACGGGATTACCAACAGGAATTAATAATAATAATTACTAGAACCGCCAATAATTTTGTATGGGTTGTTCTGCAGTGAACCCCTCTGAGGAAATAATATGGTTGGGTATCTTGCCTTAATTCTAGAGTCCCATATCAGCTTTACTCAGCCTGTTGAAAAAACAAAGGTGTGTTCAAAATCGTCCATTAAGTGAGAGGCTTTTGCCAAAATCTCACCCGCTTTCAGCTAGTCAGCAGTGGTGAGTGCCGCGGAGTCAGCTTCAGCTGCTTCCTCCAAAACCCCGAAGCTTTCAGAAACATTCATTTCTGCTGGCATCACTCAACAACTCATTGTTTGGATTTGTTCTCATCGACGTGCATGAACTGAGACGGATGTATGGGGAGATCCAGAGTGACAGCCTTCAGCCCCAAAAGTGGATACCTTCTTCCCTTAGTGTCCGGGCATTCGCACTTGACTAAATATGTATATATAGATAGTCACAAAAATCATCTTTCCCCTCTCATTTGCCTGTGTTAAGCCTAAGCGTGTTCATCCAAATTAGCAATCAGGCAAACTGTGCATGCAGAAATCTGCACTTGTACAAACTGTGCAGTTTTTTTGTAACATTCCAAGATTAAATATCTTGACAAAAGATGAAAACCCTTTAACAAATCTGCCCCTAGAGAAAAGTAACATTTTTTTATTCCATTTACTGTCAAATGACATAAAGAAAGTATAGCTGAACACAGTCCTATAGGCTGATTTGTTGCTTTAAATAATGTCACTAACATCCAGATATCAATGTGATGGTGCAGAAAAAAAAAAAAGTTCACTTTGAGCTAGATTCAGTTACAGACCTAGAAATTGAAATTAAGTCTGATGCTACATGCTTAATTCATGTTTGTGTGACTGAGAAAGGGAGTATCTGGTTTACCTTTAATTTCCTGCCTTAGTGTGGTGAAAACATGACCCATCGCATTAATTAAAAAATAGTTTTCAAATGTAGCTTAAGCGGCATTGCGCTGGCAGGAGGAGACAAGCACTTTTTTGTCCTCGTTATGTGATATAAAGGAAGCTGTTCAACATCTTTTTCCTCGATTCCTAGGTAGGTCTTAAAATTCTCACTGAAGAATAGAAAAAAAATACAATGCTCTCTCACAATTAGAAGCCAAAAATTCTTCTTTAGTTAAAAAATTAAACGCTTGTCCCCCAAACCCCATACTGCTCTTCTGACCACATAGATTGAAACAGGTGCATGCAGAGGCAATTATCACCCAGGTTATGCAGGTCTACACTTATCTCATTTGGGTGTTGCACATGGTATGGTATCTTCACGTTTAATACCCCAAAATACTATATCATATCAGTGGAATTTGAACCAGCACACATTTGACTACTGATTTCACATATGGGGCTGGGACTAACTTTTCTCCTAATATGGTGATGGCACAGGCACTTTTTAAATGATTCCTGAGCCTTGTAAATATACACCAGATGTATCTTTTGTAAATGTTACATTTTTCAACATCTCAGCATTTGTGAATAGTTGAAAGCGATGCCAGCCATGCTTTAATGGGGCACAGAAGCGTACTGCACTCAAAGAAATGGCACACCACTGCAATAGTCAAAATTACAAGTGCTGTCAAAAAGCTACATTTTCGCTTTAGTGATCAGCGCCAGGTAACGCGGCGCAGCGCATCGCACCCTCGTATGTGCCTGCTTCAGCTGATGTTCCCCCTCACGTGGGTACACGGAGAGGGACGTGGAGCTGCCAGGGCTGCCCCGGGGAAGGAGCAGGGCAGAGCCCTGAAGAGCCAGATGTGCCCCCCCCCCCCCCCCC
>Ga0065711_1001117_pt1 | contig 48611 bp, 29 predicted proteins | sample Hoacrofraction12_FD_59098 | JGI IMG/M metagenome (GOLD analysis project Ga0065711, IMG submission 59098) | Hoatzin crop microbial communities from Cojedes, Venezuela - Epithelial fraction 12 v2 (version 2) | ecosystem: Host-associated > Birds > Digestive system > Esophagus > Crop | place... | reverse complement strand
CCCTGGTCCAGGCTGCCCAGGGAGGTGGTGGAGTCTCCTTCTCTGGAGATATTCCAGCCCCGCCTGGACGCGGTGCTGTGCAGCCTGCTCTGGGTGACCCTGCTTGGGCAGGGGGTTGGACGGGATGACCCGCAGAGGTCCCTGCCAACCCTGACCATGCTGTGATTCTGTGAATGCCATAACAGATTCAATGACTAGATTAGGTAGCTGAAGGCAGTTCTCTGTCCCTCCTCTCACAACGTGTCCATATACTGAAGTTTCCAATTCACAAAGCTTTTTTGTCGTGTCTAGTTCTACAGAGCCATGAGGTGCTTTCTGAAGAGAAGCTTGATTTATGCCCAGGCAGGCACCTTCATCTCTTGTAGCAAGGTTTTCTGTAGGTCTCCGTCACCCACACCGAGAAGAACTTCAGCGTTGCACGGCCTTTTTTGCAAATGGTAGATGTGCCAGAACACGCCTATCCTGCACAGTAACTCATAACTACTTTCTAAAACTGTAAACTCATATAGTCCTAATGTATGGGTAAAATACTTAAAATTGGCATGTATCATTTCCATGGAAAGCTACAGGGAAAGACTTTATTTCAGTAAAGCTTCTGCTTCAGGTTTAACCCTCTGTACTTTCTTGCAAATAGGATGCATGGTGAAATAATGTTTCAGAGACACTTGTGGCTTTACCCCCGAGAATGGTCAGAGAGTAAAATAACCAGTGTGGCTGCCCACCACCCTCTACTGGTCTGTGCAGGGACGGCCCGAGGTAGTGCTGGCTCTGTATGCGACGGGAAAATCTCCTGCCAAGATGAGAGGGAGGGAGGAAGGTGAAGCTTTTGGCAGCAAGCATTTCTGTTAGTCATGCCATACCTGCCTGAGTACCATAAAGCTCCATCTTCCTTTTTAAATTAGGGCTAGTGTTGTCAATAAAAAAAAATTAGTGAACCTTTCCTTATGTGCCAAGATCACTCTGCACAGCAAACAGGTGAAAGCAGAGAGGCTGAACTTGTTTTCCCAGCTATGGTGGTTTTGCTGATTTTTTGGGGATGGGGGGAACACAGAGGGAAGTGAAGTTCCGAGTTGAAACAAGGGTGATGGTAGCACTACATGTCTGTTGGCTTTAGTAGTTTTATCTCAGATTTAACATCGTTTGGATGAGAACAACATCTGGTCTAGGTACGTGAGGGAATTTTTTTGGCATTGGCTCAGAGTGCTGAATAAGTCCTGGATAAATCACCCAAAGCAATGTCCGTAGCCCTCCTGGCGATTCAGTTTCAATAACCTCATTGCATCACAAGGTGTATGCAAGCTGTTGGCACAAATGAATCAATTCTCTGCGAGTGAGACAGCACTGAATCTGCATCTTCCAGGGGTATCGTTAGCGTGGAAACACCACAGCCCAGGGCAATTTAAGTGCTGAGGTGACATAACCCAGTCATCTCGCTAGAAAATGTTATGATATAGAAAAGCCTGGGGAACTGAAAGAAGCCTCACCAGAACAAAGACCATGTCCATATGGCATCGTGTTTCCTGGGAAAACTTATTTTTACATTTTTTTGACATGTCTGCAATGCTGGTGTTATGCCTCATTTACACTGGTACATTCTGGGAAATCTAGTCAATGATTCCTCATCTCTGCTCTTACAACAGAGATCGGTGTGACTTGTAGAGTCATCCGAGTTATTTCTGTGGTTGTATTGCCCACTGAGAAAGTTTTATAATGGCCTGAGACTATACTGATCTCCTTAATCTCAGGCTCAGATATATCAAACAGCGGACAAATTTCATGACTAACAGCAAAGTAAAGTAAATTTCATCCATTTGGGTCAAACATCATTTCTTGTACAATTTTAGCACTAGGCAGATCTGAAATTTGGAGTTGGTGCATCGAGTGGCAGAGGAATAAACCCCAGGGAAATCCAGCCCGAAAGGAAAGCTTCGCTGAATGACTGCAGGGTAAATCCAACAGTTGCGCTGCAACTACAGCGAGCTGTTGCTGCGCAGATTGCGTCGTGTAAGGGAGCGCTCTCGTGAGCTAGGTAATGTAATTGGATTCAGCATACTTCCAGAGAAGTTTGACTTGGAAGTTCGCAGAGGACCCAGTTTGTCTCTCAGCAGCACAGCGTCTTTCTCAGGACTGCCTGAAAGTTCCTTGCCACATCATGGTTTTGTACAGTTGTAAAGCAGGTCACTGCGAAACTCATCTTTCTTCAGGAGGATGGGAAACACTTTAAGAAAGGTCTCCAAATTCAGAGTTCCCCAAAAGCAATTCTGCAGCTTGTGTTCCAGGCACCACAGCCTGCTTACAGACTGTGTAAAGGGACAGGGGCTGGCAGCAGCGAATAGCAGGCAGCTGCGTTGTGCTTTTGCGGGGAATTCAGATCCCATCGTCTTGTAGCATCATCTGCCTTAGGCACACCAGTGTGCTGCCTAACTGTGTCCCACTGCGTGAGGGAAAGGCCTTGTTACAGCAGGCAGCAGCAGCAGGCTGCAGTCTGGAAGAGGTGTGTGTTTTCAGAGATGGCTGCAAAGCCTTGCTGTCACAGAAGCGGTGCCCTGTGGCATGTTAGTCCCACTGCAAATGCTTCATCCTCTCTGTTTTACGTGAATATGCAGTGGTAATGAGCGGTGGGTTCCCCCATCTCCTCCAGAGCAGGGAGTACGGGGGAGGCTGGAACAGAGAGACCCAAGTCAAAGAGTTTTAGCACATTTTGTCCTTCGTGCTTTAGCCAGTCACTGCCTGCGGTTTCGTATTTATGAACCTGTATCAGGGGATTGCTTGATAGGTCTTTAATTTCCTTTGGTTTTACTCTGAACACGCTGTCTCTTTAGGGACAGCAAGAACATTCTCAGTGTTACTGAATGTCATCTCTGTGCAAACTGAACAGAGGAAAAATATTCTGATAATAACGGTGAAATATGAGGGGTGGTAGGCTTTCTGGCTGCTGACTTTTTTTGTTATTTTTTTTTTTACTCTGATGAGAGTTTCAAGGTCAGCTGGCTCCATAGATACAAATACGCCAAGAACAAAATGTACAGATGCGCCAGGAGTCAGGGACACAGACGTGCTGGCATGGTAAACAGGCCCGGATCACGTCCAGTATTGTCAGGCAGCGAGCACACAGAAGTGTTCATAAAAAGGCACTTTATTACAGCGATATCAAGATTTATCTTTTCTCTCCATTGCATCATTAAATGTGAGTTATTCGCATTTTTGTGGAAAAGCCTAGGTTCAGCACAATCTCAGAATTTTATTTGGAGGATGGGGAAAGGTTTTATTCATGTACTACAGAATCCTGTAGCAATATCTGAGCATGTAATAGACATTGTGGTTCCCTCAATAAGTGGCTGGAGTAGAAACCAGAAGACTGGTTCTTGTCCTGATTTTGCTGCTGATTTATTGTGTAAACATAGAAAAATCTTCTACTGTAGCTGTTGCGAGTTCCCATCCACCCTTTCCTTTCCCTCCTAGGCACATTTCCATTTGTCAGTTATTTGCTTGAACTAAACATCAACCCGTCAGGCAAAGGCTGGAAATATCTTCATCTAGCAGTCTTTGGCAGACTTAAAATATTAATGCATTTTATAGTGTACTTATTTTTCATAACTGTCAGTTGTTGCTACCAAGGCAGGGAATTCCTTATAAATATTGAATGCTGCTGCAAGGTCTGGGAAAAAATTCTAGAAATGGTTCTCTTAAGCTCCCAAATGACTGAAAAAACTGCTGAAAATCTTCCTAATGTTAGTAAATTATGTGGAAATCCAAGAGCACAGAAGTTACCTGTCACTGGCATTTTCTAATAAACAGTCATAGTTCTTGAATTTAACCAGTCCATGCAGTTTACTTACTGGTCATAGACACCTTGGGGAAGAATGGAACTATTGGGTTTGTTCTTAAGGTCTCCCTAGAAGTTGTTGTAGTAAGATGCATCTCAGAAATTGCCTTGAAGCTCTGTTGCACATAAAAGAATAAAACTTAATTGCAGAGGAGATCCACTGCCTAGCTTAAGCGCTGGAATTTTGACAAAGCAAAAAATTCCCCTGGTAGAGCAGTTCCAGCCCTTGCAGAGGAGGAAGCAAGCATGCATCCAGGCTCTGCTGCAGTCATGCGAGGTCAGCAACCGCTATGCCGCTCTGTTACGGCAGCAGGAATCCACTTTCTGGTTCTTTTCTGGGCCCTCCCACTACCTGCTCACACCAAAAGGATCCTAGGGCAAGGTACAGCTTAGTATTTTACTAAAGCTCGGCGCTGCGTATATTGTGAATTTAAAATGGGCTCTGAAGATTTTTCACCTTGAGATCCCTAGTTCCAATCTAGCCTAGGCTGACCATGACCGAAGCTCTAACTCCCTAGTGACGTCAGTCAGCTCCTAAGGGACACGGCGCTGGGCTCCACTGCGGCCACGCTCATTAAAATAGAGAAGCCAAGGGTTAATTGCCCAGGTATTACCAGCCAATCTGTCTGTCACGCGTCTGCTGGTTAGCCTCTGTAGCAGACCCTTTCTGGCTCCCGAGCTGCTCCGTCCAGTCACCTGAATACACTTGGGGTGCAATGGAAGGGCAGCGCTGGGGAAAGGCTGGCCAGACACTACCCATTTGTGGCTAAATAGAGGCCTTTTGTCCCCAGGGCTGCTAGTCTGCTGCCAGGCACACACACACGAGATTAAACAGTAATAAAAAGACTTCGTTAGAGTCTGGGGAAGGGGAGGTCACTTTTTCTGCAGCCAGAGTAGAGCTGAAAAGAATCCTGAAGTGAACTTAGAGCAATGACGTGTGAGTCCTGCTGTAAGAAACGCCGAGTTGCTTTTAATTCCTAAAACCGGATTGCAAATGGTATTAAAATATGCCAGTTAAATAAACGAGACTTGCTGACGTGCATTGCCTAAAATCTATCTTGAGGATATTATTTTTACCCTGTAGATTGTGCTCTCTGCTAAGTAACTACAGAATAGGCTGGAGGTGACTGTTTTCTGTTGCGCTGATCTGTGATGTTCTGTGGAGCGTTGTTTCAGAGGGCGGTAATCCTGGACTTGGGTGTGTGTGTGCACGCTGGGCTGTGGTTGAGCTCCTACTGGCGCCCAAAGGCAAAAGTCTGTTAGACTCTCGTGCAAAGACGTTTGTGGAATCCTTTGGAATCGGCTAAACACCCTGGTAGAACTCCTCAGAGTTAAATGAAGGAGTTGCGGGCTCTGCCTCTTGCTGTCTCTGTGGGAAAACCACAAGCGAGAGGTGAGATCCTTTTTCAGTGGAGGGACTGCTTCCTGGCTGAGCTTGAGCAATCCGCTGCGCCTTTCTGCTCACCTCCTCCCTGCAAAGGGAAGGCCGCTCGTTTTTAGGGGGGAAGTCAGTGCAACAAGATTCCCACCCGAAAGAACCAGCGCATTTGCTTTTGTCAGAAATGTTTTTGTATTCTGACAGCCTAGCAAGGAAGTTGTTTTCATAAATTTGCCGTTGTTAGCAGTGTGCTAGGAGTACTGCATTTTTTTGTTTGTTTGTCGTCGTCGTTTCTGAGCTCGCAGGCAGCGAACAGCCAGGTGCTCTGGAAGCTGGAGCGGCAGGTGATTCACAGAAGAGATGCCACACATGCAAACAGTGCCCCTCACCAGTGTTTTCTAGCCCTGTAGCTACCATGGGCCTCAGTGGGCCGTTCAGTCTCTGGGTGCCCTTCAGCCTTACGTTCTGCTGCTGCTCCTGCCAAACAAGGGCTTAATTAGCGTTAATGATAACAGCAGTTCACTAAGAACTGGACTAACACACTTCTGGGCAATCCAGAAGTTAAAAGACAGCAAGGACTTGGGATGTACGTTGGCTGACGCAAACCAGCGGTAGGCAATAGCCTGGTATAGCTGCGAGAAGAGCTGCCTCTCTCCCTGGGTTAGCGTTAGCTCCTCATTATCACATCAAAGGAGATGGCGAGCAGGCTCCTCCACACGCGCTGAACGGAGGCGGGGGAGTTTGGGTTTGTTGTGGAAACTTTTCCTTCCCCTTGCCTGCCTCTGTTCCCGCTTCCCAAGTTTCATTTTGAGTCTGGGGTTTGAATAAGCGCCCAAACACAAAAGAAAGTGGAGACAGAGGGGGTGACTGTCACATCTAGATTCTCAGAGCTTTACTTGAAAGCTCAGCTCCCGCTCAGTCGAGTGCACCAGGGAAGAGTGGAGGTGGATGAGACAATCTTGGAAGCTGTTTCGAGCACTGGCTCTTACAACTCTGTTTTCTTCTAAGGGGATGGGAGGTTAATGGTTAATAAATGGGAAGAGACATCTCTTGTTCCAGAGATCAGATTGCACAACAAATTAAAATGCTCCCTGAAGGCACTGCTGCTCCCTCTCCTCTCAATACACATAAAACCCAAGACAGTCACCACTGATTTCAGAGCAAGATCTGGATTTCTGTCACTGGTGCTCAGATTGAAGACTGTCCCTTTGGGTAATAGATGTCATGGGCCAGACGGTGCTCATCGTGGAGAACGGCTCATTTACGTGCAGTGACACCTCAGAGAAGTGGTGGTTACTCCCGATTTGGTTCATGAAAGCTCAAAAATTGGACTGCCCTGATGCATTCTGTAGGAACCAGGAAAAAATCCAAACTGTTTGCTTTATGAAAGCTTTTTATATAGACAATGTCCTCAGAGAGCTGTTTAGTTATACCAAAATGAGATTAAAGTTTTGCTCTTCCACATCTTGGGGTTCTGTTTGCAAATCCAGGAGCTAAGCCTTCCACAGTTGCCACAATCTTACCCCTGTACATAGCTCTGTACTTCCTTTGAACAGTGAAGCCCCGCTGTTAGAGCTTGTGAGCACCCCCAGGAAAATCCAGACGTTGCGCTGAAGTGAAATTTATATCTATGTGCTCCTGGAATTAGATTGTTCCTCCCATTCTAGCATAAGAGTCTAATTTAGATGCCTGCTGATACTACCTGTCTCTTTGCATCAGTTAGAAAGCAGATAGCACGGCTGTTCAGACTTGGACTAGTGCGTCCTAAGTGGCATTACCTTAGGTGAATCTCATCCCAAACACTGAGAGAACTTTGCATGACTCAGAGAAGCAACCCTTCTGCATTTCCTTGGTCACATGCTAGCCCGAGAGTATACCCAAACTAGTGCTGTTTTGTGTTAAATCTGCCCTTCTGTAGCAAGCTGATGCCTGGAGTTCTTGAAAGTATGTCAAGCTTGTGAGGACACTGACAACTTTTAAACCACCTTAGCAAGGGCACATTGATGTCACTTACTGAAGTATAGTTTCCAGCTGAAAAACTGTTTTTAGGGCTGGCTTGTCTTTAACCAGTACAAATTGGAAGATGTCCATTGAAATAATACGTGAAGCAACGCACTAGTTTACAGCGGAGGAGTAAGGAAGCAAAAGTCTACCAAGAGGCATGAGCTCATCTGGACCCCTGCAAAAAGTACTGCCTCTCTGGCAATTAAATAAATGGCTCCTAAAAGGCCTTGAAGGTTGATTGAAGTAGGTACTGCTCAAGTGGCCTCTTCTCTGTGGCCTTTGCTGCGCTTCGTAATGCGCCTGGTGCCTCGGGTCCCGTGACAGGCAGCAGCCACCGCACACAAACGCAATCACGGCGTGTGCTGGGCGGCATCTGCGGATCAGGGCTGCAGTCCCATCCTCTCCTCTGAGCTGACATCTGGATGGAGGTGGGAATACAGCAGAAGGTGTTGGCAGAGCTGCGGCAAAGAGAGGAGAGTGTCAAAATTACGTGCCTGCTCCTGAGCTGCCAAATCTCGTTAGGGGAGAGGTCTGGTTTTTCCCAGCTGAATGGTACGCGTGAGATGTTGGGGGAACTGGGCTTTCTGCAGCCTCACAGCTTAGCGGGCGCTGTGAAAATCCAGACTCGGCTTCAGACCCTCCCTGTGCCCCACTTTTGCCAGTTTGTAGGGAAATCGGTGGAAGGACGTGGTGCCAGCAGATGGCAGTGCCTGTTAGCGGAGTCTCACTCGAGTCAGAAGGAAGAGGAGCCTGCTCAAAACGGGAAAACGTTTTTATTTTCATTGCCTGAAACGCAGTGCCATTTCTCGCAGGTGTGCAACGCAATGGGGTAGCTCAAGGCGGACAAACGGTCCCCACAGAAATGGCCGTGCTGTGAGCCCGCTCCTCGGCGTGTCTGGGAGACCCCTGCCCGCTTAGAGGCTGTCAGCTGGGTTGGTAGTTGAGATGTGTTGGAAAATCGAGTGTGGGAGGTGGGAAGGAAGGCTTCTCCTAATATCGACCATGTCACACGAGCTTTGCAGACTTGCAGAGCTTGTTCCTGTAGGGCTGCTGGCTGGGCAGCTTCTCCTAGCACAAAAATTCATTCTAAATCTTATTAAAAGATGAGGAAGAACTTCTTCCCTCTGAGGGTGACGGAGCCCTGGACCAGGCTGCCCAGGGGGGTTGTGGAGTCTCCTTCTCTGGAGATAGTCAAGACCCATCTGGACAAGGTCCTGTGCACCCTGCTCTGGGTGACCCTGCTTGGGCAGGAGGTTGGGCTGGGTGACCCACAGAGGTCCCTTCCAACCCCAAACATTGTGTGATTCTGTGAAATGAAAGAAGCAGCAGAGCTGATGTCTTTATGAAGGTGACACTGTGCCCAGTGCTGATGAAGCAGCATCCAGGGACTTAACCTGCTCTGAAAGCCAGAGCTATGATTTTAGGTGGGCATGACTCTCATGCTGTGTGAATTACTGTTTAGTACTTTTAAGGAAGTTTGAGTGCTTATTAAAAAAATACAAACCCAAAACTGTTAATGTACTCCCGAAATAGCAATTTTATAAGGATACTTCATCTATCATAGACATACTCCTAAAAGGTAAAATAAATATTGCTGGAAAGAGCATTCCCAACAGTTATGAGCAGGCAGAAGATCTAACATAATTTTATAGGATTTAATCAACAGTTTATTACCGTGCCTTTTACTTTCATTGAAAATAGTTTCACTGCTAATTTGAATTCAGTCCTCTGTCCTGTCTGCAAACTCAATGGGGTAGCCCTGTCCTAACGCATGCAAAACAGGAGCCAGACTGGCTAGTCTGATCTCATTGCCCATACTGTGGTGAAGTGGAAATACAAACTAAGAACAAGTGGAAAAGCAAAATTACAGCTGCAAAACTAATTTTTAATGGCCCAAGTCCTTGGTCTGGCTCCAGATTGCTGTCCCTTCTGGCCAGGTCCAACCTCCACGTGCAGATTGGAGGACAAGAACACTGATAAAAAGTGCTGCGTGTATAGAGATGTGCTTTCCTAACCCAGCCCCCTGTGCAATACGGCTATTAATGATACTCAAAACTGTGGTTATTTTATTTATCTTTAGCATGTCTGTCTGAATTTTTCCAGTCTAGCTTCCATAATAAGGTGCTACGTAGCCTAGATTTAAGGTGCTTAGGAATTGGATTGTCTGATCTACAGGAAGTTCCACTAGTTCCATTTTTTTCCTGTTCCAAAACAAGAACGCAAATAAGAAGTTGCAAAATGCCCATACAGTAAAATAAAAATGTCATTCCAAGGCTGAGGTATTTCATTAGTGATAGTGTGACTTTGAAACAAATTTAAAGAACTGGAAGTCATTCAAAGCAGAACGTGTTAAAAATAACTTTCAGATTCCAGCAATACTGACACATTCCTGTACAGTGCTTTGGTTTTGAGCAGTTCTCTTTTGCTGACCAGAAGATATTCTGTGGAAGCCTTTCTGACGGGCTGCAATGCGTGTGGTCCTGGAACCGAGAGTTCGGGAGGGCAGGGGGACAGGATTAGGGGAACGGGGCAACGAAGCCTGAAGGCAGCCTGTAGTCACCAGGCAGATCTGTCTCTCATATGCAGCTGGCCTGACATTTGCTTTTTTGGAAGAGTAAATATTTTACTGAGCTAAGGAGACAGTGTGGTATTATCAATGATAAAAAAAAAAATAAATAGAACAAAGAGGAAGACAAAAAATACAGCAAACCAGTGCAGAGCTTTGCGAGCGTTCCCTGGGACTAGCGGGATCGCAGGCAAACACCACAGCTCCGTCAGCAAACACCGTTTCAGCAGCTTGGTGCTTGACAGGCAAGGGAGGAGAGCTTTCCCTCCTTCTCCCCACTTTTCCCCGATTCCTTGGTCCAGCCTGGAAAAGCCCGGGCGGTGCAGGGGAGCGGAGTGCCCGGGGTGTTCCCCAGGCACCGGCTATGCCTCTGTGCCCCCCCCCTCCTCCAGCCAGCCCCGGCTGAAACCCCTCCCTCCGCTCCCTCCCGCCGCCTTTCCCTCTGCTGCTCAGGCAGAGCAGAGGATGCTCCCCAGCGCAGGCGGTCCTCTCCCTCCCCTCTGCCCCAGCCCTCGAGAAAGCTTTATCCCACCAAGAATTCATTTGTAGGGGAGGGGGCAAGAGCAGAGAAAAGGCAGGCATTCGGCAGGGAAAAGTAGCGCTGCAGCAGTGGAGGGTGAGGGTTTGGAGCATTCCGTGTCTGCTCTGATAGAGCAAGGGAAATCAGGGCTGCCTAGGGACAGGGGCGTGTGCATTTAAACCTTCAGTGCCACATAAATGTTTTCTGATAACAGGCAGAGGGAGGAAGGAAGGAGGCAGCCCAGGGATCAGAAGACGACCCCAGCTCTCTGGTGATGGCATGGATCGGACGCTCTTCCAGCAGCTGTTTTACCTCTCAGTCCTCTCACCGTCCAGTATCCCCGAAGTGCCAAGGCACAAGACTGATGCAGAGCCGCTCTTAGCAAGTAAGTTACCTGATTTTGTCTGTTTTTCCAGTTCAGTTGTTCTTCTCTCTGGCTGCGAAGGATCAGGAACCCAGAAGGCAGGAGGACAAGTACCTGAGGTGTTAGGTCAGCTGAACACCAGGTTTCTGTGTCCAGCCCTGCCAGGGTGACAGCTAGAGAGGTGCTGTGGCTGAACTTGCCCGCTGCAAGAGAACTCTTTGGGAAGCCGGGGATTAGAGGTTGATCTTGGGCAAAGGCACTGTCAGATCTAGCAAAGGTGTTGTGCAGGAAAAGACATTGGAGATTATGAACTGCTTAGATACCAGATTAGTGGAGATCGCTGGAATACAATGGGCAGAGACTGATCAGTAAGCAGCCCTGAAATGTGCAGAGTGACTCCATAATCCTCACCTAGAGTCAAAGATTAAATTCTTTTATAATTAAGATATTTGCTAGTCAGCTTAGGGTTTAAAGAGCCTATGCAGGCTACTCCCCAGACAATGAAGTGGCATGTTCAGCCCTGGGAGGGGTCAGGCAATTTAATGCACTGGGAATCCCTAGGGGTGTTTAGGGCTCTGGGAGGTAAAAGCATGACTCATTTTTTTACTGATGTCTTGCTGCATCGGTCAAAAAGGTGCCTGAAGTCCTCCTTTTTGTGTCAGTACATGCTAGTTGGGAGTAACACGCTAACTTTTATATGGCCTATCTCTTGTTTGCTTTCACCTGAGAGCTTCAGGAACCAGTCGAGAACTGGCAGAAACCGTCCCTGTCCCAGAAAGCTTACTGTCTGACCTTCTGAAATTCTGTAGTCGAGCAGGTCCTTCCTCCTGCACCCTTTTAGGTAGACAACTGTTTTGGATTTATAGTAGAGTAGCTCAGAGGGAAACGAAACTGCTCCCACTAGTTCTCTGACCAATCCAATAGTTATCCGCTGTACTGCGTGGGGAGTGTGTCTGGTAGTGTTTGTGCTGGGAGAGTTGTTTCACTTCTGGGGTTCAGTTCTTTCCCCCACTGTTCCTACTCAGTTGGAGATAAAGGATCAGGATCGTTTCTGGTTCCCCTGAGAGAAAATTCTTCATCTCTGGAAGGTTCCAGCCTGATTATTTTCAGACTCTGAAAAAGGCAGAGTTTTGGGGTCATGTTTTGAGACAAATCTCTGGACTCCTATATATAGAAGTCATCCACTTTTTGTTCAAGTGAGGTCAGGAGAGCCCCTTGGACATTTGGGGTGAGCACTGGCACTTAACTGGCAGTTCAGTATTAGGTAGGTCAGTTTGTCTCTCCGTGACTCATCTTCTCTTGTCTGCACAGTGGGTTCAATAGCACCGTTAAACATCTTGGGGCAGAAAGAGCCCGTGTTTGGTCAGTTCGTCTTTGAACTGTTTGGATACAAGTTACTGGAGAAGTGTGAAGTGTTATTAACATCCCTCAATTTTCTTTAATTTTTTTTTTAAGCCAGCTGCAGATTAGGTAGTGATTCCCAGTTGCTATAATGGTGAAATATCTGAGCAGTGGAAAACAGGAACATCACTGCTCTTGGGGCAGGATTTCCTCTTAGAACCGAGGTTCTGCTTTCCTCAAAATTCAGTGTGTGCTGTGTGTAGGAGAAACAGGAGCATCTTATCAGGACATAAGTGTGTCTCTTTCTTTGTTCAGTTGTGTTGGTTGAAAAGTAATGGTCAGATTTTCAATGACACCATAAGGTCCCCCTAAAAATAAAGTCTGGGGTAAAAGGACAGAGAGACTGCAGAGTGCCTCAGGCAGAGTCACTTCTTGGAGGCGAAGGGATGAAATTGGTTTATTTTCAAGTTTTATTTGTTGGCAAAGAAAACATCATTTGTCTGTTCAAAATTAAGAAAAACACCCAAGAGCATAATATTGTGATTGCATCCTTTGCACGTGGACTTTTCGTGCTCAACTTCTTTAATTCAATGAGGTATGAGGTAACTGACTGAAAGTTGGATGGGTTATGTCCTCCCACCCACCCTGTGCATTTGAACGGTGCTATGTCAAGTAGCAGATACCCCTTATGTTGTGGAAACTCCACGTTCTCCAGTCCTTGTTCTATAACAAATTGTTATAGCCTGTACACTGGGGTCATTACGACGTCTCGTAAGGCATTTTCTAGTTTTCATCCTTTTTCTGAAAAGAAAACCCCACCCACCCCAGTCTCTATTCTCATTGGTTTCTCCACTCTTTTCTGCATTGGTCTGAAGTCAGTATATTTAATGCAGCTGCAAACTTGTGTTATGTATGGGATGTTTTTTATAGTTTAATCCATAGTTGGAGGGGGGAATCTATTTGAAACCTGTAGCTACCTGAGAAAACAGAAACATTATTTCTTGGCCTTAGAAATAATGCTGTTAGGTTATTCCTGCTGATAGTTCAGGCTACGTAGGCTTTTCAGAGGAATCTTTAGACACACCTGAAGCAGACAGGGACTGTAGTCACTGCTGCTGGATTGGTGGAGGGGAGGAAGAGTGGTGCGGTAACTACAGGCACTCGTTTAGGACTTTGGAAACTCTAGGCTTAATTCCCTGCCCTGACACAGACTCCCAGTGCGAGTGTGGAAGAAGCAAGTGTCTTTGTGACTCACTTCCTCAACTTGAAATATGGGAAACAGAGCACTTCCTTGTTCCACAGATCTTAATAAAGAAATAAATCAAATTTTAAAGCACATGATACCTGTGTAAAGCAGTGTGAAACATCTGGATACTCTGGGAATGGGGGGACCACATTGCTACCTCAAAACTGACAATGAAAGGGCTGAGGGATATTAGAACTGTGATTATCCAGCATTGCTGGGGAGAAGGATAGATTGGGAGGTAATTAGCAAATAAAAGTAAAGTGCAGATGTCTGTCTTTGTGTCATATTAGCTTCCTACACAGAGATATTTTCTTACAAGGTATTTTGTTTTGAAAGACTGAACACCTTCTGTTTCGGTATTTCTGAGCCTGATGAACTCTAAGCAGACAGGCACTGTCATCTTCCCAGCTCTGTAACAAGCACAGAGTCATCCTGCTTCTTCAGCGGCTGCCTAGTTAATCACCAGTCACCCATTTTTGTGTACTGGTGGGTGGGTGGGTGTCTCCTCTAGCCCCAGAGCGACTCTGTTGTAAAATCATGCCTGTCAGCATGTTAGGAAAACAGTGCTGCGACTTAATGAAAACTCAAAGAGGAAAGGAGAGGCATCTTCCTACTTCAGTGCTGAGTGAGATTACACTTTGAAAAACAATTATTTGGATGAGGGAGCTACTGAACCACATGTTTGTTAGTGAAGTGCCATGGGTCTCCCTTTCTGTGCAGTTTCCTGAAAGGTTTTGCCCTCTTTTGCATCGTTCCTTCCACCTGTGGATCTCCAAGCACTTTCCAAAGAGGCAGCCACCACAATCTCTATTTACAAGTCAGAAAACTGAAAGATGACATGATTTGCACAAAATCTATCCACCTTTCTTTTTCCAGCATGCGTACGTATGCCTTGAAAGGTAATCTCATGTTGGCATCAACTGCTCAGCCTCAGTCACAGCCAGGCAGTAAATAAAAGGATGGTGGGAAAGATGCCTTTCTCAGGGAGATCAAAGCCCTACCTGTCAGTCAGCACCTATCTAATAGCCATTTATCTTCAGGCTGTCAAAGGCCAGCTTTTCCTAATATTCCCTCTTCCTCTGTCTTTCCACTCGCACTCAGTGTTCAGCGATCAGTGCTTTCATTCTCCTTGGGTGCTACTGCTTTAATTTGCTCTGTTCCTCTGCCAGCTTTCCCATGCTGCTAGCGTCTGTTGATGAACTTCATCCCCTTGTTGCAGTGTAGCCCCATGGAGAAGATGTGTCCCAGAGGAATCTGGGGACAGTGACCCAGGCTGTGTTTTAAGTGGTGCAGGCCAACAGGCAGCAAAAGAACCAGGTCAAGTTTTTCATTAATGATCTGTTTGGTGTTTACTGCTGTGTTGATTGCTTGGTGAGTAGTATAGGACTCTTTAGTAAAAGAGATGGCAGAATTCAGTAGAATCCTGATTTGGGGAGGTGAGGGGGATTTGCTAAAGAACAGTTGCTCATTTATTCTCATAATGCAAGAAAACACGAGCATCAGGTTTAAAATAAACAAAAACAAGTATTTTTTTACACAAACTTGATGACAAATTCATGTCTTCAGACTCTTCCTGCCTGCTAGTTTAGACCTCTCCAGAAGCAAATCCCCACTGAAACTTGCAATTACTGAAGTGAGCTCAGTGATTATTTAAATTGAAAAAGTCACCATAGTCATCAGGGGAAAAAAAGTTTCCTGCAGACTTTTCTTGTTTTACCTTCTGCTCTGTCTTTGGCTAATTCTTATCTTGGAGACTTGGAGCTATCAGGAGGTACATCAGCTCTGTCAGGCAGGGCTGGCAGACAGCTCTGCAGCGCAATGCCTCCGGAAGGTACTTAGCTAACCCCAGCTTGACTCTGCTTCAGCAAATCTAAGAGCCCTAAATGTCACCGCCTGCCCGAGTGTCGTCTGGGCAAGAGCTGAGCAAGAGCAAGTCCGATAAAAAGCCTCTTTGCAAGGTTGATAATACACTGACTCACATCTGCTTTTGCAGTAGCCTGTCCCAGAGGAAAGCAGCGTTGTACAAAAGTGACATTTTTATTATCCTGGCCTGGTTTAACCAAAGATGGTAAATGCCAGTGAAACGGGACGGTGCACGTGACTGTAAGAGGCAATTTCATCTCTGCGATCTCTGTGCTGGAGGGAGCAGCGGTTTGCGAACTGATGTCTAAATCTGTGAGATGTTTGCACGTAATCACCATCATCTGGACAAGATGTGTATGTTTGACAGCGGTGGGGGTATATTACACAGTGAAGGAGTTAACCAAATCCTTACATAGGTATGGTGCTCCTTTTACAGTGGCTTGTCAGTTGTGCTAAAGTTTCCCAGAGCAGTTACAATAATGAGGAGATGATAGCAAATTTTCCTAGAAGATTCTTGTGCCTAGGATCTCACAGACCATTCATATCCATATCACAGATTTTACAGTTGGGGAATTAAGGCAGAGGGAAAAGCAGGGATTTGCTCAGCATTAGAGAAAAAATACTGAAATCATTTGGAACAGAAAGCTGGCTAGTCTTCAGCTATCCACACGTGTGCTCAAACTGCTAACCAATATTATTCCTTTTAAAGAATCTAATGCAAAGATTCATCTGCTTAATTATTTTCAATAACCACACACTGAGGTTATGCTTATACTATGATGGGAGAGTTGAAGATTAAATATTAGGAGAAATTGTAATGCCACTGAAGCTGTCAGTAAAGTTCATATGCAGCAGGAATTTTTCTGCTTTAATGGACCACTTGTAGGGTGTTCCGGAAGGTTTCCAGAAAGATTTCCCTTGACCTATGGTTAAAGATCAGTAGCGTTAGGAAAGTGATGTTGCCAGTCCCTGGAGTGTGTTAAAGCAGGTTTCCCCGTACTTTCATTAATGGGCAGTCCCTCTAGCCTGCTTCACCAGAGTGATATTTCTAGGGATTTAGGCTTTTTGGATTGTTTTTATTCTGTTCTGTTCTTTTTAATATGTTTCTAGATCCTTTTTGGTCTCTTTGGTATGAATCTAAAATATGAAACCTTACACTATAGATTAATATCTTGAAATCGATTGTTCTCTCTTGCATAGTGTCAGTGTAAGTGAAACTCGGCTTCAAATATAACTTTTATAACAAAATTATCATGAAAACAGTTCTTTTTAAATTGAAAACATGCAACACTTGCCTGTGTTTATGTTTCTACACATAGATAGATCAAAAGCTTTTTAGTCCAAATGGAGTAACTTTAGATTAATGAGACAATGCAAACAAAGATCAAAAGTAATATTCCCAAGAAGGAAGCAGGGAGGTTCTTCTCGGTACCTAACTCACATTATGTCAGTGGGTGGGAGGCTTCTTTCCCTGTTAAAGAGGGGGGAAAAATGTGCGTGATTGTTCTGACTTGCACTTGGTAGATGCTTTCACATGTAGTGAAGTGAGAGTCAATAGGTACCCTTAAAATTTGACAGCATCCAGCAGACTCTTTGCCCGCGTGTAAATAGGCACGCACCGTAAGGCCGCAGGGCGCCCGACCAGTGGCCCAGGAGATTGGAATTTGCAACAGGTAGCCGAAAATGGCTGAAGATGTATCTAAATATACCGTGAGCCAGCTCGCAGGAGTCCTGCCTTCAGAACTGAAAGAAACAGAGGTAGGGATTAATATTCTGCCAAAACCCTCGATGCTGCTGTTTGAGGAAGTGACCAGCACAGTGCTGGGGCTGTGTCCCACGTCCAGATCGTATGCAGCCGTGGTAGCAAACCTGATTCCTCCTAGCTTACCACCCCAGCATCATTAATCCCCACTATTTACCCCTTCCTGTGGCAGCACTTCTTCAGCTCTGGCCCAAACCCTTCAAACCAGGTGGATTTGCCAGCACGCAGCGGCTTTGGGACTGTGCTGGGGACAGATGGCTGGGCTCCCTGGTGAACGGAGCCAGCGGGTATGGTTCCAGCAACAGGCTCTGGCTGCTTCACTGGAGTAATGATTGATGGTGACTTATACAAGGGCTAAGAGTAATTCTTTGCTGTTAACCAGACTTGGCTACAGCAGAATGGAAGTGGAAATTTGTTGCTTCGTTTATTCATCCTGCCTCTGCTTCCTTCCCACCCACCCTCTGTGCTTTTTAATGCTGAAAAGATGAAGCTACTTTGCTCAGCCTTAAAACTCTCTTTCCCAAGATACTCTTAATTGTATCTCTACACCTCTTCTCATTCACAGACGCATAAGAAGATTAAAGATAGAGGGAGCAGTAATAGATTTAGTTAGGTTTTAATAGGATTTGCAGAGGACAATGCAGGGAATGAACGCCATACAGAATATTGCTACTCTATCTTTGATATCCCTAAGGCTTCTTAGGTAGCCGTTCCCAGAGATTTTGTCCGGGCCCTGCATTCAGAGTCAAGAATCTCGTTTTTCAACAGAGCGTGTGTGTTGTTTTTTTTAAAGGAGTATCTATTCATCTCGGTAAACAGGATGTTACATTATAACCTGCAAAAATCATTGCAGCCATCATTTTGTATTATTTATTTCTATCTCGTTAAACATAGTTTTGCGTGTAGAGAGAGGGCTTTTTAATACCTGTCTGTTACGTTTCTAAAAGTGCCTGATGTTTTTGTCGAATGTCAGATGAAGTAAAGGGACGGGTTCTGATATATCTGATTAACAGTGGGCCTGGATGCATCACACCTTCGGACACATAACTCAAGATATTAAATTAAAAGGCTATTTCACATGCGGAGCCCAGGCTCCAAGAATAATTTGTGGAGCGGGTGGGTACTTCCAGAAGGTGCTTCAGCATACCTGAAATCTGAAGTATGCCTGGAGGTGCCTTTCTCTGCTGACTGTAAGGGAAACCTTCATGCATAATTTAGAGTTATGTGAGATTTAGGTAGACAGTGGTGCTCAGCATTTTCTATTAATTTCTAAGATTTCTCTTGGTATGCACCCAAAACCCGAGGCACCAGAAAACTCCATTCCTTCTTGAAAATATAAGTTGATATATTTTTACTTTGCTCCTAGTTGTGATCTCAAGCAAATTTTGGGCATAAAAAAAAAATAAAAAAAAATCTGAGAACCTAAAATAGACCCCTGTGACAGGATTTACCTATTTCATGACTCCCAGACCCTGCTCATCACCATATTTTCAGAGGTTCCAGTAGTGCATTAAGCAAAGTGACTAGCAGCTGGTTCATGCTTGAAGAGACTGGATATTATGAATCGGTATTTAACATCCAGTTCAATGCAGCGTTACATTTAGTGAGTGGCTGTTGCAAGAGCAGTGCTGAAGCCGTTCAGAGTGTTTCCCAAAACAATACTAGGAGCAGACATGGCCCTAGCAGAAAGCTTTCCTGGTGCAGAATCAGCCTGTATTCAGCCCTGTACCAGTACAGGGCAAAGTCTGTCAGTGTAGCAATAATACTTGCAACTTTTCTTGTCCTGGTCTGTTGTAATGGTTCAGACAGTAAAATGAAATGGCTGTTGTCTCAGTTCTTTTTCCTCCTATCTTAAGCTTCATTTCTCTGTTCTCCCACAGCCCAGCCATGGCCGGAGATTCTAGGATCTTCATGAACCAGGACATGGACATCGGAGTTACATCCAGAGAGCCTAAGAAGATTCCTAAACAGGCTCGGGACGATGTCCCCATTGCCACTGACCGAACCCGCCTCATATCAGCAGAAGGTAAGAAGCCACGTCAGCGTTACATGGAGAAAAGTGGCAAGTGCAATGTGCACCATGGAAATGTCCAAGAAACCTATCGATACCTTAGTGACCTCTTCACTACACTGGTGGACCTCAAGTGGCGTTTTAATCTTCTTGTCTTCACTATGGTCTACACCATCACTTGGTTGTTTTTTGGGTTCATATGGTGGCTCATTGCCTATATCCGGGGAGACCTGGATCATCTTGAAGATGAGAACTGGATCCCCTGTGTTGAAAATCTCAGTGGATTTGTTTCTGCATTTCTCTTTTCTATCGAGACTGAGACGACAATTGGGTATGGCTATAGGGTCATAACGGAGAAGTGCCCAGAGGGCATTGTACTGCTCCTCATCCAGGCTATTCTGGGCTCCATTGTCAATGCGTTCATGGTGGGATGCATGTTTGTCAAGATCAGCCAACCAAAGAAGAGGGCTGAAACCCTCATGTTTTCTAACAACGCAGTGATTTCCATGAGGGATGAGAAGCTCTGCCTCATGTTTCGGGTTGGAGACCTCCGCAATTCCCACATTGTCGAGGCTTCCATTAGAGCCAAACTGATTAAGTCCAAACAGACCAAAGAAGGAGAGTTTATCCCCTTGAACCAAACGGACATCAACGTGGGATTTGACACTGGAGACGACAGATTGTTCCTGGTGTCACCTCTTATCATCTCGCATGAAATCAACGAGAAAAGCCCCTTCTGGGAGATGTCCCGCACTCAACTGGAGAACGAGGAGTTTGAAATTGTGGTCATCTTGGAAGGAATGGTGGAAGCAACAGGTATGGACTTTTCAAAAATCGGTCACAATTTTGAGGGGGGAAGGGGAAAAACGGAGTGCGGTTTGGCATTAAGATTTTATTGCCAATGTCACCTGGACTGAGAATGAGTTGGGATTTGTCCTTCTCTGGTGATTCAGGTGGGATATTGTGGCCTGAGATAACTGGCAGTTAAAAGATGGGTCCTTTGGCTCATGTTATAGTGTTTCACGCTGTTTATAAGTCCAAGATTCAGACAGTGGTTAGTTGAGGAGCTGTCCATAATCACTTAGAACTGATCCATGGGAAAAAAAAAGGAATGGACTACAGGAATTCAGGAGGCCTCTTGTGGTCCTGTTTCCTGTGATCAAAATTCCTGGCGTAAATTTTTTCCCGTTTTGGCTCTGTGTCAAAAATTGGCTTCAACTGTGCTATTTTAGGTATTGCTGTAGTGTTGCTTTTTAATGGAGGCTGTGAAGGAAGTGCCCGGGTATTACTATATCCCATAAACCAGCATGTGCTGAAACTGAATGACTTGCATGTGATGCAGGACGTATATTTTCAAAAGGAGCTCAAAGAGGAAAAATACAGAAACTGCTTTTGTGACTCTTGCAACCCAGCAGCTGTTTAACAGCTTAAAACAATGCTGTGTAATGGGTAGATTAGGAGATACACTCAGCTGATTCCCAGTTTCCTCCTACGGGTGTAATTGTGGCAGGTGATGAAAGAAGTCGGCGTCCGTATATAATAAATCTGGAAAAGTTGTGTTCCTTGGCTTTCTAAAGTGTAGGAAAGCGAGGAGGCAGCGTGCCTCTCAAGCTGAGCGGATGGATGGCCACAAAGGCCGCCAGGCTCCTTGCCGCAGGTGGGATGCTTTGTATCTCCTGGGGACCAGCTATGGATCCAGGAGGCTTTTGCTCTGGAGTCTCACCTGAAAGACATGGCACCGCGGGGTCATTTTACCATTTACTGTCGGCTTTGAGGAGGAGCTGGCAGGCTCTGTCTGCTGTGCATGTTTAAGCACCCTGAGATGCTGACGCTCGCTTCAGGCAGGCTTGCTGGGTCTGGGGTTGGCAGCGTGCCTTGGTCGAATCCGGGCCTCTCGGGGGAATGGGGCTGCAGGCAGCACTGAGGAGACGACTGCTATGCAGAGATGTGGAAACGTGGGAAGAGTCAGAGATGCAAAAAAGCTTTTATAAGTAGCTTTTCCCCTTGGTGTTTAAGGATTTTAGTTATGAGATGGCGCTGTGAACCCGCATTTTCTCTGTTGGTGGTGGTTGGATTTTTTTTCCATCTTGATGAGGCACGGGTTCCCTCTGAAACACTAGCAAGGCTTATCAGCTTGATATGAGTCCCCAGCGGTATCAGCACCCTGTCGCGCAGATTCTGGCCCTCGCTTACTATTAATATTGTCCCCTTCTTGAGATTTGTCCTTGTTAGTCTCCTAACAGCCAGCTGTAAGGGGAAATAGTCTCTCAAATTCCTGCATCCCAGACCTTTGCTCTTAAAGACAGTTCTCTAGAGAGCTAATTCAGTTTCCCAGTATCTCCCTTTCGTCATTAGGTGACAAGCAACAGCTGACTTTTCCAAACAGAGCTAATGGGAGGTTCCATATAGACTGCACTGTACCGAGGCTGGAGTACTGTATTGTACAAATGGAATTCATCTGGCATTACCAGGCAAATATTCTTTCCCAGCAGAGTATTGTAGAGATATGACAAGAGAAGGGCTGGGTGGAAAAGACTATCAAAGGCAAAGATTTGTAATGGAAGCTTATTTTGTAGCCTAAACATTTACTGCGTACTGGAACCTCCTAATCTGAACATGGAATGCAGTTCCTTGTTTGTCCAAAGCCTCTTTCCTCGCCGCACAGTGACACTATCAAATTCTGTTTGAACAGCTACTGCGCTGCCACCTTCTTACGAAAGCTCAGCCTCTGTTAGATATGTGTGAGAGGAAGTCATTATCAATAACAACCTCAAAATTAAAAGCATGGCATAGGAATAATATTGCTTTACAAATGGGCTCCTCTCCCAGAGGGATTGTACAGGCCAGCGTGTAATGGTATTAGGAGCATACGTCTGTGGAAATGAATTATTCTGCTCTCAGAAGACAGGCTGTGAAATTCCAAAACTGGAGCTAGAAGAGCCAGTTTGCACTGACCTTGGAGCAGAGTGGACCTCCGATGATGCCGTTCTCTGATTCGGTTTTCTGAATGACATATGGTAACCGCGGGGAGGGCGTGTGATGTTTTGCCACAGTGAGAGCGGCTCGCAGAAGCGCAGTGCTCGTGCTTCGCCCTCACGCTTCATAATGTTGACAGAGCAGTCTAGGGGACATTAATCCCTACCCTCCATACCTTAAAATTTGCTCCAAGCAAATTCTTTAGGTTCTTTCCTTCCGATCATATTGTTCAAGCCCCATCTGCTTTGGGGAATGGTGTAATTTACCTGCAGCATGACTTCTGCTGTACTATGACACTGTTACAACCTGGTGAGTTTCAAGACAGTGTAAAAATGCAACAGGCCATTTATTCCCTTCGTAACTCCTATGAAACATTAGGAACCGCCCTCTCGGTGTTCAGAGGTACGACTGGTCAGCATGTACAGCCCTGTTCGTGGTGCACAAGAGGTAAGCGAGTCCTGCGTGCTTAGAGGTGGCTCAGCCCTGCAGTAGTTGTCAGGAGTAAAAATTAATAGCAGCTTACTCCGTCTTTACAGACCACAGCAAATCATACTCTGAATACACCCTGCACTGGTGGGGAAAAGACATGTATTTTTTTCAAAAGGTATTTTGAAAGCAGGTCAGAATGGTGATTGTCAGCGTACAAATGACTAAAGAAATTTGGGTAATGTCTTGACTAAAAGCATGAATATTTTCCACTGAAGCATTTGGGACAGCAATTTTATGACTATTTCCAATAGCTTTAACCAACCCCATACATATTACAAATGTAATGTATTGTCTCCTCTCAAACAAGCAACTCTTCTCACTGACATTTAAGTTTAATCCTGATCCAGTGGAAGGCAAAGATGGTAAATAGTTTCAGATGAAAAGGACAGAACAGACTCTGAAGAGCTGAAACACTTGAAGTCACTGTTTTTTTAACAAAATGAAACATTGTGGTTTAAAACAACATTTTCATTTTCAAGTTGACTTGAATTTCCTACACACTTCAAGTTGTTTTATTTACAAAGTGAAACATTGTGTTCTAGAACCATGTTTGTGTTTTCAAGTTTACTTGAGGTTTTAAAAGGATAAATAACAACACACTGAAGAACAGCAACACACAAGAAACGCACCAGCCAGCCTAAAATGCAATGGGTTTGTTTTGCTGAAAAAGAAAATATTGCATTATTCTAGTGAGAGCTCTCCAGGGACCCACAGCTATTCTGTTAACCCCCAAAGCCAGCTGTGGTGGAAAGCCCACTGAGAGGGGACTTTCCAGTCAGTATTTTAGTATGGCTGAGGCACCTGTGTCTCCACGAGAGGTTAAAAGATGCCAAAGGGAGATGAAGCTTCTGGGCAGAGCTGCTGTGATCATTGCTGAGCGAAATGACCGCTCTAAAGGCAAAATCAATAGAGATGACAAGTGGTGTGACTTCCAGTGCTGCTCCGCGGGCATCTTGAAAGCGGCAGCATCACTCACGGTGCCTACTTAATGAATTGGTCGGAGAGATTACTTTAGGGAATTAATTCTCTTTTGCCTCATCTGAAGGGGACACTTGTCAAGGTCAGCTGGCCCAAATTTGACCTGCAATAAAAGGGAAGAAAGTGAAGGTGGGAAATGTGTTTGCAAAGCGAGTATGTTTTCGCTTTCACTGCCTTTCTGCTTCCCACAGTGGCAACAAAAAACTAGAGCCTATTCTGTTGACAGAGCAGGCCTGGGCAGTTGTTGGCCAGACCTCTTGCCCTCACCCTCCTCATCCTGAACTGAACACAGCGCATAAAGCAAAGCTGCCGGAATGCAGAAGAGCAGTGGAGATTCAGACCCCCTTTCTCATTCCATGCAGCGTCAGCTGGGTTATGATAAAGAATTTGGCTGATTCAATTAGAGAACATTGGAGATGCCAATTGTTTTTTTTCCTGTAAGCCATCGCTCCATGTGATGACGCAGTCTGCATATCCTAGAAGACTTTCGGGCAGATAATTTGAAGAGGTCCTCTTCTCTTCCGACTTTACCCTTCCGCTGCTGTTTACTGACAGTTAACCAAAACCTGATTTATCAGTAGCTGTCCTGCAAACCTCATTCTGTCTCTCCAGTGTGCAGCACTGCTATTGCCTGGGCATAGAGATAGCAGGGCTTGTTACCTCACTCTTGGTCCTCACTGGTTTTCATTACCTTTCTTTGCCACCACTATTAAATAAGCCACAAGAGACAGTCCAGATGCCTGATTAGTCCAATCGCTAAATGAAGTTTTAATAAACTCTTAGGAAAGGATAGGTATATATATTTCTGGCTTAGAGTCTGTGTGATAAAAAGTGGTTTAATGATTGGAAGTGATTTACTTCATCCTGTCCCTGTGAGAGTGCAGGCAGACAGCAGCTTTTTTGCACCTCAATTTATCTGCCTTTACAGAGGACATAGTAACATTTCCTGGCTGTAAATATAAGACCAAAAGAAGTAGCCACAACATAAAATATCCTGAAATTAATCATGATTTTCATAGGAGAACAAAGGAAGGGTGAAATTACTAAATGGAGTTTTCGTGCATTCATCATCTGGTTTGGGCTGTCTTGTTTTGGTTTGCGTTTTGCATATAAATAAGTTTTCTGCAAGAAGGGCCTTGCAGAACTGTTACAGAAACTGCTTATATAATTACAGGGAAGAGAGACGCGTCTCAAGTCATTCTTGTCATGGGCTGAATTGTCCTCCAGAGGTAGACGCTGGCAGGCTACTCATCTTAGGGGCTTCTGTAGCCACTGTCGATACCGTTGTGAGGGGCCTGAAGTTACCCGGTGTGAGCTTGGTGCTCCCGTTCTGCCTGGTAGAGACGTGGCAATTGAATCAAGATCTTTAAACCTTAAGGTCCTTTTTTTTTTTTTTTTAATTTCCAGTGCCTAGGAGCTTTCACATGCCTGGAGAGCATTCAGATAAATTAAAATGCTATTACTCTCCTCTGGCGTAAAAATCAAAGCGAATCAAGCCCAGACATGTCCTCGTCTAAAAGAGTCAAGCACAAATAATTAGAGGACCGTGCTCCTACCTTCCAATATTCCTTTTCAAGTTGGAGGAATATTGACTTTTTGGAGGTTACAATGTTCTTTGGTCTAATTAATGCAAAAGGACTAATAAATTTTATAACTGCCCAAATGCTGATGCTAATCTAAAGACACGTCTTGCTTAATTAGAATGATAGAACTTAAAATTTTTATAACTACTCCTTGCCATCCTAACTTACATCAGCGTGTCACTGTACCTCTGAGTCCATCAGTTCTTTCTCTGTTCTTGTAGAGCAGGTGGAGCTCAGCTCAAGGAGCTGGGTATGTCTGGTGCAGCTTCAGTGCGTCCAGTACAAGGGGAAAAGTCACCCTGTGTACAGCAGCGTGTGAAAACAAGGACACAGAAGTGAGATCACTTCCAGAAATCTCTGTGTCTGAACTGCAGAGAGCGCCTAGCAAATATGGCAAACGTACAGTCAGCATCCTCATGACATTTTGCCAGCAGATAATCACTGAGCTCTGTGGCATTTAAATGAGGAGAGTTAATTTTAGGCTGATGAAAACTGTCTTGACAGCCCCAGGGGTTGGGATATCTCCACCCACTGAGCAAGTTCAGGCCGTGTAGCAGTACTGAAAGATTCAACTATACTGTTGATGCAATCAGATTGAAGCCTGGGGCAATTTCTTGGGTTGGTTAGATCATGCTTTGTGGTCCCCTTGCTCGCTCCTGTTAAACTGCCAGTGAAGGTACTGGCTACGACAGTATGTTTGAGGAAAATCCGCATCCTCCAACAGCTGGAGAGAGCCTGCTAGTTCATCACTGGATAACCAAACAGCTGGAAATGCAGTGAGATTTGGCCTGTGATAATGAAGTTTGGTTTTATCTGGTAACCTAAGGGTACACAAGACCTGGAAATCAGGAGCAATCGCCGCTTTGCCTGGCAGTGTGGTGGAGCCAGAGGCGTCTGCTCCAGTTGCATCATCAGCGGCATTGCAAGCAGTGAAACCTTCTGAAATGTGCAACTCCCATGGAGTGTGCTGCCGAAAAACCAGGCTCCTCGCTGAGCGAGCCATCAAATAACTGCGTTTTGTCAGCACGTATTAACATTCCTTTGTCTTTGAGAAAATGTAAGCTGCTTGATCCCAGCTGATTTTGATGACAGAAAAGTGCCCTGTTGGTATTGTTCCCTGACACCTATTTTACACACCAGGCTTTCCTCAGTGACTCTCTCTGTTCTCGAATGTAATGAAACACCTGGTTTAATACACATAGCAATATATTTTGCATCTTTTCATCTTCTGGAAACCAGAAATGAGCCGTTTAGGAAGGCGTCCGTGGCTGCCTTAAACAGGAACATGCACAAACTCTGTTATTGATCCTGTGATGTCGTGACTCCAGCCAACAGACAAAAAAATCCACTTCTTAGGATCCTGCTATAATGAAATTATCGTTAAAACCCTATGAAATGTTTATTGCAGAACTTGAAACCAGGAGACAGTCCTCTGGTCTCCAGCTTTCTAAAAAGCCTGGAACTGGTTTCAACTTTATTGAAAATTTGGTGCATCTGCTTATAACTGTGTACAAACTTTTCTCTGGTTTCAATTAAAACTGAGTTTTGTTTGCAACTGAAAGCTAAGCTGCTGAATTAAGACATGAGAAAGCTGTAACTAAACCTTGAAAGCTGAAGATTTCACACATCATTTCGTATTTTCCATAGCTGACAGATTGTACAAATCTGTATTAAATGTACTTTTTCATTTTTAAACCATATTGTTTAGGAGAAAATTAAACTTCTAATGGTCTTGCTATCTGGAAAATATGATACACTTGAAAAACAAAAATCTCTTATGATTCTATTTTTAAATAAGTTTTGAAGCACATCTACTTAGATTGATAAAGGGGAAATGAGGGTATTCTTTTGGCATGAAGCTTATTTAAGTGCAATGCCCAAGTCACCGAATACCACTTCGCTATAACTCTACCAAATATCTGTACCATTTAAACCCAAAATGTGTAGTTATATCCACTTTAAGAAAAGAATTAACAGCCTTTATCAGGGCCATAAATACTATGATTATTTTTACAAGAAATTCTGAGAGTTTGAAATCTCCCTCAATCTCTTGTGCTCTCCAAAATGTCGGCGCTTCGGGCAGCTGTAGTGGGTGCTGCACGAGGCAGTGCTACCGCACTGACGTAGAACAGCAACATTGGTGTGGTTCTTGATGGGTGCGAGCGAGCGACGTAGCGATTCACCACACCCGAGATGTCCCATGGACTCAGCTAAGCAAGGCTTATGCAATGAAACCACTGATTTCTGAAGAGAGCCCACAGCCATGTGTGAAAGATCAGAGTCTAGCGAATTACCCTGCCCCACTGCGAGCTGAAACGTAGATATGCAGGGCACGGAGGGCACAGTGAGCATCGTGTGCAAGCAGAAAGTGGCTGCATCCATGTGCTCTTAATAAAAGTAAGGTTTATTGTTTCCACACCTCTTCTGTCATCTTTTTGCAGTTACAGAGGCAATAATTAGCTAGGGACATTACAGATACATTAATTAACCAGGCTGGAGAGCACAGGGCAGCCTGCAAAGCAGGCACTGAATGGAATTTGAAGCAGAGACAATGCTGCTGTTTACTGGGTAATGTAGGAGTTGCCAAGCAGTATGTCCCCACGCAATTAAAACACCACTGCACATGTGCTAAAAAGGAATATTTGAATGGGATTATGGAGCAATTACAAGTTGTCTTATTGTGCTGGCTCTGTGTACCCCTGGGGTTACAGAAAGCAGCTACTGCAGGAAGCTGGCAGTGTGCAGTATTTGGTTGCTGAAAGCTTTCTATTGTTCCTTCTTTAATTGAGTACTTACAGCAGGAGAGAAGTATGATTGTGTCTCTGGAGCTCGGGTTCACTGTCAGGTGCTCTCCCCAGGGAAGGAGCTATTTCAGGCCCTGATTAGAAGGCGGGAGTTCCCTTAGATGCCTCTGGCCCCCACGTTTAGCAGGGACACCCCATCTTGGCCTTGGGGACTTGTGCTTCCTACCTTTCTGCAGCGCTTGGAAGGCTGCGATAAGAACCAACCGGTTCCTTCGCAGGACCTAATCCTGTGAGCCTGAGCAGTCTCCTCTCCTGCTGTCTTTGCTGGGCTTTCCAAGCACTTGGATCTTGGAGGAGGCACCCGAAGGCCTTCGCGATTTTTGGTGCAAAACCAGCTCTGTCTAAAGGAAAAAGAGCTAGTTTATTTGAACTGTCTGCTTACCATACATGTACATGCTGCTGGTTGTCTAGCATTTTGGTCTGCCAGCATGAGGGAGCATCAGAGAAGGGCATTAGCCCTGCAGCCTTGCATTACTGCCCCTCTAAACAGCCTGTAATAAAAGCCCTTGCCCAGGGAGGTCAAGGGTGTGAGAAGTCAGCGGCACAGCTCTTCTGAGAAGAACTGTAGCAGGACTCCATGAGCTGCCTGCGCGTTGAGCTGCTCTTTGCTAGCTGATGAAACGGAGTGAAGATGAACCAGTCTTCACCTCGAGGACCGAGGAGTCCGGGGCAGGTGATGCTGCATGCTGTAGTGTCACCATATAGGCAGGAGTGGTCTGCATGCTGGTTTTTACTTGTAAAGCAAAAGCTGATAGTTTCCTGAAAAGGTGATGTACCTCAATAGAGCTGCTCCTTAAGGCAAAAATGCTTGGGGTAATTTTCTTCTTCCATTATTGTGTTTTTCATAGCAGCCTCTGCGCTTCCCAGTTCCTTCCGGTCCAGGAAGCAGGCACGCTTAGAGCACTATGACTAACTCTGTACTTGTTGTTCCTGCCCAGAAGCAAACACTCCTGCAGATCTTCTGGGGAGGGGGAAAATTGGCTTTTCAGGCTGTGATACAGAACTAGAAATTTCTCGGTGTTGCATGTGTCACCGTCCGTCTTTTCTCCTTTCAAGAACCAAAAGCAATATACTCCTGGCCCGATAGCTTTTAAACTAAGGAAAGCAATAACAGACCAGTAAAGCCTTCCAGAGAACTTGCTTGCGTGGGTGTGTTTAATGGACTGACTGGCAATTACGAGAACAACAGATTTGTCTTTTCACAAAGGTACTTTCATTTTTTTTTTTTAAGGAAAGGAGTTTTCTGTTTGCTCTGAGATTTCAGTCACTTAGTTGAGCTCACGCAGTGACCATAGATGACATGCTCTTCCCTGAAGCATCTGACACTGATATTTTCCCCCCTGTGACTTGCTTTAGAATTCTGTTTGTGTACTTTGGGCTGCAGGAGTAAGAGCTGGAAGTATTAGCCAGGAACCTGGATCGAGTGCATGTTTTGAATGTATTCAGTCAGGCCTATCTCTCACCCTCCAAAAGAGAACAGTGGGAGGACTTTGTGAGGTCAAGTTTTCCAAATTTCACCAGAATTAATTCAAAAGTTGTAACATAATTAGGAAAAACAGAAGACAAATATTTGGAGGAGAAGTCAGCCTGGACACTGGCAGGTGCTTCCAAGAGAATTTGTTTGCAGTTACGCCAGTGCTGAACTCTTATCCCTGCTCTGCAAAGCTTCTCTTTAAACTTGTGCAAAGTACGTAAATAAACTCTGATCCTTGGGGCTGAGAAGCAGCTTGACAAATATCAGTTTCATATTGCTCACTGTTCTTTCAATCCACAGTCCATTAATACATGCAATTCAATATTCTTAGGAGCTTGACTGTGTGTTGTTGTGGGGTTTGGGTCTGCCAACCCAACACGGTTGGACTGAACCCCCCAGAGGTATTTAAAAGCCAGCATGCCTTATAAATCACTGGGAGTGGGTCCTTTCGGGCTACACGTCTTGGTGTCTTAACCTAAGTGTAGGAAGGAATGGCTGATGCTGCTGTGGATGGAGAGGGATGGGGTCAGACAGAGCGGGAGTGCAGGGCAGTGGTTCGTTCTGCTTAGGGGCTGTGGGGGTCAGGATCTGCGGGGCATTGGCAGGGCTGGATGTCGTTCTAGCACGATTCGCCAGAAGCGCTGTTAGCATCAGCCACAGAAGCAACAACTCAGCAGAGCAGTGTGAGGACAGAGAGGAGCTGCTTAGTGGTACCAGCCTTCAAAGCCATAAGCACAAGGTTCAGGAAGGAGTGTGAAGATGCGGCGACGAACCCATCCCTTTTCCTTTGAGTGCGCAGCTTTTTCAGGATAGAGGCTTTTGTGAGGCTTGCTAAGCGAAGACCCTTTCCGTGTCCCAGAGCAATCAGGTATGGAGATAACACGAAAGTGCTTTTAAATGAAAGAAGTGGTTGGGTGAGCATGTAAGCTAGCTTTGCATTTAACATCCCTCTGTTTCTACCCAGGGATGACTTGCCAGGCTCGCAGCTCCTACATGGACACCGAGGTGCTGTGGGGACATCGCTTCACTCCCGTCCTCACCCTGGAGAAGGATTTTTATGAAGTCGACTATAACAGCTTCCATAGCACTTACGAGACCAACACCCCTGTGTGCTGTGCCAAAGAGCTGGCCGAGTCTCGCCGGGAAGGCCAGCTCCTCAGCCACCTCTCCAGTGCCACCCTCCTGAGCGGAGGCAGAGAAGCAGAGACAGCAAAAGGGGACGAAGAAGAGGAACAGGAAGAAGGCAGAGAGCCAGCAGGACTGAATGGAGCCAATGGGACAGCAGGAGAGGTGAAAGAAGATATGCCTGTATAACACATGCACTGCTGGACAGCAGATGCCCACATACTGGGAGACTGTGGCCTGACTGGGAGTCAGAGAGCTGAGATGTATGTCCAGATCTCTGCTGCCTGCTGCTTGATCCTGCCGAGTCACTGCACAGCACCGTGCCTCAGTTTCCCTCCCCTTTTATCTGTACGGTGAGGTTCTGAGCTTTGCCCTCGTTTGCAAAGCATTTTGATCTCTATGGACAAGGCTCACTAAATATGATCACTGTTAAAATTGAAATTCCCACCACTGGTTGTTTCAAAAGATGTTCATTGGATGTTCAGAACTCTTTCTCCTTGAGAGGGTATTTAAGAAATAAAAGTCCAGAATGTCCCATCTCAGTATGAAGAATGTGGTTTCATACCTTCACTTAATTTGTGAGTCAATGTATTGTAGACATTGTTACTGCTAAATTAAAAGAAGAGTTAAAAAAACTCTCTGGTATGTAGTGAAGTGTTTCGCCTTTGTGAATTTTACGAATAGATTTTAGTGTTTTCCTCCAGGATCACAGTCATTGTGATTTATTTATTGCACAATGTCTGATATTAACAGGACGGCTTTCCCTGCACACCTTTAGCATGTTTATCTGATATTTTTGACTGTCTTCTCAACCTAAGTGCTATCTTTGTGTACCCTTTTCATGGAACCTCTGACACATTTCATAGCCTGTCCGTGGTCAGAGAAAGTTTAGATCTTGCCCCAGTGAAGGTTTTTTGCTGGCCTGGATGTTCAGTTTCAGTTCTGGCTGATGATTTAAAATGAACTAAGTAGCCGTCTGGGAGTTTGAAATATTCTGGAATTTCAGATGTAGTCCCTGGAATAAGGTAGACTGGGTAAGTAACAGTCTGTAAAATTCTCTGCTCTTCTATAAAGTTCGTATTTAAAATAAATGTTTAGATACTGATGTTCCTGTAGCTAATGGGAACGTGCAGTGGCATAACTGAAGCCATCTGGTCAGGCTAGTGCGAGCACGTTAGTTGATGTCCAAAGTCAGGATCAGTTCCCCAGTTCTGTCAGTAACATCTCTGGAGGCCTGATGCTACCCTGCCAGTGACCTCTCCAAGCATTCCAGGCGTGCTGTGTCCCGCGGCCCAGTTAAGATGGCTGTTCCTGTGAAGCACCAGATGGAGTTCACGATTTTGGTCGTTACAAAGAGGTAAGCACAGAACCATACTTCTCCAATGAGGATTGTCACGTCCAGAAAAGGGGTGAAGAAAACTAGTCTCTGAGATTAAAAATTGCCACAAATTTGAACGACAGCGAAAAAAAATGACCTTGTTGGGGAAAATCTCATTCCTTACCCCCAAAAAAATTTGGTGGAAAAAATAAGATACCTGCAGAATTACTTCTTTATCAAAATGGAATGAAGAATATATAATATGCATGAGTTATTTGCCATATAGGAAGGGCTGTATGTATGTCTATGAAATAAATAGACATTGTAGTAGGGGTGGACTGAGGGATCTTAAATATGGTTTTGCCTCTTGATATTAATACATAGACAAGACAAACTGGAAATAGAAAGCAGTGGTCTTATTGATGTGTAAACAGAGAGGAGAATGCTATCCGTAGGGGTCAGAGATGCTATTTAATTAGACACCTAATGTTATAACGTAGATAAAAGAGAAATTTATATTTCTTTCTGAAAGGAGTGGGAAAACCAACATGATATGACTCTGTTGTACTTAATACCATGCTAAGATCCAGCAGTCAGCTTGGCCTCCAGGATATAGGAATTACCATTATGTTCTACAGTAAGTTTCAAAGTGAAGTAACTTCACTGGAAATGCTTGTCAGTTCTGAAAGCATCTTGCAGACTTGGAGAGCGCAGTATTTTTCAGAAAGTTTTTGGTTTAGTTTTGCTGCTGAGCTTCCTCTTTTTCCATACTAAGCCTCAGAGGAACAGAAGGAAGAAAACGGAGAAAAATGGGAGAGGTTTCTTAGAAGGGTTTGTTCTTTTTCCAAGATCTTCACTTCTTGCCTTACCTCTGTGAAATAATTACGTGTCAAAATTGTTTTTCGGATTTTTTTTGGTTTCTGTAGCTGAAGTGAACTCCTAATGCAGAGGGTAGTAATGGAGAGTGAAGCTGTAACTGATCTGTGCGAGGCAGAGGCCATTTCAGCCTCTCAGAGTGATGTTAGAGAAGCTCTGCTCAGCGAGCTGACTGGTCCAGCTCAATTCAACACGAGAGAGGGCCTGCTGGGTCCCTTGCATGATGCCAGAGACTGAAAGCCTGGAAAATGGTGCTTAGACTGCCCTGCGCCTTTCTTCTTCGTGGCTGTGGCCCTCCAGAGAGAAGCTAACTGTCTTCAAATAGCCAAAAAAGTTAATTGGTCTTCTCTTTGCCCTTGAGATTTCATCAGACAAAGCTGCTCTTTCCTACTGCTGTCACATCTGAGAAATCAGATATCCTGCATGGTAGGAATTCTTCTTGTTGCACATCAGGTATTGCTAGAAGAATGATTGCTGAAGGGTGTAGAAGCAGGGTGCAGATCTATTAAAATGCATGGGAAATAAGCGTGTTTCTCCCCTCCTGAGCAAAGCCTTAAGCAGCCGTGTGCTCTGTTGGCTTCAAGGAATATTTTTGTGTTTGAAATTTGCCAATGTGCCTAAGTGCCTTGTTGAATTGATGCTGCAAACAGCGCCAGTGTGAGCAAGAGAACTTCCCTGACTCCTGTCGAGCAGGAGAAACAGCCTCCTGGGTTTTTTAGTAAGCTGAGCAGATCTGCAGGAGGATGTCCTCTGGAGTTGGATACACCTTGCCTTTGATAGATAAGAGGTGGGGAACCGTGTTTTCAAGCTATGTAGCCTGGCAATCAGCTATGTTGGTGTTGGTAGTGTGATGAAGTCATATCCTTGCCAAAGCATTGCTGGCAGGCCCCAGGGCTGTCCTGTATTCTCCTTTTCCTGAACTGTATCCCAAAGAGAGATTTAATTTAGTGAGCATAGTGAACATTTTTTTAAAGTAAGGGAGAGCGCCTTTTCCAGAATTGTCATCTCTGAAAATTATATCGGTTTCCCTGCTGTTCCCCAAGTGTGTGCAGGACAATAAACGATAGGAATAAAAGCATAATAGGCCACTCTTTGGTGTAATGAACGTTTAAATACAACTCTGCTTCTGTTATGTGAGTTGAAATAGCTCACATAGATATGTCCACCCACATAAATATCCAATATATACTATACACTCATACTTTCAAAAATATTAACTAATACTCCACAAGAAACATTTATAGCCTGTAAACACACTATTCATGCACAAATAACCTTTCACATTTATATAATGTACCCAGTAAACAAGCTAAAATTACATATTCAAAACACTGAATAATTACATCTGCCTTATAAATGCATCAGAGACAAGCAAAATTCACAATGGTAACCATCCACAGCAGCATCCACTTGTGTAAGAGCCTGTGTGCAGAAACCAGCCGGCTCTCCTGCCGCACACGACAGCAGCTCCCAGGAGCTGCAGATACTGTGCCCGTACACAAACAGTATTCACAAACACACACCCCCAAACTTGTGTACCTGAATCCTGCATCTCAAAACACCACCCGAGGACTGTCTATTCCTCGTTGTCTTTCGGGCAGGCAAACCTACATGTTCAGATGGTTTTCCAACGCCATACAGCTAAACCCTGCACTGCACGACACAAAGTCGTCGTGTAACATGCAGCAGTGCAGAGCCATGAAAGTAATGTAATTCCAGGTGTGTGTTTCTGTCCTGCAATCACTAATGAGAGTTTCTGAGCAAACAAAAGCTATGCTTCTTGTTCTTTATTTTTCTCCTTGTGGCAGGACAGTTGGGAAACACCTTTCTAATGCAGGAGAGTTAATGAGCTGTGAATGGAGGCAGGAAAGAAGAATTGCTTACAGTAAAGTTATTCTGCTTGATTTTGTTTGACGGTTTGGAATTTGGAGTGGGAAGATATAATAACCCTGCAAGTCAGTTTATTATATCCCTTGCTTCCCTAGGCCTGGCTTTTTAACTGTTCTGTTCTTGTGCAATGTCACTAGGGCTTATGGATGGCCGAGCTGACCTGTATGCCTTGTATCCTGCTTTCTCTTGTAGGAGTTTCCATACTTATTAAGACTATTCATTTTGACCAAAGTACGTTTCTTAGACTGAAGACATCTAGAGATGAAAAGTCCATCTCTTGCCTTAGTAGTTGCTTCCAGGGGTTAGTCAACGTGACTGTTAGAAATGTACCTTTACCTTTCATTTTCGTTTGCCTGGCTTTAGCTTTCACTCATTTCAAGACCTGTCACTCATTTTTTAGGCTTGAATTTACCCCCTCATTGTTTTCTCTCACTTGTTATTATGAATATATTTCCATCCAAAGTAGTGGATCACGAAGCTGAGATAAGAGGGAATGTTATTTATGCTCAAGTAATTAATACCCCGTGATAAGCTCCGTGCATTGCCAGCCGTATCTGCTGCTATGTATGAGAGGCATGTTGCCAGAATGCGTTAAGCAGCAGTTTGGTGGGTGATGGAGAGGGTACTTACTTAAGTTACAGGGAAGCTGGGCAAGCTTTTAGTCCATGCCTAGAAGTGGCAGCAGTTTCCATTTCAAGGCTAGTGAAACAGTGATAGCTACTGAAAGTCTGACTCTGGTGTTTTAGCAATTTGATTCTGATATTATAGATATTCTATTCTATGTTCTATTCTATTCTGATATTTTAGCTGACACTAGTCAGGACTCTATTTGCAGGGGTGCACGGTCATTTAGACAGGTGGGAGAAGCAGGAGAATCTAGCCGTTGGCATCTTATTGTATGAAGAAGTCAAGGCTAAATTCTGATTTCATTTAGGGTGATCATTCACTCTCAAGGAAATGGGGGAAACATTCCAGTGGAGCCCAGTGTCTCCCTCCACTTTGCCAACACCTAGTAGACTTGAACTCGGCCCGTAAGTACTAGTGGTGGTGCTTGCAGGGAATGGAGGGGAGAGCTGCGTTTTCAGACTTCATTGTGCGTGAGAAAATGTGTACAGAGGTGGCTTGTGTTGAACGACAGGTGTGGTGGAACCACTTTTGCTAAAAAGTAAAGCCTTAATTCCGTAGTTTTGCTGGAGGAAGTTTGTTATTTGCCTTGCAGGACTGTCAAGGCATCCTGCTTAAGCTAGAATCAGGTAGCACAAACACGCAACTACTTTCCCAAGAAGCATGATATCTACCTGAAGTCCCACTGGTCTGTGTTTCGCGTGCTGATACAAACACAAGTCTAGAGTGGCTTCAGTGATGCCACTGGTTTAGCAAGCATTGAAGGTCACCGGTGTAAGCAAATGCAGAATTTAGCTCAGTGGGGTGACCTGAATGAGTGAAAAAAAACCAGCTTGGTTTAATTACCTCCAGTAAAATCAGGAGTAACTCCTCAGAATTAGTGCTATATTTTCGTTGGTTTAGTGAGATCTGAGCCAGGATGTGAAGTGGTAGAAAGATCATAAAGCTTTGCTTTTGCTCAGGAAGTATTTGAATCATAGTCCATCTCTAAGGAGGGATAGGGAAGAAAATCAATGACCTTTCCTTGCCTGGAAGTAGAAGCGAGATGATCAGCGCAGCGTAGTAGCATTGCCTACTCTCTAGGTATCTCTTCAGCCCTGCAGGAGCAAGACTGGCTTTGTGCATCTCTGATACAGAGCCACTGTTCCTGCGTCTGCCGCAGAGCGGGGGGCAGGTGTAGCACTCCACAGCAAAAAGCTGAGCCTTTAAATGAACACTCAAATACTGTAAATAACAGTGGGCAAGGAGGAGGGGAAGCGCCTTGGCTGGGCCATCTAAATAGGGGTTTGTTTGCCAGAGAGGGTGGCAAGAGCTGAGCGTCTCCTGAATGAAGCCATGGTCGGTCTGTTTGAAGCAACAGCAGGAGGGACAGTGAGGTGGTTCCGTGCAGCTCAGGAGGTCCCATCCTTACCCAGTGCGTGTGGATGTTGGATTTCACCAAGTCTAATTTAATACCAAATAGGGTAAGTTATTTAAGGAAGGGTGATTCAAAATTGAAACAACTCTATTTTTTCAGACCTCATCTTGTAATTGAAATATTCATAAAGCTCCTTATTCAGCATAAGACCACTGCAGGAATATTTGAAGGATTTCCTGCTTTTTGCAGTTACAGTGTGCAAATTCAGCAACGTTAGCCTGCATTTTCTGAGTGCAAATGCCTCATATTTTTGACCCGTCGCTCTTTCAATGTATTTTCCCTTAAGGGACTTTTCGTCAGACTGAATGAAATTTGTGGTTTTATAGTATGCGGAAACAGCAACTATGGGCTAGGCTGAGAAACCACCAGACTCGGTGTCCTGGTCAGTGTAGGCTTTTGGGGTTTATGTCAGAAAAACCTAGTCTTAAAATAGATTCTTGTTTAATTTTACCGTGGTCCTCAAATCCTGCATGGATTTAGAGCTCACAAAACTAAATGCAGATAAAGCCAAAGGTTAATAAAAAATGCTATGGATCTGTGTTTCTATCCCACAGAGGAAGCAAATGCTTTCCCCTTTCTACCTTAGTTACCCAAATATCCAGCAGTGCACACATATCCATGTGTGCATCTAAATAAGCAGTGAAACCGAAATGTCGATTCCCATTGCCCAAAAGTGAAAGAAATGCACTACAGGAAATCACAAAAATAGAACAGCATGTCAAATGAAACACCTGACGAGAATCAGGATGACAACTATAACCCTCCATATTTATGCAGCTTTATCACTGAATGAGAAGAAAAACTCTCAGTAACGGGAAAATTAATGACAGTAAAAGCTATTCAGTATTCATTCCCCCACCCCCCGTGTTTGTTCCGGGTTGTTCTATCATGTGTCCGTCATTTTTATGCCAAACAAATGAGCAGTACAATCACTCCTGAATTCACGCCCCATCTGCCTCCCTCGCATACGGTAGCAGAGCTCAGCTGTTTCTCTTCCTCCCAGAATAGAAAGAGGAGAGACAGATGCCAGGTGCAGGCAGAGAGAGTCGTTGCCTGATGGCCCCTTGAAGGAAGGCCATCAGGGGTTTGTCCTTCCCAGAAGGAACCTTCTCTTTGCTGCCAAGCTGAATAGAGACAGCAATTGGAAACGAAGAGGGAGCAGGACCAGCACCCCAGATCCCGCGGGGCAGTTGGAACAACCCTTCAAGTACCTTTTCAACAGCAGAGAAAGGAATTTTTTTTTCACATTTAATTTCAAAATGTCAGGGTTTATTGAGCCGTAGTTGTCTGGCTGCCCTGTGCTTCCCCTGTCTGCTTTTTCTACCCATCTGCTTTCAGCCTTCTCGGAGGGAGACTGCGAGCTGCGGGGAGCGGGACTGCCTCTGTTGTGTCTGCGGAGTGGCTAGCGCAGCGGGGCTGAGTCTTGCAGTTATTCCTGCAATCCACGTAATAGATAATCATAATAACGAGCAGAATGAATAACCAGTCCTAGCTGGTGTAAATGAACAGCTAGCCTAGAACAAAGTGCTGCGCTTCATTATGTACGATACCGAAGAGGGCAGCATAATTGATGGCTCAGGCAACGGGCTCTGACTCAGAGAACTCGCGTTCTGCCCCTGACTTGCACTGACCCCGCGTACAATTCTGTGCGAGTCGGTGCTGACACATCTTGCTTTGTGTGTCCTATCTGTTTAGGCTCTGGTTCGGGAAGGCCCATGAGCATGTCCTGAATTTTAAGCTGGTTGGTTTTTTTCAGCTGGGGCTTTATGACTGCAGTGTAATCGAGGCTGGAGCTATTTCTTATTCTGGATTCATCCGGAAAACACTGTCACAGGGCATTCTATAACCCTCAATAGAAGTGTAGGTCATCTTCCTTGTGATTTCACTCTGATCAGCAAGGTCACTGATGTGGGTAAAAGAGCCAGGCTTGTCCGGGAAAAACCGTGGCCAGGTAGGGGGGACCAGATTGGAGGGGAGACTCAAACAGGGGAGAGTGAAGGCAAATGTCAGAACATGCAATCTCTAAGATGAAGCATTTCTGACCTTCCAGACCTGCAGGCCCACATGCTTTTACATGAAGAAGGTGGGGTCTGCACCCCAAATGGCGAAGAAACCCACAGTTTCCATGGGGCAGCCTGACAGCAGTGGGAATTGCTCTTCATCCCCATGACTGAGCTGTAGTTAGTACAATGAACGTGATCAGCTTATGCCTTGTTTTGATGGTTGACACGGGGTGTATGTAGTGTTCAGAGTAAGGACGGTTTCTGGACCTGGAACAGTAATTGTTCCATTTACATAAAACATATTCATTAAATTGCCAGAGCACTGGTACTCTTCTGATGAGCTTTCTGCCTCCCTAGATCCTGTCGGTTTCGGGCTTTATTTATGGGTTTCTCTGACCTTTTCCTTACTCAGAGTCTCTCATGGATCCTGTCCTCTGGATGTTACCACATCAGTTTTTCTTGTCCTGTTTGACATTTAATTTTTATTAACTGTAGTGTAGGTAAAGCTGTTTTCCTTTGTTTTCCACACAGTGTTCTTCTCCTGCTCTCTAGGCAATGGAAACTGTCATTCCAGAAACACGAGGGAGAATTTTCTGTCTTGACATTTTGATATTTTCCAGCAGGACACAGAAAATTAAAACTGGGTTTAAGGTTAATAATGTCTCCCTGAGCTGCTGGCAATTACGGAGTTGTTGCATGAAAATGAGCCTCATTGCTGACCCGCAGGTAGCGTCTCAGTGTGTTCCTCGGTACCTTGTGGCACACCGGAAGGTATCCGCTGGTCACTGGAAAACCCTTCGGCACCTCCCATGTCTTGTGTGGCTGGCACTGGTTCCAGGTTGTGCTGAAAGTGGGAGCACATGATTAGTCTTTGAGTATGATGAAGGGACGCGTGTTGAAGTTTTCCAGCCGTGTTTAACATATTTGCCACACCCTCAGGAAAGGAATCTCTTGTTGTTACTCATTTAACTGAAAAATTGCATTAACTCAAACAGTTTAGGCAGAAGAGCAAGAAAATGAGCTATTCACATCCAAAACAGTTCGGAATGTTTGTGAGAGACAGATGAAGAAAACACTTGCATTAGCTCCTCTTTATTTGGGAGGTTCTTACCAATTAACAGAAGCCTTCTTTCACTCTTAGATCATGTGTTGTTTCCTGTGCTTTGCTGGCTAATTAACAAATCCTTGCCTCAAAAAGATGAAATTCTCTCCATCTTTCTGGTGACTCGTTGTGCACGTTTCACTGCGAAGTGTCTTATATTGAATTTATAGTCTACATTAATCTGTATACGAGCGTGTTCGTACAAACATTTCTTGAAAATAGGTATATAGCTCATTTCTGACACTAATGGACAGTAAAGAGGCATATGCTAATGCCAAATCTCACTAAAATGAAATGCTTTAATTCCGTTCAATAGAGCAACTAAATTTCCAAATGCCAAGAGAAGCATCTAAAAGAGAAAGTTTTCTATGCAAGCACTGATATATTCTATATTCCGAAATAATGGGATATTTCACATTTCTTTTAGATTAAAAGTTGAAAATGAATCTCTGAATTTCTCATGGGACCGTGGTGTTATTTACTGCGCAATAGTATTTTGTTACTGTGTGTACAAGGGAATATCAGATGTCTGGAAGAATTAATGAATATTCAGGGAGTACTGCTTTGCAATGATCTTCAGCTGATGGCTGCGTTCATTCATGTAAAGCTTAGATTTGCTAATGTTTCATGAGCCTTCCTTAGAAGGGAGGAAAACAATCAGGCTGTGCTTTTATAGAGGGAATTTGAAATTAAAATTAGACGTTTAGGTGTCATTTCAGTTGTAAAGTAGCCCTTAGTTCTGATGGTGGGAACAGGGATTCCAATTATGTTTAATTTGTATGCGCAAGGCTTGGTTAGACAAAGTATTAAGGGGTTTTGGTTGTTCATAATATTTCTATAGTGCGCAGGGCTTTTCAACACCGTCGCTAAATTAGCTCTTGGAAGCAGTGCGCTATATTAACGCAACGTATCCCACACATAGTAAAACAAACTGCTTGGCCTTTCAAATGAGAGGACCCCGATCTTAATAAATATTGAATTATGAAATCCCCGTATAGGGAATACAAGTTAATTCTTTTCTTTTTCACCAGCTGCGAACTGCTCCGTGTGATGTATGGTACAAACTCTCCAGGATAGAGGAGCAAATTGAAAACACTACCCCTGTGGGTTCCCTTATTAGACTTGAAGTGACTGTGAAATTCACAGGACACAGCTCATTAAAACAAGGCTGGCAACGTGTGACCTCTTGAGTAGGAAGATAAGATCCATGCTGAAAACCAGGCTGTTGCTTTGATTGTGGGGTAACTCAGCTATGGAGGAGAGAAATTTGTAGAGCTGCTTTTTAACCCGCTCGTTACCGGAGCATATCGGTCCTTATGAGATGCGTCTTCAGGAGACCAGTTAAGTGGCGGCCAGGTCACTCAAGCCCAGTTAAAAATGAAGCGAGGGGGGCACTGGGGAGGTGTTGCCATTTCCCATCTCAGCTCCCACTCTCTAGGGGTTTTGTGCTTCTTGGAAGCATTAATGATCTGGTATGCAGTGCATCAGGTGATGAAAATTTCAGTGGCTGGGTGTTTCCTCCAGTAAAGCGGCAATTCAGCACACTGCAGGGCCATGACGTAGGCAGTTGCTTTATTCGTTACTGATATGTTTAAATTCTGTTTGAATATATGGCCCAATACTTGCAGTGGACTGGATTCCCTGACCCAGGTGAGTGTATCAGGAGGAGGAAAGTTTCGTTGATATCCTGGGCTCTCCCGTGAAATAACAATCTCGTCGGGGTACGCGGTGTTGAATTTTGGTAACGAAACTTTAATTGCACTGTGCTTTGTGTGTGGAAAACTTAAGATGCGGGAGGAAATGTCCTGGCTGTTGTAAATCAGCATAGCTGTACAGAACTGTCTGAGGCCAGACAAGCCGGAGGTCTGCAGCAGAAAATCTGACTTGCCCTCAGGCACAAGCCCTTAAAATTCCTGTGTGAGTATATGCTATCTAGGGTGCTTTCTGTTATGCTAGTACCAAACCTAGGATAGTACAGTTTGGTACTGAATATTCAGTTATAGGTTGTTTGCACTGAAGAAAAGAACAGGGCGATTCTTCCACAAATTTCCTCCAGCTTCTAGTAAATCCCATTCTTGTGCCACTAGAACCCAGGAAAAAAATACGGCAGGAGTGTTAACGTTTTCTGCTTCAGAAAGCAGCTATCTTCGTAGTTACGTTCAGTCCCTAAAGTGATCGTCTAATTCTAGTCTGACATTTTCTGTAAGTGAATAAACCTGCATCTTAATTCTATGCCTGTCAAAGATTAAATAACGCAACATCAGCTTTTAACGTGATTGATCCAAATAAAGACCATGAAAAATGTAGCCTGGTTGGAAACTTTCAATGAAATAATGCATTTCAGAGAGGGTTCCCCCCCATCACTGCTAATGTGAAAGAGCTGAATTGTGGGAAAAGAAAAAATGAGATGAGAACACTTAAGCTGATGTCGCTCTGCATGAGGGAGAGTAGAAGCTGAATACAAAATGGGCTTAATAATTATGAGTGAGATTCATGCTCTAGTGAACTAGGAAAGGCTGCTCTGATGTCTTATGGAGATCAGGTTCTCTTGAGGCATGCCAAATTGGATTTCCAAAGCCACGGCTCAGTCACAGCTGAAAACGTTGGCCCCACCCTCTGTAGCAGAGGAAAAAACTAGCAACCCTTAGGTTTGACTTGGGGGATTGGTAACTTTCCCTCTAACTTGGAACTTTCTTTTAGGAAGAACAGGAAGGGGGAGATGAAGAAACAATAGTCTTATAAATTTCTCATGCCTTTTGTGCCAGTCTTACTATTCTTTTCAGGGAGAGTGAGGGATGTGGAGACCTCTGACTTGAAGTAACAATGAGGAAAGCACTTTATGATGTTGAACTTTATGCTGTTATGGTAGTTGTCCATCATCTACCTGCAAGTATCCTGTAGTCTCTGAGCCACTGGGGTTTTATTTGTTTTTCAATTGAAAATAGGTTCTAAATGAATCCTCTTGCACTTCTGACATAAAGAAGCAGCCTTTTCCTGATCCAGATCAATTTGATGATTAACTTTTTACATAGTTCACTGCCTGTTACAAGGTTGAAATGATAGTCTTTGTAAACTGATTGTAATGTTTTATTCTTCTGTCAGTAATTTTAGTAAGTGAACTTAACTTTACCATAAGTAATCTCATGTGGTGGGAGGCCCCTAGCTTGGTAATGCTGAAAAGGAGAGGCCTTTTTGAATATTCAATCTGCACAAAGCGCAGAAAAGAAGATTGCTAGATGGGTAGATAGAAGGAAAGAGAAGAAGAAAAGAAAGCAAGCAAGCAAGCCAGGAAAGTGCAGGTGTATTTTTAGGAAGTGTTTATTCTTAGCAGTGGTAAGTCGCAGCCGGGCTGGATTCGGCAGAGCGTTTGTACACGGTGTTCTGACATGCAGGCATCCAGATACCCTTCAAGAGCCCAACGTACAGGGCACAGGTTGGCCAGCCCTCCATGAGCTTGGTTCATCCCAGGAGAAGCGTCAGATTTCTTTTGCACCCATGCTATTAATAACTGAGGCGGAAGGGGAGAACTGATAGGTTTTAAATACTAGGATCGTTCTTTAAAGTCAAATTACATTTGGCACGCACATTTATTTCCATCCCAATTAAATTTGTGGTTCTCTTTCTTTAAATAGTGCATGTTCCAAAGATGAAGTAGGAAGTTACTGGAAAAACTCTAAACTGATATCAAGGGGATTCATATTTCTTACCTAATTGTCACTGAGAGGGATGCTTTGGGAATATTTCAAAGACTACTCTTGGCTTAGTAGCCACACTTTGAACACATCTTACTAAAGTCATAGCAACTGGTGAAGGATGGGAGCGATGTTATGTCCTTCGTGGCGATCCTAGAGACTCGAGGATGAGCTGCCATAGCTCTGTGCTCCCAGTGGTTACACAGTGAATCCTGAGCACATCTGGCAATGCAGGAAGGCTTGTCTGGTAATTAAATTACTAGTTTGGGACTGTGCGCCTTAAACTTGGCTCCTCAGATAGCTGGTCACGTATCGGTGGACACATTGCTCCCTTGCTGGAAGGTTGTGCTCCTACTGTTGTTGCACATGGAAAATTGCAGGAAAGCTACAGCTCGGGTGAAAGAAGCTCAAAAGATACAGGCCCTTGCTGAGAAGATGTTCTTCTTCTATGGCTTTAACTCCAAATTCTTTACAAAAAGAGAAGGGAGGAACTGGACAGCAATGGTGAAGGAGTGAAGACACCTTCCCTTGCCCCTCCTGTCCCCCCTCGATAACCATAAGTGCTGACAGCAGCTCTGGTTGCCATTTGTTTTCCCCCTGCCTATCAGAGCACATGGCTCTCCAAAGGAGGAATCCCTTCACGCCTATCTGCAAGGTCCTTGAAAGGTGTTAAGAGTAAACTAGGTGTGAACGACGCATGAAGTGGACACAAACATGGAAGCTGAGGTGTGAAAGCATCTGCTCAGTAAAAATAGAACTAGGCTGTTGGCAGAAAAGAGGTGTCTCTAGCAGATAAGCCTAGCAGTGATTGACAGGAGTTGAGTTTTTGTTTTATTAATGCATCAGTCTGAGTTTCTTGACCTTATGAGGAAGGAGAGTGAGTTTGGCAGGACAGCTGGGTTTGTAATTTGCTCTTTAACACAGAAAGAAATGCGCATCTCCTGATTCGATACAGAATAACCAATACCAGTTTTTAATCTCTACTTATTATTTAACATCCTTAATCGGAATAGAGAATAAATGAGGGATTACTGGCTATTGGTTATGCCATGACAAAGCACGAGCTCTATTCCTGTTTGATTTTTGTGGGCTTTATTGTGAGTCCCTAGCATCCATTCAGACAGTGCACTTTGATCATCCTTTGGCACTGGAAAGCTTGTATGTGTGCTTGGTTTTAAAGAGTGGAGGTTCTGCTCAGGTGAAATATTTATAAATCAAGGGTGTTTTTTTTTGACTAAACAATAAATTACAGTATAGGTTTGATATGAACATCCCTCATGTATAACTGTCGTACTACAGATTGCAATACTGCCTTCAATCCACAGATCTCATACATTCCCATCCCACAGAGATCAGCGTATTACAAGCAGAAAGCAATTTACCAGACAAGTCAGCTCCTGTCTGCATTATGATATGATATATGGCACATCTGATGCAAATGTAGCTGGAGTGCAATAGAGAAGCCTGTTTTGCAACACAAACAAAAATTATTAGACTAACAGGTCTGATGCTGAAAAGTTAGATGTCTCCTTTGGATATCAACTATTTGGCCTGCTGCTTATTTTGCTGTCGCACTCAACCAGCTACTATGCGAGCTCTAACCTTTCTTCTTGGCTGCCAGAAAGGCTAAAGCATAAAGTGGAATTCCAAGTATTAACATCCGCAGGCTGTGTCATGTAGGCGTACACGGCGGTCTACCAAATGGGCAACCACAGACAGGGAGGGACGGGAAAAGTGAGCTGAGCACTGGGCCTCTTGAAATCGATGGGATTTTTGCCTTTGGCTTCAGTGGGTTTGACCTGATGGGAGGAAACACTGTGAAGGAAACTTCAGACACTCCATGGCTATAGAAGCACTGCTTTTAAATGCATTAATAGTGCATCTAAATTTAGAGTGCTGCACTTCTGTTTCATTAATAATTCTGCTTTAGTTCCAGATAGGCTCCACAGAATCTGTCCCCAAAAAAAGACCCACACACCCTTCTGCCTGATGCACAGCATAGCAGGATCTGGTGTTTTAAAATGGCCTCATCTAACCCACAGCTGCTCAGAACTTGGTGTCTTTTCCACATTCATTCTCATTCTTGGAACTTGAACCTCTGCTACCCTCTATACTTTATATGTAATGGGGGCAAATGTTGCTCAGCTGAAACCACTAAAATGAGAGCTGATTTTAGCCTAAAGCAGAATTATGAAGTCTTCTATGGATGTCTACACAGAAAAGAAACATATGCTAGTTTTTAAACATTACTTACGTTTGAATTTCCCTTCTCTGTCATCTTTGAGCGAGCAGTTAGATGCATTCCCGTGTTTCTCGTAGCTGGGGGAGCCAAGATGCTGAAAATCAGTCTTCAGGTAAACAGTACTGCTTAGGATGCAAGACAGGCATCCTACCTCTGAACCTCCTCACCCCATTTTTAGGCCCTGAGCATCCGGCTTCTAGGACTTCAGATGCTCTCAAGGGTCATGCTGGTGGATCATGTGTTACAGGAGAGCCAGCAGAAACCTCTGGGGAAAACGAGATTAAAGATTAGAAAAGGCAGGAGCTAGTGTCGCAGCAGGGCCCTTGGCCCAAACCTTGGAAACAGCGGGAATAGAAGACTGTGTCGTTCTAGGGCTCGCAAGACCAAATGCTTTGAATCCAAATATATTATACTTCCCAAAAGCATTCTAGTAGTAGACAGTCTTAATGCCTCTCTTTGCACTTTTTTTGTGAAAATATACCTCCGTGTGGACCTGTCTAAACACCTAGGAAATTTTTTAGCCCTTTGTTATTTTAAAAGGCTGAGATTTTGTGTCGCTTGAGCAGATGGACTCGAAATCCCTGTTTTGCATCTTAATATTTTTTCTTTCTGGCGTCGTTCATTAAGGGCGAGTAGGATTGTTGGACCAGAGGCACTTTTGTCGTCTCTGGCGAGATGGTGCATGCGACTTTCTGTTTTCCATGGAAACCGGTGTAGGAAATAGTTAATGTAAAGCTCCCCAGCTCTGCAGTGTGAGAGAGGAGGTTAAGAGGTTTGGGGGTGGAAAGGAGTAAATAAGAGCATCATTCTCAGAAGCAGACAGGGACAGTGTTCTCCAAGCATGTTCCTGGGTCAGCCAGTTTCACCGTCTGCTCTCCAGAGCCTCATACTGGTGCCGAGGGCTGCACGGACATTTCTCACACACAGGGGCTGAAAATCCTGGCCTGAGGAGCCCTGACTGACTTTGGGAGATGATTTGTTCTAAAGCTTACAAAAGTGCCCATCCGTTTGAGGCACTCGGAGACACCTTTGTGCCTCCCCGTTTTTAATTCCAGGACTGTTTGGAGCCCAAGCCACCACCATTTAATCCGAGATCCTTGCAAAATCAGGGGTTTCCCTTGCTTTGGACACCAGCTGCCTGATGCAGCTTCTCAGTCCGAGCCGTGATCCACCAAGCAGTTGGTGCACGGGGTTGAAAAGTAGCAGAGAGGCCACAGGCCTGTGCTGCAGCCAGAAAGATGCCACTTACAACTAACATAGTACCGCTTCGTAGCAGCTAAGTGTCTACTTGTGATGTTTGTTGGGAAACATTTTCATATCTATGGACCTTTGCCCTCTTGTGCCTGGGTTTCTCCTTTGCTATGAAATGGGATATCTCGCTCTCGACTATTCTGCGACTTTGCTGACACTGATAAAATGTTAATGCTCCTAAGGGAGGTGTTAATGGAGCTTTGGTATTGGTGAAGCTTTCTCCTTGTGTATCTGGACTGTGGAGAAAAATCTCCCTACTGCTCTCCCTTGGTATTTTTTCGTAGCCAGTCACGTCCTCTCAGCTGGACAGCTTTTCCTTGGGGAACTACTGTCGTCTGCTTTTTCCCTGGCAGGCCATGCAGGAAAGAAGGGCTATGATTTAACAGCAGAGCAAAGCACTCAAAGCCACAAAAACACCCAGGGATTAAATGCCTCCCCCCACCTGGATTCCCAAGTAACTTGGAGAGTCTCAGCACGCTGTTTCTGAAACACAATGGTGCCTGGAAAGAACCTGTCTGAGTATTATACAGCACAGGGCATATTTTCAAGTCCTCTTTTCTTCCTTTTGTCCCCCTTTTCAAGGTCTTTCTCTCTTTGATTTATGGATTTGGAGACCATCTTTAATTATCTCCCTTGAACAGCTGCCTGAAGCAATGCTCTCTAGGAGTTAGACAGATGCAGTGTGCAGCCCCCCTGGGTTTTGCATAGCAACACGCTGTCTGGAGTGACCATTAATACACAGTGTGAAGGGCGTAGCTTCCTGTGGCCCTGCTCTTTGGGGTATGGACGTGTTCAGATCTGCTTGTGCGTGCACACAGACTCCATCCTGCACACCCGCTTGGGCACGTTTTCTCTCTGCTCCATAGCCGGTGCACCAGAGCGACTGTTGCAAGGGGCACATTAGATGCAAAATCTTCCAGTGAGGGAAATCACTCTGGATGTGATGCCTAAAGGCATTTTCAGTGCTGGGAAATAAGGGCTCCCTTATTTCCTTTAAAATTCGTTCTCAGAGATGAATAGCGATGATGAGAATCAGTCACAGTGCAGACAGTTCTGCACACATTCACGCTTGCTACTGTCCTGCCAGCACCCTGAAGTCCAGTTTGGGTCTGGGCACTCAGCTTTCCCCNTCTTAAGCTGCTTTCTANGGCTCTGATTGTCTTNCAAGCACAGGAGGGACTGCCNTGTCTGTGTGTGAGGCTGAGGAGGGCACATCCAGCTAGCTCAGGCTCTGATCTCACTCAAGATCCTGGATAAATAGTTGTCTGATCATTCCACACCAGAGTGTGAACTGCCATAGCTTCACACCATCTTTGCAAGTGGCATTAGAGCTCCCCTATGTTTACACACATGGCAACTTAACCTCTTGCTGAAATATTGATAGAGCCTACGTCTGCATCACCATCCTGATGCCGCGTCTTCTGAGAGACAGTTCTTCAGGCTGAAAGTGCTGGCTTGTGCAGGCCTTCTCTTCGCCATTGACTGGGGGGATCATCTTCTACTCTGCGTGGTAGGACACAAAACTGGAGCTTCTTCCATCTATGGGTAAATGTTATTTCAGCCCCCTTAAATCATTTCATACAAAAAAAGCTTGCAACAGCTTTCCCTTGGAAGCAGGGAGATTGTTGTCAAAGCCTTAGGAAACCCCTTTGATGTGGGGCAGGCAACTGGGAGAGTTGGTAATGAGGTGCTGGGAGAACTTCAATCGCTAGTGAGGGAGATCAGCGTTTCTGAAGCTGACAGAGCAGCACGTTGCAGGGACTATCGTGCTGTCAGCTCTACACTGACAAACCAAAGAGGTAAGGAAATGGCTCATTAAAAGCTTACAGACACCCCTTAGTGCTTTAGGGACGTGGCTCTGAAAAATGTTCTGGACTTGCAAATTT
>Ga0065711_1027507_pt1 | contig 48624 bp, 22 predicted proteins | sample Hoacrofraction12_FD_59098 | JGI IMG/M metagenome (GOLD analysis project Ga0065711, IMG submission 59098) | Hoatzin crop microbial communities from Cojedes, Venezuela - Epithelial fraction 12 v2 (version 2) | ecosystem: Host-associated > Birds > Digestive system > Esophagus > Crop | place... | reverse complement strand
GTCCTGTGCAGCCTGCTGTAGGTGACCCTGCTTCGGCAGGGGGGTTGGACTAGATGACCCACAGAGGTCCCTTCCAACCCCTACTATTCTGTGATTCTGTGATTCTGTAAATAGGCAGTTGTCATCTGTGGTGTAACACCACAGGTAGAGCAGGAAGTTTGGAGGCGGAGTGTTTTATCTAATAGATAATCAAAGAATCTGTATGGTAGAAATTGTAGTGGACAGAGTGCAGCAAACTTTTGTTTGTGAAATTTCATGGTTCAGTCAAGAACATCTTTCTGAAATTTGAATTTGCCCTGTGCTGTAGAAGCATAAGACTAAGTTATGTAAAAACGCACAGAGCTAATGTTTGTCTTCACATCTTTGGTTGACTTCTCACCAGTGTTACTGTAGTATTATAACAACTAGTTTAATTGGATTTAATAATGATGATTTGCCTGCTATTCTCCGCAGAAATAAATCAGTCCTGCAGAATGTGGAAAAGGTGTTTATGCCCAAGTATGTACATGAATGAGTTTACAACATACTTAGTCATGTTTTTAGGAACTGAATTGCAAAGCCTGCCATAGATTTGAAAGTAATTTCAATTTACTTTCCTAAAAAATAAGTTTGTCTGTTCAAAAACATTCTTCTGAATTAATCTTAAATACAGTAGTATTTCCAAATTACTGTTAGGTGGGATGTTTGGTTAGTATACTTTGTCTGGTTTTTAACTCTGGCTGTTTAGCATCAATTTAATTGCTATAATATGGCTTTGGCTTAAATTAGAGGCTAAGTATATGGACTGACCTCATGCATGTGTTGGAGATGTGTGTCTGTGAAGGTGAATCTTGCTGTTAGTACCTTGTCCAGAAGCTCTGCAACTTACTCTACATTTCCTGTATTTGCTTTTCTTTCAGTGGGGCTATGTCTGTTACTGTATACTGTAAGCTTTTCTCCTTGACTAGCTTTTTGATGGTTTTCCAGTATGTCATCTAGGAGGTCTTTCTGCCTCAAATCTGTTATTTCTACGGAGGAAATAGAATTGATTCTAAACTAAGCAAATCAACCATACATTGGAAGATGTTGATTAAAGGGAAGTGTTATCCATAGACTGGTCATTATGAAGTTGTAGCTATTACTGCTTAGTGCACTAATGTAGTGCAGGGGGAAAGCACAGTGATTTTTTTTCCTATTAAGAATTTTAATTAACTTTTACTTGATTTCTGAGAAAATAAATGGCTTTGGTACAAAATCTTACAACAAACACCTTCACCAGAATTAAACATTCATGGAAACTTCCTGACAATTGTTCTGAGAACAAGACATGAAAATCTTTTGTGATCTTCCCAGATGTCCTCATTTGTAAAGTCAAGTAAATGAAAATACCTTGTTCACAGAATGTCCTTTGTTTAATTTACATAACCTTATCCATCTTGCCATATTTTAATTAAGAGAAGAAACAATAGCAAGTTGGCATTCAGACTATATTGAGGGCCTAGGAAAACCATGCATTTTGTCCATCCCTGTAAGGGCAGTTATGTAATAGCAAGAATTATTTAGCTGATACTGAAATTTGATACTTACTTCAGTATGTGAGAGCAAAGATGTCAATTAAACAAAATCTGAACAGTTTTCTATTGCAATCATCTGTCTCTGAGTGTAGAAGAAGGATGGAATGTGAGAACGTTTGGTTTTGAAGAATGTGATAAACTATGGAAAGTTAAGTAGTTCTTTGGAGAGCAACTATTAAAATATCACTAAATGTGACAAACATGTTAAGTGAAATGAGAATTTCAAACTAATGTGTCCATTCTAGCTATCTGCTGACTACATCCATTTTTCATCAAAGTATATACTCTGTAATGATTTGGGCAGGAATGAAACACCTAAATCAAATAACATAAAGTAAAAATTCCCCTCAGACAACACCTAACCCTGAAGATACTGCAGCATTAGAAGTGTCTGTGGGCTTGACTTTAAAAACATCTAGTTTGTCTCCTGCTTGTGTCAACAGCTGTGCAAGGCTGAGCAACTAAATGTGTATTTTCTCCTGAAGTCCAGTTGGGATCCAGTAAACCCACCGTCTGTCGCTGCAAATTGAGAGATTTGTTTCTGTAGGATATTTTATCTTCAGCAAAATCCCAGAGGGAGGCAAGCTGCTGTAAACAAGAAATGCTGAATAGCCACACAAGCATTAGTACTTTGTAGATTATTAACCTAGCTTACCTTGTTACTCCCATGTAGGTGTGTCCCTTATATTTAAAATGTGCATTAAAACATTGTTCTTTTTTCTGTTTCTTTAGGCTACAGACCCAGATGCTGGTATTAATGGTCAAGTTCATTACAGTCTGGCAAACTTCAACAGTCTTTTCCGAATCACATCAAATGGCAGCATTTATACAGCAGTTAAACTGAACAGAGAAGTAAGGGACTATTATGAACTTATTGTTGAAGCAACAGATGGAGCTGTGGACCCCCGCCGTTCAACACTAACTTTAGCAATCAAGGTACTGGATATTGATGACAACAGCCCTGTTTTTACTAATGCTTCCTACACTGTCTGCGTGCCAGAAAATCTACCACCAGGCACTGTCTTCCTGCAAATAGAGGTAAGAAACCATTACAGAGTGAGGAATATGTTTTGTAAATGTTCTGCAATACTAAACATGTTCTTATTTAACTTGTCAGTGAGACTGGAGTAAACGATTGGAGTGGGGGAAGTTATGACACTTAACAGACTGAAAAATGCATGACCTTAGACAGGTACATAAAAATACTTTGAAGCTGAGGTTCATTTGGCAATAAGAGCAATTATTAAAAAACAAACAACAAAACTTACACTACTATTGTTGTTTCTGGGAATATTATTTTACACGTTTTAAGTGCTTTTGATTTGTTTGTGAAAGCTCATCATATTGCTTCTACCTGTTTACATCAGTAGGAAGAGAGCGCTTTATTTCAATTGATTGAGACATTGAAGTCAAACCTAGATGTCTAACCTGACATTATGGTTAATGGAGTTGCTTGAAGAAGCAATTCATCCAACATCAGCATCATCTTCTAAGCTAGCTGGAGTAAAGTGGGCACTGTGAGGCGTTGCCTTCTCTTCACTGACTATAAAAGATACTCAGACAAGTTAGACTTAATTGTTCAAGAATGAGCTAGATCTCTAAAGACAGCTGAGGTTCACTTCCCGTAAGTAGTCTACATATCCTTTTGATGTTTTGGTCATCATCCTTTAGTAAGAAGAATCCATCTTGAGACCATTTTGACAAGAACGGTTTTCTCTGAACCTGACTGCACATAACTCTAATGTCAAATTACAGCTAAGCCAATTGCATATTCTTTGTCTAAATACTGGTATGAAATAAAAAAATCAATGCTGCCCTACAGGGCTGAGATCAAAGGTCTGCTTAGCCCAGCATCCTCTCCCTGACAGTGGCCCATAGCAGGTGGTCAGGGAGGAGAACAAGAATAGACTGAGCTTCCAGTGACTCTTGCCCAGAATGCTGTGCTCATTTCATGTGGCAGATGTCTCTGGATTTTCATAACCTTAAGTGGATTTGTCTTCCTCATGTTTGTGTGATAGTATGAAGTATATCGAATACTATTAGAATAATGTAATGAAATTAAATTTCTTTGCAGTAGCTTGCTTTTTTGTGTTCTTTAAATCTAGTAGGGATTTTTTCTGAAAATGGATTTTGTTTGTTTTTAAGTACATCTTTTTAATTGTTTCTGATGGCATGCTCTAGGCAAAGGATGTTGATCTTGGTTCTGATGTTAACTATCGAATTCGGACACAGGAAGCACTACAGTATTTTGCACTGAACAAATATACAGGCGAGTTATCACTTTTGAAGTTCTTGGATTATGAATCATTCTCTGACACAGAAGCAACCTTCACCTTTCTTGTGGAAGCCTTCGATAGCAAGGGCACTATGCCTCCTGGTCTCGCTACTGTCACAGTGAGAGTAAAGGTAAGAGGCATAATTTGTCAGTTGGGAGCATCCTCTCCTGTATGTTACAAAATACTTCAGCAACACTTGCAGGCGCCCTGATGAAACACCAAAGCACAGCAGCAGTATGTCTGCTTTCCTGCTTTTTCACTTGTATGAAGCTACTGCCTTTTTCTAACAGCAGCTTGTACAGGTAAACATACACTTTATAACAGCGACAATTACTTTGCTATATGCAATTACATAGTTAAATCTTGCATCATAGATTTATGAAGTACAAGAATACCTGAGACATATATAAATGTTTAGTCCTTTAGAATCCCCTAAATTGAAATAAGTATCTAATGGAATTGTTTACAAAAATTACACCATCACGTTTCAGTTAAAGCTCTCCTAAATTGTAATTTTATGAACCATTCATGCGTATTGAGTGCTGATGTGGCACACCACATCCTCTGTTTCAGATTCTGCTGCTTGAAAATACAGAGCTGCAAACAAACAGGCTTATTTAGTGGTCTTGCACAATGAATCGTTTTTATGCAGTGAGTTACAGCATCACCTCTGGGTTTCAGTTATCTTACCAGCAATATTGGGGATAATGGTACTCTGTTTGGTAACGATCCACAAATGAAAAGCGCTTGTAGCTGAAACATTAGCACTTACCCATCTTAATTTGGTTGATGTGCTCATGTCCAAGAAGGGAGGATATTTTAGATGCTCTAAATCATGCCTGCTTGCACTCATAAAGTGCAGTTCTGGAGCCAGTCAGTCCAGTTGCTTTATTTTTGTTGACTTTTTCAGTGAAGAACTGTGAGCTTTGGGAGAGAAGAGACTTTAATTACTCAAATTTTAGCTAAGAAGTAAAAATTGTAGCAGGAACAAAAGCATAGATCACAAATGTGAACTTTGTATCAGACAACTTCAGATTAAATGTAAGTCTGTGGAAAGTATTTAGGATATATGAATCAGTCTCAGGTTCAGCTTACTGTGTATCTGCAGATGCTATGAATTGCCACATGATTTTGAATAATTCTGTTTGTCAGTCTCTGCTGAGCTCAGAATGGTTTTATGGACAATAAATGTCTCCAATTATTAGCTTTGATGATAATGTAAGAAGGCTTCTATAATACCTCTGTGTATCTACAAAATTTCTAAGACTGAGATGCAGGTCACGTGTTTCCTAAGTCTGTGCTCTTCTCTGGTAGTTTCCAAGTCAATCAAAGAAAAACATAGCTTTTGACGTCATTCCCTGAGCCTTTTCAGTTATACTTTTAAGGAGGAAGTTGCTCAAATCTTTTTTTTTTTTTTTCCCTAAAAGAAACCTTTTCCCAGAACGGTGATTTTATTTTTTGAAGAATTAAGTGTTTAGGATTGTTTGGGTGATTTTGATGGCTTTTTTAAAGGTACTTATTTTCAAATAGCAGTGTATTCAGAGAAAAGCTGTAGCCTGCATCATAGGGCTGACCCAGCTGTATGACTGTGCATTTGTATTGTGTTCATTACTGACAGGGTACAGGGGGGCAATATAGTTCAACTTGGTGGCTGTAGTGTAACAGCAGCTTGTGTATTGTCAAAGAAGGTGGTGTTGGAATAGGAAACTTAAGAAGGGGATTAGTAGGATCAAAAAGTAGATTTCTTGTTTTCCTAGAAACTCTTCCCACACGTGAGAAGTAAAAAGGGAGCATGATGATACTTGTTTGGAAAGGCAGTATATCAGAGACTGGAATATGAGGCTGGAAGCAGGCATAACAATTTCAGCAGTAAAAGGTGTTAAGCTGGGGACAGAACAGAGACTGAAAGTGAGGACAAACAAATTTTAAATGAGAAAGAAAATAAATGAGGAAGAAATTATTAAATAAGTATTGTTATACTCGGAGACAGACTGACGTTTGCAATAGATCAGTGGACGTAATTAAATATTATATATATTGCAGAGATGATGATACTTAGGTTCCAGCCTAGAGTGACAGGTAGAACAGAAGCATTTTGAGTGGCAGTTGAGAGAATGGGGGAGGGCTTGTGGACAAAACATTTTTAATATCTCATTTTGTTAGGCAGAAGTCATTTACGAGTTATATGACAGTTGGTAGAAAATCAGAACCTTGGTCACAAGAGTTGACTGGAATAGAAGGAATGGTTAAATTTGAGCTTATAGATGAAGTTTCCAGATATAAATTTTATAGGTGTAGGGAGGGAAAGTGGAGATCGAAATAAGAGCCTTGTGCTATCCCTGTATGATATGAGAAGGATGCGCTAGAGGACACCTTGAATGGTTGATTCAAGAGACAGAGTGGCAGGAGAGGGGTGCAGAGTCTTGTAAGTGAGAGCAAGGAGAAGAGCAGGCCTTGGTTGTGAAAAGAAATACAGAAGTAAAAAGTGCATTACAATGCAGTCTGGGTTTGTTCTTAATGGAAAAGACTGATACTCCCTCTTGTTCTGAAGAGGGAGAGGTGACGTGCCTTTGCTGGGAGTGGAAAGTCCTGAGCAGTGCAGAGAGGGCAAGGCTTTGAAGTTCCCATGAGGACAGAGACAGTGTACACCTTGTACCTGGCCAATGTGAGCAATTGTTGTAAGCTGACGGAGGGAACTGACTTCTGTCCGCAGCTCAGTAAGGATGTTTACAGGGTGCTGAATCTGGCCCTAGGTCCTGAATGCATGATGGCATAAATGACATGCAGTGTGTAGCCATCCAGAGCAGATGCTGTAGGGCATAGCTAAAGAGATAACTCCCAATGAGCATGTTCAATGTTTCGTTGGAGTAATTTATGATTTTTTGTTGACCAACAAAGATGTCTGCACAGGGAATCAAAGGGGTTCTAAAACTCACGATTTCTGCCAGATCATCTGCCAAATCAGAACCTGTGTTTAGGAACAGGGTGCTTCTGCATGGGGATGTACATCTCTCTGCCATGGCTCTGGAGGACTTGTTCTCTCTCTCTCAGCCTGTCTTTTGCTCCTGCTGTGGGACCAGGAACTGGATGTATCTGTTTCCTCTTAGTAGTAAATGTGCTTTCAGTTTACTCAGAAGATGGTATTAGAGTAATTATTTTAATACAGTGTTTGTGACCCCAAATACGAAATAAACCAAGTGCAGATAAGCTGTAGGCCCTAACATAACAGTTGTGCAGATTGCGGTCTTTAATAACACAGAACTGAGCTAGAGAAAAGCAGAAGCAAGCATTAAGGCAATAGTGGGTCCAAGCAGGGAATTCAAGTAATTGTTAGGGATTCAGTCCTTACAAACCTCAGAGCATTATTTGTATTACAGAGGTCTCCAAGTCCTTTTGGACTTCTGCTGCTCTGTTAACATTTGTCATTTTTCACAGTCCTGTTTTTAACAGAAAGTATTGTAATTATTACTGTGTAATAGGATGCCGTTAACCAACTATGGACAACATCTAATGGTGTCATATATCATTTAAGTAATATAAAACTGAATGAGCAGCAGTGCAGTATACCCATAGTCCCACTGCTCTTTGTGGCTAGGAGGAGGGTGGTTGCACAGAGTGATTTTCTTTAGACTCTCACTTTCAGCCTTTGGTATGACAAGTTACAAAGAGTTTGTATTAACCTTCTCTGAACTTGATCAAAACACAGACTGCATAGCAGAATACTCACGCAGAAAAAATAACTTACGCTGTTACCTGCCTCTCAGTAATGAAATACATCATTGCCCTGTGCTGTAGCCAAATAGGACTTTACATTGTTTAGATGTCTGATGTCTCTTTCTGTGAAGAAAGCCAAAGGTGAATTCATAAATTGTTGCATCCTTTCTAGCATTACTGAGGAGGCATAGTATAAATGGCATTAATTTCTTCGTGCCAGAAGGATGTAAAATACCTCAAACAGACTGAGATTTTTCTTTTTTCCCAGTTCTCAGATTCCTCTCGCTGCCTGCATAACTTTTGACCTTCACCTGGAAGTAGTAATGTGTCATCTTGCCTTGGGATAGCATGGGAGATTGCACAAATGTTCATCCAGAATAACTGATGATTGTAATCTGATCTGTAGTCAAGAATACAAAACTTTTTGTTTTATCTAGGTTTTTTTTAATCTATATAATTATACAGGTTAGACATAGCAAATTTTATCAGTCTTGAAAATGTAATTTAAGGGATGAAAACGTTAGAAATGCTAAGAAACAATTTGCGTGCTATTTTTCAGTGGTTTGCCACTTTCCAGGCATAGTTTCTCTCACCATGAGAATGGCAGAGGTTTGCATTCACTCAGTGTCTGAGGGGACTGAATTGTTTGCTAAGAGTGCCTGAGGTTCATATTGCAGCATGTATGAGCATCCCCTCGAAATATAAATTTTTCCCAGTACTGGAAGAAGTGAAATCAATACTGTTCAAATGGTGTGCTTATTATTAGGATTTAGCATTTGGAAACAATTACTAAGGTAACAGAGCTTCTTAACAGAAACAAAACTTCTTCCAGTTTATATTGCTGTTAAATGAGTAATGTGCTCCTAAATACATATTATAGGAATTTCTGTACCATGGGGCCTGTAAGGTATTTGCGTATTTTATGCTGTGTCCTGCTTTTATTATTCTTACCAGCATTATTTTTGTATTACTTTATGGGTCTTTCTTCTCTGTTGTAATTGCTTTTTCTCCTCCTTCTGTGTTCTGGGATTGGTTTTCTTTTCTAATTTTTCAAGTAGAGTATGCAGTGTAGTGAAGCCATTATCTATGGCTGATGATTCAAAGTGACAGAGCAACAAGAATAAATAAAAACAGATCTATATGTTTCTAGTAATGCCATATTGCAAGACTGCCTACCAAATATTTCATAAAATTTCTACTGTGCTTTAATCCCAAATGACTATTATAAACATTATACAATGAATTTCCAGATTTAGTAAAACTGACTATACCCATGAACATCAATAAACATATTGTTATCATCAGAGAGTACACAAGAGAAGTATGCCATTGAGAAGTTAGAAGTCATCATATGCTTTAGATCATGTATTATATGTATTGATTGGTGCTTGCTGTGGGGGTGAATTTCAATCTTTCGTAATCAGTATGCTAAGTCTTCCCTTCCTTGGGAACTTTGCGTAAAAGGAACAAACCAACCATGCAGGAATGTGCAACAGCTAAATATTTATCTCTGGCATGGTTGCTCTGAATGGTCCTTCATCAGCATGACCATTCTTGTGGTCCTTCATATTCAAGTTGGAAGCATGATCGTAGTTGTAATGATGCTGTAGCAGTGCAGAGCTCCAACCTGCTTACACAAGAAAGACCACTTTGTTTCTCTGACAACCTACACCTTGAATCAGAATAAGGAGAAATATAATTTTTTGCTTTTCTAGGGTGGGAGGGTTAGAAGAAGCTGCATGTTTGTGGATGAATCACCCTCTCAAACCAAACAATCAGAGCCAACAGTAAAGCAAAGAAAATAAAGATGTGTTGGAGAAAGTACGCAGGAGCCCAGTATTTGAGATGGCTGGAATAAAATGTTACAGCAGGACCCTCTCCTCTCACAGAGCATGTTTACTGTACTGCTGCAGAGTGCTGGGGAGTGAGTGGATTTAATCTCTATAAAATGCTTAAATTATTGCTAGGAGAGAATAGGTGAAGAGAAATACACAGGTTGTCATGATGGGGGGGGACAACATATTTGGTTCAAACCCTGCTCCACCTGATGTTTAAATAGCCATTCATATCTGTAGCTGCCACTGCTTTCTCTTCCTTTAGGTATCTCTTACAAATTCACTCAAGTCTTGTTTCAAATGAGCAAGAGAGCCATTAACATATCATTGCTTCATTATGGTGGGATTTCATGTTATGGTGAGATTTAATTACAATGATAACAAATATTTTCTGCCAGAAATTGTACAGGTAATGAAGGGTACATCAAATATAGAGGACATTAGTGAATCAGTTAAGATCGAACACATGTCATCAGTTTCTAGTATTTTTAAAATAAAATTTAAGTTATGTTTTTTTCAGTGAATTTTACATCCATGAAGTTAATCCATCCTTCCTACAATGTAATGAAAGCTATTTCCCATTTAAAGAATAACAGGGCCATCCAGCACAGCAGCAGTATGCAACTTAGACGAAAGTTAAAGAAATGAGCTGTATTGCCTCCAAAATTTAACTGCTTATTTATCTCTTTTCTAGTGGAATTAATGGAATAGTGGGCATGATGTTGGACTACAGTGCCAGTAAACAGATTTTATTTTATCAATCTCAACTGCTCTGTTCAATGATCTGCTAGTCATTTATTGCCTCATATATTCCACTATGAATATTATCCCTTAATTTATAGTATGAGCTACTTTAGGGCTTGCTGAGCACTAAATATGAAAAAGAGGCAATTATACCACATTAACAAGCTTCTATATCTTCAAAGAACCCTGTGAAAAGAAGCACTGCACCCAATTACAGACAGAATTCGAAGTGCCACTTCGTACAGTTTGTCATATTATCTTGTCAGCATCATCACAAAGATTTTGAACTTGCTGCTCAAAGTTACTGAACATTGCTTGATTCTCTAATCTCAGTCCTCCTAAATTAGGCACTGTGGTTGATACATAAATCTAAAAGATATTTCAGATCCTTGTGGCAAAGCTAGGAATAGTTTTCACATAGTGTCTTACTTCAGTGAACTTAATGTAAATGTAAAATTGTAACAATCCTGTCAAATCAAAACAAACTCTCACAAAGAAAGTTTTGCTTGCAAACTGTGTTGTGTATCTTGGAGGACGAATGTACTGGTGAGACGCATGAACCTTAAAGGAGAATACCTTTAAGGGTGGTATGTGTTTATTATAAGAGGTCAAGAGATTACATAAAGAGTAGGAAAGGACTTCAAATTCTTGATACTCCAGTATCTGGTGAAATTAGGTATTTCTATATTATGCCATGTAATAAGTTCACTTCCCTCCCCCTCCGAAAGCTGCATTTTTCACAAGTCAAAATTTTGAAGGCACTCTTTCACATATGGAATTTGAAGTGGAAATAGTCACAGTAGGTTTTCCATCACATATATGATTGTTGTTAATAAAATTAACTTGTTATTGCATTTGTAAAAGAAACAGTTTTAAAACTAAGAATTGGTGAAATAACTGGGTTTTTCCCATTACTTTTATCATATAAATTAGGAAGTATAAATTGTGCTGTGCTCACCTTCTACATATAAATTACAGAAACTGACTGATAATATAAAAGCACAAATTACATAGGAAACAAAACTGAAAATATCTTTAAAGGAATTATTTTACCTCAATGATTTTAAGCCATTGTGCAGTTACGAATTGTTAATCCCTTTGCAATCAATTAGAGAGGCTAGGTATACCTGAATATGTAATATTCTGTTGCTGTGAACCACTCCACAGAATTATCTCGGTAAATTACAAAATATTACTCGTTGAAGTTAATAATACCAGTCTTTTAACTGAAGGATGAGAGCTTGCTTGAAATCTTAAGATCTTGCTTATTGTCCCAGTTCTAGATAGTATACTAAGTGCCTACAATAGTCATTTGGGGCGTTGTTAGTTAAGAATAATATATGGTCTCAGCTTGCATGAGTGTTTGCTTCATGAAAGAATAGATACAGTTTACACACATGCATGAATATATATAACAATCAACCCTTGGCTCAAAATAAAGATCTGTGGTTGTATTTTGCTGTAGCTGTGTACATGGTGTGGTAGACATTTAAGGAAAGAAGAAAAGAAAAGATAATTTTAAGGTAAAGGGATTACAGTTGAATAACATTTTGGTTTTCTTTCAGAAAAATGAACTCACCTGTGAGAGAATGGTTTTCTGAAGTCACAGCTTAAGTTTTCAGTTGTTTCAAAACTGAGTCCGTGGTTCCAAATCCAGAGACCTTGTTTTGGAAGAGCTTTAAAACTTACTTTTAGACTATCATGTAATTTAAGATCACTGGCATGAAAGCATATGGAATTTGCATTTTAATATTTAGTATTAAATTTGTACATTTTTACTGTTCTGAATAATGTTGATTACCATCATATTGAAAGGCTTTGGAAACTTACTAAGTTTAATAATAGAAATATAATCAAATGAGGATTTGTAGAAATTAAGAAATTACAGAAAGCATTGAGAGCACTAGATGGCCGTTACCAGTTAGCATGGACCAGAGGAATGGATGGTCAGAAAGCACGGCACTCATAGATATTGTAGCTGAAATGTAATGATAGTAGCAAAGATCTCATCCCGTATGAACATCAATGAGCACCATGCTGGAGAGGTTTCTGCCAAGGGATGCACTTGACATTTTGTTTAAAGCTAAGCAGAGCTTCAGGAACCTATTGCAAAGCATAGCTGCATCTAAATGAAAGCATTTGCTCACTTAGGCCCAAAAAATGTTGTGTTAAAGGGCAAGACAAGGCCTTGTGGCAAAGGTCAAAGATCGGTGGGATCCTTGGGTGCTTGTTACAAAGGGTTCGCTTCCCACTTCCCAGGTTTGTTTCATGAACTGGTAGTTAATAGATGAATAAATTGAAAATTATTCTGACCAATTCGTGTGAGCAAGGCTGCTCCACATGGAGGGATGAGCCAGGAGCTGAAGGTGACCTGGTGTGGGCAGTGCTCTCCTCGACTGTGCACAGTCCCTCTGGAGAGAGACCTGGGTGGGCAGACCAGCAGGCTCCATTGACAGTCCCAGACGTGGTGAGGTCATGAACTCAGCCTGGGGTCTGCCCACGGAGTCCAGCCAGGAGCAAAAGTGGATGGGGCCAGAAGCAGGGCTGGAGCCTGGTATCCTGTGGCATCACTGGAGCGGGACTGAGGGCCCTGACTGGGCTGAAATGGGGTCCTGGGCCCAAGGCAGAGTGTTGGGAGGCCCAGGTGAGGCCAGTCCAGGCCATTAAGGGTCACGGGTGCCCTTAGGGCCATGATATCTTGTGGCCTTTTAGGGCTTTTTCATTCTGCTTGTTTAGTAATAACATATCTTGGATTTTTTTTTTTTTATATAAGGCATTGAGTGACATTTTTGTATGGTTAAAGAATGCACAAAAGGAATAATGATTTTCAGGTATAGTGATACCAAAACACTCCTTTCCTTTCTGTAGAAGAGAGTTTCATAGAAGTCGTAGAGGAATGTTAAATGTGCCCTTGGAAGTCCCCAAACAGCAGGGGATTATTAAACGCTTGGAGGCAGCTGAGATGGGAAGCCACCAGGTCTGGTAGTGTGCTCATAGACTTAAGTGGCAGATGTTCAAAATAAAATGACAGCAGAAAATTACAGATACATATCTGTAGTTGTAGAAAAAGATTGGGAAGGTTTGAAAATTTCAGTGTGTGTCATACGCTATGCTTTGAAGTAAACCTTTTTACTTTCTCCCTTTGTAGGATTGCTATGTACATTTAACTTCAGTGGAAAGAGGGATCACTTTAAAAATACTTTTTCTTTTCGTATTTGTTACACTTCTGATAAGAGCCAGCACACTGCAAAAGGAGCTGTAAATGCCTCATATGCATTTGTTAGCTCAGACACTGTTCGGTCAAGTGTTTTTTTATAGCAAGGGACTGTTGATTTCCACTTAGATATAGTTAACTAGAAACCTTGGTATCAGCAGGTATAATCAAAGAGCACTGTCCTGAAGTGGTAGCAAACACACATGGATGTACTTACAAGCGCTTTATGAAACTATTTGCAGATGAAGAAAATGTAATATTTAAGAAGCTGATAAACTTAATGAGTGATTTTGTCAACAGGTCAGAAATAGGTGAGTAAAACAGTTCATCACAGACTTGTAGTATCTGTATGGTAAGATGCTTTTTGCTTAGCAGTTCAGGAGAGGGGCAAGGAGAAAGTGAAGCTTTATGCAAAATTGCATTTGTAATGCAGGCTCCCCACATGGGCACCTCTATACACGTACTCTGTTGATAATGGTGAAAATCTAAACACTGGAATTCTCTTACTGGTCTAGATAAATCACCAGAATCTGTGATTTTGGTGTTCTTTGGCAGGACTTTGTCCCTCTGGAACTGTTCAGCAGATGAATAATCAGATTTTGCTATCATGTAATTACAGCTATTTTAATAAATAATCAATACCTGATTATAATTAGGACACACACTACAAAAAACAGGAATTAAAACATCAGACTGATTTTATAAGTGCCAAAAAATCCAAAACCTAGATGACTAGATATAAAAAAGTATAACACTACTTCCATAAGAACGAAATTGGGAGGGGGTGAAACGGGTTGATTTCTATGGGTGTTGGGGGAGGAAAGGCTCCGCTGCTATTTGGTAGGGCTGCCCTCTAGTGCACTGCAGGCTACAGGCAGCAATTTTTTGACTGCAGTAAGAGGGTTCACTTTGTAGGATAAAAGGGCATCTGCACAAATTATTATGCCTGAGATAGATATAGATATGTATACATACATAAATATATATTTCAAACATATTGGAGTGTCACCTGGAGTTGCTTCTGTTTATGTGCAGATAGCTGATGAAAAATTAACTTCAGTTTTCACTATTTTTCTTTTACAAAAGAAGATTTCTACCAAAACACATTTGCCAAAACATTTATTGCTATTTAGAAAGTCTTTAGGTTAATGGTAATATTCAAATCAAGTCTATCACTCTTTGTAATGTTGCCTGTTACTAACTGCAACATGCTAACAGCCATGAGCTGCAGCTGTAGTTCACTGGAGTGAGAAGGGGCTGTATCCTGAGCTAGTTACAGCAGCATTGCTCTCAGCAACTAGCAGGAAGGAGCTGTCATCCCCGTGTGTTCAGCTCCTTCCTTTGGGCAGGGTTTTCCAAATGTCCTGGATCTGCCATAGCAGCTCTTGATGCAGTTGACCTTTCCAGGCTTTGCTGCTCAGGTTGTGTTTTTGAAGTATGGGAGTTTATTTTCATACACGTCTTGATCCTCTGGGACGTGGATCTGCAGGATCCACTGCGACGTCAGAGAGGAACACTGAGACTGCTCCAGTTTGTAACAAAGCCTGTCGTAAGTGCTGGTGACTCCAGGATCCGGGAGCTGCCAGAGAGGCTGGCCGAGGGTAGCCTCGGCTCACTGCCTGTGAGTACGCGGAGCAGTGCTCTCTGTGCTGCACTGCACACACAGGAACGCCGAGCTGTACGCACTTCACATGGAGTTAAGGGGCAGTGATGGTGCAAGGAGGAAGGCAGACATTTGAAACCAATTTGTGTGTTTCCCAGATTAGTGAAAGAGGGGATTATTTTACCCAGATGTTAAATGCTTATATTCTTAACTTAGTAGAGTATAAGCACTAAAGGTCTCTTGGTGTACCCACAAATCAAAAATATACTTATGTCTCTGAAGTCCATTTAAGTTTACAAGTTAATTTTATGCTGGGAACACTGCACTGCAGATATTTTTCTTCTAAAGTGATTTTGTATTGTCCTCCCACGTTGGCGGTCACCACCTGTCTAGGAGTACCTAGTTTAGTATTAGTACATTACAGCTAGTGACTCTCTTAATGATTTTTAAATTACATATTGATTTGCTCCTTAATGCCTTTTCTCCCCCATGCTTTGTTTCTACTCATTGGCATTCCTGAATGACTATCTTAGTTCACCGACATTTTAGTTCAGCATTTTCATAATCTTTGCAGACAGGTCAATATTTGTTTCCCACAAACCTTTTGCTAAATAACAACCTTTTAAATCTTGTGAACAAGACATGTCTTGTTCAGAGGGTAAGGAAGTGGAATCATTCACGTGGTAAGGGTGGGATCTGAGTTAAGAAATGAGTTGACATCAACAAATCTCTTAATATGTCTTCCTTTGCTTTTGAAGGTACTAATGTAGATTCTTAAAAACAGTAATATTTGAGCATCTCTCCCATATTGTGCTTCCTTCATGCTTGATTCTTAATCTTTGTACAAGGGAAGGATGTAAGGTTATGTCCTGTTCTGCTTTTATTTGCTGCCCAGTGTCAGCAATGTAAAAGAAAACTGAAGAAAAAGAGGTAGATAAAGAGGATGTATGATAGGGAGAAAGCTTCGGGGTTTTTATACTTTGACTTTCACTCTGTTTCGTAAACAGATATAAAGATATAATAAATCCACAGTTAGACGAGCAGTGACACAAAGGCTGTTTTTTAGTTATATATAAATATGGGGCTGCTATTACCTTACTGTCAAAATACACAGCCCAAGTATTTAAAAATGAGATATATAGAGAATTCATCACCTATATTTTCCATTTACATATTTTTGCATGTGTCTGATCATTAATAGCAGCCTGGATTTATGTGACTGAAGCAATGAACTGTGAACAGTAGTAAGATGCTACGGTTTGGCCACAAGAGCATGCATAGGATTATGCCCCAGTTTTAAAAGGTGATTACACTGCTTCTTACTACCACTTTCCAGAAGGTTACTACCCTATTCCTAACCTGTGGTTAGGGATTGTACTCATATGCTGCATCCATTTCTATGCAAAGTCCAGTTTATTGGTGTTTTAAGCAGAAACCACCAGGTATAGAGTAATCTTCAATAATTTAGCTGTGCAAAATCATGTCTGTCTATGTCTTCGGCCTCCAGTAATGACAGAAGCCCAATACCTCTCTAAATGTTACCTTTTTTCCCCGAAGTCCCTCAGTGATGAGAACATGAAAACTGTTTGCCTGAATCTGTCAGGGAATGCTGAACACTACTCACTGTTAAGTCTTCGACGAAGAAAAATGAATCAAGGACCTTCACTACAGGGGCACAGGTTTTGGGGGTGGGGTGTGGCAGATCATGCCCATGATCTCTTGAGCTATTCACAGAAAATATACAATGTGCTTTCTTTCTGTGCTCTAACAAAATAAGGTTTAGGCTATATTCCATCATTGGTGGTGATGCTTTTTGCCGGAAAATCAGTGAATATAACTTTTTGGTATATTTAAGTGCCCGTAATATATAAAGAGAAATCATGCCAGTTGAAGGAGATAACACATGAATTTCTTCAACATGTCTCTAAAAAAATCTCTACTTATTCTATTTGGAATTTCCACTTCAGCCAAAAAAAAATCCATTCCAATGTCGTCTGCATGTTTTGTGTGTAAACCTTCTGCCTGTAAAAATTCCTGTTCTTCTTTTAGCAGTTATTGATCATAAATATTTGTGATGAATTCATGAGGCTTGATCACCTGTCTGTAATGACAGTTTTGCTCTCTGAAATGCGCTTGCTGCAGCTGCATAATGAGAAGACCTGTGGTGATTCTTATGGGTAACTTTCATTTTGTTAAAAGTGGAAATATTTAAGTTTGAACTCTACTAAAATAAATAGTGGCTGCTATAGTATTCAGGAAGAGATGGACCAGGAAGAAAAGCACATGGAGCTGTTCTGTCTAGTTATGACTGAAACATTTGGTGCGTATTCGATCGGTTTGGCTAAGGTTTATAAGGTACAATTGTGCATAAACTTTTCTTAGAGGAAAGATAAGTTAGAGAGGCAAAGGCTTTCTATCCTACTTTATGTTTTGATTTGTATTCCTGTGTATTTTGTACTCGTCCATGTATCTTGAAAAATAGGTGTGCTAAGTAGGATGACTGAGTCATTTTCTATAGCAGAGGATGTAATATATTGTCTTTGAACACGATTACACTGTTCAATACCTTATGTCACAGATTTTCAGGCACTAAGGTCACATAAGGGTATTCAAAAGATAACAAAAACTGCACATGATGATTCTCCCCAGCCCCCACTGAGCAAACAGGAGAGTGTGATCTCTTCATGCTATGCCAAAGAAAAAAGACCAGATATGGCTGTGGATTTGCAGGTGCACAGAGAGAGATTGATTAAAAAATAAATGAAGAAATGCAGAAAAAAGGCTGGGTTATTCCAGAAATGTCACCTGCTTCGTGGAGGTGATCCTAAGCATCCATATCATGGGAAGAAGAAGCTGCAAAATTATGTGTTATCTTCAGTGAAGTATAGGGTCGTTACACCAGATGGAAACTCACTACAAAAGGTGTCTTCTCTGTGTGTATGCAGTTTGTAAAAGGTTGTATCTCACTAGAAAACTTATGGGGTCTACAAACAAAGTTTCTGATTTATACAGTTGTAAGATGTATGCATGTAGCATTGTATCACATTTCTCCTATCATACTGGAGATTATTTGAAATATTCCATCCCTAAATGCCTAGGATTTCTGTACTCATAGCTATATTGTGTGTGCTTCAAGTAAAGTAATTTCTCATCTTTTCTTTGAGGTAGAATGGCTGTGAATCGAGTCTTACAGTGTGAGATTGCTGTATGATGCTGGTTTCTTTGCCACAGTGATATATTGCTTCAGAGTGGAGTTTCTGGGACCAAGATGGAACAAAGAAAGTATAGCTTATCTTAAAAGCACAATGTCACTTTAAAGAGTTGTGAGAAACAAGATTGTTTATGTAAAATACTCCTGGGTATTAAATTCTCAGATGAAATAAAGTATTTTCTTGCAAAAAGGTCAAGAAATGGAAATTATAAGATTCAGTGCCTGTAATTCCATGCAAAAATGCTAATCTGTTTGAATTTGAGTGTTTTTCCAATATGTTTTGATTTGAATGCTGTCCTAGTTTGAATTGTGTAGTAGTCACTTTTTGATGATCCAGTTGTCTCTTTGAAAACCTGAAGATCAGAGAAAAACCATTTCCAGACTTGAATTGCAGACCTTTCAGTAGAACACAGTGCATTGACTATTCAGGCATTTACTACGTGGACTTGTAACATATATATATATATATGTATAGGCATGTATTATACTGTTATTTCCTCTGATGAGGTATGGATGAATATTTTAAATAATTGTGTAATATAGCATACTATCCAGTATCAGCATATTGCATTTACAGCATGAAGAGCTGTGACAACAGGTAGAGGCATCATTATATAGACTTTGAGTACCTGTGATTGTGTGGGGTTACCTAAGAGATGCAGAGCACCCATATTCCCCCAGAGCTCTGGCACACATTCTGCTTTAAGGTGAAAAAAATATGCTCTTCATTTGTGGATCAGTAAAGTCACCCTTGTGTGCTGAAGGCATATGATGCTTCTTATTTGTTCTGAAAAAAAATCCAGAAAATTTGATCTATGTTATCCATATGCACAAAACAATGGAAATAGTAGTATGAAAAAAATGAATAAATCTGTTCTCAGTAGAATTCAAGCTATGAAGATGGCTGTGCAGGAAAAAAATGGAAACCAATTTTATTAGTAGAATAAAGATTGTGATTTAGAGACATATGTTTATTTTTTTCAAAAGAACGTACAAATAAATTTTCTGGAACTCTCTGTGAGATAATTTTGACAAAAAATGGGTTTCTGACAACTTGTTACAGTCAGAATGAATGCCTTTTGAGTAACCTGTGATGCTGGTTGAGTTTCTAAATATTCGCGGCTCCTGATGCATGGGGCAATATGTCACTGAGAGCCACATGCATCTGACTGCTGCATCTACCTTAGTGCCAGCTTGCACAATCCCACACAGCCTGGTGTTTGGGTGAAGTTGCAACTTTCACACAAGCAGGTACCCGTGAATGTATATATACATATATAGGTGTGAAAGTATACATATGTGCATACACACACTACTACATCAGTGAAACTGGGCTTTTGAAGCTTGTTTTTGACAGCATACACATCAGTTCGAAGAACACCATCTTAGGCTCTGATGAGGTGTTGATACTAGTCTGGCATTATATTTTCCCTTTATTTATTGTGTATTAGAGATAACAAACACTGTCAAGCAACATTCATTTTAGGAAATTAGCAAAGCCGTGTTGCAGCCCACTGCTTGAGAAGCAGGTGTAATGAAAATCTCTGCTTTGTTTACTTCTGTCACTGTTCTTCTGCAGAATTTCCTTCTCTTGGTCTGTGTCACATGAATATTTTTTTTTTTTTAAACTTTGACACCTTCCCCTTGTGTGCTAGTTTTGTGGGGTGGTAATGGAATTGAGAGCCAAGAGAGACCGTGAGTGGCAAATAGGCTTCCTAATAAGGAAGGAATGGTTGGGTAGAGTTTGAAAAAAAAAGAAATTGTGAATGCATCTATAATTTTGTTTGAACTTCAGAACTAAACTCTTAATTGTGTTTTGCAGGATATGAATGATTATTCACCAGTATTTAGCAAAACGCTCTACAGGGGAATGGTTGCTCCTGATGCAGTCAAGGGCACCGTTATCACTACTGTTTCAGCTGAGGATCAAGATCCTCTGGTAAGCAAAAAGATTCTATTAATACTTGGCGCCCAAGAGCAAAAAATCTTTAACCCCTCATAAATGACCTAACTATCTCAACAACAAAGGTGATTATTATGAGTTTCACAGAGTAGTAACTTATATATTTTTTATGTCAGCCTGTGCTTTGTCATTCTGGATGGAGGCTTCATTTACAATGATTGTTCCTGAAGCTGGCAAATCAATGATACAGCTCTGTCATGAAGATTTTTGGAAAGCTCTTTATCCAGCTTCACAGTGTAGATGAAGAAGAGGAATAGGCAGGAAGGGAACACGTGTCTGTCTTTGGTACAGTTCTGCAGCTTAAAGAGGAGACAAATCACAACTTTGTAATATTGTTGCTTTCTTGGTTTTGCAGTCATTGTGCATTTCCAGTCTGAGACATCACAGGGTCATGTGGAACTCGGCTCACCAGCCAGCCCTGTTGGATGTGCAGCTTTTGAACCAAATGCACTTGTTTTGGGATAAAGTATACTTCTGCCACTGGCTTTTATTGCTGTTCCCTGGTGAAGCACTTGATTGACAGAACTGGGCACATATTTCTGACTTATTAGCTATTCTGAAGGGTGATATCAATTTTTGTAATCAGAGGTTGATGAACATTGATGTCCAGATGATACACTGAGGACAATAAAAGTCAAAGATGTTCTTCCAGCCAGGTTTAATTTTTAATTGTTGGTGTTTGGCATATTAGGGAGAATAATCCTCAGGGAGAAGAGTTCAGAGAGAATGTGCTACACACATTAAAAGGTGATGGCAGTGCTTTGACACAAATCGACTGTAGCTTTGCAAAATATGCTACATAGTAATTTATTTGTCACCCAAAAACAGAAATGCTAAAGCAGTATTTTTGTAAGGACAGTCCTGCTGTAAGAAAAAAAGTCCTAACACACAAAGGTAGGTAACTTCTCTGCAGGTGCACTGTATCAATGGGGTATTGCCGAACTTGTAGGCATTTTAGGTAGTTTAGAACAGCTGAAGGTCTAGACTGTTGTTTAAAGTATACAAATGACAGTAGTATCCTCAGGTAGGTAATGAATAGCAGTACTTGTTAATTAATAGTGCTACAGGGTATTTAAGGAATGCAGCAGCAGAGGACAGACATTTTTTGAGCAGTAAACAAAAGAAATGAACAGAAATATGCCTTAATGGCTAGTCTTGGATAATTTGAAGGGGAGTATTAAGAGATGTTGGTGCCTGATTTTGAGTGCTGTGCTTGCAGAATGGAGCCCGAGGTGTGTGTTAAGCTCCTTTCATAGAGCACAGGACCATTGGAGTAGGGTCCCAAGCAGCCAACACATTAATCGCAAATCTGCTTAATTAAAAGCAAAATAGTCAGCACGTGTATGTGTTAGACCGATCAGTAGTGGCAAATGGGAATTTCTAGGACAGATGCTTTTAAAAATGCATAGCCTAGGACTATTCTCTTTGTGGCAGGCACCTACGCTCTCCTTCAAAGACACCTCTGGGTGTACTCATATCTTTTTACATGCAGCAGGAGAAAGACAATGCAGTGGTAGTGCCTGCTCTACTCCCTTTGCATTTTATTATATTAATCTTGCTAGGAGAAGCCTTTCCTTGGGATGTTAGAGACCTAGGCTGCCTTCCCTCCACTGACTGAAGAATTCAAACCTTTAGCTCTCTTTCCGTGTAAAATATCTTAACTCCCAGGAGAAGAGGCTGGCCAGAGTTCCTGACAAACTTCCGCTGCGTCTGCAGGTGTGTGGAATTCTTCCAAGCCAGGAAGTTGCTATAAAGGTAACAAGCTGCAGCACCCATGAAGATCAGGGACATGCAAAGTTGACCAGACTTGTACCCATGTCACCTGGTCCTTTTCTGGACTTGAACTTTTACGCCTCAGCAAGGGGTATATATCTGTAGTAGCATTGCAGCAGTCTAAAATGCAGAACAGCCTTCTATAACCCTTCAGGGGTCTTAGTAAGTGTTCATGTTTTTGTGGAGTACCTTTACATTTACTCCCACTGCGTTTTTGCTCTGTGGATGTCTAGTGCTTTTGTCTGATCTCCTTCACTCTTTCTTGGCACACATCAGGCCTGGATTTCCACCATCATCTTAGTCACTGTTTAAAGCAGTGATTGGTGGGGGAAAGTAGGCTTGATTGCTCAGATCTCACAGTCATTTGCTGGAAAACTGTTTTAAAATTTATTTAAGACTATTTGACTCTACTCTGTGAATGACTTTTACTGTCACATTTCATGAATGTCTTATTCTTCCATATGTTAGGTAAAATAACCTGGGGATTACAGAATAGAAATTGAAATCAAAGTGGGCAAAGTTTCTGGGTGGCTTTAGAAGCCTGCAAGGGTTATTTTTACATTATATATTGCACAATGGTACCAGCTCATTTTACTAGCATTTCCTCCTGAATAAAGCACTTGTACTGATGGAATACTACCACCAAATTAGTAAACCTTCCCTGCGCATAAATGGATCTGTATTGCATTCAGCATTTCAGGGAGTTCAGCAGATGCTGCTCACTGGAGAAGATTCTCTGTTCCTCCTAGGAATGACCTGGGAACCAGGGAGGCAGGAAACGCCATTTCTCTTCAAGAGCTCTTATCCTCAGCAGTTAGCAGCAAATGATTCAAAAGGAAATACTCTGCCCAGATCACAAGTGGCATTGCTTTGGAGTGATCTGCCAGTGGAGACTGGGGAAAACTAACTGTGCATGACTGTTCATATTGCGATTTTTTGATTGTCACAGTCTAAAATATGAAGTTCATTAGACATGGTCCTATGGTCTTGTCTCTGCTCCTTGCACAAGTACATATTTGTTCCTAGCCGTTTTATCATACTGACCTTTGAGAAAATGTAGAAAAAGATGTTAAGAATCAATGAAGCTGGGCAAGAAGATGGATTTCTATTACATGAAAATTTGAACATAAATGGGTTAGTGAGGATAGCAAAAAAATTTTGTTCATTGGTGCTAGAGAATCACTTCTTAATTTAGTTTTTGTGCAGCTTTTATTTAATAACATCTGTTGCCTTACAACAAGATACTTTGGTCTCATTAAAGTATTTGTCCATTCTGATACAAGCTCCATTTTGTAATCCTTGGTTTTAATGTGTCTAAATTTTAAAGAATAAGGTATCACTGAGATCCTGGGGGAAAAAATAGTTCAGAAACTGCTTAATATATATTTATAACAATTCTAAGACTTGTGGAATTAGCATTTCCTAATGCAAAGTTATTTCACAATTTCATTTAAACAAACCCAAACTCTTCTGAAATCTCTCCTTTTCTGACATTTCTGTCACTAGCACTTGAACAGAGAAATGTAGAAATTCGCCATGGATAAGCTTGCGTGCTATTTTGTACCGTGGGTAAGAACAGCCATCTCTACGTGGTATGAGAATGGCAGAATAAAAGCCTGACAAAAGTGTTTGTGTCTCCCAGATTCCTTTCTTGTGATTTGCTCACATATTTCAATGGATTTCTTTTATGTGGCTTTGAGTGTTTTACATTTGAAAGATGCGGGGATCACTTCTACTTCTGTGGAGAAATCGATGCACATACACGAGAGAGATATCAAAATAACTGAATATGGGATCCTGTTTGTTACCATCATAACAGGCATAAATGCATATGACAGTAACGTTCTTCAAAATCAACTGTTGCATTTCTTTGATTTTTATGAAGCCTTAAAAATGAAGCTATCCTTAGGCATTTAATGAATACAACAGACATAAAAGTTACCTAACTATGGAGGAAAGCTTTTAAAATAGTTCTTGAAAGTTGGCATTTTATTTCAGACTAATGGCTGATAGTTTTAACTTTTAAAATAAAAGACAAGATAGAGAAAGTTATCAGGCATAAATAACTTTGTTTCTTTTTCTGGATGAGCCAAACTGTTTAGATGAACTGTTTAGATGTTTTGTGGCAAATCTGTATTTATTTGGAGCTGGATTTGACGTGGTGTCATGAAGTATTTGATATGAATTCACCAGAAATTGTTTTAAAAACATACCACCTCTTTTCTGTTTACTGAGAAGTACCTTCCTCTAAACTTGCCTTAAGGGAAAGAATATTCTTAGTTATCATCATCAATATTTCAGTTGTGTGTTTTGGATTTTTTAATCTGGCGGAATCTTATTTGCACATACCAATACATCTATTTTATCAGTTCAGGAAAATAAATATATACATATTAAGAAAATAATTGTGGCTTTAAAATATGCCTGATTATCAGGGCAGGTCTAATAAAAGCCTAACTAATTTGAAGTATTCAAGCCTGAATTGTTATGTTGTCATTTTACAAGTAATGTAGACTATTCCCCTGTCAACATTAAACTCAGCCCAGAATAAAAGTCAAGCTAGAGTTTTTTCATCATCTTCAGTGAAAGCTTTTCAGACCTAATCAGCTCTTCATAGACTGCCCCTTGTCTTCAGCAAATCGCAGCTTTGCTCTTCTTTGTCAAATTAATATGGATGATGTGAGAATCCAAATTGAAATGCCCAGTACCTGCATGTGATTGCTCTTCAGATAAGGCAAATTTGAATTTGCCAACAGCAGAAGAGAAGGCTTGGGGTAGGAAGAAGGTGTTGAATTTTGTCATTGGAGTTTGGCTCTCCATTTCACCCCATAGGCACCATCCTCAGCCCATTTTTAATTTGGGCTGCTGGACTGGGGCTGTTGTGGTGTTGCCTTGTTGTTCCTCCTAGTCCTGCAAGAGCAAAGGTGACAGCTGCATTGATGGGCATATAAGTGGTAGAAAAAAAATTTCATGCCACTGAAGTCAACCTTAATAAATCATTACCTGTAGCAAAGGATACAGGTATTTCACCTACTGTGTTACTTTTTGACTGTGGAAGTGCTCATTCAGTGATGAGGAAAGATCATAGTTTCATCTGTGGCTTTTGGCTTCTAAAGGACAAGTCATAAATATAAATGCAAGCGTGAAACAGTCAGTGAGGGTGACACAGGTGAAAAAGTAACATAGGTGAAAGATGAGAGGTTGGAAGAAATTTGTGGCATACAGTTTTCTGATTTACAGTAGCAGTTAATTTCATGAGTGATTTAGAAACTTCTAGCATATAAGTGTGGAAGTGCCATGAGTGACTCTGGTTTACTTCCAAAACCAGTCATAAAGGGTAAGAGTGAGCTTTTAATTTAAGTACAGTTTGATTAATTTATTGGAGATGTAGATTAAAGGTTATCTTACTGTTTTTCTTTAAAAAGCTCCCCCCATCAAATCTCCATGCAGTAAATTATTTGCAACTCAGTGTATCTTACATGTATGAATGTGCATATGTGTGAACAAATGAATGACTGAGTTAGGATGAAGATGTGTATTTTTTGTATTTTAACTATACAAACCTGATGCCTAAGAGATTAGATCATCATTAGAATGCAACTGTTAATAATAGGATTGGTTTTGTTGCGAAACCTCATGGATTTCTGGTTACTATTAACAGTTAATAATTCAAAACCAAAAATAACTATGCTAGATTCAAATGCTCCAGGAATTTTGTTTTTTTTTATTTTGACCTGTGGATTTCGAAGTGGTCAAACAAATCTTGGCCTGAAGGCATGAGACATCTCTGATAGTTATTACTTCAGGTCCTTAATGAAATGTCAGTTAAGACATAGAAGCCAGTGCTTTTCAGAATAGGCCAGAGCAGGATTTGAAAGGTTGTCTTGAGCAAATGTCAATTTAAATTCTTACCAGTTTCTCCTTTCCTTTCTTTTCCAGTTTGAGTTCACTTTTATTGCAGTGTCTGTGAGAATATAATTTATGTTTTAGAAGTTACTTTTACATTTATTATAAATACTCCAATTGGAAATACTGTTCTGGTCATTGAAAACTGGTAAATTTTGACTTACATGTGTTTCATGGAATACAATAAATCAACATATCATCCTTCGGTTTATTGGAACACTCCATAGTATATTTTTATACAGTTTTAAAATAGTTATATGGTATCTGACTTTTCAAGTTACTTAATACTATCTATAATTGCTCATCTTGTCTTTCCTAGAAGAGCTTACATCTAATTCCAGACACACTACATGTAAAGAGTAAGAAAACGCGAAGCAGAAAGCAACAAAAACAGGCCAAGGGAGTCAGAGGGAATTACAGTAATAGAATAGAGGCATGGTTATAAGGCTGCCAAAGAAAAGCTTGAGTTCAGCTTCAATTCTTTCTAAATAACTGGTATACCTTAGTAAAACAGTATCTTCAGTTTTACAAACATTGCAATTGAAATTTTTGAGACACTTGAGCACACTTTCCATTTAGCATTTGAATAATCCCTTTAAGGTGTAAGTACTCATGTATTCAAAACATTTTGTTTTCTAGAAATCTGAAAGAAGAGAGGGAGGTAGCTTTTAGACCAGTTGAGGAAAAGTTGTACAGTTTTTGTGGGGCGTAATATTGAAGAAGCAGCCAGGTGAGGCATCATGGTCAAGCATCATGTTCAGGGCAGGTCTGGAGCCCTGCACAATGAAGCTGTGCCTCCAAAGCGCACTCGGACTTCCCAAGCACCAGGTGTGCAGTCACTCAAACAGGCTTTGCTGTATTTGTGTTGCCAAAGTTGTCCCAGTGGGTCCCAAATGGGTTTGACTTGCTCTATACACAGTGTTAATGGGTGTCTGATTAATCCCAGACAGAAATATGATAAAACTAAATGAGAGGGAGGACTTTTCCCCACTGTGAAACTCCGTGCTTTGTTTCCTGGAAGAACTCTATTGACTCTATTTGAGTTTAGTTTCCTCACTGACTCTGTTGTATTGAACACGTTGAGCTGACCAAAAGACAAGGTCAAAAATTGTGAAAGCCATGAGCAGGTATCCTGTGTGAGGTGCATAACTTGCAAGGGTTTTGTGTGGCTAGGAAACCACGGAAATGCTGCATCTCTGCTGGAGGTTCCAAAGAAGTGCTTCTAGGAACTAAGGTAGGTCTGATAATATCCTATAGAAAAGTACTTATTTTTAAGTGCTACTTTGCTTTAGCTAAAAAAAATGTATGCAGCTTTGGTTTCTCTCAGAGATATTTTCAAGTCTTTACAGGGAGAGATACCTGCAGTCCCCAAAGCCTGGACGAAGTCCGTGTCTGACTCTCTCACTGACACTTCTGAATTTTATTAGCACAGTCTTTAGTATCCCCAGCCACCATCTATTGCTATCTATTCTTTGGGCAAATAGATGATCCTTCGTACCTGAAGAAATTTGAAGCCTGTGTCAGGGCTGGTACAGATGCATAAATCCCTCAATTTAAAGTCGATCAGCAGCTGAAAGAGTCCTCAGAACTATTTATAATATTTCCCCTCTCAGTGCTCAGTTTGAGAGCTTAGCTCTCAAAGAATGACAAGTGGCCTGCCGAGAAGCAGAGCTTCTTAAACTGCTTCAGGAGTGGCAAGTGAAAATGCATGAAACCAGTGTCTAGACACCGCTTGGGCCATCTGGGTTAGTCACCACTTCTGTGCTTGGCAGCTGTATGGAGACACTGCTGAAATTGCTTTTAAACGGCCTCCCTCGCTGCCTTTCCATTCTCTATCTTGGGTTTTGATTTGACTTAAACTACAAATAAATGCTCAGCCATATTCTATAAGGCCACCAAAAAAAGGCAAGGTTACTTTGTTTCTACACAAGCTAATATATAGTCTGAATTAAAATGACACAGACAGTCACTTCATGAGCAAGAGAACAGAAAGCAACAGGAGTCTTATGGCTCTGTGGAATGCTCAAATCAAATGCACAACAGAGCAATGGTTTGCTTTGAAACTTCAGAGGTCAAACTTGATCAGTCTCCAGGCTGGGAAGATTTTAGTGACGAGAAAAAGCTTTAATTGAGTTTTGTTTCCTGTTACGTACCAAAGTTCACAAATCTGTATTTTAAATGAGGCAATTGCAAGTGGAGGGATTTGAATGGTAGCTGATTTATTGCTTGGCAAAGAAGCTACCTGTGATTATGTTCTGTATGGTCTGTATGGATGGCTGTACACACACCTAAGTTATTCAAGGATACCCAGGGTCATCTCTGGAGAGAAGAGTTTTCTTCATTGGGAACTGTTTTTTGAAGTGGTGTGGTGATGGAAAATGCCAGATGATTATGCCTATGTTCTCAAAGCTCTTAACCCTCCAAATATTTTGAAAGGAGGGTGAGTGACATGAGCTATTTAATAGATGCTTAGTTTGTTTGCTTTGTTCATCAGGAGGGGAACATTCCCAGGGCTGATATAACTTGAGGTCTTTGCTTTTCCTGTATATGCATTTTTGTGTATGGTTTATCACTATAAAAGCTGGAATATTTCTTCCATGGGCAATTCCCCTGCATAGTCTGATTTTGTTGATTTGAAATGTCAATAGAAACAGATGCTGAACACTAATTTTAATGAGCAGCTATCTTCCAGAGCTCCAGAATATCCAAATTAATGGTTTATCCAATCTCGTAACATTTTGTAAGGTTTTTGTTCAATGGAGACCTTTTGTCAAATTGAGAGTAATTGTCCTTATTTCTTACAGGCACCCACGAAAAGTAAGATGCTAACAGATCTTTAGTTAGTGATTTCACAGATATTTAATTGGAGACAAAAGCATTTTCAGGCAGTCCAGGGCTTGATGTTTTAAAGACTATTACTATTGGATTTCATAATGTCTGCTGGAGATTTGTATATGGGAAACATGCTGCAAATTCAATGAATTCAATGACAAGTAATTTTATCTCATGTCTTTAGAAGTTCATGTTCTTTTTGTGTTCAGCTTGTGATAGTTAATAATTCAAAATTTCCAGATCTAGTAATTCAGAATTTCAAGCACTCTTGTTGAGTTCACAGAATCACAGAATGGTAGGGGTTGCAAGGGACTTCTGTGGATCACCCATTCCAATCCCCCTGCCGAAGCAGGGTCACCTACAGCAGGCTGCACAGGACCACATCCAGGAGGGTCTTGAATATCGCCAGAGAAGGAGAATCCACGACCTCCCTGGGCAACCTGTTCCAGTGCTCCGTCACCCTCAAAGGGAAGAAGTTCTTCCTCATGTTCAGATGGAACTTCCTGTGCTTCAGTTTGTGCCCATTGCCCCTTGTCCTGTCGCTGGGCACCACTGAAAAGAATTTAGGCCCCATCCTCCTGACACCCACCCTTCAGATATTTATAAGAGTTTATAAGGTCTCCTCTCAGCTTTCTGTTCTTCAGGCTGAGCAATCCCAGCTCCCTCAGCCTTTCCTTGTAGGACAGATGCTCCAGTCCCCTCATCACCCTCATAGCCCTCCGCTGGACTCTCTCCAGTAGCTCCTCATCTTTCTTGAACTGTGGAGCCCAGAAATGAACGCAGTACTCCAGATAAGGCCTCACTAGGGCAGAGTAGAGGGGGAGGAGAACCTCCCTCGACCTGCTGGCCACACTCTTTCTGATGCACTCCAGAATGCCACTGGCCTTCTTGGCAGCCAGGGCACACTGCTGGCTCATGGTTAACCTGTTGTCCACTAGGACACCCAGGTGCCTCTCCACAGAGCTGCTTTCCAGCAGGTCCATCCCAAGCCTGTACTGGTGCATGGGGTTGTTCCTCCCCAGGTGCAGGACACTGCACTTGTCCTTGTTGAATTTATCAGGTTCCTCTGCACCCAACTCTCCAGTTACATACTGAAGAATAAAATCCTTCAAATTTTAGAGTTTAGGTTTGAGTTAAGTTAGAGTTATAGGTTGAATATACATGATTGCACCATTCATAGCTGGCTTAAGACCCACCAAAATCATTGATCTACTCTGTGGTCTGCCCCACCTCTGTTGGTTACTTTACTTCGAGCATGTTACAAAGAACATGTATAGCCACCTGTAAATTTTGGGTTTATCATCACTTTCCAATTTATTTTATAGAATTAACATTACAAAATTTGCCTTACTGAACTCTGCATGATGCAGTTCATTGAGATATGCGTTGAAATCTACAGATGGAGGAAATATATGAAACTCCTTACCAATTTCACATTTTACCTGTAATATCAGAAGTTTTCTGACTGCAGTCAGAAAGTGGCATAGAGAACAAAGGGACTTGGTAAATAAGACTGTATTCATTATATCACTGTTCCATACCAGTACTTAGGGGTAAAATCCAGGTCATTTAACAGATGCATATGTGGGATCTTCATGAGAAGACTGTGAATGAAAGTGAAATGCATTTTTTCTGGCTCTTTCCTGGGCCAGATCATTCTGGTTTTGTACTTCTGTTACCCATTTGGATAGTGGGAGTAATGATTCCTAGCTTCCTTTCAGAAATATACATGAAAACATACAGAAGAAATTATTGTTGTTACACTTGTCACTGTTTTTCCTGGCTTTATTGCATTAGTTTCTTTGCAACCTACCTGTGCCTAGTTGAGTGCTATCTCCACAGTGCACATGCCCCCTCCGGGGCCTCTGTGTGCAGCCTGAACATCTAACATCGATCTTGGGGAAATTTTCCTACCTGTCAGCTGTGTCACAAATGAATGTCATTTCCCCAGAGAAAACGGAAACTTAAGGAATTATGCATCAATAAAAGAAATAACTGAAGCTGGATGATCTAAGTTTCATATTAGTCTTGAACTCTCAGGAAAACTTTGGTTTGAGAGAATGAACATGGTTCCTGCCATGTAGAATCCTTGCTCTATGGTTTATTTGAGAATATTTTCTACTATATTCGAGTTTTGCTGTAGACATAGAAATGCATCTAAATTAATTTAGAACAGAGGCAAAAGATGATTAATATTTGAGATAATTAAAAATTGCTTCTAAACAGATTACCCTGGAAAATCTCTCTGGAGGTTTTCTAATTACACTGGTGCCAAAATACAGTGAACAAAAAATAAATCCCTGTTTTGTTATTTTCAGAAATTACAGGAGAAAACTGTACTTGAGAGTCTTATCAGGAGCAATAACCTGATGAGATTTTTGTTTATTTAATAACAAATTACCTAGCGTGTGCAGGTTTAATGATGATAATAGCTTTTAGTCTTCCAAGCAAATGTGAGGACCATTTGAAACCGTATAGAGTGGATTTCAGTAGGTAATTTCCTCTTAATTGTAATGTTGAAGAAAAATGACTGAATCAGAGAATGCCAGGGGGAAAGTTGTATAATCACCTCTGTTGTGCTATGATCTCTGAAATGTCTCATGTTTTCAAGGATTTGCACACTTTAGTGTGCATGGTCCTGTATTAATGTGGTCTTGCATAGATTACTAAACACCATAGATTCACTAAACACAAAAACACATCTGACAGACCCAGTTCTTGAATTATTAAGCGTGCTGGCTTGCCAGCAGCACTGGAGCGGTGTACTGGCTAACAAATCCTTCCTGGACTGGATTTCCTTGGAGGGCCCAAAGAGTCAATGGCCTCAGCTCTGCTGCAGTTAAAATCATCCGGAGGAGCAGCTGTGCAAGTCTCCCCAGAAATTCTGTGCATGTTTTGGTTGCACCCAGCCCTGTCTCACTTCTTTTTATGTGCAAGGTGTCATGTGCACAGGGTTTTATGGGGAGGAAGGCTGAAGTGCCCTGGCTGCCTTGTCCTCGGTCTTACTTTTTAGTATTAGACTGAAGTATTCTAGTTCTTTTAACAACCGTAAAATTGATATCACCAATTAAATTCTTACAACCCACCTGTATTTTTTAATTCAAATAAATATTCTTCGCTGAAGGGTCACTTTTCTCACATTGAAGAATGGTTTATTTATTGATAGTCCTACTGCTCATCAGAAGTTAATGTGGCAAAATCTGACAGCATGTTACACAGCTCTGTAGCATGCATTAGAGTGATGTAAAGTATCTGAGCTAAATCCATTCCAGTAAAGCTTTTAGTTTAGACTATATATTTTGACTGAGCATTTCAGTGCACTTCTGTTGTATCAAACAAATGTTGATATGATTTAGTGAGCTTAAATCACTTTTGCAGCTATTTCTATTGCTGTTTACAAAAGTAAATTTCCTGTTTCCCTGTAGTTAGTAGCTGACATGGTACACTGGATATATTCTCAATAACAACACAGCTGCTTTACACCACATTATTGAATACAGATGAAAATTACCAATTCGCTATTAATAAAAGTGTGGGCTCTGATATTTTGTCTATTTAAATACAATATAAAGGTCAAAAACTATTCTGAGGTCTTGACTCAAAGGCATTAGCAAACTGAAATCACGTCAATGATAGGACCTGAGTGTCTAAGTGCTTCTCTGAATCTACCTCCAAATATATTTAGCAAATAAACTAGTTTGAATTTTGTGAAATGTCCCAAGTGTCTACATATCCAGGTAACACACACTTTGGTCTGCTGAAAAATAGTTATTCAGACATCAGTGTGCAAAAAAGCCGTTTCTTTGCTTTAAACCCATTCTTTGATCCCCCTTTTTCTCACAGTTCTTTAGTACATAGTGTATATTCATACAGGGTTCACTGCTTTAGTAATTTTATGTTACTCTTCAAACTCTGAAAACAGTGGATTACTATCAATACTAGTGAAGGGGTGCTCGCTGAGAATGAAAGTGACCTGGTAGAATTTACTGTCTCCCAGACATCCTCCATAACCAGTCGATGGTACAATTCATCTCATCTCAAAAGAGGTTGAGTGATTCCTGCCAGAAGTGTCTGCTGCTTTTGAGTTAGATGGGTGCCAGGAACCATCCTGCCGCCACTACCAGAGAAGCTCCTCAGGGCCCGCCTGAGAAGGCGGCTGTTGCAGCAGGGCCTGGAGTGCTGCCAGGGAGCAGTAGGATGGTGGGGATCCCAGGGACAAGCACAGCCACCCATTTTGCTTTTTGGGACTTGATAGCATCACACAGGTCAGCGTCAGCTGCCAGGGCCCCCTGTCTCCGACATGGGAGCAGCTGCCTCGCAGTCTGTGCTGACAGGCATGGTGTTATTCCGCACCCTCTGAAGGTCCCTGGAGTGTGACTGCTGGAATGGGATCACTGGAATATAATGGATACTTTAAGGAACTTCATTCTTCACAATAAATGTTATTTATTTAGGCAGTTAGTGTTATAACAGTTAAATTGGGTAAATAACTTTCTATTAGAAAAAGCTGAGTTATTGATCTGCAAAACTCATCTATTATACCCTCTGGCAAAGCCTCTTCCTATTCCCCTTTTAATTTGGTGGGCTTGGGTGCATATGCATGCAGACAGTTTGTGACTCATGCATGGACTATCTGTACTTGTTCCTTGTCACTGAAGCAGGCTTTGAACAGTGGGAGGGTTCATTACAGTCCTGCTTAAAATTTGTCTGGAAAACTGCATTTTGTGTTACCACTGATACGACAAATGCATTCTCCTTTTTGTTTTCTGACATTGTGCTTAGAGACAGCTCTGATAACTGCTAGTAAGTGGCGTTGGTAATGCGCAGCCTCCTGCTGAGAGGCAGAAGCCCTCTGTTACAACAGGGAGGGCCACAGGTGTCCAGCCGCTTCACGCCAATACTCTGACCATCGCAGCACTGCGGAGCAGGCCAGTCTCACCTGTTCTCTCAGGATGGCATGAATGTGAGCTTTTAGATGGTTGCGCCTAAACTGCTAGACCTGTACAGTTCAGCCATAGAGAGAACAAGCGTTGGGATACATATGGAAGTGCTGCAGGTCCTATGATCCCTGTGTTTTACTTCTTAGTGATGAGGATTTTAAAATGTATTACTCTTTTATCACTCGGCTTTTGTGAAAAGTAAAACCTTCAGATGCTGCTGATTTGTATGTAAAACAGCCCATTTAGGCTGCCTGGTGGATTTGCCCAGGCAACCCAATGCTGTTTTCATTTCGTTTCCTCTAAAAGAGAAGCATGTGAATGTCACGTAGGCTGGACTGGCTAGTATGCAGAACTATGGTCTGACTTTTCAGAAAATAATGTAACACACATACTCCCATCTTCAGCAACAAGACACTATAACTTTCAGGACAAGCTGAATAAGTGTGGGAGTTTTTAGAGTATTTAGAAATTTCCTGAACTTCAAAGGAATTTTTATAATATGTTAAAATATTGTTGAAAAATATAGTAACCAACCTTAAGCCATGTCCATCTTCTGTTGTTTAAAAATTTCAGTAGTTATGAAACAGACCACTGCTTCTGTCTGTACTTAAGTAGACGGGTTTTTTAGCTCTCTTCTTTCCAAACCTCTGGCCATTTGCTTTGCTACACCTTTCCAGATGTCACAGTAAGATATTTTGGGGGGAAGCAGGAGGGATGCTTAGTAACAAACCCAGTTTTGAGGAAGGCAAACTGCAGGTTTTGTTTGTGATGCTCTGTTTATCAATGTTGCATTTTAATCCTGTATTAACTTCATGAGATGTGTAAAAATAACAAAAATATGCAAGTTGCTGTTTTTTTTCCTTACAGGGCACGCCAGCAAGTCGAGTCCGATACAAAGTAGATGTTGTCCAGTTTCCTTACAGTGCCAGCATTTTTGATGTTGAGGAAGACTCAGGACGTGTAGTAACCCGAGTCAACTTAAATGAAGAGCCAAGTACAGTGTTTAAGGTATGAACTCGTATAGCTGTATACTGTCGGTACGTGTTGCCTGTGTTTGATGGAACTCGTTTACCTTCGTGTTTCTCTGCCTCACTTTATATTTCATACAAAGACGTGAAATTTTTGTTTCATTTCTTTCTTTACTTCCTTAATTTCTTCCTGGCACATGTTTTGTGCCTTTTGGATTTCAGACAGGTCTTGGGTGGATGTGATTGTTACTGTTAGGAGGGCAGTACAAACAGGGAGGCAGCTAAAGCAAACCTCAGTTTTTGAAAGATACCTTGCTGATCTCTTTTCTTTCAACAGGGCTGCCAGCGCAGCAATTTTATGAGGACTTTGTAAGAATGACAAGATATCTTGTAAAAACAGTTGCTGTGCAGTTAGATAGTTTGGGGCATGCTGTTCACAAGTGCTGCCATGTGAAAAAACATTGGCTTTAAGGAGACTTAAATTGCTACTGTGTTGTTATTGTTCCTGAAGAGTCTCAAGCGTAGTTAGCATGGAATAAGTTATGATTTTAATCTAAATTATTGAGAAAGATCTCCATTCTTAAATCTATAAGTGGAGGGGGTAGCTGAAAAATAGAATTAAAGTGTATCAGTAAGCAAAATAACTGTATCTATAATATATGAGGGTTTATATGTAATTTCCCTACTTAGAAACTTCCAACCTTCTGTATGGTCATTAAGGTGTGTTTTTTGTTTCTTCTTTCAGTTATCTGCTTCTGAAATGAGGATTAAGGAGATGTTTATTTACATACTTTTGCATTATAAAGAAATAAAATTGTCCATTGTTTTCCACTTCATAGAGTCCTGTCAAGCGCTACCGTGAGCTCCAGTAGCATTATAATGTTGGTGCTGTTTCAGGAACTTAGGACAGTGCTAATTTGAGTCCTTTTCAATTTCTAACTAATGTAACAAAATTCAAAGAAGAAGAGAATTATCTCTCAGTTAACATCACCAGAGTGTAGCTTTTCTGTTGTTGCACTTTTGACTTCTCAGTAATTATTTTGTGTGGCTGTTTTCTGAAGCTGTGACACATAACACGCAGGTGACATGCGCATGGATATGGAGCTATGTTTCTGTGTGAAGGCTGCTCTATACTAGGGCAGACCAATGGTAAATTTAGCAGAGCATTACTTTGCAGAAAATGTGGATGTTTAGGGAAGAAACACAAAAAAGACCCCAGAAATCGTTGATGTGGAGACTTTGAATCCGTATTTGCATCTAGACCATTGGGCTGAATATTCTGTGAATTTTTCTAGTAAATTTTTATCATACTCATACTTTCTGCAATTATGATATCTTGCACTGGTGAGTACCCTAATACATTGGCTGAAAAAATGCCGCGTTTTTTTTTAAGCTGTCTCTTCAAAGACATATTCTGAAAATAGCTTGAACTCAGAGAAAAGAGTTAAAAACCCTTTTCTAGAATGAGGTGCTGACCTGCTCTGTCTAGTGACCTCCTGAAATAAGGGCAAATATAGAGAGGAAACTGGAAAACTGTCCATTACTCCATCTCCAGTGGGCTGGTCTCTCATCCTTTTGCTAGCAGATAGCTTACCTTCATATGAAAGCTGAAAACAGGTGAACCTATTTGTCCTAGCAGACAAGCACAGACTAATAAACAAATAGACATCAGTAAAGATCAGAGAAGCACAAGATTTATAACAGGCTGCCTGTGGAGATGGTCTTCTGGTCTTGTCCGTGTTTTAGCATGTCTTTTCTTATGAGGATTTTTTGGGGGTGGGGAAGGTAATGTTATTTTTTTTGTTTTGATATCAGACCTCGGTTTTAGACAGTAATATCAGCAACACAGAATTCTTACCTAGCACTTTTTCTGTTTGCTTTATTGGGAGCTATAGGTGGTTTTTCAGTAAAAAATGCATAAGCATGGAATTGAACTATATACCATTAAAGAAGTTGAAATTAATTCTGGAGTTCTGAGTAAGGACAGTCTGTGGTTAGATGTGAAGAGAATCCCCTGAAAAATGTACTTGAAGTTGGTGATGTGTTTTGGAGAGGTATTTGTAGAAGACAGTTGTATTTGAATTCCTGTTTTCTAGCAGATGGTTCAACTTGTCAACTTGATGGCTGTCACCTTTTTCCTCTATATTTTGTTCTTATACAATGTATGATTTGCAGTGAAAGAAAATCTCATCTGAATTGTTAGACCCTGAAAATACAAGAAGTATTGTTGCAAGTCAACATAAAAAATGTTCTTGCCTGTACTAAGAGAGTGATTTTCTGTGTTGTTTATAGCTAGTGGTCATTGCCTATGATGATGGGGATCCTGTGAAGTTCAACACCACTACCGTAGAAATTGCTGTACTGCAGCCTTCAGTAATTCCACGGTTTACACAGGATGAATATAGGTAAAGCATTTATTCATTCACATTACATCTGTTATTTTTTAAGTTGAAATAAGTTCCTGTTTGAATAGCAGTCTGAGATACATGAACTACGAAAATACTCTGCTGTAGGTGTGGAAGTGCTTCCCCTGCATATACCTCAACTTTTGTATCTTCTGCTTGTTCACTTTGGCTCGCGGAAGGAAATGGGACACAAGAACAAGGTTTAAACCAAAGCACTAAAACCCTTGTGTACATAAAGGTGATAACATATTTAGTGATGATAACTGTTCCTTAGGAAGTAGAATTGGACACTGCTCTGAGGAGAGAGCAGTCAGCGCTCAAGTCCATCAGAAGCATGACTGTGAAATTACATGCAGGACTTCTCTGCAGCACTCCCGTTTGACAAAGTGAGGGTGATAAAATGCTTTAGAGTTGCTTCTTTCTCTTAGCCACAAGTTATTGCAGCCAAACATTCCCTAATCGTGTCAGGTAGTGGTGCAATTTTACTGTCTTAACTGGTTCTCTCCAACTGAAAAGATCTGGGCTGTAGGTGACAATGACAGCAAGGAGAGGTTTGAAATTATCATGTCAGAAGCAGTTGAAAATGTCAGTTGTGGATAAACAAAAAACTTTCTACATTGAAATTGTAGCTGGGATCACCAGGGCTCTAGGCTAAGTTTCCTCCAGTCTGTCTGAGTGTGTTTTGATGCTGTACAATCATTCACGTGGGACAGCAGGGATTTCAAACTTCACCTTTTTGACATTAGAAGTGCAGTTATTATTACTACAGTCATGATTTGATAAAGTTTAGCCCCTGATGAGTTAATAAAATCAACCACATTTTCTAAAAATTAAGTAAAAAAAAAAAGGTGATTTACAGGCTGATTAGTTTGTTAAATTTTGTTACAGAGAATATGTTCATAAATGGTTTCTGACATCTGCGTAGTAATAGGAAGTAATACGATCAATGCACACAGCCTCCTGATATCAAGTTATAGCCTTGCTGCAATGTGTGCTCTTGATTCAAATGTAGCAACATAACCAGTGTCAGAATATAATGGGTTTTGTACATATATTTTCAAAACTAAGTACTGCAGGAAATCAGAAATTATTGGCTTCAGTAGACACTAACGAGAGGACTTGCTCAGCTATTTTAAGGGATTTAGATAAAAATTCATTATTTGCATTCTGGTTTTCCTCATGATTAGGGTATTAGCATTTTGAAGGAATACCTTAAATGAAAAATGGCAAAATACTCTACTAATTTTGTATTTAATGTTGAAACAGAAATATGAAATCTGAAAGAATAGTGCAAAATTATAAACATTGCATTTAATGATAGTGTAGATGATAATCCTTTGCTGAAGGAATTTTCTTGAGAGAGATTATTGCTGCTGCTCCCTATAATTTATTAGATATTTTAAGTGTATGAAGTGTAGTTTAGGTAATGTGGCAAAAGGTAGACCTTTAAATAAACACCTTTCAATTTGTTTCTGTAATTTCAGATATCGTGTGAACGCCTGCAATTTCTGAAAAATATTTAAAGCCTTTCTGTAATAGACTTAACCTTCTGCGTTAGCATTTTCAAGAAAAAAATTGAACAGGTCCTGTTTATATAGCTGTGAGGAAAAAAAAAGTGTAGCTATGTTTAACAGAAAGACATGAAAATATCATTATTATGAGACCTTTCCAAGATATTCCACATTTTGGGTAAATTACAAAAGCTAATTTACCTAGCCTCAGGAGCCAGCCAGGGGGCTGTAGCAGCAAAGTAGAATCTTCACTGCTGGGGCATACTTAGTAATGCACTTTGTTTCTTTTTTCTTTTATAACCTTATTCTGAATGACCTGCACCTTTAAGGATCTTGTCCTTGAATATTACCTAGTGACAGATGTGATCCCGAGCAGTGTGTTTTGGGAGAAGCTACAATGCAGCCACAGTGCTAGGCCACTTGGGCTGAGTTCAGTATGAGTCCAGCCTCAGGAGTACTTGGAGCATGGGGTAGTCCATCTCTGCGATGTAGAAGAGGTACCTTGCAGTTCTCATGTCAACCAACACAGTGTCTTTGTTTGCAGGATTGTGCGAAGACACTTTAAGGTTCAGGAGCACAGGCAGAGTTTGCATTGCCTTCTGAAAAATGAACTGAGCTCGCACTTTCTGAGGCCACCATGAGCTCAAATTTTCTCCCAGGAGATGGGAACTTCATATCACTATGATGAAGAAAGCTTAAAGTAACAAGTGGTTCATATTCCGTAATACCCTTAGATGACAAATGAATAATCCATGTTATATTCTCCTCCGTATGAACTCTTCAGGATTAGCTGAAGACCCTAGTTTCTCTTTCCAAAGAAGTAGAACTACTCTGTTCTCAGTAAATTAAATGAAAACCCCAAAACTTCCTTATTCAGCTCTGAGACTCTCGCAAACATTTTGGAACAGGACTAGTTTTGATTTCTAAGGTTTTCAGGGATTGTCACACTCTGCAAACTGCACTTCATGTCTGGTTTCATGACAGTGATGCAAGCTGAAACTGGCAAATTTCATATAACATTTTTCAGTTGACATAGTGTATCTTTAGGGTAAATGTCAGCATAGAGTAACAGTGCTGCTTGCAAAATGATAAACTGTTGGATGTGGATACTAGAAGTTCTGAAGGTTTGAGAATTAGTGGTTTTAGACTGGATTAGTATTGATCTTTCCTTGCATAATTATCATAATCTTGATGATTCCAGTGTTTTTTTCTATCTGTTTTACAAACTTCATTTCTGTATATTTAGAAAAAGATCACAGCTGAACACTTTTACAGAATTAAGCTCCCTGTGCTGTTGCAGCATGTATTGCAAATCAGAAATAAATACAGAAAATAGGAGAGAGGGGGCCAGATGGCATAATCAAAAAGGCATAGCCGTGTTAGGCAGATAGGGAGATAAAAGTGCCTTGAGCGGTTGGTCTGGCAGCTCTCTGCTCTGTCAGAAACACACCAGCGCATTAAGGTCCCTGCTTGGAGTCCTGTTTGCGCTAAGGAAGGCTTTGATTGATTACTATCTGTGACTTAAAGTGACTTCCACAGGAGGCAGCAGTCAAGTAGATGAAAGTCAGAGATTTGCATTTTCTTTACTGGCACTCCCTCTGCATTATTCCATAATTTGGGGCAAATTAATTAGTCTCTTTTTCCACCCACCTTCTTTGTTTTGATTGTAAATTATGCTGGAGACTTCTAAATGCTGCTGTGCCATACATGTAAAACAGCAAAGGGAAGCTAAGAGTTCTGAGAACCATAAAATACAACATGGAGCAGTTGCTTTATAAGCAGTGGGTGGTGAAATATAGTTCCTTCCTAATAACTGAGATAGATGACTGTGAAAGTATGTCAGAAAGATATCTGCTGCAACCAGTCAACTCTTCTGGTGGGAGCTAGCAAGTTGAGGCCAAGTATCCCTGCAGCCTGGGTGCAGCACGCTTCAGGACGTTCCTCCTCCCTGTGCTCACACCCTTACAGAAGCTGAGCAGCATCAGTCAGCAGGTCTGCATGATCTGGTCCATCAGCTTCTGAAGATGCCACCCCAGGTGTTTGCAGGCCATTAGTGTAGTTAATAAGGGCCAAATGACCCATGCCTCGTGCTGCTTACATGTGACCATCTTCTGAGTACACTGATACACTGCAACTCCCACAGATCTCTCTCTCTAGTGCATCCTTAGGGATGCACTTCAGCTGGTAACGCAGGCCATCCGAGTGCTTCTAGACTGGATCTTCATTCTCAAGCCGCAGAGTTTAACTGCATTAGCAGTGTGGATCCTTCTGTACTTGGATCCTTGTCTGTCCTTGTCATGGGTATTAAATGTGACTTTGAGAGCTGGCAGCAGCAGTGCCTGCTAAATAAAGTGTTTTCCAAACCAAGCATTGTTTGCTTGTTCCACAAAAATGCAAATTGTGAAGAGGCAAATATCAAAAATAATCAAAAGGCCTATAACATGCAGACATTTAATTGTAGACAGCTAGTCCACTTCTAAGCCCACCTGACCTTTTGCTACCAGGAAAGGACACTGCTGCTGATGCTCTTCTCACTGCATCTCCCTATGGGGTGGTTGACAGTCAGTCGGATTTTGCTGGTTCTCCAAAGCACTGATGGCAAAGGGAGGCACATGTGCCAAACCCAACACGTAGGGCGGTGGTCAGCAGTGCATGGACAAGGCCTTGAGCTGCCGCTTCCACTGTCTCTCTCCAGGTGAAGGGACAGGCTGGAGAGCAAGAGCCTGGGGGTGCTGGGCACAGCCAGGTGATGAAGACAGGGGTGCTGGCACAAAGCACATGAGACTTTGTGCATCGCTGCCCAAAACAGGCTGTGGCCATTGACAGTTTATTAAGGTTTTTAATGCTGACTTTGATCTCATTCTGCTTAGTGCTGTTGACACACCCATGTCTCTGGCAATAAATCACTTGCTGGGGAAAATCAAATCAGCTGGTTTGAGTACTACTTTTCCAAGCTATTATTTCTCTTGTCCCGATGGCTCCACCCAGATCACCTCTTGATTAAAATCCAGAGAAGGTAATTGATCCAGAAGTTTCCACTTCTTCCAAACAGGTAATGACAGCACTTTCGTTTCTTAATGAACAAATCATAATTAGTAGCGCTACGGAACAGTGAAGACCAGATGTGAAGCGAACCTCTGATGAATATAAAGAGATTTTTTTTTAGCAAGCCTGTCCTCTTTATGAGTATGTTCTCATTTTAAAAAAGTAAATGTTCAAAGGGACCTGGTATCTTTTTCTTGTTTTGTTAATTAATAAATATCACATCCTCTGCAACTAGAAGGTCATTTTTAATAGCAATGTGCTGCTGTAGCAGGAAATGAAATGTTAACCAAAAGCAGCATCATTGGTTCCTAATTACTGCCTGTGGGAACATTAAACAGGTGTTCAACCATTTCATAGCAGAAAAAAGAAAATACTGGAAACTTTCAGCTTCTGTTAGTATTGCATTATAGGTCCCCAACCTGTTTGAAAATATGTGTCCACTTGTCTGGTAATCTGAAGTACGGTTCCAGTTTATAAGGAAATATGTGAAGCTGCAAATTTGAGGATTTTACTTGATGGACATGCAGTGTGACATTTTATTTCTCTACTAGCAACAACACTAGTGTGAAAATGTGTTGTGGTTAAAAAGTGAGATTTTGTGACATTTGCACCTGTCACTCGATGGGTAGAAGATACAATGTGATGTTTTCCACCTAATTAAATCCATCAACACTGTAAGTAGATATTATCCGAGCAAATAGCTGTGTATCATAGCATTTCACAAAACAAAATTATGGAGCCATATCAGGAATCAATTGAAAGTGTTGGTCCAAGGGGCTTTTCCCAATTCTCTGGTTTACTGCTGTTCAGTTTAACAGTTATTCTCATTGTGAAATAGGAAATGCAGAATCCTGCACAGAGGCATTGAGGGTATATGTAGCTTTTCATGTTTGAAATCTATCTGATTCGGTGTCTCCTTCAAAAATGTGCTGTTTGGCACAACAGCATCCACAATATTGTGAATGTGTGAGACCTTGTAGAGGCAACTGTGCTTTTCTTATCATGAATATTCCTACTAATTCAGTCATCCTTCTTCACAATACATGAGAGAAAAATACAAATATTAAGAGAAATGAGTTATTTCAAGGGGAGGAACAGGTTAATCTATACATGTCTTAAAAAATCATGAGTGATAAATTCTCTTCAGAAGTGAGGACAGCAACTGACAAAGTCCTTTGTTCAAACCAAGAGCAGAACGGGGAAGAAACCCCAAACCGTGTACACCAGGGATTTGAAGTGGAAAGGAATGTTTTTGAGTTGTAGGCAACAGTGAGGTTTCCAAAGCTATTTTCTTACTGATTTACTTACTTGTCTCTGACATGTTGCTTTGAGAAGTAATTTGAGAAGTCATAACTTGTTTCCCATAAGTAAAATGGCATTATTCAGGGATTCAAGATGCTTCCTAAATGAAATCATGTGCCAAAGTGGAAAGGTATAAACTTTTACCTTAGATGCAGTTGTTTTTTTCAGCTTGTGAGCTGTATTTCTTTAAGCCTCTATTTACTTAAGTTTTCTTTTTTCCTTCCTGTTAGAGCTCACTGCTGTTTTAAGTAGTGCTCAGTTAGGGGGTTATTTCCCCCTTCTTGTAACAGCAGTGCTCAGGATTTTAATTTTGTCCCTCAAAAGTATTTTGTTTAATGATGGTAGATTTAGAGCATCCATTTGGGTAGTCCTTCTCCCAGGATATCCAAGTCTTACCACTGCTTCTCCTGCCTTTCCCATAACAGAATTTACATTTACACTTTATGAATGAAAGACATGAAAAACAATGGAATACCACTGGCAACACTTAAGATGCAGCATTTCTGAGGTGGGGGGAAAAATAGTCAATGCTTTGCTCAAACTGAAGCTAGAGGAATGATGCATAGGTTTCAGCATGTACTTTTTAATTTGCCTCACATGCCAGTGGCAGTTTGGTTTGAGGAAAATATGTAGGATTTTGCCTCTGGAATTGGTGTTTTATGGTGGTATTCTCATGGTACTTATTTTTTTCTAATAAAAAATAAGAAAGCACACTTCAGCATGTGGTTATAAAAGGCAGGAAATTAAATCATTTCTACAGCAGATGCTGAATCATGGTTTGCCATGGAAAAACGATTGAGCGAGTTAGCAGATGATTACAGTGTAGTAGAATGATCGCCTTTTTTTTCTGGTTTTCTTTGTTCTAGTAGTGCTATATTGCATTATATTAAAATCTTCCACTTCTTTTTACCAGATGAAAAGGAAATTCTAATTTTATGTATGTTTGTTTTTTTCAATGAAATATTATTGTGAAATGAATCTAGCTGCATGTTATCAGGTTATACCAGAAGAGGTTGATACCGTAAATAGGCAAAAACAAAGACTCTCTAAAATTCATTTGGGAATTTTAGAAAGCAAGAATGCTTTATTACAACAATGGATGCACTGGGGATAGTTCCTCCTAGTGTGCATACCACGTATCGAAGTAGGCATTCCTTTATTCTGTTTCTTATCAAGAAGTTTCAGCCCGTGGGTATTGGTTACATCATTTACATAACACTTGTTCAGCATTTTCACACTGCGCATGTTCAGTGAGGAAGGGTCTAGGGGTCTTTCCCCCAGCGGGTGTGATTTTAACTATTGTAATGTATTATAACGAAGGATAGATTACTTTTGGACACGACTTTTCAGCTAGAACCAGCCAAAACTAGCTAAGCGCTAACAAACTGTATTTTCAGGGTGTTCTTAACTCTTCAAGGCGAGTTTCTGTGATTTAAAGGTAACACCAAGACTTCTGCTAAGTAAAAACAACAAACTCCTATTATTCTAATTGCACAAGGGCCGTTATGCAGAACACTAGCTCTTTCAGTTATGATAGGGCCTTTATGATAACAAAAAAAGCACAGGTTCCAGGTCTGCGCAGGGAATCTGCCTTGCTGTGCTTGCTCAGAGCTTAAGAGTCAGAGCTTTCAACACCATGTTGCAATTTAATGAAATGTAGACCTATGTCACTCTGGAAGTATCAATATGGAATAGAAATAATACACAAATGTAGTATTAAACCCTATCATCTTTCGGCAGTGCATCATGAGAGTGCAAAGCGATGGCGTTGCCCTTGGTCTGAGAACCAATCCTATCAATACCCATCTGTCTGACTGAGTCAAGTATGTGAGTGTGTCCTACATTGTGCTTGATGGGAATTTTTTTCTTTCCTTTTTTGCTTCTGTAGTGATCCTGACAGAAATTTTCATGTCTTCATGTCCTTAGCTTTAATTTAGGATGATTGGTGAGATAACACAAACGCATTATGCCTGGTGACAGAGAGTTCACAGGAACAAAAGCTGACATCTGGTTCAAGAGATAATAGGTTAGGACAGGGGCTCACTGTAACAATGTCCAGACTCCCTTGTCATCTATTTTAGAGATAAATATTGTGAAAAGATCACAATGTCTTGAACCAATTTGAGAATTGAGACAGAAACTGAAGATATTAAGTACAGTAAGCAATACATGATCCTTTTTGGGATGCTTTGAGGATAAACTGCTTGAAAAATGCACCTAATTAAGATGAAAACATTCTTTTCTTGAAAAAAGATTCACTGTTTCTGTCAGACTGTTCAGATCGTTACATTTGCACATAGTGGAAACTGAAAATTTGAGAAATTGATCAATTAGTGCCCTAAAATGTGGCTAGGTCCTGCGTTTTTTGAGCAAGGACAGGGAGCCAAGATAGACTAAATGCATCGGTGAAGGGATTAAAAGAGTTGCCATCATAATGTTTACTTCATGCTTTCTTCTTTCTTTACTTTTGGTTTTGCTACAGCAGTTAGAAACTTGTACATTTTTTTCACAATTTTAAAACTCTGCTACATAGCCAGACCCAATTTTAAAACTCGGCTACATAGCCAGACCCAATTTAAGTGTTTCTGTTTGTAGAGCTTTTATTAGCTATTTTACTTTCCATGTAACTTCACTGTTAGCTCAACTCATTTTAGACACTAGTACTCTGTCTACACTCGACTTTTCTCCAGAAAAACACCTGATTTCAGTTGGTTTTAATGGCTTACATAGCTTCTCGTTAATGTAAAGCCTCAGACAGACAAAAAGCCAAATGAAATCACTTTGCATGACAAGCCAGATGAAAAGAGTCTGTGCAGGAATAGGTATGCTGCTCAGAAACATGCTTCAGGTAGAGGAGAGTGTAATAGCTGCAGGTAAAATGCCCTTGAGAGTTCAAAGGAGCTATGGCTATAGAACACTTCAAGGAGCTGTAATGTGAGAAAAGGTAGGGAGACGACTTTAGCAGGAGAGATCCAAATGATATTTTCATGAAGTTGAGCTAAGAATCTTAGCAATGTAATTAAACAAACCAAAAAAATAATATTGAAGTTCTGAGGTATGCTTATGGACCTCCGTGAACTAAAATATAATCCACAAAATAGAGTCAACAGAAGTGATTATTGCAGAGTACATACACATCACGCTATTAAACATGTACTACACCAGTTTTCCAATTTATTGTTGGGTTTTCTGGTTTTGAATTTAGTTTTTGATTAAATCTCATTTTCTTGCTTTTGGAGATAGAAGAGTTTCATGGTGAATTTAAAGCATATTGGATATCACGCAAATTGAAAAACGAATGAGAGTCTGACGTGTTTAGCAAAGGGAAATAAAGAAGCAGAAAAGAAGAGAGGCAAAGTTAAAATTTCATTTTGGACATTAAAAATAGTTATGCCCTGCAAAGTATTTGATGTTCAGTCTCCGTTTCCCCCTCTGATCAAGATAAGGATGATTGAGATATGGCTAATTAAAAGATACTATTCTTTTACAATTTGTATCCTTTTTCTGTGTTTTTGTGTATAAATAATGACTTTATTTTAATCCTGTTGTTCTTCTAGTTCAGGATTCCTTTTTTTTTTTTACGAGGGCAAGCACGTTTTGTGGCACAGTTTCATACTGAAGCAGTAAGCAATGCAATAGAGGACTCCAAGAAGTACAGGCAAGTCTTAAACCTACCTAAACAGGTAAATAAATCAGAAGAGTGGGACAGAAGACTTATTATTGAATATCTATTCTGTCAATTTTAAATTACTTTGTTCTTCCCAAATCTGAGGCCATCAGATACCGATCTTACCTTAGCATGGCACAAAATGACAGAGGCTGCTCCTTTTTTATGCTTTGCTGCCTTCGTGCCCTCTTTTCCCACCACAGCTTGTCAGGAAGGGTTTGGGCAGCTTCGGTGGTGTCACGCAGAGGCTGGGGATCCTACTTTTCTTGCACTGCAGTGATGGGGGCCCCTTCTGCTATGCATCCCATCCTGAATGCTACCAAGGTGCCATTTACTACTATCGTGAAAACATGAAAGTGAAGATCAACCAACTTAAATTGCACATCACTGTGACAGTTACAGAAAAATACCATGTGAATGAACAAAACATTGGTATAGAAATATATTTATTATGCCATGGTTGAAAGATAGTTGTGCAAAGGAAAGTATTCAGGACAAAAGAATAAGCCTATGGATAGACTGAGTTGCAGCTCAGGTGGCTAAAGTATGAGTTAATTGCTCTGTATCCCATTTCACTGTAAGATTGCAAGTGGATTATCATATTAATGCAAGGTGCCTTCTCACATTCAGTGACCATATGTATGGGGATACCCGTACATGTAATTATTGGGGGGAATATTAGAAATCACATATTTGAGAAGGTGTTTTGTTCAGGAGTTCAGAAAGGAAACATTTCATTTAAACTATTTCAGATAAGTCAGCACTGGACTGTAAGGCAGTGGCATGCCAATCCCATGCAGGTAACAGTGACAGAAATATACTGTCAGGTACGGTCAGAGCCTGTGGCTAGCAGGGTAATGACTATATTGGCAGTTGCCCTCAGAGGCTCAGTAAGGTGTTTCAAACATTATCAGACAAAAATACCTTCAGATGCTCTGAATCCTAATCACGTGTTGAAGGCGCAGCAGTAGCCTTCCCCTTCACTGTGCTGTCGTTTTCTAAGCCTTTCCTGGGTGGCTGGGACTGGATTGTACTGCTTTGCTAGTGTCACATCTTCTCACAAAAATAATCAGCCTTTATCATCCACTAATGTAAAAGTATTGCATAAAAATGCGCTTGCCTGTCCCCTAATATGACTTCAAATAGTATGTCTACCACTTAACAACAACAAAATGCACTGTTGTACATCTTAGTCATTCCGAAATTGGAAAATAATGAATTTATCCCCAAAGAAATCTTATTAGAGCTAGTAGTACAGAATCAAGAACAGTATATTGTCAGCTGAATACCTTTGTCTTTGCCGGTTCACTTCTCTACAGTTCACCAAAATGTTCTCAAGAGACCGGCTGTATATTTTAATTCAGCTGATGCATTGCTCCGGTTGAACCTGATCACCTTAGTTAAAACAAGGAAATGAAATTAATACGATTACTGTGGTGGTTTTCTGTCCATTCCCTCTGTAGCCTCTCATGGCAATCAAAAAAGCCGCTTGCTAATTGATATTGGTTTGTCAGTTTGCTGAAATCAACTGTGTGAGAGATTAAGTTATAAGACCATTTCCATTAAAAGAATATACAAAATCACAGAATCACAGAATGTTAGGGGTTGGAAGGGACCTCTGTGGGTCATCTAGCCCAACCCTCCTGCCGAAGCAGGGTCACCTACAGCAGACTGCACAGGACCTTGTCCACGCAGGTCTTCAATCCACAACCTCCCTGGGCAACCTGTTCCAGTGCTCCGTCACCCTCAAAGGGAAGAAGTTCTTCCTCCTGTTCAGACAGAACTTCCTATGCTTCAGTTTGTGCCCATTGCCCCTTGTCCTGTCGCTGGGCACCACTGAAAAGAGTTTGGCCCCATCTTCCTGACACCCACCCTTCAGATATTTATAAGCATTTATAAGGTCCCCTCTCAGCCTTCTCTTCTTCAGGCTGAACAAACCCAGGTCCCTCAGCCTTTCCTCATAGGACAGATGCTCCAGTCCCCTCATCATCCTCATAGCCCTCTGCTGGACACTCTCCAGTAGCTCCTCATCTTTCTTGAAGTGGGGAAACCAGAACTGGACACAGTACTCCAGATGAGGCCTCACTAGGGCAGAGTAGAGGGGAAGGAGAACCTCCCTCGACCTGCTGGCCACACTCTTCTTGATGCACCCCAGGATCCCA